>Ga0210133_1000344_pt1 | contig 17682 bp, 11 predicted proteins | sample Joice_ThreeSqC_D_2_FD_184874 | JGI IMG/M metagenome (GOLD analysis project Ga0210133, IMG submission 184874) | Wetland microbial communities from San Francisco Bay, California, USA, that impact long-term carbon sequestration - Joice_ThreeSqC_D1... | ecosystem: Environmental > Aquatic > Marine >...
CGCCTACGCATGAACCACCGGAGCATACGTCCCCCGTGGTGCAAGCGTTGTCGTCGTCGCACGCAACACCGTCGGCCTTCACTGGGTTGGAACATGCCCCGCTTGCCGGGTTACAGGTGCCGGCCGTATGGCACGTATCGCTAGCCGTGCAAACCACGGGATTGCCGCCGGTACACGCCCCTGCCTGGCATGTGTCCGTCTTCGTGCAGGCGTTGTCGTCGTCGCACGCGTCACCGTCGGCCTTCGCTGGGTTGGAGCACGCCCCGGTAGCTGGGTTACAGGTGCCGGCCGTATGGCACGTATCGCTAGCCGTGCAAACAACGGGATTGCCCCCGGTGCACGCCCCGGCCTGGCACGTGTCCGTCTGCGTGCATGCGTTTTCATCGTTGCAGGGGGTCCCGTCGGTCTTGTTGGCGTAGCTGCACGTTCCATCGCCATTGCAGGTACCCGCCTGGTGACACTGATCGGGCGCGGCGCATGTAAAGGTGACGCCTGAGCACACACCGCCGGTGCACACATCATTCTGCGTACATGCCTTGCCATCGTTGCAGGCTGTACCGTTGGCCTTGGCCACGAAGCTGCATGTCCCGTCACCGTTGCACGTCCCCGCCTGATGGCACTGGTCCGGGATGGCGCAAGTGAACGCGGTGCCAGCGCACACGCCGCCGGTGCACACGTCGGTCTTGGTGCATGCATTGTTGTCGTTGCACGTTGTCACCTGTTGGCACAAGCCGTTGCCGTCGCATTTGCCTGTGTTGCCGCACGAGGTGGTCGTCGCCGGGCAGCCGCTCGTATCCGAGCGTGGGTCGCTTCCGATGGCGATGTTGGAGCAGGTTCCGACCTTGCCCGTAAGGACGCAGCTCTGGCACGGACCTGTGCAGGCGCTGTTGCAGCACACGCCCTCGGACGTGCACTGGTTGCTGGCGCAATCCGAGGCCGTGACGCACGGCTGGCCGTTGGCCAGCTTGGTGCCGCAGTGTCCGTTGAGACAGGCCTCGCCCGCGCTGCAATCATCCACGGTGGTGCAGCCGGTGCGGCAAGAGGTCGGAGGATCGTTGCACTGGTAGGGGAAGCAAGACTGAGGATCGGCGGCCGGGGGACAATTCCCGTTGCCGTCGCAATTGGTGGCCGGGGTCAGCGCCCCCGACGCGCAACTGGCCCCACGGCAACCGACGCTCGTCGACCACGGCCTGCAAGATCCAAGTCCGTTACAGGTGCCATCCCGCGAGCAATCACCCGCGGCGGCGTCGCTGGCCGCGCACCTGGCCTTGGGATCGGCGCCGCCTGCGGGAACTGGCAGGCAGCTTCCTATCTTCCCCGGCACCTTGCAGGTCAGGCAAGTCCCAGCGGTCGCGTCGTCGCTGCATGCGGTATCGCAGCACACACCCTCGGTACAGTGCCCACTTGCACACTGGGACGCCGCGGAGCAAGCCGTGCCATTCGGCTTCAGGCCGCAGGAGTTGTTGACACAGGTGTTGGGGGGCACGCAGTCGGCGTCCGAGGTGCATGTGGACTTGCAGGCGGCCGCGCTGCAGACGAAGGTGCCGCAGGAGGCACTGCTAGGAGTGACACATGTTCCTGCACCATCGCACGTCGACGCCGGTGTCTGCTCGGAGGGCGAGGAGCACACCGCGGGGCTACAATTCTTGCCGTTGTCATACCGGGCACAAGCGCCGGCCTTGCATGTCCCCGTGGTGCCGCACGTCGATTGCGCGGTCGCCAGGCATTGACCTTGCGGGTCGGGCGAGCCGTCGGCGACAGAGCTGCACAGGCCCAGAGAGCCGGATAGGTCGCAAGTCTTGCAAGCTCCGGTGCATGCGCTGTTGCAACACACACCCTGCGCGCAGAAACCCGACGCGCACTCGGTGCCGGCGCTGCATTGCGCGCCTGGCGGCTTCAGTCCGCACGAGCTGTTCTGGCAAAACCGCCCCGAGACGCATTGGTCGTCGCTGGTGCACGTGCTGAAGCAACTGTCCGCGTTGCACTGGAATGGATCGCAGCTGAGCGAACGCGGCGCGATGCACTGACCGGAGGCATTGCACGTGGACGGGGGCGTATACGAATCGGCGACGCAAGTTTCGGGCGCGCAAACCTCGCCGACGGGATATTTCTGGCACGCGCCACTGCCGTCGCACAAACCGTTGGTTCCGCAGGTGGCGGGGCCGTCGTCCCGGCAGCTCTTGCGAGGAACCAACGGTTTGTGCGACGGCAGTGGCGCGTGCCAGAAATATCCCGTCGCACAAACCGTTGGTTCCGCAGGTGGCGGGGCCGTCGTCCCGGCAGCTCTTGCGAGGATCCGGGGACCCGCTCGCAACCTCCACGCATCGCCCTGGCGAGCCCGACAAGGCACAGCTGCGGCAGGGCCCGGTGCAACTGCTCTCGCAGCACACGCCGTCCACGCACTGCCCGGAGCCACACTCGCCGGAATCGGAACAGGACTGCCCGTTTTGCTTTTTGCCACAGGAGAGTTTGCCACTGCTGTCTGGGGCGCACGCGATGCCGGGCGCACAGTCGGCATCGGTGGCGCAGGTCGGGTTGCACGCGCCGCTGCCGCACCGGTAGGGGGAGCAATCGGTGAGCTGGGCGTCCCGGCAGGTGCCCAGGCCGTCACACGTCTGGGCGGTGTTGAGCAACACCTCGCCGGAGCAGGTGGCCGTCCTGCAAACGGTGTCCTCCGGGAACAAAGTGCAGGTTCCGAATCCGTCGCACAGCCCGGTCCTGCCGCAGGTACTTCGATCCTCGGCATTGCAGGCCGGGTCCGACTGGCCCGCCTCGAGGAACTTGCATCGCCCGACGGAGCCCGCCTGGTTGCACGAGACACAAGGGCCGCTGCACGAGACGTTGCAACACACGCCATCGGAGGAGAAGCCCGAGACGCACTCGGCGTTGCTCATGGACTTGGCGCCGTTGAGCTTCAGTCCACAGCTCTGGGCCACGCATTCCTGGCCAGCGGCACATTGGGCGTTCGTGCTGCATTCGATGGCGCACTCGTTGGTTGCGGAATCGCAAGTGTAGGGCGGACACAAGATCTGAGCGGCTGGTATACATTTTCCGGCGCCATCGCAGGACATGATCCCGGCAATGCCGTCGCCGTCGCACGTGCCCTTACGGCACTCGGTTCCCCGCACGTACAATCGGCACCCACCCTTGCCATCGCAGGCGCCATCGGTTCCGCAGGTCGCGGCCGTGCTCGCGGTGCACGTCGACGGGTCATTCGGCTTGACCCCCGACGGGACGAATTCGCAGTCCCCAAGGGACGTGGGCAGGTTGCACGCCTTGCACGCCTCTCCGCACGCGGACGTGCAGCACACGCCGTCCGCGCAATGTCCGGTCTGGCACTCGCCGTCGCAGGAGCATTCTTCCGATTTCCCCTTGGTCTTGCTTCCGGCGCCAGCCGGACAGGGGTTGGAGCTGGGTGCGTCGGGGCGATTGGCGACAGGCACGTCGGCGCCCAGCGCATCCGAGCCTGCGGAACCGGCGCTGCCTCCCGTCCCGCCATCGAGGCGCGGCCCGGACATCGAGGCCGTATCGCATCCCGCAAGACCCAGGAAGCTCACACCGAGCGCGAGTGCTACGACACCCGCCAACCGGAACCTAACACCTTGGCTACAAACCGACTCTGTGTCGCATGTCATCGAATTGTCCTCATAAGTTTTCTTAGGCCTTGGGGTAAGCGATGCCCCCGACACAGCTGGTTTCAGTGGAAGAAGACAAGGGTCTTCCCCCTAATCCACCTCATCTGATGTCGGCTCTGGGAAGATGGTTCCGCACATGCGGTGAGGCAAGGAGCAATACTGCATGAAACGACGACCCGCGGCACCGCCGCATCCCAGAGAACATCGCGCAAAATGTCAAAGGGGGCAGTAGCCATACTCTGCGCCGAGTAGGACGCAGGTACCACTGGTGCAAGGAGTTGTCCCGCTGCACACCCGCTGGCACGTGCCCGAGGTTCCGGCGCCGGAAGGGGCGCAGACATACTTTTCGAGGCAGTCGCGCGAGGATTGACAGGCCTCGCCCCGTCCGCCGCCGCCCGTGTTGTAGTCGCAGGTCGTGCGGCTGTGCCCGGTCGAGTCGGGTGTCACGAGATAGCAGAATCTTCCCGAGGTACACCCGCTGGAAGCGGCACTCGATGCCAGGGGGTCGCAGCAGGCAGTGGCCGAGCCCGGATCGCAGCTGACGTATTCGGGATCGCACACCATGGCGGTGGGAGTCGTCCCGCCGATTGCCGGCGCCACGGCCCGGGGCGAGCACGCCACGTTGCCCTTGCAATCGACTGCGCTGTGACAAAGGGTGAAGCAATAGGCAACGGTGCCGCCGATGTCCGGGCTCAGACAGATGTCTCCGGGCACACATTCGTCGTGTTGCTGCGGCGTCGCCGCCAAGTAGATGGTGCAGGTACTGCCCGAAGCGATGCTTCCCCGCCCGGCGCACACCGGGCTGCCGTCACCCGACAGGGAACATTTCTGGCTGCACCAGTTGCAGGAACCGCTCTGGCAAACGGGATCGCATGGATTGCTGGTCTGGGCCTGACAGTTGGCCTTGGGCTCAATCGGGGTGACGCAGGTGTCGGCATCGCCGTTGCCCTGGTCATCAGCGGGAACAAAATTCGCCTTCGCGCAACCCAGAAAGAGTGCAAGTGCGGCGAAGGTAAGATATCCGGCAGGTTTGCTCATGTTTTAGGAAGTAGGTAGCCGTGACTCTAGCGGGAAGTAGCCCACAGCGCGAGGGTTCTCTGTGTCAAGCCTTATCCGCACGGATCTATCGCGCGTTACGGATCTCGATGCGGTAGGTACAAGGCACTTACCGTCATGCGCTGTGCGTGGTGTGCTTGACCGTCATTGCCGGGCGCCCTACCCTGGTCCCGATGAAGCCAGTGTTCGTCTTCGTCGACGTGGTTTTCGTCCTGGCGGTTTCCAGCGAAAGGTAGCCATGCCTCGTCTGCGCGCCTGCTGGCTCCTCGTGCTGCTGCTTGACGCGTGCGTTCCGGAATACCGGCAGCCCGACCTCGAGCAGCCACACGCGGTTGCAAAGCTGCGCCTCGCGTATCACGCCTGGCCCGGACCCATGCTCGAACAAACGGTGATGGTGGACGGCAGCCTGGTCGAGGTTCCCCTCCCCGTGCAAGGTCATGCAGGCGCGGTGACCCGAACGTTGCGGCTGCGGCCGGGGGCCCTGTGGTGGAGCATCCGGGCGGCCTTCTTCCACAACGACGTTTCGACCCATGCCGAAAACCACACGCCGGCCGAAAGCCACCCGTGCAACGACATCGCCTGCACCGAACCTGCGCCGCAAGTCCACAACGTCAACACCGTCGATCGCGTGAACGATGTTGTCTGTGAAGCCGGGATGAAGCAGCAGGTGGTCGCGGGCGCAACCTATGTCGTCCAGTTCGACTTCTCCGCGGAGCGACGTTGCACCTTGCAGTGCTTCCGCCAGGTGTCGCGGCCCGGCGGCAAAGTGGCCAGCGCGCCCTGCAAGGGCAGCTAGGCTGCTGCATTCGGGTCCCGTGCTAACCTTCGCGCAGATCTAGTTCCACGGAAGGGCTCACCACCAGGATGACCAAGAAAAGCGGCAACGCGAGCGATCCCCTTTGGTACAAGGACGCAATCATCTACGAGTTGCACGTCAAGGCTTTCTGCGACGGCAACAACGACGGCGTAGGTGATTTCGCCGGATTGCACCAGAAGCTCGACTACCTCCAGGATCTCGGCGTCACCTGCCTTTGGCTTCTGCCCTTCTTCCCCTCCCCGCTGCGCGACGACGGCTACGACATTTCGGATTATCGCAACGTCCACCCCCAGTACGGCACCATGGAGGAGTTCCAGGCCTTCCTGGACGCGGCCCATGGGCGCGGCATGCAGGTGATGATCGAGCTGGTCGTGAATCACACCTCGGACCAGCATCCCTGGTTCCAGGTCGCCCGTCACGCGCCGCCCGGGTCGAGCGCGCGCAACTACTACGTCTGGAGCGACAGCGATCAGATGTACAAGGACGCGCGCATCATCTTCACCGACACGGAGAAGTCGAACTGGACCTGGGACCCGGTGGCCAAGGCCTATTTCTGGCACCGATTCTTCTCGCACCAGCCAGATCTCAACTTCGACAATCCCGAGGTGGTTCGCGAGATCGTCGACATCATGCGCTTCTGGCTCGACATGGGCGTCGATGCCCTCCGCCTGGACGCCATTCCCTACCTGGTCGAACGCGATGGCACCAGCTGCGAGAACCTGCCCGAGACGCACACCATCGTGAAGGCCCTTCGCCGAGAGATGGACGAGGGCTACGGCAACCGCATGATTCTCGCCGAGGCCAACCAGTGGCCGGCCGACGTGCTGCCCTACTTCGGCACGGGCGACGAATGCCACATGGCCTTCCACTTTCCCCTCATGCCGCGCCTGTTCATGGCCTTGCGGCTCGAGGATCGCCACCCCGTGACCGAGATCATGGGACAGACCCCAGACATTCCCGAGACCTGCCAGTGGGGCTTGTTCCTGCGCAACCATGACGAGCTGACCCTCGAGATGGTGTCCAAGGAAGAGCGCGACTACATGTACCTGGCTTACAGCAGCGATCCGCAGATGCGCATCAACGTCGGCATCCGTCGCCGATTGGCGCCTCTGCTCGACAACAACCGCCGCCGCATCGAATTGATGAACAGTATCCTGCTGTCCTTCCCCGGCACGCCCATCCTCTACTACGGCGACGAAATCGGCATGGGCGACAACGTCTACCTGGGCGACCGCAACGGCGTGCGCACGCCCATGCAATGGACCTCCGACCGCAACGCCGGGTTTTCGCGGGTCACGCCAGCCAAGCTGTACAGCCCCGTGATCATGGATCCTGTGTACGGCTACGAGTCGCTCAACGTCGAAGCGCAGCAGAACGAGTCTTCGTCGCTTCTCAACTGGATGCGCAACATGATCGCCCTGCGCAAGCTGTTCCGGGTGTTCGGGCGAGGCACCATCGAGTTCCTGCGCCCAGCCAACCGCAAGGTCCTCGCCTACGTGCGCACCTTCGATGGCGAAAAGGTTCTTTGCGTGGCCAATCTTTCCCGCTTCGCCCAGCCAACCGAACTGGACCTGTCGCGCTTCGAGGGGTTGGTTCCGGTGGAGATGCTGGGTTACGTCGAGTTCCCCAAGATCCGCAAGACGCCCTATGCGATCACGCTGGCGCCCTACGGTCACTTCTGGTTCGAGCTTCAGTCACCGACGATGCCCGATATCGTCACGGAAGAGCTTGTGATCGAGGACAACACCATCGCGTTTACCGATTGGCCAAGCCTTCTGGCCGAATCCGAGCGCCCGGCCCTCGAACGCGTCCTGCCGCAATTCCTCATGCGCCAGCGCTGGTTCGGAGGCAAGGCGCGCCCCATCGAAAAGGTGACGATCCGCGACGCCGCGCTCGTCCCCGATCACGCCGCGGCCCTTGTCATCGTGGACATCCACTACACCGAGGGCAATGACGACACCTACCTTCTGCCGCTCATTCACCTGCAAAGCGAACAGGCGCAGGCCAGCATCGAGAAGTACCCACAGGCGACCGTGGCCAAATGTCGGGACGGCCAGGGCGAGATCTGCGACGCAACCGTGGACGAAGAACTGTGCCGCTGGCTGCTCCACACGGCCGGGCATGGCCTGAGTATCCCCTTTGCGGCCGGCACACTGGTGGGATCCGCGGGGCTAGCCTTCGCCGCCCTGCGCGGCGACGAAAGCGAGCCCCTGGCCGCCGAGCGCAGTTCCGCGGAGCAGAGCAATACCTCGGTGCGCTTTGGCGACAAGATCATCATGAAGCTCTTTCGCCGGCTCGAGGCCGGCCCCAACCCGGACTGCGAAATCACGCAGTACCTGAGCGACGAACGGGGCAACACCCATGTGCCGAGCTTCGTGGGCTCCCTGCACTATGCCCCGCGCGAGGGCGAGGACATCACCCTCGGGATCTTCCAGAATCTCGTCAACAACCAGGGTGACGGCTGGTCATGGACCCTCGAGGAGCTCGGTCGCTACTACGAGGGTCGCGCAACCAAAGCCTTCCCGCGCAACCTGCGAAAGCACGCCAAGCGCTCCACGCTGTACACCCAGGGGGAAGCTACCCCCCCTGAGGTGGCTGAAGTCATGGGCCTGTACATCAAGGCAGCGACGATGCTGGCGCGCAGAACGGCCGAGATGCACCTCGACCTGGCGGCCGACACCAGCCACCCCGCTTTTCGTCCCGGTCGCCTGAGCAAGAGCGACCTCGGCGATCTCTGGGCTCGGCTGCGCGAGCGTGCCCGTGAGGTCTTCGACGCTCTCAAGATGGGCATCTCGCGCTTTCCGGATGACGCCGTCGAGCACGCCGCCATGGTGCTCGGACGGCGTCGGGAGATCGCGGAGCGTTTCCGTGGGGTCGAGAAACTCGACATTTCTTTGAAGGCGACGCGCGTGCATGGCGACTACCATCTCGGGCAAGTCCTTTGCGTGATGGACGATTTCGTGATCCTCGACTTCGAGGGCGAACCGGCCCGCGCGCTGGCCGAGCGCCGGTCGTTGCAATCGCCCCTCAAGGACATCGCCGGCATGCTACGTTCCTTCAGCTATGCCGCCCAGGTCGGCTACCTCAACTTTGTCGCCCGCCACCCGCGCGACGCGGCCCCACTCGAGCCGTGGGCCAAGCTCTGGGAAACTTGCGTATCCGCCGCATTCCTGTCCACCTACCGTGAAGCAGTTTCGGGCGCCGATCTGATTCCGAGCAACCATGCCGACCTCGGCCTCATGCTCGACGCCTTTCTGCTCGACAAGGCGCTGTACGAACTCAACTACGAACTCAACAACAGGCCAGCCTGGGTGCGCATCCCGCTCCTTGGAATCCTGGCCCTGAGCCGCGACCCGGCGTAGCGACAAGCCCGTCGGCAGTAGCAAGGAACGCAATCGCACTATGGCAGAAGTGGAAGATCTCCCCGCGGACGAAAGCGCAAGACTGGAGCAACTTGGCAGCGCCGAGATCATCATCGGCCTGCCCAGCCACAACCATTCGAGCACAATTGCCGGGATCGTGCGCAGCGTGCGCGAGGGACTACGCGAGTTCTTTGCCGGAAAGCGCGCCGTCATCGTCAACACGGACAGCGGTTCGACCGACGGAACCGTCCAGCAGGTCGCGGAACTGCCGGACGAGGAAGGCGTGGCTCTGCTCCAAACCATCGTGCCGGTACGAGATCCGGTCATGCCCTACCACGGGATCCCGGGCAAGAGTGAGGGCCTGCGGCTGACCCTGCGCATAGCGCGACAGCTCGGCGCGCGCGTTTGCATCATGCTCAGCCCCGATCTCACCTCGATCACACCGCGCTCCATCCATGAACTGGGTGCTCCCGTTCTCGAACAGGGCTTCGATTTCGTGGTTCCCCTTTACGCCCGCCACAGACTCGACGGCGCCATCAACAACTGCATCCTTCGCCCGCTGGTACGCACGCTTTACGGCAAGCACCTGCGCCAACCCATGGGCGGCGAATATGCCTTCTCCTCGGCCTTGCTCCAGCCCTACCTGGACCACAATCTCTGGGGCACCGACCTGGCAAGATTCGGCACCGACATCTGGACGACCACGCAGGCGCTGTGCGGGCCCTTCAAGCTGTGCCAGGTGCGACTTGGAACCAAGAGCCACGCGCCCTCGGCCACGGTACCGGATCTCGGCACGACGCTGGTGCAAGTCCTTGGTTCGCTCTTCGAGGACATGAGCCGGAACGCCGCCTTCTGGCAGAGAGTTCGCGGCTCGCAGCCGATCCCAATCCTCGGTGATCTGGTGGAAAACGCCCCCCCCGTGGTCAGCCTCGACCCGCACAAGCTGGTCGAGTCCTTCCGTCTCGGTTTGCGCAACCTATACGACGTGTGGTCCCTGGTGTTGCCTCCCGTGACCCTGCTCGAGCTCAACCGCGCCTCGACCGCGGCCCCCGAGTCCCTGACCTTGCCCGACGATCTCTGGTGCCGGGTGGTGTTCGATTTCGCGCTCGCCTACCGGCTTCGCACCATGAATCGCAAACACCTCCTCGGTGCCTTCTTGCCGCTGTACCTTGGCTGGCTGGGATCGTTCGCCCTGCAAACCGAGAACGCGACGAACGCGCAAAGCGAGGTGCGACTGGAAAAGCTCTGCCAGACCTACGAGACACAGAAGCCGTACCTGATTTCCCGGTGGCGTTCCCCCGACCGGTTCAACCCGTGACCCCCTTGCGAAGAAAGGAAAGCTAGTCATGTGGAGAAATGTCCAAGAATCCCTGCTCGCGTCACTGGAGCGCGTTCTGACCGGGGTGGCGGCCTTCCTTCCCAGTCTCCTGGCCATGACGCTCGCGCTGCTGCTGTCCGCCCTGTTGGCCTGGATGATTCGCCTCGTCCTTCTGCGGACGCTGCGGGGCTTGAAATTCGACACCCGACTGGAAAAGTGGGGCTTTGCCGGGCTGGTGGGGATATCGCCAGGCAAGAGCCCCTCCCTTCTCGTATGCCGGATCGTTTCCTGGGTGGTGATTCTCTTCGGGCTGCTGCTTGCGCTTCTGGCCGTGGAGGACAAGCTCGTGTCCCACCTGCTCATTCGCCTGTTCCAGTATCTGCCGAGGCTGCTCGTCGCGCTCGCGGTGGTCTTCTTCGGCAGTCTCCTGGCCCGCTTTCTGGCCCGCGGCGTGCTGGTGGGCGCGGTGAACATGCAGATCCAGTCGGCACGCCTCATCAGCCAGGTCATGAAATGGCTGCTCCTCATCATCACCTACGCCATGGCGCTCGACCACCTGGGGATCGGCGGCGACATCGTGAAGATCGCCTTTGCGCTGCTATTCGGTGGCGTCGTCCTGGCCCTCGCCCTAGCCGTCGGGATGGGCTCCCGCGATCTGGTCCGCCGCACGCTGGAGACGCAGGACAAGACGCCACCTCCCCAGACGGACGAAACCCTGCGACACCTCTGATTTCTGGGTTGAGCAAGCCTCGGCGTTGCCCACAAGGGGCCGTCCCGCTTGGCTCGAAGAGGTGCGCCCCTAGTTCGAAGACGAGCCTGCGGTGGGAATGCCACCCTCCGGGGTCGCCGACACGAAGAAGATGGGACAGGGTGCTTCGCAAATCACCTTGTCCACGACACTCCCCAGCTTCACGTAGGCCTGCCGGCCCACGCCGCCACGTCCGTGGGAGGTCAGGGCGATGAGATCCACGCCTTCGCTCGCCGCCACCTCGAGGATTGTCCGCGCCGGCCCCGAGCCGGTAACGCTTGTCGTGGCGGCGATGCCAGCACGGCGGAGACGTTGGGCGACCTCGAGGACGTAGGCATCGAGGGCGCTCTCGAGCTCGACCTTGCCTTCTTCTTCCGGGACCGAGAGCACAACGACGTGCGAGTTGAAGCGCAAGGCCAGTGCCTCCACGAAGGGCATGCACTGCTCCGCGATCGCGGATCCGTCGAGGGGAACCAAGATCTTCCTCAAACGCGTGCGCCGGCACCGCCAGTCGTCCATGGGCCGAACCAGCAGCAGGGGCGGGGTCGTCTCGAAGATCACGGCATAGGGTACCGACGAGTCCACCAGCCGTTGGGTCGGCGATTTGCCGACCGTGGTCATGACGACCAGATCGAAGTGCTGCTCGGTGCTCACGCGGACAATCGCCTGGGCGGCGTCTCCCCGCAAGGAGAAGGTCCGGACACGGCCTTCCATGCTGCTCAGTTGTCGTGCCACGTCGGCGAGATAGCCGTCGGCCTCGCCGTCGGCGAATGCGCCCCGGCGGTCATCGAGCACGGACAGCAGCGTGAGGGAGGATCCGTACGCCTCGGAGAGGAACATGGCCGGCGCCAGGCTCGCTTCCGCCGCCTGGGTTCCATCGAGGGGGACCAGGATCTCCTTGAGCTGAATGGTCGTCTCGGGAATCATCCTGCGCATGGGGGTCAATGGTCCCGGGGCGAGGATCTTCTTGAGTCGCTCCTGCACCTGCTCCGGTTTGCCGAGCTTGCGTCTGAAGTGACCGAATCCGAGGAAGAACGCCGGCACCAAAAGGAGATACATCCAGGCGCCTTCGGTGAAACGCTCCTCGAAGATGATGAACGTCGCCAGCGTCGACAACGCCGCGGCCAGCGCGGTGAACGCGAGCGTCGCGAATTCCCATGTACCCCGCTGGGCTCGCCAAATCCTGAAGAGCCGCTTGGTCGTGGCCCAGCCCGTGAGGCTGAGCAGGACGAAGACACCGGCGGCGTACAGCGCCAGGTAGGTGTCTTCCCGCGTGCCGAAGAAGACGAAGCACGCGGCCACGACCACCACCTGAAGCCACACCGGGAAACCGGGGACGTCGAAGCGATTGCGCTGCCCCCAGTAGGCCGGGATGTAGTGCCGATTGCGTAAGCCGAGGGCAAGGTTCTGGATGCCCTGGGCGCTCGCCGCAGCGGCCGAGAGCAGCACGACGATGCCGATCAGGCTGCCAACGTAGGCGATGGGCCGGGGTAGGAGACGGTCCATGGTTTGGGTGAAGACGGAGACGTCGTGATTGGTGACCACGGCCAGATCCAAGATCGCCGGGCCAACGACCAACATGGTCGCCAGGGTCGTGCCCATGATAATGAGCAGGCTACCGAACGCCTTGCGGCTCTTCTGCTTTGCGGTTCCCTCGTAGGCGGCCACCAGGTTGGCGAAGATCTCGATGCCCGTCATCAGGGCCAGGATGCGGGCGAAACCGCCCAGGGTGAAGTGCAGGTACTGCCCGGTGAAAGCCCTGGGGTCGAGTTTCGGCAGGTGAAGTCCCCGCTGCACCACCACGGCAATGATGAGAATCCACAGCAGCAAGAGCACGCCGGCGGTGGCCGGGCCGAAGAAGCTCGCGGCCATCCTGGGACCACGGTTGACGATGTAGCCGACCAGCACGGTGAGGAGAACGGCGACGACCGCGCGAAGGTTCAGCGATAGGAAGGTGGCGTTCAACGCCGGAACGCGATCGGCGATGAAGGTGACGAGTGCCGCGATGCTGACCAGGAAGGTGAGCGTGTACTCGATCACCGTGATGGCGGAGTTGACCTTGACCGCCCAGCTGCCGAACTCCTCCTCGGAAAGGCCGCTGCCGCCGCTGCCGTCGATGACCCAGGTCATGACGTGTCGGTACATCGCCGAGACCGTCACCACGGTCAGCACCGCGAGCCACACCGCCGCTCCGAAGGTGACCGAGGCTACCTTGGCCCCCACGATGAGCGCCAGGAAGGGTCCGAAGACATAGAGCGGCGAGGTGGCAGGATCGCCGCCTCCCGCCAGCGCGCCTTGCAACGATGTCTTCAGCTTGTGTTGGACCGATGCGCTCATGGGGGAACTTCGCGGTGGCGCAAGCATAGGTTGAACATCCACCGCCTGCCAGATCGGCCTCGGCATTGGAAGGATACCGGCGCTGTGCTTCGGTCGCCTTCGCCGCGATTGGCGGTACCGTGGAACGCGCCCACCCCGAGCGAATGAGAGGTGGGAGGGCGCCGCGTGCTAACATTGTGCGACCGGGCGATCCGGCGGAAACACACGCGAGATGACCGAGAAACGCAAAAAGGGCCGGTACAATCCCGCCCAACTGGCGCGCCTGCTCGATCCCTTCGAACTGCAGCGACGCGCAGCCCGACAGCGCAGCGCCGGCAGGCGCTGGCCGGCCTATGGGCTCAACCAACTTGCCCTCTTCGTGCACACGGCGCGAAGCCTGCGCGACGAGGAGATCACCCGCCGCGCGGCGGCCCTCACCTACCACACGTTGCTGTCCATCGTGCCCGTGTTGGCCGTTGCCTTTGCGCTCTTCAAGGCCTTCGGTGGGCTCACCGCGATCGAGGCGCCCTTGAAGACATGGGTGGTCGAGAATCTCTCGGCCGGCCGTAGTGAAGAGATCGGCCAGTGGCTCGATCGGTTCATCTCCAACATCAACGCAGGCGCGATCGCCGGTGTCGGGGTGATCTTTCTCTTCTACACGGCGCTCGGCTTGCTCAGTAACGTCGAGGCGGCGTTCAACCGCATCTGGGGCATCAAGCGCAGCCGTCCGCTCTACATGCGCTTTGCCATCTACTGGTGCATCCTCACGCTGGCGCCCCCACTGGTCGGTCTTTCGCTTTCCGTCTCGGCACGCCTTCAGAGCTCGGTCTTCGCCGAGACCGTGCGCCATTGGCTGCCCTGGGGATTGGGCCACCTCGTGCTATCCGGCGCCTCCTTGCTCTCGATTTGCCTGGTCTTCGTCTTTCTCTACCAGCTGGTGCCCAACACCAAGGTTCGCTTTCGTAGCGCGCTCATCGGCGGCATCGTCGCCGGTCTTCTGTGGAGCGGCAGCAAGACACTCTTTCTCTGGGCCACGGCGGGCTCGGTCAAGTACAGCGCCGTCTACGGGGCTCTCGGCGCGCTGCCGCTGATCATGCTCTGGATCTACGTGAGCTGGATCATCGTGCTCTTCGGCGTGACCTTCACCTTCGCCAACCAGAGCGTCTCCACGGCGCGTCTGGAAGCAGCGCACGCCCGGATCGACCAGTCCTTTCGCGAGCTGCTGGCCGTGCGGATCATGGCTGCCGCGGCCAGCACCTTCAGGCGCGGCGAGACCCCCGAAACCATCGACGAGCTCGCCGAGGGCACCGGCGCCCCCATGGCCGCCGTGCGCGAGGTGATCGAGACCCTGGCTACCAATCGTCTCTTGCAGGAGATCGGCAGTGGCGATGCGCGCTACGCTCCTGCCCGCGCCCTCGACACGATCGGCCTGACGGACATCCTGCGCGCACTACGTCGCAGCGAAGATGCCGTTCAGCCCGATGGTGATCTCGCGCTTCACCACATTGCCGAGCTTCTCAAGACCGCGGATGCCGCCAGCGACAAGACGCTGGCCAGCTGGACCCTGAACTCGCTGGCCAGTGAAATCGACCGCAAACAGGCCCTTGGCGTCGAAGGCGCCGAGGCGGCAGCGCTCGACAACGAAGCCAAGACCAAGGCGAAGACCGTCCCTGCCGCCAAGCCAAGCACCCCCTAGTCCGGGGAGACCATTCGCGGCAACCCGTCGGCGAAGGAAGACCGAGTCGCCGCCCGCGGCAACATTCCCGGAAAGCACGCCTTCAGGATTGCCACCTCGTCGTCGAAGTCTTCCAGCGCGTGCGCGCCCCCGCGCCATCGATCACCGTCCCTTCACGCGTTTGCTCGTGGCCGGTCGCGAGCCACCTCGGGGCAATCTGTCTCGCGTGGCGAATCGTCACGCGCGCGCATAGGTAGCGCTGGTCCAACCCATGGTCAAGACAGGCAAAGGACAATGGCCTGATTCGTGCAGGGTTAGGATCCTCGAACGGCTCCGAAGACGAACGGTAACCACACAGATCGCAACCGCCATCAAAGAGCAGGCACTCGCATCGCTCGATCGAAACTGCTGGCGATTGGGCGGCGCTTCGATCTCGGTGGATCACCGAGGCGGTGGTACCGCCCTCGAGTGACACGCCCGAGCAGACAGACTCTTCCCACGGGTACGTTGGAACATCGATGTTGCAGAGGACTTTGCGCGTAGGCGGCCGAGATGAAGGGTGGGAGCCGGCGAACACCCTGCAGGAAAGGAGGTGCCATGTCGACGAAGACGAACAGGATCTATCGTTTCGTGACTGCCCTTGTCGAACGAGAAGGCCGCTACCTCATTACCCAGCGTTGCACTCCCGAGGCGCTGGTCGGGCTCTGGGAATTTCCCGGCTGCAAAGTCGAGCCAGGATCAAGCGACGCGCTGGCGCTTCAGCACGAGCTGCGTGAACGTCTGGGCATCGATGTGGTGGTAGGCCGCTTGAGAGCGCGCCGAACCCACCACCACGCCGGCTACTCGGTGGATGTCGCCCTGTACGAGACCAGTATTCGCCCCGGGCAAGTTCCACGACCGTTGACAGTCGCCGACTTCTGCTGGGTTGGTGCCGCGGAGCTGGAGAAGTTCCCCTTCCCGGCGGCGGATCAAAACACCACCGATCTTCTGTTGGGTATCAAAAGGGATCATCCCCAAAGGCCCTCCCCGTGGTCGTCGGTAGAAGCCTCGTCGCGAACGCAACGCACGGACGCTGGTAGGTCGTAGGACCCTGGCGCGGCACCTTCGGCCGGAGTGCCGCCCGGTGGTCCTTCACCCAGTGTTTCTCGTCTTGCTCCGCGAACGGGGTGCTGCTCGCGACAGGTGGCCCGCCCGAGCTGATCCCGGGGCCATCCGAACCGTTCGAGGTACTCCTCGAGCGCATGCGCTCGCTCATCGACGAGAACGTGGTTGCAATTGCCGACGCTGCGCTCGTCGGCGCCGCATCCAAGGGTCACGACGCGGCACACGGGAATCACCAAGGGGCGGTCTCACCGAAGTACGTTCCTCGGGAGCGGAAACCGCCAGCGAACCCTTCCTTCCGACGGTGGTCCGCTGTCGTAATGCGCGAACAAGTAGGCTATGTTCTGCGCACGATTTGCGGGGAATGAGCATTGGGGCCGCCGCAGGTGTGAAGCCATGGGGAATGGAGCACGGCATGAACGAGGAAAAAACCGAGAAGAAGCGAGCGAGAGGAAGGGGGCTCGTCGTCGTTCTCGTCCTTCTCCTGCTGCTGGGTGGTGCCGCGCTGGTGTGGTGGCGTGAGATTGGACTCTACCTCGACGGCATTCCTTCCCGACAGGTGGCCTACGTCGGCACCGCAGCGCTCGTCGCGCTGGGGGTGATCCTGTATCTGTGGCGGCGGGCGAGTCTGTGGCGACTCCGGCGAACGGCTCGGCGCGAACGGGAGGCGTTGATGACCGGCGCCGCCAAAGCGGCGGACGACCTCGTCGCCCAGGCCGCGGGTCTCGCCGGCATCACCTTGGAATGGGCGGTTCGCGCGGAGTTGGTGCGCGACGACTTGCGCGACGTGGAGGAGTACATGCTCCACATCGCCAAGCGCCCCCGCGTGATCCGCGCGCTGGTCGCCAGGCGCGACGGGGTGGTCATCGCCGCAACGGACAAGAAGCTGAAGAGCCAGCAGCTCGATCGCGTGGTGGGTGGCCTGCCCGCCGAAAGCTCGGATGCCCAGAGCGAGCGTCCCGACGAGCACACCTTGCGCCTGGTCGTGCCGATCATGGGCCTGGAGTCGCGCCTGGGAACCCTGGTGTTCGAGTACGAACGTCCCGACCTGCGCAAACAGGCGAGTCTGCCAACGCCCGGGTGAACGTGCCTGCCTAAGCGACGGATTCGTTCGGCGTCAGGCGGCACAAATCGCTGCGTGTGTGCTCGCGGGACGCTACAATCGCCGCGCATGTCGTTCGATGGCGCACCCTTGGCAGTTACCGACGCGTTACGTGCGCTCGGCGTCCGAAATCTCGTGGTTGGAATCCACGATCCCGCGTTTCCGGGGCTCGCCGGGGACGACGTCGGACGGGGCTCGCCCTACTCGCGCGGCGCCGAGCTTTGGTATCGCTTCGTGCGCGGCCTCGGCTTCACCGGTGTGCAGCTCGGCCCCCAGGGGCAGACGTCGGACAACAACACCTCCCCCTACGATGGCACCATCTTCTCGCGCAACGTGCTTTCCATCGCCTTGCGCGAGCTGACCGAGCCGACTGCCGGGACTCCGCTGCTGCGGCCGGAAACCCTGGCCGAGCTGGCCGAGGACGTGGCGCAGGTGATCAAGACCAGCGCCGGGACGGGGCCGTACACGGTCAGCGCCTTCGCCGAGAAGTCGGTGGGGGGCAACTACATCGACGTGCGCATCGAGCGCGAGGAGGTCGCGCGCTACGGGCTG
>Ga0210133_1000345_pt1 | contig 17676 bp, 14 predicted proteins | sample Joice_ThreeSqC_D_2_FD_184874 | JGI IMG/M metagenome (GOLD analysis project Ga0210133, IMG submission 184874) | Wetland microbial communities from San Francisco Bay, California, USA, that impact long-term carbon sequestration - Joice_ThreeSqC_D1... | ecosystem: Environmental > Aquatic > Marine >...
AATGAAAATTTTGCTGTTTCTTCCCTTTCTGCCGGATTAAATATGCACACTATTACTTCCTCCCCCACCGACCGCGCGAAGATGAACGGGTAGGTGTTTGGGATTGAATTCAACAGGTAAACATGATTGATAATAATTATATAACTACAATAGATCATTTATTTATCTTCTGTTCACTGATCGATTTTTTTAACGATAATAGTTCATTAATAACTGATGGATTAACATTCGTTTTCTTCAAGAGTGCTAATGCAGCATCACCTTTATTAAACTGTGATGTATTATAATATGCACGAACCAAATTATAAAGAGCTTGTGTATCGTTCGGTACCATATTCTTCGCTTTTCCAAGAGCAATTATTCCTTCCTGTGTTTCTCCAAGTGCTAAATGTAATTGACCCAACCATTTGTAAACAAATCCGGACTCATTAAATTTCAATGCATCCTCCATCAACAATAAAGCTCTTTGGTATTGCTGTGTTGTTAACAGGATATTTAATGCTGATTCATAAAACAAATCCAGATTAGGCACTGTGTAAATAAGTGCTTTATTTTCGAGAAATGCCTTTTCATAATTTTTATTTGCTTCATAAAAATGAGATAATTCAATATGTCCCAACTCCAAAGTAGAACTACCCGTTTTCAAAATATTTAACGCAATAGATTCTTCTTTAGTCTTAGGAATGTAAGTGGAGAAAAATAAATTAGGACCTTCCGGTTTAAAGGGCCATCCGTCTTTTAAATGATTAATTGTTAATGAAGCAGAGACACTGTCCAACGATGTATATCCCCAATTATACCGGTAGTATTCTATTGGTTTAATATTTTTTTCCTGCCAATTGCTGCTAATAAAATTTTCCTTCCTCATCATATTGAAGAATGCATCTGCCATTAAAAAATACCCGTTTATTTTCGGATGAAGATGTTCATTCATCAGACTATTACCAATTAAACCATTAGGTGAGGCTGATTCAAAATATAATTTCATAAGAACAACAGGTATCGAAAATTCATTAGCCAGCCTGTGAATAATATCATTAAATTCCTCAGGTGCACGAAATCGTAATTCATCAAGATCCTTTGCCTTGTAATAATCATCTTTGGCTTGCTCATATTTTCCTATTCTCTCAAGCAATTGTGCTTCACTATAAAATCTTTTTGCAGATAAAACAGAATCTTTTTCATTGGAGATGAAAGGATTCTGGTCTCGTATATTGCTAACAAGTTCGCTGATTATAACCGGAACACCGGCATCTTTAAAAGTTTGAAGAATCGATTTCAGATTATTTTGAAATTGCTCTTTCCCCGATTCGTAAAGACTACCGCCAAAAGGTATCGATTGATCTTTAACAATGCGAGACATTTCGGTACCTGTAGGATCATTCATCAACTCATCGGAATTACTACCGAATAAATTATATAACCACCTGATAACATCACGAAGCAATAGAAATGTTTTAAATTTCTGAAGCTTTAAATAAATTCTTACAATGGTCTGATTATTTCCAAATGATTCGTTCGAACCAACACCTAACGCACCATAATACTCATTATGTCCTGCATAGATCAGAATTGCATCAGGTTTTTGTTCCAATATTTCATCAACAAAGTCAAGAATCGTATAACTATTGATAGCAGTCATTGCTGTATTGATAACTTCAATTCGTTTACCCGGAAAAGTATCGGATAATCTTCTGTTCAATATCCGTGGGAATGTTATATTATTTCCATAAGGGAAACCAGCTGTGGTAGAACCTCCGAGTACGAAAATTCGGTAACCGTTTGCAGGTTTTTCCTTTAGAAAAAGATCTTTACGTGGAGAAGGATTGAAGTGTGACCAATAAAAATACCGCGTACCAATATTTAAATTAATTCCTAAGTATTTCGAATTCTCATCCGGTGTGGGGACAAAAAGTTTTGGGTAATCTCCATAATTAAATATCCGCAAGCTAAATTCAAGAATTACAAAAAACATTAAAGGCAGGAGAATTGTAATAAAAAAATAAAGTTTTCTTCTGGATGGAGAAATAGTCAGTTTGGATTCTTTTTTTTGTTTGTGTTTCGGGGTCTTTGACTTGTTTGGCTTTTTCATTAAAGGAATTAATTACAGCTTTTTCTAAAAAGGTACAAAATAAAACATGCCCGAAGCAAATTTATCAATTCGCTTACGGGCATGCAATCAACTCATAAGAAGAACTGCTATTTAAGCAGCATCATCTTTTGCGTATTTATGAATGAACCAGCTTCTATTCTGTAGAAATAGATACCGCTTGCAAGATTATTTGCATCAAATCTCACTTTGTATTCACCCGGTTCTTGTTCCTCATTCACTAACTCTGCTATCTCTCTTCCTAAAATATCAAAAATTGTAAGGTGAACTTTTGATACTGAAGGAATAGTATACGAAATAGTGGTAGCCGGGTTGAATGGATTCGGGTAGTTTTGTTTGAGACTGTATGCATCAGGAATTGAAGAATTTTCAACTTCAACATCCACCCAATCACTTCCATCATAAGGTATTGGATTGGTAACTCCCGTCATATTATTTGTCGGAATAAATTGCAATTTATTATCTGCTAAAAATTTAACCGTACCAAGATATTTTGGTGTATCCCATATATGATCGAGCACAACGGCTGCCCAGGTAATGGATGCCTGACGTCCGTTACCATCATTATCATGGTTGTTTATACCTAATCCAAATACATTATCTTCTCCTACTGAAACATTTTCACTATTGGCTGTGATTACAGGCCATTTAAGCGCAAGTTCAAGTGCATATCCACCTGATATTGTTCTTCTGGACCACTGTTTCATGGAGTCAGGAATACCAGTTAAATTATTAAACACCGTTACACCGGCAGTCGAAGAATCAAGTGCAGTAAGATTTATACCGTAAATCGAAGTTCCGGTGTTCGTGCTGTCTGTTGCCTGTGGATCGAATTTCAATTCCAGACAGTCAACCAGATAATCATTTGCAGCATTTGCAGAAACCGTATCGTCACGTACTTCCTCATATAGATATAGCCATTCATCATCCCAGTTAGCCCATATCATAGAAGATAAATCTGCATCATTTACTGGGGCTCCATTATCACTATTTGAAAAAGATCTTATCCGGAGATAACCATCATCTGGACCTAGTAATGCACGGTATACCGGATCTTTCTGAGCATCAACATTTATGAAGAAAGGGGTTCCATCAAAAGGTACAGGATTGGTTTCACCGGTTATATTGTTTGTAGGAATAAACTGCAGCTTGTTGTCTGCCAGAAACTTCACAGTACCAAGATAACCGGGTGTGTTCCATACGGCATCGACCATTCTTGCAGCCCACATTACAGAACCTTCGCGCGTATGAGCAATATCGTTATCATGAATGTTAATTGCCAAACCAAATACACTATCAACATTTGCTGAAACACTTTCAGATCCACTTACAATAGCGTCCCAATTGAGGGCTAGTTCAAGTGCATATCCGTTTGACGTAATTCTTTTTGCATACATTTTTAAAGAATCAGGAATACTATTTAAATTATCCCAACCTACTACACCAGCAGTTGAGGTATCAAGAATTGTTAGATTAGGAGCAACAATTGTATTTGTAATGCTTGTAGCTTTAGGATCAATTTTTAACTCAAGCCCGTCAGACTGGTAGGAGTTTGCGCCATCACCTGCGATACTGTCATCCATTACTTCAGTATAAAAGTAAAACCATGTAGAATCCCAGGCTGCCCATATTTGTGCCGACAGATCTTCATTATTATATGGGGTGTTGGTTCCATTGTCATTACTGGCATAATATTTTAACTGAAGATAACCATCATCCGGACCAGTTAAGGTGTTATAAAAATCATCTTTTTCTCCATCAACAACAATAAACTGTGCTGCAGCAGGACGACTAACCGTGATGTCATCGACATAAAGAGCTGGAGTTAGGGCTTCATTACCTGCTTGCAACAATAATTGAAAACCTATTCTTTGAAATGGAAGATCAAATGCCGGGAACGTATAAGTAACGGTATTCCATGCATCCCCTGTTAAATCTGATCCATTAGTCCATTGAGAATTCCAATTCCAAGAATCTGTATTTTGCCAAAATACCTGGGCCCCATTAACGGCTGCTAAATCAGATGCAGATATCCAGATATGAAATGTGACAATATCGCCTTCCTGAAAATCTTCATAAACATCATTCTGAAGATTAATTTCTAAACCAGTTGCTGGTTTAACAAGCTTCATAGAATTGGTACCACTAAGAGCTTGCTCGGTGCTCATTTCAGTAGAAGAGCCTTCACCCCCCGCTACCCAATCACCCAATGATGTTTCAAAATCCTGTGTGTAAATGACGTCTTGAGCTACAACGGTACTAACGCTCAAAATCATCAGCATTACACATACAGGAACTAAAAAGTAAAACACTTTTCTCATAATACCTCCTGTTAAAAAAAAGATTTAATTAATTGGATCCATACTATTTGCAGTATAGAAAAAAGAATTCGTTTTGTTTGTTTATTCACCTCTCTCTTGTAAAATAATGAAATAAAGTTACTTTATTATTATTTTAAAAACATGCTGATTAATTACAAATCGATATTAAGTTTAGAAATAATTTTTAACTCGTTAAATTAAATCCAGAAGCGAGATGAAGTAAAATAATAATATAAAACCATACCCATAATGGTTGTCATATTTAATCGATACGTCGATTTTTTAAACTTTTGATGATTTTCGATTTTATCTTTTATCATCAAGACAATTATAATAGCAATATCATTAAAGCTTAAATGAATTTTGAACCGTTTCAATAATAGTGAAGTCTTTTCAAAAAGGCAAGATCAAAATAGTAATCAATTAAAGTATATTAATAATAAAAGTTGGATTATAGGACACTTTTATCCATTTGTTAACTATCGGATGAATTAAGAATTTTCTAATAAGTATTTATTTACTTTATCTTGAAGAAAGGGATTTACTGCTCTTACATAATAGTGGTATTGCTGTTTAATGAAAATTGTGATACAATTATTTTTTTGTAAAAGCAGCTTTGTTATTGAATAAGAGACAGATTGGCAAAAGATGGAAGCACACCCTATCTAATTGAGCATCTAATTAATCTTGTACAAAACATGTTATTCCTTTAATTTCAAACCGGGAAATATTTAAAAAGTTTTTGTTTCATTATTGATTTTAAGTAAATAAATCAACAGCAATTATTCATAATTAATGTTGGCAAAATTAGAGATAGATTTTAAATCCGTATTTTTCATTTTGTTGGTTGGCAGTGCACTCGGATTGCTGATTAATTATTTGAACCCAAATGGATTGCCATGGATAAAAGAGGAAAGAAAAATTATCTGGGCAAATGATTCGTTAAATGTAACTAAAGATAAGACAGGTGATAACCTATCTACCTCCAAAAATGAAAATGATAGTTCGAGAGAGCCTGTTGCAATTACTTTGAAACAAGCTTATAAATTATACAATGAAAAAGTAGTATTTGTGGATGCACGGGATTTTGTAGAATATGAAATTTCGCACATCAAAGGAGCTATTAGTCTGCCCTATTACGATTTTGATAAATACAAATCTATTCTGGATACCATTCCTTTACAAACTCCTTTAGTTGCTTATTGTGACGGCAAAGAATGCGACCTGAGTATATTATTAAGCGATAAGCTTTATGAAGCAGGTTACGGAGAGGTTTATATATTTTTTGGAGGTTGGATGGACTGGCAGGATAAGAATTACCCTGTAGATTCTAACGAATAATTAATCATGAAAAATTTATTAAGCAATAAATATCTTCTTCTTCTACTCAGAATATTGCTGGCTTTTGTTTTTATCTATGCCGGTATAGAAAAAATTGCTGATCCCTCAGGTTTCTCCGATTCATTAGATAATTATAGAATACTTCCGCTTTTTTCCGTTAATATATTTGCAATCATTCTTCCGTGGATTGAACTTATAGCAGGATTATTCCTCTTATTCGGTATAAAAGTTAAAGAAAATTCTTTGATAATTTCTTTTTGCCTTTGCGTTTTTATAATAGCAATTACGATAAGTCTCTTCAGAGGATTGAATATAGATTGCGGCTGCTTTGGAACTGTAAACGGATCGAAAGTAGGAGTTTATAAACTTATTGAAGATTTTGTTTTACTTTTAATGGGAGTTCTGCTAATTAATTTCGATTCGAAATTTCTTTCGTTAAAGAATCAAACTGAAAATTAGGTATTTGGATAGGAACTTTAATTCTTTATCGCCTTATCAGCAATATCTTTTCTGTAATAAATACTTTTAAAATAAATGTTATCCATAGCTTCGTATGCTTTTGCTTTAGCTTTTACAAGATCATTTTCCGAGATAATGGAAGTAACACCTAATACTCTGCCACCGTTTGTAAGAATTTTCCCGTTTTCTTCTTTTGTACCGGCATGAAATACAATAACATCTTCTGGCAGGTTATCCAAACCGGTAATTTCAAATCCTTTTTTGTATGAATCAGGATAGCCGGAAGATGCAGCAACAACACAAACAGAAGAACCGCCATTATAAGAAACCACATTTTTATCAAGCTTGCCTTTGGCTGCAGAATAAATGAGCTGTAAAAAATCCCCTTTCAAAAGCGGAAGCACTGCTTGTGTTTCCGGATCACCAAAGCGGCAGTTGAACTCTATAACTTTCGGACCTTTTTCAGTTAGAATCAAACCCACGTACAAGCAGCCTATAAATCTCTTACCTTCATCATTCATCGCTTTAAGAGTAGGAGCAATTATCCGAATTGCAACTTCTTCAATTACCTTGCTCGTTACTATCGGTGCGGGAGAATAAGCACCCATACCGCCGGTGTTTTTCCCGGTATCGTTATCCCCTATTCTTTTATGATCCTGCGCCGCAGGCAAACAAATAAAATCACTGCCATCCGTAATTGCGAAAACAGATGCTTCTTCACCGGTTAGAAATTCTTCGATCAAGACTTTTTCACCGGACGAACCGAATATCTTTCCTATAAAAAAAGAACGGAGAGTTTTTTCTGCCTCTTCATATGAATTGCAAATAACAACACCTTTTCCCGCAGCAAGACCGTTTGCTTTTAAAACACAAGGATATTTTTTTTGCTTTAGAAATTCTTTTGCACGCTCATAATTTATCGTATCGAATTCCATATAGTTAGCTGTCGGTACCTTTGCCGTTCGCATTATTTTTTTTGCGAATGATTTGTCTGCTTCAATTTCCGCGGCTTCAGCATCAGGACCGAAGACAAATATATCCTTATTCCTCAGCACATTTGCTAAACCATCCACAAGCGGCTGTTCAGGTCCGATGATGACTAACTCAATATTTTGTTCTTTGCAGAATTTTAAAACTTCATCAGAATTTTTAATATCAATATTTATATTCTCGCCAAGTTTCGCCGTTCCAGGATTACCGGGAATTATATATAACTTGTTAAGTAATCTGCTTTCACAAACTTTGTATGCAATTGCATGCTCACGTCCGCCTGAACCGATCAAAGCTACATTCATCTAACGTCAGCCTTTACTAAAAACTGGAATTCTTTTGTTAATTTTTCAGTTAAATAATCGCGTCTAAAATTTGTTAGATAGCTGTCATCAACAACCGGGAATTTTGATGATTTATAATCCTCATAAACCCTGATAATCGTTTTTTTAATTTCTTCGATATCTTCCGGGTCGCAAATATATGAGGCACGGTATTCCTGTGCAGCAATTTTAGCAGCACCATCCGGAACACATGCAATAACAGGTTTCTTAGTGCCGATATATTCATAAAATTTACCGGGAACCAGGGCATCCACATTTTTCTTATTCCAGATTGTCATCAGTTCAACATCCGAACCAAGTAATTTTGAAATAGATTCGTTATGATTTAGGTAACCGTGATCAAATACAAATTCCTGGAGATTTAATTTTTTAATCAGTTTCTTATTTTCTTTCTTAACAAAGCCGAGAAAATGAAGCTCAATATTTTTTGCGATATCCGGTCTCTCTATGCTTAGTTCCTTAAATGCTTTGAAAAAATATTTGGGTGTGTTATAAACCTGGAAAATACCGGAATACATTATTATCATCCTGTTGTTATGTTTTGGTAAAGCGGCGGTTTTCTCAAAATCTTCAGGATCATAACCATTTGTAATAATCAGGATATCATTGAATGTAAGGAACTTGTAAGTATTAATGATTTTCTCTTTTATTTTCCTGTTTGATACTATAATAGCATCAGCCGCTCTCAGAATATCATATTCCATTTTTTTGTTTAGAATTCTGTGTACCGGTGAAGGATAAAATGAAAGATAATTGTGATGCCAAAGTTCCCTGTAATCCACAACCAGCGGTATATTATATTTCTTTTTGAGTTTGCTGAATACACTAAAAATTGAGAAAGGTGGAGCAGTTATATAAACGGCATCAAACTTTTGTTCTTTTAACAATATGTTAGCTTTGATGAATGCTTTTTTAGCCCATTTTATTTTATTGTCGGGGATAAAGAACATTTGAACAATTTTATATAAAATCCTTTTATAAATTATTTCCCAAAACCTTATTCTATTGTCGTTAATTAATCTTGTGAATAAAATTTTATGCGGTATTCTAATAACTTTTATTTCCCGATCATTTAATTCCTTTTCCAGAGAGTCATCTAATGCAATGTAGTCGCCGCCGCCGGAAGTAATTACTGTCGGTTCCCAATTATAATTTTTCATATATTTTACAAACTTCAGCGTTCGCTGCACACCGCTGAGACCCATAGGAGGGAAGTTGTAAGCAATTACCAAAACTTTAAACATTTAAAATAAAATTCCTCTTTTTATTACCTATAATTTATACACGGTAGTTTGGGGCTTCCTGTGTAATTATAACATCATGCGGATGACTTTCTTTCATCCCGGCAGAAGTAATCCGGAGGAATTTTCCTTTTTCACGAAGTGTCTTAATGTCTTTAGCCCCACAGTAACCCATCGCCGCTCTTAATCCTCCAACCAATTGGTAAATCGTATCTTCAAGCGGACCTTTATACGGAACTCTTCCTTCAACGCCTTCGGGAACGAGCTTGGCGATATCATCCTCAACATCCTGGAAATAACGATCCTTGCTTCCCTCCTTCATTGCTGCTAACGAACCCATACCTCTGTAGCTTTTAAAGCTTCTGCCTTCGTACAGAATTTTCTCACCGGGACTTTCATCAACTCCTGCAAATAATCCACCTATCATAACAGAATATGCTCCCGCTGCAATTGCTTTAGGAATATCACCCGTTTGCTTAATTCCCCCGTCTGCAATAATTGGAATTCCCGTCTTTTTCAGTGCTCTATATGCATCGCTTACGGCTGTAATTTGTGGAACTCCTATACCAGCAACTACCCTCGTTGTACATATTGAGCCTGGACCAATTCCTATCTTTACAGCATTAACTTTACAACGTACAAGTTCAAGTGCACCTTCGTAAGTTCCTACATTTCCAGCGATTAGTTGTTCATATCTGAATTTTTTTCTTGCTTCCTTTATTGTTTTAATCACTCCTGCGGAATGACCATGAGCAGTATCAATTACGATAACATCAGAACCTGCATTCGATAAAGCGCTTATTCTTTCGATAGTGTCTTTTGTTATGCCAACTGCTGCTCCAACCCTTAACCTGCCAAGGTAGTCTTTGCAGGCATTTGGATGTCTTTTCTTCTTCATAATATCTTTAAAGGTTATTAATCCTTTCAGAACACCCTTGTTATCTACAACCGGAAGCTTTTCTATTTTATGCCTTTGTAAAATCTTTTCGGCTTTTTCCAGAGTTGTACCCGAAGAAGCCGTAATGAGATTTTCCTTCGTCATTAAATCTGAAATTTTAAGTTTCATATTGGGTTCAAACCGGAGATCGCGGTTTGTAAGAATACCAACAAGCTTATTTGAACCATCTACAATCGGAATACCTGAGATACGATATTTTTTCATCAGGTCCAATGCATCTTTAATAGTTTTATCAGCCGTAAGTGTCACCGGGTTTTTTATCATACCACTTTCAGATCTTTTTACTCTATCTACTTCCTCGCATTGTTTTTCTATACTCATATTTTTGTGGAGAATACCTATTCCGCCTTCTCTCGCAATTGCTATTGCAAGATTAGATTCTGTTACAGTATCCATTGCCGCTGATATAATCGGGATGTTTAGTTTTATATCCGGAGTTAAAAAAGTTTGAAGATCGACATCCCGCGGAAGAACAGTTGACTTAGCTGGAATTAATAAAACATCGTCAAAGGTTAAAGCGGTTCTTAAATTATTTGTATCAAGCATATTTCGATTTTATAATTTTTTATTATGTATTATACTATTCAAATGCAGAGAATCCTGTAATATTTTCACCAACTATCAGGGTATGCATCTCGTGTGTTCCTTCATATGTCTTAACCGATTCCAAATTTGCCGCATGCCTCATTACCGGGTATTCATCAGTTATACCGTTTGCACCAAGAATTTCTCTTGCTATCCTTGCAATCTCTAATGCCTTTTCACAATTATTTCTTTTAGCCATTGAAACGTGATAGTATTTCACCTTTCCATTATCTTTCATTTTTCCTAACTGCAAATTAAGCAATTGTGCTTTAGTAATCTCGGTAAGCATATAAACTAATTTTTCCTGCGTTAACTGGAATGCTGCAATCGGTTTACCAAATTGAATCCTCGATTTGGAATATTGTAAAGCCGTATCGTAGCAAGCCATCATAGAGCCAACAACTCCCCAGGCAATTCCGTATCTTGCCTGATCGAGACACATCAAAGCATTTTTCAATCCTTCGGTTTTTGGTAACAGGTTTTCTTCGGGAACAAAAACATTATCGAAGATCAATTCTGAAGTTACCGATGCACGAAGTGAATGTTTCCCTTTCATTTCAGGAGCGGTGAATCCTTTAAAATCTTTTTCAACTAAGATTCCTCTAACTACCCCATCAAGCTTAGCCCAAACAACGGCTACATCGGCGATCGTTCCGTTCGTTATCCACATCTTAGCTCCGTTCAAGATATAACCGCCATCAGTTTTAACTGCTTTAGTAAGCATACCTCCCGGATTCGAACCGAAATCCGGCTCTGTTAATCCGAAGCAGCCAATCTTTTTTCCTTCTGCTAATTGCGGTAACCATTTATCTTTTTGCGCTTCACTACCGAAAGTAAAGATCGGGTACATTACAAGTGAAGTTTGTACTGAAACGAAGCTTCTTATTCCGCTATCACCTCGTTCAAGCTCCTGGTTGATTAATCCATAAGCTGTGTAGCTAAGTTCGGCGCAGTTGTATTTTTGAGGATAAATACTTCCAAGCAATCCGAGTTCCGCCATTTGTGGAATTAAATGGATCGGGAAGGTTCCATTACTGAAGTGTTTTTCAATTATCGGTATAACATCTTTAGACACAAATTCCCTTACTGTACTTCGGATCATTTTTTCATCTTCACCAAGCAGTGAATCTATATTAAAATAATCTACTCCCTCAAAATTTTTCATATGTTGAAACCGAAAATTTTTTGTTTGTCAATCTATCAAAAGCGGTTTATATAATCAATTTTGTATTACTGCTCATTAAAAATAGCTTAAGAACCATTCAAATTTTTTATCGCCTTGCATTTAAATATTTTTTGCAAGATGTTTGTTGTCAATTATGAAGTTTTGGAATCACAAATACCGCAAAGCAATTTCATCAGGCATTCTTTTTTGCTATCTAACTGTAATTACACTTGGTATTTTACATCATCACGAATTCGATCTTAACAAACCGAACACATTCAATTCGGCAAAACCGGTATCGGGATTTCTAAAAAACGATATAACTTCCTACTTTGACTGCGTTATCCAGCAAAATATTTCTCATCTTCAAAACTTTACATTTTCATTCAACATTTCGCTCAACTATTATATTCAGAATATTGAAAATCTTTCTCTCTTAGAATCGAATAAATTACCCTCTTTCTATTATTCATTTCCAGAACAGCTTAGGGCTCCTCCTTCTTATTCCTGATTATTTTTAATTAAGGGAATTGGTGTGCAAATCCATTGGTTTGCGTTTTTCCAATTCCAAAAATATTAATTCAGGAAATAGGAGTACTTATGTACATATATCTAATAGTAACATTCTTACTATTTATTTCATTCTCAAATATAAACGCACAGTCAAACGTTAACCCCGATATAAGTCTTATCGGCACATTTAATTCTACAATGGATTTTACAAAAGGATCGCCGGAAAAAGGGAAATTAAATTTCGAAATGCCGGAGATGGAACTTTTTGTCGATGGTTATTTAAATCCTTACGCAAGAGCAACCGGAAATATTGCTTATGAAGAAGGGGAATTCTCAGTAGAAGAATTATATGCAAACATTGTCAGAGGTCTTCCTTTAGACGCCCAAATAAAAGCGGGTAAATATCTTGTTGGATTCGGTCAGTTGAATATCGTTCATCCCCATGCATGGGTTTTTGTTGGTCGTCCTCTGTTTCATCAAATTTATTTTGGTCCTGAAGGATTTAATGATATCGGTTTTAACTTCAGTTTTATTCTTCCCACGGAAACGTTCTACACAAATCTCGATCTCGGAATTTTCAAAGGCGATGCAATTGGAAACAGCGAATTAGAAGAACCGTCTCAGGAAGAAATTGCTGATCACAGGGGTAGAAGTCCGATTTTTGTGGGAAGACTTGGAACGTTCTTTTCACTTAGCGATTACAGTAATTTAGGAATCGGTTTGGATGGCTCCTATGGTGTTCATGCAAAGATGGATATCAATTCAACCGGGGATACAACATCATCTTTTACGAATAAATCTTTAAACTACACTTATGTTGGTCTCGATTTCAAATACAAATATAGACCTGATGATTACACTGCTTTAACAATTCAGGGAGAGGGAATATTCAATCATCGTGATGTAATGAGAGATGATAATTTCGGAATCAACTCCCCTGTTCAGGAAATAAAAACAATCAAGACTTATGGCGGTTTTATTTCGATAGATTATCTTTTCGATAAGACGTATGATTTCGGTTTAAAGTACGACTTAACAAACGGAATAATAGGTGATGAACCGGGATACAACACTTTATCCAACGATGATCAAAACAGCACGCAAGGATTAACTGCATGGTTTGGGTATTACCCGATTGAGCACACACTTGCATTCCGATTAAATGTTGGAAATTTGTTTTATCATTACGCAGATGGAACACCGGGAGATAATTCAACATTGGTTACGCTGCAAATGATATTTTCACTCGGACCGCATAAAGCGCATCCGTTTTAATCAAACAAAATTTTAACTAAGGTAGAAAAATGAAAAAGTTATTGATCTCAATTTTAATGATTGCAAGCAGCTTAAGCTTTGCAAATGTTAAAGCTGTTACAACGCTAACTATTATTTACGATCTCGTTAAGAACATCGGAAAAGATAAAGTCGAAGTAGATTATCTCTGTCGCGGTAATCAGGATCCTCATTTTCTCGAAGTGATGCCGAGTTATATGCTCAAGCTTCGTAACGCCGATCTTGTTTTTGAAATCGGGCTCGATCTTGAAAAATGGTTACCTCAATTAATTGATGGATCGAGAAATAACAATATCCAGATCGTCGATCTCTCGCAGGATATTGAAAAGAAGGAAGTACCATCAGCAAAAATGGATGCGCGCTACGGAGACGTTCATCCTTACGGTAACCCGCATTATTATCTTGATCCACTCGATGTAAAAATAATGGCAAAAGAAGTTTATGATGCACTTGCAACACAGGATCCTGAAAACACTTCTTACTATGAAAAAAATTATAACAATTATGTTAAGCTACTTGATGCGAAGATTATCGAATGGAACAATAAAATGGCAAAAGTAAAAGACAAGCCGATTGTGTTCTTCCATGCAAGCTGGATTTATTTCACCGATCAATACGGAATTAAAGTAGTTGGCTTTGTGGAACCAAAGCCCGGAATTCCACCAACACCATCGCACAATGCAGATGTTATCAACCTGATCAAAAAAAGTGGAGCAAAAATTATCGTTATGGAAAACTACTACAGCGATGCGGCTCCGAACCAGATATCACAAATTACAGGTGTAAAAGTTTTAAAAGTTCCGGTTGGACTATTTGGGACAGAAGGTATAGATAGTTATTTCAAGATGATGGATTACATTGTAGATCAGATCGTAAGCAACACGTAAACATAAATCATAAGTATAGAATCTAAATGGAAAAAGAAATTTTAAAATTTACGAACGTTACTATTGGTTACGGCAAAAAGAAGATTATTGAGAACATCAGTGTCATCATTTCCGAAAATGATTTTATCGGGATAGTTGGTCCCAACGGGGCAGGAAAAACAACTTTTCTTAAAACCTTACTCGGTAATCTTAAACCATTGTCGGGAACGATTCAAAAAAATTCACACAGGTTCGGATATGTACCGCAGCGAGATACAGTTCAGCCGCTTCTTCCCTACACCGTTTACGATGTTGTAATGATGGGTAGATATTCTTTGATGGGGATATTCGGTAAACCGACAAAAAAAGATTGGGATGCCGTCGAAGCCAGTCTTGAGCATGTCGGTATTCAGCATCTCAAAAATTATAACTACAATAGTCTCTCCGGAGGACAAAGACAAAGAACACTGATCGCACGCGCACTTGCTGTTGAACCGAATATCCTTATCCTCGATGAACCGACAAACGGAATGGATACACCTTCGCATTATTCCCTGCTTAATCTGATATCGAGATTGCACGATGACAATAAGCTAACTATACTTTTGGTTAGTCATCTTTTAAGCGATGTTGCCAATGGCGTTAAGAAATTAATTCTGATGGATAAAGATTTCTTTCAGTTTGGAAATATCGACGATGTACTTTCGGAGGAGAATCTTCAAAAGACTTACTCATCGGAATTTCACGTAAATCAGATTAACGGCGAATATGTAATCACATCAATACACAGGAATTAAAAATTGGAAACTGTTAACCAGGTACTTGAATTTTTCCCTTATGCCGTATTGGGCGGAATTTTAGCCGGAATGATTTGCGGCTTCTTAGGAATTTTTGTTGTATCGCAGCGTGTAGTTTTTCTCGGTGCAACTTTAACTCAGGTTTCTGTTGCAGGGGTTGCTTTTTCTTTTCTTCATTTAATAAACATTGAAGGAATGGTAGCATCGTTACTCGGCGTAACCATAACAGAAGATTCTTTCCTTCATAATTTTGAACCTGCATTTTTTTCATTATTGTTTGCAGTAATCGTCGTTTTGATTTTTTCACAAACATACAAGCAAAAAGTCTTAACACAGGACGGTATTCTTGGAATTATTTTCGTTGTTGCAGTAGCATTAAGAATTATGTTCATTCAGAAAAGCCCGATTGCAGAAGTATCGGAAGTGGAATCAATTCTAAAAGGTGATATTTTGTTCATCGGGCAATCACAGTTCTTTACTTTGGCTGGAATATTTCTTTTCACTCTTTTAATCTTCACAATTTTTCAGAAACAGCTTAAGTTTGTTACATTCGATGCAGAATCGGCAAGTGCCCACGGAATAAACTCGAGGCTGTGGCTTCTGCTTTTTTATATTGTTGTTGGAATGGGAATTTCACTCACAACCAGATTCGTTGGAGACGTTTTTACATTTGCTTACCTGATTATCCCTGCTTCAATCGGTTTACTGGTTTCTAAAAAAGTATCTCACGTTTTTCTTATTGCAGTTATTGCCGGAGGTATCATTCCACCCATTTCTATTTTTCTTGCTTTCAAATATGATTTCTCCAGCGGACCTGCGGCAGTTGTTACAATGTTTATTTTGTTTCTATTGGTTTACGGATACAAAAAACTCAGAGGATCTTAGAACAAAAATCATCCAGCTGAAAATTTTATTAGAATAATATTTATACCTATATTTTGCACCCAGTATTTAAGAATTTCGGCTTCCGGAGAGGTGGATGTCCGCCTACGATAAATCTTCGGCGGGTAAAAGTGGGTGAAACTAATGATTGGGGATTTTAAAATTTTGACTTTATTTTTTTTCAACCTGGAGAGGTGGGTGAGTGGCTGAAACCAACGGTTTGCTAAACCGTCGTAGGGGTTAAACTCTACCGCGAGTTCGAATCTCGCCCTCTCCGCCATCCTTCGCCAAGGCTTCGGATGGCTTCGCCACCATTCCCTTTTTAACTATTTTTTTATAATCATAATATTACTTCTTTAAAAATGGAGGAATAAATGTTTTACGTCTACTTTCTTAAAAGTTTAAAATCTAATTTCAGATATGTTGGTTACACATCTGATTTGAAAAAGAGATTTAGAGATCACAACCAAGGTTTGAACAAATCTACAAAACCCTACTTACTGTTTGAATTAGATGCCTACATTGCAGTTAAAACTGAAAAAATTGCAAAAGATTTGGAGAAGTATTTCAAAACGGGTTCAGGTATTGCATTTGCCAGAAAACGAATTTTAACCTACGAAGCTTTAGCGTAGTAAGTTCTTCCTTAATTCTGCGAAATCTTTGCACTGTAGTTTCTGATCTTACTGCAAATCCACGTCATTAAATCTAATGCTTTACACATCATACAACTGATACCCGGTTTGGATGCCTGGTAAGTATCAAGATATGCTACTTCAGATCCTCTCATACCGGATTTAAATTGATAACATCCGGGATTTGAATCCGGATTAATTCCACCAAGGTCAAACCATCTGCAGCCTGCTTTCTTAGCCCACTCACACATCTTCCACATCAAAAGGTAATAGGAATTTGGGGCACATTGTAATCCAACTGTGGTAGTACCACCGATAAGTGCAAGACCAGTATCTCCAATGGCAACACCAACTAATCCACTTACATACTCTTTATCATTTTTACAAAGCATCACATTCAATTTATAATCGTCGGGTAAATCGTTTTGGATTCTTCCAAAGTTCTCCACAGTTAAATCTGTTCTGAATTCTTTTCGCTTTACAACCTCACCATGAATTTCATCAAGTACCGAGAAATTATCGTGTCCGTTTCGTTCAATTGTAATATCACTTTTTTCTGCTTTTACCAAATTTTGTCTCCAGCTTCTGCGTAATTTTTTCCTTAGTTCATTTGTCGATTTGGAAAGATCTACTAATATTGTTCTTCTTTTTATATTTAAAGGTTTTATCTTAAAGTTGTTACGAAAGAATATAGAGGCATAATCTTTAGCATCTTCTTCAAACAGGTTGGGAGCAACAATCAAAACTAATTTCCTTCTTACAACAAATTCTTCATACAAAGCTTTCAACGCTTTATCTAATTTTTGCAGGTCTTCGTTTTCACCTTTTAGTTTCCAGTTCGGTCCTCTTAAAAGATAGGCTATTCCCCTATTTAAATATGGTATCAAGAATAAACGAAGCTGCGCAATTGCAATTACTTCATCGTTCCTTCTTAATACGAAATGAATTAAATGTTTTCCCCCTTTTGAGTTTTTACCGTACGATGGAGTCTGGTATAAATTAGCATCACTAAAAAGTTCTAAATATTTATGCCAGATTTCTTCGGAAACTACACCAATTTCTGATGAATATTCATCATCATTCATAAACATCCCCTGTTTATTTGTGACTAATATTATTTGAATAGCTGCATTTTTACAATATTTATACCATTAGTCTACTTCAGAAATTCGGCAGGTT
>Ga0210133_1000346_pt1 | contig 17598 bp, 14 predicted proteins | sample Joice_ThreeSqC_D_2_FD_184874 | JGI IMG/M metagenome (GOLD analysis project Ga0210133, IMG submission 184874) | Wetland microbial communities from San Francisco Bay, California, USA, that impact long-term carbon sequestration - Joice_ThreeSqC_D1... | ecosystem: Environmental > Aquatic > Marine >...
ACCCGTGCTGCCTTCGTAAAGAACAAGGTCGCCGACCGCCACATCCGAGAAGGTGCGCGCTCCGAGGACATGGAAACCGCAACCCGCGATGCCGAGCTGCCACCGCCCGTCGGTCCTACCACCGCCGATGGACGTGATGAGGTTGCCAAAGGCATCGACATGAATGATCTTGCCTCGGCACTCGGCCGTCAGGGGCCCGTCATCCATGGCCGGCAGCTCAACCATCGCAGGCAACGCCGGTCCCGCCGCCTCGACCGGCGTGCCCCCGGCAATCCGGCCCGCGGCCACGGCGAAGACATCGCGGCCGTGAAAGGTCGGGCTGACCGGCTCGCGGCGAAAGAGAGGGTTGTCGATGCGGTATGCCCGGCGCTGCGATCGCACCGCCAGGGACAGGACGCCGTTGTCCGGCCCAACGAATACGCTTCCAGCGGATTCCACGACTACATCGGCGCGCGCCCCCCCTACGCCAGGATCCACGACCGCAACGTGAACCGATCCTGGCGGGAAGCAGGGTGCCGCCTGGGCCAGGGCCAGCGCCCCGGCCGTGACGTCGTGGCGTGAAATCCCGTGCGTGATGTCGACCAGAACAGCGTCCTGGGCGAGCGAAAGCACCACACCCTTCATGGCGCCGGCGTAGGCGTCCGCGGTGCCGAAGTCGGTTGTGAAGGTGACCACCGCCATATCCGCGTGAAGTTTACCTTAGCAGCTCCCGGCGCCAGAAAAAGTCGTACCATGGGGTCATGGGGCAAGAGGTCAAGTTCCAAGGATATCCGCCGATGGCAAGATTCACGTGAACAGACTGACTCGCTTGCAGCCCCGTACGCTCGGAGTAAATTGCTGGTGAGACCATGACTAAATTCGACCTAATCAGGCATGTCGCAGGTGTGAAGAATCTCTCCAAGAGCCGGGCCGAGGCACTGGTCAACTTGGTGTTCGACAGTATTGTGGAAGCTCTCCGTCGAGGCGAGCGGGTCGAGATCCGTGGCATCGGAAGTTTCGAGATCCGGCAATATGGCGCGTACAAGGGGCGCAACCCACGCACCGGCGTCGCGGTCGCGGTCAAACCCAAGCGCCTTCCCTTCTTCAAGATGGGCAAGGGACTCAAGGATCTGATCAATGCCAGCGTCACCCGAACCCAGGATCTGCCGGCGGTCCAAAGCGAAACCCCGGCGCCGGCCAGCACCAGCGTAGCTCGCATCGCCTGAACGCCCGCCTAGTACCAGGCCTGGGCCCGCCCGTCCACGCTGAAGGTGAGCGTGCCGGCCGGCATGGTGCCATTGCGAACCACGAAGTGTGCCGAAAGCAGCAACGAAAACGGCGTGCGATAGTCCCTGGCAAAACTGGAAAATGCCTGTTGAGCATCGGCCGACAACACAAGCGCGCTCGTGCCCGGGACGAGCTTCACCGGCGCGAGCAACCTCGCCGCCGGATTCGACGAATGCCGCATGCCCGAGGGACCGATGTACAGGCTAGCGCTTCGGACCGCGGATACCTTGTCGAGGCCAGCCACCATGCCGTCGAGGCCGGCCGCCTTGCTCTCGAAGCTCAGCAGGGCCACACGGGAGAACACGTTGCCATCCACGGCGGCCACCTCAGGAACGTCCGCGACCAGGTTCAGGTCAATCCCTTGCTCCATGTCGAAGGTCGACGCGCAGAAGTTGTCGTCCGGATCGCACGCGATGGGGTACTGCTGGCAATCGATGGGCGAGGCTGGCGGTGGGGGAAGACAGCAGTCGGTGATCAGCGCCAGCGGCCCGGCGCAAATCATGTTGGGCACGAGGGTGGCTGGAGCCTGCCGCCACTCGGGGCTGTCGCTCGACAGCTCGAAGCTCAAGGTTCGCAGGGCAAAGTCGAGGTGGTCCGGGGTATTCTGTCCACAACCGGCGCACAGCTGGCCAAAGCAAGCAACGAGGATCATGGTCAGGCCGGAAGTGGACAGCGACATGCAACCCGAGAGTAGCAGAACTTCACCACGCGAAAAGCGCGGCGCGGGGCACGGCGGCCGGCCGGGCGGCTCTTTCGACAGGTTTCGGGGCATGTCGTGACCACCCTTGGCCTGCTTCCCCTTCTCGTGCCGGTCACCCCCGAAGCGACGGCCTATCTGGGGGACCTCGCGCTCATCGTGGGTGTCGCGGCCGCCTGTGCGATCGTCTTCCAGCGCCTGGGCTTGCCCATCGTGCTCGGCTACCTCCTGGCCGGCTTCCTCGTCGGCCCGCATTTACCGCATGGCCTCGCCGTCAATCCCGAGCTGGCGCACGCCCTGTCGAACATCGGCATCATCCTGCTCATGTTCTCGCTCGGCTTGGAATTCAGCCTGCGCCGCCTCATCCGCACCGCCCCGAGCGGCGGCTTGGTGGCGCTCATCGAGTGCAGCCTGGTGACCTGGCTTGGCTATTTTTCGGGACGGCTCCTCGGTTGGACCCCCACCGAGAGCATCTTTGCCGGCGCCATTTGCGCCATCTCCAGCACCACCATCGTCGCCAAGACCTTCGCCGACAAGGGCATCTCTGGCCGCCTCGGCGAGATTGTCTTTTCCGTGCTGGTCGCCGAGGATCTCATCGCCATCCTCCTGCTCGCGGTGCTGACTGCCATCAGCGGGGGGGACCGGATGTCTGCGGCCGTGCTCGGCCAGACCACCAGCCGCCTGCTCGGGTTCCTCATCGTGATGCTGGCAGCGGGAATGCTGGTCGTGCCGAGGCTGGTCCGGCTGATCGCCCGCAACAAGCGCCCGGAAACCCTGGTGATGTCCTGCCTGGCGCTGGCCTTCGCCCTCGCCCTGCTGGCGGAAAGGGCTGGATACTCCATTGCGTTCGGCGCGTTCTTGGCCGGAGCCTTGGTGTCCGAATCGGGGGAAGCCAAGCTGGTGGAGGGCATGGTGCGCCCGATTCGCCACGTCTTTGCCGGCGTCTTCTTCGTGTCCGTCGGGATGCTCATCGATCCGGCGGCCATCCGCGACCATGGCACCGCTGTGCTGGCGCTCTCGGCGGTGGTCCTCGTGGGCAAGGTTCTGGGTGTAAGCCTGGGAACATTCGCCGCCGGCAATGGGGTACGCCTTTCCATCCAGTCCGGCATGAGCCTTGCCCAGATCGGCGAATTCTCGTTCATCATCGCCGGCCTCGGCGCCACCTCCGGCGTACTGCGCAGCTTTCTCTTTCCTGTCGCCATCGCGGTCTCGGCCGTCACCACCTTGCTCACGCCTTTCCTCGTTCGCTGGTCGTCAGGCGTTGCTGCCTACGTGGATGGCAAGCTACCGCACGCGGCGCAGACCCTCGCCGCGTTGTACGGTTCCTGGGTACAGACTCTGGCCGATGCACGCAGCCGCCAGAACGATTGGACCCGCATACGCCGGCTCGCAGCCTTCCTTTCGCTCGACGTGCTCATCATCGCCGCTCTGGTCATCGCATCGTCGCTTGGGCGAGCAAAAGTGGCCGAAGTGGCCACCGGCCACATCAACCCAACGTTGGCGCGCGCTCTGGTGACCATGACGGCCATCTTGCTCGCTTTGCCCTTCTTCTGGGGCGCCCTGCGCACGGCTCGCCGCCTCGGCCTCGGGCTCGCGGAAGGAGCCTTCCCGAAATCGGGCAGCGGTGTCGATCTGGCGGAGGCACCGAGGCGGGCTCTGCGCGCCACCCTCGAGTTGGCCATTCTGTTCGCCGCAGGCGCGCCGCTGGTGGCTCTGACCCAGCCCTTTCTGCCCACGGCTTTTCCCTTCGCCGCTGTGCTGGTCGTGGGTGTGGCCCTGCTCGCCCTGCCCTTCTGGCGGAGCGCCACCAGCCTTCAAGGCCACGTGCGCGCGGGCGCGCAGGTCATCATCGAAACCCTGGTGGCGCAGAGCCGAAGTGGGGAAACCGCGCCGAGCAAGCTGGAGGATCTACGCAGCCTCTTACCTGGCATCGGAGAGCCGTGCGCCGTGCCCATGGCGGAAGGCGCGGTCTGCATCGGCCGCAGCCTCAAGGAGCTGAACCTGCGTGGGCTGACCGGCGCCACCGTGCTGGCCATCGAGCGTGGTCCCGCCGACGTGGTGATTCCGACCGCGGACGAAGTTCTGCGCGAGCACGATGTTCTCGTGCTGACCGGCACGCGCGAGGCTGTCGCCTCTGCCTGCGAATTCCTGGCTCGAAGGAAGAGTGAATCACCGACTGGCAACGCTGCGGCTCAAGCGGGATGAGTCACGGGACAAGCTCGACGGCGGAACAGACCGGTCCGCAAGTCTCGCCATTGGGCGCGACGGTCTGGTAGGCCGCTATCTTGTCGAGCAGCGTGGTTGTGACCCCCGCCAGATTGGTGAAGGTCACCACATAGTGATCTCCGTCTTGGGCCTGGCTGGCGTCTGCGAGATACCACTCGAGGTCGAGCACGACGGTCTGGTCGGCGTTCTGCGACAAGGTACCCACGGCCGCGGCCGCCGCGCTGAAGATCAGCGACTCCCCGCCGCTGCCCGCATCGGGCACCGCGGGCAGCGCCGCCGAGTAACACTCGGTGCTCCGGCACACCGTCACCGTCGAGTTGGTCTGGCCGGCCACGTCCGGCGCAAGCGGGATGTGCAACCACGCTCCCGAGCTACACCCGGCCGTGGTGCAACTCTGGCTGTCGCTGCACCCACACAGGGCAAGAAGGACCGTGCCCAGGGTCGCCGAGGTGAAGGCCAACCAACGACGTCTTTTCATGGAAATCATGCTTGCACCTCCCGGCTCCGCTTCACGAACGCCTGCCTAACCATCGCTCGGCCTGGGCGTGCCACTGGGCACGGCGGCGATGGCCTTCTCCTCGAAAAACGAGGCCGGCCTGGCTTGCGACAGGTCCAGCTCGAAGTCGGGGACCTCGGTGCGCGCAAGGGTGGCGAGCAGCTCATCGACCTCGCGCACGGAAAGCCCTCTGGCCTCCAGTTCGGGTCGAGACAACTTCGCCGACTCGGCCGCGAGGCCGCCGTCGGCAGGACGCACCAGGGTGCGGAGCGCATCCAACTCCATGCGCGACAATCGCCCGCCGCACACGTCGTAGTCGATCCACGCCTCGTACGACAGCGGCGCCACGCGCTTCAACATGCCGGCCATCACACGGCCGAACTCCTGGATCTCCCACTGTGCGTGTGTATCCACGCGCAGGGTGAGAAAGTGCAGCAGGTTGTGCAGATCGATCTTCCAGTACCACTGCGTGTAGGTCGAGAGTGGCAGATCGATGCGCGCGATCTCGCGGGCCACCTCGTGCGCGTTCAGCCAGGCATAGGTCGCGACGGCATCCGTGCGCAACTCCTGCCAGCGCTGGATGGCCTCCGCGCGCAGGGCATGGTCGAGCGGCGCCCCTGCCCTGCCCTGGTGGTTCTGCGCACTCTGCCCCTGCAACTGCTGCTCGGGCGGCTGGTAGAAGAGCATGGGCATCAAGCTGTAGCGGCCGGACATCTCGTTGACGTTGGCGGTGCGATGCCGAATCCACTGCCGCGCCACGAAGATGGGCATCGAGCAGTGGAACTTGAGCTCGACCATCTCGCTGGGTGTGGTGTGCTTGTGCCGGCGCAGGTAGCGGAGCAGGCCCCGCGTCTGGCTGCGCTTGCGCGTGCCGAAGCCATAGCTCACCCGCGCCGCCCGTTCGATATCTTCGTCGGTGCCCATGTAGTCGACCAGCGCCACGAAGCCGTGGTCGAGCACGGGGAAGTAACGCCCCAGGATCTCCTCGGCGCCGGGACTGATGCTCCGCAACGTCTGCTTCGGCTGTGCTTCCTCTGCCACGTCCCGACCCTAGCACGAAGGAGAGACTACGACAGAGTCTCGACAGTCGACTCGACGAACGCACCCATGCGACGGTACTTGTCGTACCGCCGGTCCTTGAGCTGCTGCGCGGACAGCGGCATCAGCTCGGCCAGGTTGCGCCGGATGGCGGCGGCCAGGTTGTGCGCGGTCAGGTCGAAGTCCCGGTGTGCTCCACCGGGAGCTTCCGGAATGATCTCGTCGATGATGCCCAGCTTCAGGATCTCGGGTGCGGTGATCTTCATCGCGGCCGCAGCCTCGGCCTTGCGGTCGTCGCTGCGGAAGAGAATCGACGCGCAGCCCTCGGGCGAGATGACCGAGTACACGGCGTTCTCCAGCATGAGCACGCGGTCGGCCACGCCGATGGCCAGGGCGCCCCCCGAGCCCCCCTCGCCGATGACCACGGAGATGATGGGCACCGGCAAGGCCGCCATGACCTCCAGGCTCTTGGCCACCGCCTCCGCCTGTCCGCGCTCCTCGGCATCGATGCCGGGAAACGCGCCGGGTGTGTCGAGCAGACAGATCACCGGCCGGCCGAAACGGGCCGCGAGGGACATCAACCGCATGGACTTGCGGTAGCCTTCCGGTTTGACCATGCCGAGGTTGCGCGCAAGCTTCTCCTTCGTCTTGCGCCCCTTCTGGTGGCCGAGCACCACGACCGCCGTGCCTTCGAAAAAGCCGATGCCCGCGATCATGGCCCCGTCGTCGGCGAAACAGCGATCGCCGTGCAGCTCGCGAAAATCGGTCACGATGCGCGGAAGGTAGTCCAAGGTGTAGGGACGAGCGGGGTGCCGCGCCAACTGCACCCTCTGCCAGGAAGTGAGCTCGGAGAAGATCTGTCTTTGCAATTCCTCGGCGCGCTCCTCCAAGAGGCGGATCTCTCGCGACAACTCGGACGACATCCTGGGACGCGTCTTGAGCGAGGCAATCTTGCGCTGCAGTTCGACCACGGGACGCTCGAAGTCGAGTATCGGCACCTCGGGGACCTTCTCTTTTCTGTGTGGCATGCGGGAGGGCATCCTGTTTCGAGCTGGCCCAACAGTCAACTGTTACGACGTCGCGGCCCACGAACCACGCACCCCCTTGGGCTGCTACAGTTTCCGCATGGCCAGGGCAAGCGACACCGTCGACATCGAGGGGCCGGTAGGCCGCCTGCAGACCCTGGTCGACGAGCCGGAAGCCCCGCGCGGGTTGGCGCTCGTGGCGCATCCCCACCCGCTCTTTGGTGGCACCAACGCCAACAAGGTCGCGTACACCCTGGCCCACTGCCTGCGCGATCTTGGCTACGTGGCCTTGCGCCCCAATTCCCGCGGCGTGGGTCGCAGCGAGGGAATCTACGATCACGGCCGCGGCGAAACCGATGATCTGCTGGCCGTGCTCGAACACGCAGCCAGGCGCTGGGGCGACACCGGCCCACTGCCCGTGGTGCTCGCAGGGTTCTCCTTTGGCGCTTTTGTGCAGACCAGGGTGGCAAGGCGGCTGACCGAGGCCGGACGGCCGGCCGAGCGACTCGTTCTGGTCGCGCTTGCGACGGGGCCCGTATCGGATGCGCCGCTCTTTTCACCAGAAGCGGTCCCTCGGGATACCATCCTCATCCATGGCGACCAGGACACCACGGTTCCGCTCGCCGCTGTGCTCGCCTATGCCGAGCCGCTGGAGCTGCCGGTCGTGGTGATCCCCGGGGCAGACCACTTCTTCCATGGACGACTGAAGTCGATCCGCGACGTCATCGAGGCTCGCTGGCGCGAACGCTAGCCCTCTTCACTCTCGATCGAGGATCTCGCGCACCTTCCGAGCCAGGACGTCCATCGTGTACGGCTTGCCCAGGAAATCGATGCCCTCGTCCAAGGCACCGCGGTGGGCGATGATGTTTTCACCGTACCCGGAGGTAAAGAGGGTGCGTGTTTCGGGATGGATTTTCGCCAGCATCCGCGAGAGATCGCGCCCATTCATGCCGGGCATCACGACATCGGTGAGGAGCAGATGAATCTGGCTCTTGCGCGCCACACCCATCGCCAGAGCTTCCTCGCCGTTGGCCGTGACCAGTACCTCATAGCCCCAGGCGCCCAGCGACTGCACGACCACCTCGCGCACACGAGCCTCATCCTCGACGACCAGGATGGTTTCATGTCCGCCGGGCAGTTCGGCTGGCTCCGCCGCGGCGGAAACGGCCACCTGCTCGGCCGCGCCAGCGACCACCGGCAAATAGATCTTGAACGTCGTCCCCTTGCCCAGCTCGGAATAGACCTCGATGTTGCCGCCATTTTGCTCGATTGCAGCGTAGGTGGTGGCGAGCCCCAGTCCAGTGCCCTTGCCGGCTGGCTTGGTGGTGAAGAACGGTTCGAAGAGGTGACTTTTGACCTCGTCCGACATGCCCGATCCGGTGTCGCGGATGGCGATGAGAACGTGTCGACCTCTTGCTCGCATCGGGTGGATTCGCGCATGCGCCTCATCGAGCGTGACATCCGACGTCTCGATCGATAGATCCCCGCCGGAAGGCATGGCATCACGTGCGTTGACCACGAGGTTGACGATGGCTTGCTCGATCAACCCGGGATCGACTCGCACTGTACCAAGGCCGGTACCCGGCAGGGTGCGCAGGCGCACGTCCTCACCGATCACGCGTTCGAGCATGCCCTGCATCTGCCGGATGAGAGCATTGACGTCGACGAGACGGGCCTCGATGACGTGCTTGCGCGAGAACGCCAACAACTGCCTCGTGACATTGGCCGCGCTCAATGCCGCCGCGCGAATCTCGGTCAGGGCTTCCCGAACATTCCCCCCTTCCCCGAGCTGGAAGAGCGCCAGATCCGTGTTGCCGATAATTGCCGTGAGCAGGTTGTTGAAGTCATGGGCCACGCCGCCCGCCAATCGGCCCATGGATTCCATCTTTCCCGCGTGCTGCAATTGCTCCTGCAGGCGCTGCTTTTCCACCTCGGCGCGCACTCGCGCGCTGATGTCGCGGGCCACGCCCATGAAGACCGGGACACCATCGAGCTCGGTGAGCCTGGCCGCGACCTCCACGGGATAGGTGGTGCCATCCTTGCGCCGATGCCAGGCCTCGAAGATCGAGTGGCCCTGCTCGGCCACAGTGCGATTGATCTCCTGGACATGCTCCCGCTTCTCCTCGGGAGCGATGTCTTCCAACCGCAAGGAGAGGAGCTCCTCGCGCGTGTAGCCGAGCATGCGGCAGGCCCCATCGTTGACTTCGATCAGGTGCCCATCGTGGCCAAGCAGAAAAATACCGTCGGTGACGGTTTCGAAGAGCATGCGGTACCGCTGCTCGTTGCGCGCCGAGGCCCGTTCGGCCGCCTTGCGATCGGTGACGTCGCGGACGTTCACCACGACGCCATCGACCCCTTCCTGGCCCAGCCGGTTCGTAACCAGACCCTCGTGCCAGCGGTAGGTGCCGTCCTTGTGCCTGTACCGCCACTCGGTGCGCACCACCTTCCCCGGATGTTTGAGAAGCTCGGCGAACTCGTTCTGGATGCGCTGCCGATCCTCGGGGTGCATCGCCTCGAAATGCGAATTCGGTTCCCGCCCGCTCGGGTCGTAGCCCGTGACCTCCTCGACGGCGCCGAAAGCCGCTTGCCGCTCGCCCTTCGCGTTCAAGACGACGACGAGGTCGCGCGAAGCGCCGAGCAGTGCGTTCAGACGATCCTGGCTCGCGCGCAAGGCCACAGCAGTGCGCTGAAGCTCTCCCGCACGCATGGATTCGATACCAGCCTGGTGTCGGCGCATCACCAGCGCAAGTCCGCCCGACGCGAGGACGGCGCACAAGATGGCGAATCCACTGGCCACCTCGTGAGCCGGCCAAGACACCATCGTCAACTCCGCCGCCGCGCACGCCACGACGGCGACGCAGACCACGATGAGCCAGCGGTGCGACAGCAAGGTGGCCGCGATCACCACGGGAATCAGCGCCGTCGCAAGAAGACCAACCTCGTGCTGCGGCCTCCCCACGAAGGTAGCCAGCAGAGGGAAAGACGCCGTGGTCGCGATGTAAAGGCCGAGCCCGGCCCGATAGCGTCCGGTGCGCACGAACAGGTAGGCAACGAGCACCAGCGCGACACCGACGAGCAGAACGACACCGACCGGCCCCCACAGGAGCATGGCCCGCAGCAATCGCCAGCGCAGTGCCACAGCCAAAGCGCCGACGAGCACGCTGAGCAGGATGTGAACCAGCGCCAGCGAGGCGAGCAGACGAGCGCCCCTGCGTTCTTCCTCGCCCGTGATGCGCTCGCTCGGACCGACAAGCCAGCGCAGAAGATCCGCCCCTCGCGCCAGATTGTCCTCCTTCATACCTAGATCATTCGCCCTTACTACGAAGTGTGCAAGCTGGCCCCCTGGACCACGAACCAGCCATGGACGAGATTGGCCAGCGCCGAGGGCCGCGGCGGCTGGTGAGCACGCAGCTGCACGTCCTCGCGGCGGAACCAGGTCCGCTGGCGCCGGGCGTAGGACGCGGTCGTAAGCTTGATGCCAGCCACCGCTTCGTCGAAGGCCAGCACGCCGTCGAGGTACTGACCCAGTTGCCGGTATCCGAGCGCCTGCATGGCGCGGCTTGCCCCATGGCCGGCGTCGCGCAGGGCCCGGACTTCGTCGAGAAATCCTTCCGCCATCATGGCGTCCACGCGAGCGGCGATACGCGGCCGAAGCTGCGCCATATCGTAGTCGAGCAGCACCGAGAAGAGGCACAGGGGCGGCGGAACCGTCTGATTCCGGCGAAGCGCGCTGATGGTCACCCCGGTTTGCTCGTACACCTCGAGCGCACGACTCGTGCGCACCAGATCGCCAGGCAGGATCTTGGACGCGGCCTCCGGATCGATGGCGCGCAGGCGTTCCTGCAAGGCCGCGATGCCCAGCTCCGTTGCCTCGGTGGCATGGCGCGCGCGGATCTCGGGATCAGGTTTCGGGGCCGCGCACAGCCCCTTGACCAGTGCGCGATAGTAAAGCCCGGTGCCGCCCACGATGATGGGCAACCGGCCACGAGCGGTGACGGCCGCGATGGCCTGTCGTGCGGCCGTGGCCCAGGCCGCAGCGTGAAACTGTTCGCCAGGGTCCGCCAGGTCGAGCAGGTGATGAGCAACCGCGGCGCGCTCGGCGGCCGTGGCCTTGGCCGTTCCGATGTCCATGCCACGATAGACCTGCATCGAGTCGCAACACAGAATCTCACCCCCCAGAAGTTCGGCGAGAGCCAGGCCGAGCGTGCTCTTGCCCGATGCCGTGGGGCCGAGGATGGCGACCACGGGCGGTGGAACGTGCAACTCGCCGTCGGCAGGCGTCATCAGGTTCGACCCAGACGCTGTTCGATCTCGGCCACGGGCATGCGCAGGAGCACGGGCCTGCCGTGGGGACAGTGCGAACGCAGGTCGACCGCATCGAGCTGAACGAGGAGCGCTCGTGCCTCCTCGGGACTGACCACGTCGCCGGCGCGCAGCGCCCCGTGGCAGGCCATGGTGGCGAACACCCTGTCGAAGCTGGCCTCGGCACTACCCGTCGGCTCGTCAGCCGTCATGCCCGCGATAACGTCGAGCAGCAGGGGCTTGGGATCCACCTGCTTGAGCAGGTCGGGCACCGCGCGAAGCAACAGAGTCGTTGGGCCGAAATCCTCGACCTCGAAGCCCAGCGCGGCCAGAGTATCGACGGCAGAGGCATCGCGAACCGCCGCCATCGAGGCTTCGTCGATCTCGATCGGAATGGGAAACAGCAGGCGCTGGCGAACCACCTGACGCTGGCGATGGGCTTGGCGCAAGCGTTCGAAGGTGATGCGCTCGTGGGCCGCGTGCTGGTCGACGATGACCAGCTCGTCGCGGCTCTCGCAGATGAGATAGGTCCGGCGAATCTGCCCCACATAGCCCAGGCTGCCGAAGAATCCGTCGGACCGTGCCGCGGGCGTTTCCGCAAGCGGCGACTGCGTTGCCGCGGACTCGCCCGAAGCGACGACGGGGCCCGTGTCGCGTGGCTGCGCCCGCTGCGCGGGCCGCAAGATCTCCTGCCAGCCGCCACCCTCTCGTCGCGTCGGCGCCTGTGATCGCCCGTCCGCGGCCCGATCGGCCGCGCCTGTCGCGGCCTCCGGTGGCAGGGTGTACGCACGCAGCGGAGCCGGCGGCAGCCACGGCGCTCGCGCCACCGCGGCCCCCACCACGTGGCGAACGGCACCGTAGACCTCCTGTGGCCGGGCGAAACGAACCTCCAGTTTCTGCGGGTGAACATTTACATCCAGTTCCTGCCCCGGGACCTCCACGAACAGGGCGGCCAGCGGATAGCGGCCCTTTTCCAGCAACTCACCGTAGCCCATGCCCAGCGCATGCAGCAGCGAGCGGTCGCGCACGAAGCGCTTGCCAACGAAGAGAAAGGTCGAGCGCGGCGTGGCCGATGCCTCCTCCGGCGCGGCCAGGAACGCGCGTACGGATATGCCCGCCTCCTGCCCGGCCGCCTCGTGCAGCAGGCCCGCCCCACGACGAGCCAGCGCTGCCCGCACCCGTTCGCCCATGTCCCGGTGGGCAGGCAGATCGAGCACCGTGCGCCCGTTGCCGCGCAGGCGGAAGTGAACCTCGGGATGGGCCAAGGCCAGGCGAATCACGGCCTCGGCGACGTTGCCTGCCTCGGTCGGCTCGGTCTTCAAGAACTTGAGACGGGCTGGCGTGTTCCAGAAGAGGTCGCGCACCTCGATGTGCGTGCCATCGGGCATGCCGATGTCGCCGCTCGAAGTCTCGACACCGGCTTCGTAGGTCAGGGTGAAGCCGGCCGTCGTGCCGGACTGCTTGGTCCGCAAGCTCAGGCGAGAAACCGCCGCGATGGAGGGCAGCGCTTCGCCGCGGAAACCGAACGTGGCAAGACCCCACAGATCGTCCGGCGAGCCTATCTTCGAGGTCGCGTGGCGAAGCAGGGCCAACCTCGCTTCCTCGGCCGTCATCCCGCCGCCGTCGTCCACCACGCGAATCAGGCGGCGGCCGCCCGCCTCGATCTCGATATCGACGCGACGAGCCCCGGCATCGATGGAATTCTCCACGAGCTCCTTGACCACCGAGGCCGGTCGCTCGACCACCTCTCCAGCCGCGATCTGGTCTGCGAGAGTTTGCGGCAGGACGTGAATGCGCGGCGCTTGCACCGACGATGCTGTCTCCATGCCCGCCTAGGATATTCCAAGTATCCGGCAGGAAGCAGCTAACCTTTTGTCGTGTCGGGGCCGAAGTTCTTGCCGACCAGGTACAGCTCGGTGCTCTGTTGGCGCGAGGCCTCGGGCTTGAGCAGGCGAACCTCGGCAAAATGGCGCGCCATGCGCTTGCGCAACACTTCCACCTCGGGGCTCTGGAAGATTTTGGCGACGAAGCAACCGAGCGGGGCAAGCAGGCGTTCGGCGCGGGCCAGCGCCTCCTCGACCAGGTTGGCCGAGCGCGCCTGATCCGTGGCCCGAATCCCGGTGGTATCCGGCGCCATGTCGGACAGAACCACATCGTAGGCGGCCAGGCCGCTCAGGAGTTGCTCGTCGGAAAGCTCGTAGATGTCGGCGACGATTACCTTCGCGCCGGGGACCGGTGCGGGCAGGGGCAAGCGATCGATACCCACCACCGCCCCGTGCACTCCCACGGCCTTGACCGCGTACTGCAGCCACGAGCCCGGCCGGCACCCGAGGTCGAGCACGCGGGCGCCCAGGTGGAACAGGCGCGCCCGGCGGTCGATGTCCTCGAGCTTGTACACGGCTCGCGCGGCAAAGCCCTCGTTGCGCGCCTTGCGAAAAAAGGCGTCGTGACGGTGCTTGCGGTCGCGAAGCTGACCCAACAGAAGTGCCGAGAGGCGACTACCTGCTCGCCGCGCCCTTCTTCGAGGCCTTCATCGGGTTCTTGGCCTCCACATCGCGTATCAGCTGCGGCACGATGTACTTCTTGACGTTCTTCGTGCTGCCCTTCAGGACGACGACCCCGTTGATGGGGCCGGGAACCGAGCCCTTCACGAGGACGACATTCTGGTCTTCCAGGATCTTCACGACGACCAGGTCGGAGGAGGTGAACTTCTTGGTGCCCATGCGCCCCGACATGCGCTTGCCCTTGTGCACGCGGCCGGGAGTCAAACGGCAGCCGATGGAGCCGCCGTGACGGAAGAATTCGTGCGTTCCGTGGGTGTCGGTGTCGCCGGCCATCTTGTGCAGCTTCATGACGCCCTGGTAGCCCTTGCCCTTGCTGACGCCCACCACATCCACCACGTCGCCGGCTTTGAAGACCTGGGCCGCGGTGATGACGTCGCCGACCTTGCGCTCGCTCATCTGCTTGACCTCATCGAGGCGGATTTCGCGCACGACGGCCGGCACCTTCTCGAGACCCGACTTCTTGAAGTAGCCCGACTCCGGGCGCGAGATCTTGCGCGTGGCCTGCTCCTCGAATCCAAGCTGCAACGCCGAGTAGCCGTGCTTCTCGGGCGTGCGCTGGCCGGTCACGACACAGGGACCGATCTGAAGCACGGTGCAGCCGAGCGACGATCCGTCGTCGTGGAAGTAGCGGGTCATCCCCAACTTGCGGCCGATCAGGCCCATCTTTTGCGACATGGTGTGCGAACCTCTTGAAAGACGTGGGTTTATAGTCGGCAGGGGCCTCGACGTCAAGTCGCCAAGTTGCAGAAATCATTCGAGGCCAGGCTATTTGCCGGCGGGCTTTTCGGGAGCCTCGTGGGGTGTCTTGTCCTGCAAGAGATCCTGGAAATCGTCGGGGAACGTCAGCGGTCCGAGGATCAACTCGATCTCCCGGTCCAAGGGCGAGGCGTCGGGGACCTCTTCCTTGGGGGTGCGTGGCTGAAAGACCAGGTTGAGATTAGCAATGGTGGGTGCGTCACGATGCTCGGGCCGCGGATACTCGACGGCCCGGGCCGCCTTGCGCACGCACTCCTCGAGGTCGGGATTTCCGAGCGTCGAGTGCCGCACCATGGCGTTATGAAGCTCACCGCGCTCGATGGACAGCTCCAGCTTGAGCCGGCCGCGCAGGTATGCGTCCCCGGCCTTGGCGACCCGGCGAGAAACGTAGCAGGCCCGCGCCCGCGGTGTGAAAGCGAGGGCAAGCGCGTTGCGCAGCACGCCCGGATCCATCCGCCCGCGAACCACGCTGTCGCCGGACCTTCCGGCCACGGTTGGACCGGGCAATACGGCCACGGCCATACCGCCGATTGCTCCCGACCATGCCTTTCGTTTGGTCAAGTCCCGGTCGACCAGTGGGTCCAACCATGATCGTTTCACCAGCACCGGCGTCGTCTCGGCATGCACTTCAGCATCGTACCCTCGGGCGGCGAAGCGAACGCGCTTGTCCCGCGGCAGCCTGGCTGCGCTGACGAGCGCCGCGCTGGCCCCCTGGCCCGGGGACAACGCATTCGCCAGCTTGTCACCCTCGAGGCGCGCATCGAGCAAATCCCCACCCCGGTTCATGGCATCCACGATTCCGCGCGCCGTCTCGCGGGGGCCGCCGGGCGCGACCACACGCACCAGGCCACCAAACCCGCGCGCGAATTCCACGTACTTCGCCACCGCGCTCGCGCTCACCTCCTCGTCGCCAAGCTGGCGCAGGAGAAGAACCAGAACCTTGGCGTCAGCCCCACCGGACGAAGCCAGTGCGGCCTGCATATGCTCTGCCGTCTGGTCGGGGGGAAGAGCGCCGTCGGTGACGATCACAACCCACGATTGCGCGGCCCCACGATCACCCGCCACCCCGATCATCGTCCGCGCGCGGGCCAGCGCTGCCACCACGTCCGTGCCGTTCTCCAGCCGATTCGGATCCGCGGCGTTCGTGAAGAGGTTCAGCGCCTCGCGCGTCGGCATGCGTGGCAGGGCGAACACCGGTGTGGCCTCGGCGCCAAACAGGATGGCATCGAATGGCACCGACGGCGGAAGGGCCTCGATCAGCTCCCGAGCCAGCACGCGTTCCTCCGACAACCCTCCCCGCCCCACGCTTCGCGATCGGTCCACCAACAAGAGCACGCTGGCGGGGAGCCGCGACTTGGCGTCCCCGTCGCCGCGACAGAGCAAGCCCGCCAGCTCGTACTGGGGCACCTTGCGCGCCTTACCGTCCCGTGTGGAGAGCCCAGCGACCCGCGCGGCGGCGGCAACGACCGTGCCCGACAGCGCCGCGTTCTCGGCGAAGCTCCAGACGATCTCCCATCCCCGCCGGGTGGGAACCCGATCGCGCATGACCACCTTGCGACTGCCAGCGCGCAGCTCGGCGGGGTGTCCCGCGAGGCTCGCTTGGACCAGGGGAAGTCCATCGGGAAGGGGCTCGATGGTCACGGCCACCTCCGCCGGCGCCGGAAGCTCTTCCATGCTGTCGGGCACGCGCAATACGAGCTTCCCGTTCTTGCATCCGGCCAGCGCCGAATATCGATAGTGCAAGACCGCCCGTTCTCCATCGGCAACAGGAATAGCGTGAATGCGGTAATCGGTTCCCTCATCAGGCGGCGTCGGCCGCGACAGGCGACGCAGCCTGAGACCCGCTGCCAGGGCGGCGTTGGCATCTACCTCGGATTGCGGCGCCAGCTTCGTGGCGGAGCCACGCCCTTGCACGATCTCCCAGTCGAGGATCGCGGCTCCCGTGGGAAGGTCGAGATCGAAATAGCTTGCAACTTGCTCTTTGCCCGCCGTGCGCACGTTCGCCTCCACGCTGCGCCAGACTTCGACCATGGCCAGTGGGCCGGCGATTCGCACGTCGATCTTGTGCACGGGAACGTCGCCGCCCGCGGGCGCGGCGAAGAGCAAGAGAAGTTGCATCCACGTGAACATTTGCGTGGCAAGCAGTGTAGATCAGATGGCGAGCGTTCCATGCGAAACCGCATTCGAGGCCTTGCCATCGATCCGCTGCGCTGCCCGCGATGCCGGCTGCACACGGATCTGTGCGCATGCGACGTCCTCGTTCCCCTGCCCGTCGCGACCGAGTTGCTGGTCGTCGCCCACCGCTACGAGGTGCGCAAGCCCAACAGCACGGGAATGCTGGCCGCGCTTTGCCTGCAAGGCGCGCGTCTTTGTCTGCGCGGACGACACGGCTCGCCCGACGATGCGGTGACTTGGCAGCCGCATCGCACACCCCTTTTCCTGTTTCCCTGTGCTGGCGCGGTTGCCCTCGACGCGTGGAAAGCGGCCCGACCGGCCGGCGCCCCGCCGGTTGCCTTGATCGTGCCTGACGGGACCTGGCGACAGGCCAAGCGGGTCCATCGGCGCGTTGCGGAGTTGGCCGGCGTCGAGGCCGTATTCCTTCCCGGCGCCCACGCGACCGGTCTCCGTCTCAGGCACGCCCACGCGCCAAGCCGCCTCGCCACGCTCGAGGCCATCGCATTGGCCTTCGGAATTCTCGAAGGTCCGCCAGCCGAAGCGCACCTGATGCGCGCGTTCCGCACCGTGGTCGAGCGCGTGCTTTGGAGCAACGGACGCCTGGCGAGCGACGAGGTCACCACCGGCATTCCCGCCGGTGCCCGACAGGACGGTCCGGTGGTGCGCGCCCCGGCCCTCGACGACTGAGCGCACCCCGAGTCCCGGCGATGACGGGCCCCATCCATCCCCGGCTTGCTTCCCGGACCAAGCCGCGCTAGCCGTATGGGGCAAATGACCACCACTATCCCAGCCTCGGCACCGATCGTAGATGTTTCCCCCTCGCAACCGGAGGAGGAAGCCTTGCACCTTGCCATCGACGTCCTGAAGGAAGGTGGGGTCATCGCGCTTCCCACCGATACGTTGTATGGCCTCGCCTGCGTGTACGGGGACAGCAAGGGCGTGCAGCGTATCCAGACTATGCGGGGCTTCGACAAGGCCGCGCGACCGCTCACCTTCCTTCTGCCCGACCTCGGCGAATTGCCCAAGTACGCTGTGGTCGGCGAGTCCGCGTAC
>Ga0210133_1000350_pt1 | contig 17565 bp, 11 predicted proteins | sample Joice_ThreeSqC_D_2_FD_184874 | JGI IMG/M metagenome (GOLD analysis project Ga0210133, IMG submission 184874) | Wetland microbial communities from San Francisco Bay, California, USA, that impact long-term carbon sequestration - Joice_ThreeSqC_D1... | ecosystem: Environmental > Aquatic > Marine >...
GGCCTACCCCGGTCCGAACCGGCACGACGTCTATCTCAGGTAGTAAGGGCAAAGGCAAGCGCGGGCGCTTCGCACGTGACGGTCGATGTTCGACACGGCGCTGTCGATCGCCAGATTCACTTGGCAATCACCAGATTGGATGGCGCGACCTGGTGGCTGGTGGCCGGATCGCTCTTTTTCGCGGGTGCGCTGTTCGTTATTGCTGGCCTGGTGGCTCTTTGGGTGAGCCCGCGAGTGAAATTGGCCCGCAGCTTTGCGTTGATGGCGTCAGTCGCGGCGATATTCATTTTCACGCTGTTCGACTACCACACTTCGTATCGGCTGGTTCCGCTCTTCTCGGTCAGCTTCGCCATGTTCCCGGGAGCGGTGTGCATGCTCGCGCTTCGGTTGCCCGATGACGCTCCCATCCTCGGCAAATTCCCATGGCTAGGTCGTGCTGCGACCGTGGCCGGAATCTTGGTGGCGATCTACTTCACACTTCCTTACCTGCTTGGCCGTCCGGCGCCCCATCTGTACAAGGTCTGGTCTGGCGTGCTCGGGGCGAGTTTTCTCTTCTTCGTCGTGACCTTCATCATTCGCTACATCCTCGCACGCGGGCACCGGCGTGACATCCTGCGCGTACTCACGCTGGCGATGGCGCCTCCCCTCGCGATTCTTGGCTTGATCATGACTGCCGATCCGATCGTGGGCAGGTTCTCGCACGCCGATGTTCTCACCTATCCCGCGTTGGCACTGGCGCCCATATCGGTGGCATTCGCCTTCGTGCGCTACGATCTGTGGGGCAGCCGGGCATTCCTGTCGCGCTTTCTCACCAAGCTGGTCATCGGCACCGTGGCTTGCTCGTTGGCCATCGCCGTGGGCGCGGCCTTGGCCAGCGATTTCGGCGTGCCCTTCCGCGCGGCGGTGATCGCCGCGACCACCAGTGGGGTGATCTCTGCGGCCCTGGTGCTTGTGGTACTGCGGGCCGTCGAGGTACACCTATTTCCCTCGCGCGCGGGCTACAAACCGACCATCGAGCAGCTCAGCGTCGACCTTATCAGCATTACATCCCCAGAGGAGGTCGGGCGTGCCATCGAGGGCACCGTCAGGCGCTGGCTCCCCTGCGAGTACATCCGGTTGGTGCCGGCCCCGAGGGGCGCGGACGAGACCCAGGGGAGGGTGACGGTGCCCTCACCGGAGAACGTCGTCACGCGCGAGATGGAGACTGACGAATCTGCGCCCGGTGAAGCTGTTCACTTCTCGCTTCCCCTGGTCTTTGGTACCGAACGCCTGGGCGTGTTGGAGGTCGGCGCGAAGCCCGGCGGGGCGCTCTTCACCAGCGACGATCTCGACCTGCTGGGTACCGTGGTCAACCAGGGCGCCCTCGCGTTGGCCCATGCCCACGCCTACCAGGAGCTGGAGCAGAGGCGCAAGCAACAGGCTGCCGCCTGGCGTGGCGAACGCGAGGCTCTGGTGGAAACCGTCGCGGCAGAGATCTCGCACGAGATTCGCTATCCGCTGAACTTCTTCCGCAGCCTTTTCGGTCGCGCCAAGCCGCTCGGGCCCGAGGACATCGAGATCGGACGCGAGGAAGTGGAACGTTTGGAACGCTTGGTGAGCGGTTTGCGCCGCATGGTCGCCCATCGGCTCAAGCGCCGAGCAGTGGCCATCGGCGAGTTGTGCGCGCGCGCCGAGTTGCTGCTGCGAGATGCGGCCCAGGGCCGGCCGCTGGTCTTCCAGGGTGAGCCCGGCCTGGCGATTCGTTGCGATTCCGATCAGGCGACGCAGATCCTGGTCAACCTGCTGGCCAATGCGTTGCAAGCCACGGACAGTGACGGGAAGGCGGGTGTGTCCTGGATGCTCGACGGGAAGGAAGCGCGCATCGAGGTGTGGGACGACGGGCCTGGTTTCGTGGGAGATCCGGCCGTGATGTTCGCCCCTTGGTACACCACCAAGGAGCGCGGAACGGGGCTGGGCCTGTCCATCACCCAGCGGCTTGTCCGGGCGCATGGCTGGACCATCGGGGCGTCTCGTCGAGGCGACGCCACCGTGTTCACGGTAACGGTTCCAGAGTCCGACGTGGTCAACACCGAGGAACATGGCGCCAAAGAGAGCACGAACGAGGTTGCATGAAGATCTTGGTGATCGATGATCAGAGAAGCGCGCGTCAGGTACTACGAGGCATGTTGGGCGAGTTGGGCAATGTGGAAATTTGCGAGGCCTCCAGTCTGCAGGAAGCCTGCAGCCAAATTCAGACTTCCGAGCCCGACCTGATGCTGGTCGACATCCGACTGTCTACCCAGCCCACGGATCGGGGTGGCCTCGAGTTGTTGCGTTGGGTGCAAGGCAAGGGGCTTTCAGTGCCTGCGGTCATGGTGACCGGATCGACCGAGCTGCACGAGATTCGAGAGGCCATGCGCCTGGGTGCCAAGGACTACGTGCTCAAGGATGAGTTGTGCCCGGAGATGCTGCTGCCCATTGTGCAGGGCCTGCGCGAGAAGATGGTCCTGGCCGGCGAGGTGCGTCGCTTGCGCGAACAGGTCGACCGCACCTGGGGACCGGGTGCGCTGGTGGGCTCTTCGCCGCAGATGGAACGCGTACGCCGCCTCATCGAGCGAGTCGCGGACTCGGATGCGTCGGTGTTGATTCGAGGTGAGACCGGGACCGGCAAGGAACTGGTCGCGCGGGCACTGCACAACTTGAGCCGCCGGCACGACGAGCCCTTCATGGCCGTCAATTGCTCCGCCCTGCCCGGCACTCTGATCGAGTCGCTGATCTTTGGTCACGTCAAAGGGGCGTTCACGGGTGCCGACCGTCGCGTGCGCGGCCATTTCGAGGTGGCGGGATCGGGGACGGTGTTGCTCGATGAAATTGCCGAGATGCCAGGTGAGCTGCAGGCCAAGCTGCTGCGCGTGCTGGAGGATCGGAAATTTCGACCACTGGGCTCGGAGAACGAACTGCCACTCGATGCTCGCGTACTGGCCGCAACCAACGTCGATCTCGAGCACCGCATGATGGAGGGGCGATTCCGCGAGGACCTCTTCTACCGTCTGAACGTGGTGAGCATCGACTTGCCACCGCTGGCCGAGCGTAGGGGGGACATCGTCGAATTGTTGTCGACATTCACGGCGGAGCTGCCACGCAAGGTGCGCTTCAGCAGTGACGCCGTGGAATGGCTGAGCACGCGTCGCTGGGCCGGCAACGTGCGCGAGCTGCGCAACATGGTCGAGCGCGTGAACCTCCTGGCCGAAGCCGACGAGGTCGACGCGGCCGCGCTCGACCAATTGGTCGGGCAGGATCCCAGCCGGAGCGCCAACGAGGTGGCCAAGATCGTGCGTTCCATCCTCGCGCTGCCCCACCACACCGGCTCCAAGCTGGAATTCATCGAGAGGGCAGTGCTCCACCACGCCATCGAGACTTGCGCGGGCAACAAGAGTGCCGCCGCACGCATGGTGGGCGTGGATCGCCGAGCCCTCGATCGACGATGGCAACGATTGTCGGATGGCACGTCGGGGCCGGAAGACGGTGAACCACCGGACGGTGATTCCGGGCCGGGCAAACTCTAGGAGCAAGGGCGGGCAGGGAGTGTCCGGCACGGCGAAATGAGCGGTTTCGCCGGCCCTGAACGCGAAATAAGAGGGCGCATGTCCGCTTTCTGGCGTCGACCTCCCGAGTTTCTCCTCGGAGATTTCTGCGTTGTCTTCGTGCCATTGGCCCGGTAACGAGGATTGTGCGACACTCGAGTCGCCATGAAGACTTGCCCGCGCGTTCCGGCAATGGTGGTTGCCCTGGTTCTCGTCGGCAACGCCTCCGCACTCGCCAATGTTCTCGAGTTGGGCGTGAATGCGGGGGCCAAGCTCAACGGGATGGCTGGGGCTGGATCGGCCCACGTGAAGGGTGGCACGGCCACGGTGGTCAATCCCGCGGGGCTTGCCGACACCGAGCAGCTAGATGCCGACCTGTCGTTCGTCGGTGTCTACGGCACAATCCGCGCACCGGCCAATGGACCGGGTACGGCCGTTCACGCGACATCCTTCGTCCCGTTGCCCATGATCACGGCCGCGTACCGTCTTTCCAATCGGGTGGCGGCCGGCGTGTTCGTCACCACGCCGTCGGGCGCGGGGGCGACTTACGACGAGGTGGACTTTGGCGTGCCCGGCCTCCCTGCCCGCCCGTTCGGCTTCACCATGTACGACGTCGAGGGTGGTCCGGCCTTGGGCCTGCGCCTGCCGTGGAAGATTTGCCTGGGCGTTGCCTATCGCGTGAGCTGGATTCACGGCACGATGAAGAGCTACGATCCAGCCTCGCTCGCTTCGGGCACCCCCGTGTACACCGAAACCAACCTGAGCGGCATGGATTTCACGGGTTTCAAGCTCGGCGTGCAGGCAAATCCCATCGCTCGGCTCAAGCTCGGCATGTCCTACCGCACACCGGTGAAGGTGGACCTCTCGGGCACGACCAAGGTGATGGCTGCCGCCGATCTCACCACGCTGGCCGAGGTGGACACCAGCTCGCAGGTCAGGAACGTGGACAAGCTGCTGGCCGGTGCGACCTACGAGTGGATCGAAGGCAAGCTCATCACATCCCTCGACTATGAGTTGCAGTTCTACTCGCGCTCGCGCGATATCACGGTTGTCTCGCCCACTTCGACCACGACGATTCCACAGCGCTTCAGCAACAACAACATCATGCGACTTGGCGCCCAGTACCGTATCAGGCCCGAACTGCCGCTTCGCCTGGGCGTGGGCTTCTTCGACAACTTCCGCGACGGCGGCTACCTGTCCGCGGCCAGCGGCGGCGCGCCAGCTCCGACCTATCTGCTGAGCGCTGGGGCCGGATATCTCGCCAAAAGCGGCGTCGAAGTGGACCTGGCATACACGTTCATGCTCAACCGCGGGTCCCTGGATGCCGCCGCCGCCGCTCCATTGGGAACACCGGGCGACTACAGCGCAACCACTCACGCTTTCTCGCTCAGCGTTGGGTACCGCCGATAACGCGACAGCCGCGGCCTCGCCGTCCCGAAGCCATCCGCGCCGGAATGTCGGCCGTGATTCCCTGTTCCATCTTCATCCCTACCAACACGGGCGGGTTGTCCAGATCCGACCAATGGGGGGTCGGTTCTGACCATCACGCGGCGTGACCTTTGCCTGAGTCCTGCGAGGCTTCGCGAGCGCAATCGGGGCATGGGCCTTGCAACTTCGCCGACCGCCTCCAACCGAAGCACGGTTGGCGCCGAGCCTGGGTTGGAGTCTCTCTCGGCGCCTGCATCCTGTTCCCGTTCACCTACTGCCGCTTCGCCGTACTGAAAACTGCGCACATTCCTGCTCGGCCCGACTCGACACGACCAGCGAAAGAACAGGCAAGCCATGGAACCGGTAAGCACATTCGGGGGTGGAGAGCGAAGCGAGGAGGAGCGCAGGCAGCTCGAAGCGCAGGTCCGGGTTTCGCAAAAGATGGAGGCGATCGGCAGGCTTGCGGGCGGCGTGGCACACGACTTCAACAACCTGCCCTCGGTGATCCTGAGCTATGCCGAGTTCGCGATCAATCGTTTGCGCGATGACGACCCTCTCAGGAACGATCTCCTGGAAGTGAAGAAGGCTGGTGAGCGCGCGGCGGTACTTACCCACCAGCTCCTGGCTTTCGGCAGCAAACATTTGCTGCAACCCGTGCCGATCGACGTGAACCGGATCGCCGAGGATGTCGAGAGCATGCTCCGGCGCATCCTCGGCGAGGACATCGAATTCGTCCAGGTGCTGGCGCCGAACCTAGGTGTGGTGAAGGCCGACCCGGGACAGATAGAGCAAGTGCTGGTGAACCTGGTGGTCAATGCCCGCGAGGCCATGCCCGAGGGCGGAACTCTCACCATCGAGACCTCCAATGTGGAATTCGGCGAGGAGTACGCAGCATGCCGCGCGGAAGTTTCGCCCGGTTCCTACGTCCAAATCGCGGTCACGGATACGGGCTGCGGCATGGACGGTCAGCTCAAGGAAAGGATCTTCGAGCCGTTCTTCACCACCAAGGGCAAGGGTACCGGACTTGGCCTCTCGACTGTTTACGGCATCGTGAAGCGGAGCGGCGGCAGGATATGGGTGTACAGCGAACCTGGTCACGGGACCACGTTCAAGATCTACCTTCCGCGCGAGCCCTCGCTCAAGGCCACGTCACGCCGGCTCCGGGCCATAGCGGCGCCGGGGTCGGGAGACGAAACCATCCTCCTGGTCGAAGACGAGAAGGCGATACGGGAGGTAGCGAAAAGAGCTCTCGAGACTGCCGGCTACAAGGTTCTGTCCGCCGCAGCCGCAGACCAGGCGATGCAGACCGCCGCACAGCATAAAGGTGAGATCCATCTCCTGCTCACCGACGTGGTCATGCCCCGGATGAGCGGCAGGGCGCTGGCGCACGAGATCTCGAAAGCGCGGCCGGGCATCAAGATCGTCTACATGTCCGGCTACGCCGACAATGCGTTCGTCAACCAAGGCGTCGTCGAGGAAGGAACGCACTTCATCAGCAAGCCGTTTGCTGGAAGCGATCTGACGCGGAAGGTGCGGGATGTGTTGGACAGCGAGCTCGCCGAAACTCATGACGAACGACGGTCGGCAGTCGACCTTCTTGGCGGGTGAAAGGAGGACTGGCCTGCGTGTGGCACGACGCATTGGCTGAATCCGCCCAGCAACTGGTCGCCATCGACCACTAGGCCGGTGGAGATCGATTGCATCTTGCCGATATCCCTGGGTCGCGGCCGCGCACGAAGTTTGCTTCGGCGTGATTGACACTCCCATGCCAATCGACGACAAACACACCTTCCTCAATGACTTCATGGTTACCGCTGCGTGCCGGATCGATCGAGCGCAAAAACTCGTAGGGACGGCGGGCCAATTGGACAGCAGGGCGGTCGCCATGGAGGCGCACTTGATTTGGGGCGAGGCCTCGATTCTGAATCTGCCAGAGGTAGCGCGGCTCGCGCGTGTGGCCGAGTCTGCTGCGCGACACATGGAATCGGATGGTTCCCCGGCGGCACAGCTTGCCCTGGCCTCGGCGTTACAATCGGTGCGCCACGGGCTTGCGGGCTTGGACGCAGGTCGAGGCCCGGCGAAGACGACGAAGACCGCGGCCCATCAGTGTCGGATCATGGTGGTGGATGACAGTCGCTTCGCCGCGAATGCGCTGGCCAGCAGCTTCGAAAAGCATGGATACAACGTTATCTCCGCGTCGCAGCTCTTCGATGCGGTGGAGAAGTTCGCTTCCTTCAAACCCTCGATCCTGGTCACCGATGTGTTCATGCCCAACATGGATGTGCTCGACCTTTGCCAGAGATTCCGCCACGCCGCGCGTGGGCGGCGCACTGCCATTCTATTGGTCTCAGGCCACACGGAGGTGGAGCTCCTGGAGGCTTTGCAGACCACCGGCGCGGACGACTTTGTCCCCAAATCCGCTGGGACTGCCGCGGTTGTCCGCCGGGTCGAGGCAATGGTTCGAGATCTGTCGAGCTAGGGCGGAGCGAGTCGGTGCGGGGGTGGGGATGGTGGGAGCAAGACCTACTTGGTGCCACCCCTTGTTCGTTTCCAACCCGCGCACTCACCGACGGGGACTTATGCTCTGCGCGCTCACGTGCCTGGGGAACCTCCTCTCCGCGCGAACGGTGTGAGCGGTGCCGCCGTCCAAGTGGATCGCACGGCTTTCACCTCGCCAAGTTCGACTTGAATCGAGTAGCCTCTATACTTGTCCCCAACGGGACAAGACCGTCGCCAAGTCGCTTCTTGAGCTCGAGGTACGTTGCAATGACAAGAGTTCTCACCAGACATGCGGTGGTACGTGGTCGATCCCCCGGCTATCTGGGTACAATCGCTCTTGCTGCGACACTTGCATTCGCGGGGATTGCCTGCTCCAACCCCGCTATCGAGAACGCTGGGGGATCTGGCGGAACCGGGGGCCCGGGCGGCGGCGCGGGCACCAACGGGGGCGGGGGAGTCGTCATCGTAGTTACCACAACTGTCAATAGCGGTGGCGCGGGCGGCAGCTCGACCTTGGTCTGCAACAGCACCAGCACCGCCGGGTGCAAGGCGCAGGCGCCCGACGGCTGCGGCGACGGCATCAACAATCAGGGCGGTATCGAGCAGTGCGACGACGGCAACGTTGTCCCGGGCGACGGGTGCAACGGCAACTGCAAGGTCGAGCCGAACTGGGACTGTCCAGCGGATATCAGTCTCGGCTCCTGCACCAAGAAGATCATTTGCGGGGACGGGCAGATCGGCGCTGGTGAGGTGTGCGACGACGGCAACACCCAGGACAACGACGGATGTGACTCCACCTGCTCCGTGCAAGATGGGGCCTACACCTGCATCGCCGGCGAGCCTTGCGTCAAGACCTCCGAGTGCGGCAACAAGCGCATCGAGGCGGGGGAAGACTGCGACGACGGCAACGCCACTGCGGGTGACGGTTGTAGCGCCAAGTGCAAGCTCGAGGGCGGGTGGGTCTGCCCCAACCCTGGACAGCCTTGCAAGGAGGCTCCGCGCTGCGGCGATGGGGTCATGCAGCCCACCATCGGCGAAGTCTGTGACGACGGCAACCAGGCGGATGGTGACGGCTGTTCGGCGGACTGCAAGACCAAGGGTGCGGGCTGCGTTTGCACGCCGGGCTCGCTGTGTACGTGCCCGCAGGTGAAATGCGGCAACGGCGTGCTCGAAGGCAGCGAGAAGTGCGACGACGCCAACACGAAGGGCGGTGATGGCTGTTCGGCCGATTGCAAGACCGTCGAGTCGGGCTTCCAGTGCCGGGTGGTGGGCAAGGCCTGCACGCCGAAGTGCGGTGACGGCGTCCAGTCCGGCTCGGAGGGGTGTGACGATGGCAATACGGTAAGCGGCGACGGCTGTTCCGCCACTTGTCGGCTCGAGCTCGGTTGGAAGTGCGATGGTACGACGTGCACGTCCACCGTGTGCGGCGACAAGGCCGTCGAGGGCGCCGAGGGCTGCGACGATGGCAACTCTCTGCCTTTCGACGGGTGTTCTATCGACTGCCAGAAGGAGCCGAATTGCTCGGGGACAGCGGGTTGCACCTCGACGTGCGGCGACGGCATCGTGCTCGACGAGGATTGCGACGACGGCAACGCGGGCAGCGGGGACGGTTGCACGAAGGACTGTAAGGTCGAGCCAGGCTGGACCTGCGCGCAGCCACCCCTCGGGGACAAGATGCTGGTGCCGGCCCTGTACCATGATTTCCGTTACCACAACCCCGTCGACTTCGAGCCCGGCGTCACGGGCTCGGCGACGGCGTCCCTCGGCATGGTCAAAGACGACCTCGACGCCGATGGCAAGCCGGTCTTCACGGGCATCACGGGCGGCGCCATTGGCCCCGTGACGGTTGCATCTTTCGCCAAGTGGTACCGCGATGACCCGCTCAACCACGCGACCTCGGGCAAGCTGACCCTGTGGGACAATGGCAAAGGCGGCTACGTGAACCGCCGCGACCCGAATGGCGCGCCCTGGTACAATACCAAGCCTGCGTACTACTGTGGCAACGTAGGGGCCGAAGTGCTGGACGCGAACGGTGATCCCATACCGTGCACGTCCCAGTATGGCTCGACGGACTGTGATACGCAGACCGCGGCCGGGCTGACCATGCTGCCGGGCAGTTGCAAGGTCAACAACGGGTCCTACACCGCACAGTTCATCATCTCGGAGGCGGACGGCGATCCCCTGTTCTTCCCGGTCGATGGCGACGCATTCACGCCAGCGTCCGAGCGCGTGGCCGCGCAGATTCCGCCGCTCTACGACCCGGCGGCCACCTGGCCCTACGATCTGGATGCCGCCGGCAACAAGGTCTTGCACAACTTCAGCTTCACCAGCGAGGTGTCCTACTGGTTCAAGTACGATTCGACCAAGACTTACCAGCTGGATTTCATAGGCGACGACGATGTTTGGGTCTTCATCAACAAGAAGCTGGCCGTCGACCTCGGCGGTATCAAGATGCCTGTGGCGGGATCGATCACGTTGGATGCCGCCGGGGCCGCGAAGTTCAACAACATGAAGTCCGGCAATGTGTACCAGATTACGGTCTTCCAGGCAGAGCGCCAGACCACCAGCTCGACCTACAAATTGACGCTCAGCGGATTCAATGCTTCCGCGACCGAATGCGTGCCGACCTGCGGCGACGGCGTAGTGGTCGGCGACGAGGAGTGCGACTGCGGCGACGGCCAAGTGGCGACGCCTTCCACCTGCGCCGGCCCCAACGACAATCCCGCGTACAACGGCTGTAGCTCGGAGTGCAAGTGGGGCCCATTCTGCGGTGACGGAGTTACCAGCGACGGCGAGCAATGTGACAATGGCAGCAACAACGACGATTACGGGACGACCAACGGTTGTGCCCCCGGCTGCAAGCTCCCTCCCCGTTGCGGCGATGGCATCCTGCAAACCGAATTCGACGAGGAGTGTGATGACGGCCCGAACAACGCCACCAGCAGCGATCCGAAAGTCGCCTACGGTGGCTGCATGTCGAATTGCAAGCGCGGCGGGCGCTGCGGGGACGGCATCGTTAACGGCAGCGAGACGTGTGATGACGGTGTCAACGATGGTACTTATGGGACTTGCAGTCCCGAATGCGCGGACGGTCCCCGGTGCGGCGACGGGACCGTCCAGTCCGACTACGGCGAGGAGTGCGAGCCGACCATGTCCGATGATCCCAATTGCACGGCGGCCTGCAGGCTGCCTGGTGGATGTGGCGACGGCAGGATCGAGCCGCCCGAGCAGTGTGACGACGGGGAGCTATTCAACAACGGTGACTACGGAGGCTGCGCGCCGAGCTGCATCTTCGCGCCTCGCTGTGGCGACGGGATCATGAACGGTCCCGAGCAGTGCGATGACGGGATTCGCGACGGCACCTACGGCGGATGTACGCAGCAATGCAAGCTGGCACCTCACTGTGGTGACGGCCTCGTCAACGGACCGGAGGAATGCGACCACGGGACGGACAACGGGCTCGACGGAGCTTGCTCGTCATCGTGCAAGACCATCCTCTATCTGCCGCCGTAGTCCGGGCCCGGCTTCGCGCGGCTTGCCGCGGGGACAGGCGTCACACCGCTCAGCCACGAATCGTTGATATGGAAGCGGTTTGCTACACCGGCGACAGGCGTGTCTGCGAGGTGCCTCCAGGGGCTCGCGGCACCGTGAAGCTGAACTTCGAACCAACCCCGACCGTGCTTGTCGCCCACAGGTCGCCTCCGATGCGAACGACCAGGCGGCGACATAGGGTCAAGCCGAGACCGCACCCGGATGCATCGCGGGACTTGGCGCCGTCGCCTTGATAGAAATCCTCGAAGAGCTTGGGCAATTGCGCGGCTGGAATTCCGGCGCCGGTGTCGATGATGTGGATGGCGATCGACCGGTCGTAGAGCTCGGTGGAGATCGTCACTTGTCCCCGATCGGTGAACTTGACGGCGTTGGCGAGCAGCGTGGACAGGACTTGTCCCACGCGCAGGGGGTCCGCCAGCACGGGAGGCAGCGGGTGCACCGCAGGCTCGATCACGAGGCTCAGTCCCTTGCCGCGCGCGACCGGCTTCACCTGGCGAGCGGTCTGTTCGATGACGTCTTCCAGGTTGTGCGCTCTTGGTCGAAGAACGATTTCACCGGCATCGAGAAGCATCAGGTCGATGTAGTCCCGCAGCCGCCGCGACGATCGCTCGGTGCTGCTACGCGCGGTCTCCATCGACTTGCGCTGCTCCAGCGAGAGCTTTCCGCCGGAGCCGTCGAGCAGGCGCTGGCAAAGCGCGGCCGAGTCATCGAGAGGCCCAGCGACTTCTTCGATGAGTCTGTTCAGAACGAAGGATCTCTTCGATGTGTCGTACTTGATCGCGACTTGTTCTTGGCTTTTTGCTAGGCGCTTGGGTGTTGGCATGTTCACTTTCCGGGCACTGGGGCGACGTTGAATCACCAGGGTATTTCTATGCGCTGCAGTTGCGCGAGCCGCCGCCAAAGGGTCATGAGGCAAAACAAATTTGACACTTAAGGATGCGGTGAGTCTTCGGCAATTCCGCGTAGAGCCAACTGCACCTTCCTTGTCGATTCGAGGCCTCGCGAGCGGCTCAGATTTCGCCAACGAGCGGGCGGGTCAAACAGGCGTAACTTGACTCCTACCTGTGGGGATATATCCTACATCTAACCACCCGCGCCTTCATGCGGGAAGGAGACGCCCATGAAGCTGGATCGACGACTTGATGATCGCCTGCCAAGGGAGATGTATCTGACCGCATACTTCGATGACCGTCCGCAACTCGGGTTCACGGCCGATATCAGCGAACGCGGGCTGTATTTGAAGACGCTGCTGCGAACCCCGCGGCCACCGCATACGCCGCTCGGCATCGAGTTGAAGCTGCCTGGTTTACCAGAGGTGATCTGGGCCTCCGGCGAGGCCCGTCGCGATCCCCAGGACGACTATTCTTGCGGGATAGGGATCCGCTTCATCGCGATGGCGGGCCGGCACCAACGCATGCTCAGCGACTTCTGCCAGTTTTTGCGCTGGGGACGGCATTCCACTTTGCATGAGTTCTGTCAGCGCCTACGCAGGCAGCAACTTCGGCAATACCAGCCAGGTTGATCAATCTGACTTCAACGTGCGGCAGCGGGACCGCAGGCCTGCTGGCGGCACTTCCTATGAGTGGCAGGCCCGTCCGTACCCCTTGCCGCTATTGCAGCAAGGTCGAACACCAGGTTCGGTCGTCACACCAGGCGTCGGCGGCGCCCGAGCAGGACGTCGCCCCCCCTGTCGTGCCAAGGTAGAAGAGCAGCTGTCCGTCGCGCATGTCGTCGAGGTTTCCGAAGGTCTTGTCGGCGCTGTTCAGGGCGAGGTCGAAGCGGATACGGGTTCCTGCACTAGGCGCGCTTCCCGGCCACGGCAACTTGAGCTCGATCGCGTACCCGGTGCTGGTGGTCGCTTGTGCATACTGGGCCGCGGGCAGCTCCGTGTGTGTCGCCGCACTGCCGCTGGTGGCTTTCACCGACACGGCGGGGCCATTCGCGGGCACGGTGACGTGTAGCGCGTTGCCGTCGGTTCCCGTCAGACCGGTCACCGCGTCGCTCGACGAGATGTAAAGCTCGATGGAATCGCCCACATAGAGCCTGTCGATTGCCTGGGACGGGTCAGCCATGTTCACGGTCTGCACGCTCGTGTCCGCGACATCGAAGAAGGCGCTCAAACCCGCCGCCGACCAGGCCACCTTGGCCGTGACGATTTCGAACTGCGAGTCCGGGATATTGTTGTAGTCGTTCTTGCTCGCGGCATTCGCCACGCCGAACGTGAACGACGGGACGTCGCAGAAATCGTCGTCCTTTCCGTCGAGCACCTGGGTGGCGTTGAACTTGGGAATGGTCGTGCACGGGGTGGCGGTGGCCGTGGTGCAAACGGCCGGAGCATCGGTTGGGGGTAATCCACTGTCCGGTGAAGGCGGGCCCGCATCCGTCGGAACCGCTCCGCCGCAAGACGCCACCCCGCCGTAGGCAGTGCAGCTTTGCGAGGGGGCGCAAGCCGTCGCCGTTGCCCAGCCGTTGCCAGCCGCATTGCAGGACGAGACGCCGTTACCTGCGCAGGTGGACTGCGCCGAATCACAGATGTCCGCCCTGCACGCGCCGCCCTCGCAGTACGAGGACGCGGGGCAGTCGGTATTGCTCAAGCACCCCGTGCATACCGAGTTTGTGGTGTCGCACAACATGCCGAGCGGCACGCAAGTCTGGTTCGTCGTGCAGGTGGTGCGGCAGGTGCCGAGCAGGCAACGCTCGGTACCGGCCGCGCAGTCAGTGTCCGACACGCATTCCACGCAGCGGCCGTTGCTGGTGTCGCAAAGCTTGGCGCCACAGTCGCTGGCAGACTGACACGTCGCCAAGGTGATGCACTTGTTGAGCACGCAGGCTTGGTCGTTCGCACAGTCGCCCACCTGCGCGCATTCCACGCAGATGCCTCTTCCCGGATCGCAAACCAAGCCGGAGTCACAATCGGGACTGTTGTTGCAGGACGAGAAGGTCACGCACTGGTTGCCCAGGCAGTGGTCGCCCGGTGGGCAGTCGCTACTGGCGATGCACTGGACGCACGCCTCGCGTACCGGCTCGCACAAAGGAGTCGCACCCGAGCAGTCGCCATTGCTCGCACAGGAAGTCCCCTGAGTTGTGGTGGAGCCCCCCGTTCCACCCGTGCCTCCACCCAGGCCTCCCTCACCCCCGGCCAAGCCTCCGCTCCCCGATTCACCGCCACCCGCGCCGCCACTGCCGCCGGACATCGCGCCGCCCGCGCCGCCAGTGATCGGGCCGCGCATGCGAACCTCGCCGCAGGCGAGCCCGGCCAGAGCTGCCGCGCAGCCAAGGGTCAGCAAGAGGTTCGGTGCGCGCGCGGAAAACAATCGATGGTCCATGACTGGCTCCGAGACGAGGGCGTCGGAAGTTACAACAAAGCTACCCTCCAATTCGAGCAGCTGTCGATGTGAGAATTGTGCATCCACCGGGGATCGCCCTGTTGCCGATGACGATACTCCTGAAGACGGCCGAGGCGAGATGCTTGCCCCGAGCAGGCTTCGCGGTTCCAGGGTGATCTTGGCTACCTGTTCTTGACCTTGTTGGGGTCCTTGGTAGCCAGGTACACGACATGGATGCGGCCGCCCTTGCCGCTCCGCTTGCGCTCGATGCTGAAGCCGGCGGCGGCCAGGCGCGCTTCGAAGGATTTGTCTGGCTCTTCGGACCACACCCCGAACACGCCACCGGGCCGCAGCGCCCGAGACGTGCGCGCGATGGCCTCGTCGCCGTACAGGGGATCGCGACCGCGGCGGGTGGCAGCGTGCGGACCCTCGTAGAGGTCAAGCAGGATGGCGTCGAAACTGCCGGATGCCGCGCGGGCAATGACCTGCGCCACATCGCCGACGATGATTTGCACTCGCGGATCCTCGCTGGCATATCGAGTGAGAGCCGCGATGGCTCCGCGATTCCAGGCCACGACTTGCCGATTCAGCTCCACCACGGCGACTTGCGCGGTGGCCGGCAGCAGGTTCAGGGCAGCGCGCAGGGAGTAGCCCATGCCAAGTCCCCCGAGCAGCACATTTGGGCGCTTCCTTCCGGCCAGCGCGGCGCACGCAAGATTGGCCAGCGCGTCTTCCGAGCGGTGGGCGGCGCTGGTCATCAAGATTCGGCCGGCGATGGTGATGAGGAAGTCGCGTTCGCCACGACGGCGCAGCTCAAGCAGGCCCTCGCGGGTTTGCACGCTCTCAAGGGTCTGCCAGGGAAGCACGCGACCGATGTTACGCCGGCCCGCTGCAGGTGCTGGAAGAACATTTCGAGATGGTCGTGGCAGCTCCACAAACGCGGCGCACAGGCATCAGATCTTCACCCCGACTGCCAGTCCTTCGCCCGTGGGGAGCACGGTTGCGCGAAATCTTCCGCCCCCGGCCAGCGCTTGGTGGACCGCTTGCATGGCCCGGATTTCGCCGACCAACTCGCCGGCCGGTTTTCGCGGCAGGTGTCCGAAGAGGAAGGCATTGTCCAGCACAACCAGTCCGTCGCGGCGAAGGTTGTCGGCGGCCCAGGCGAGGTAGTCAGGGTATCCCGACTTGTCAGCGTCGATGAAGCAGAGATCGAAAGGGCCACGGGCCGCCAGGCGGGGCAGAATCGTATCGGCGGCCCCGATGTGCACGCGGGCCCGCTTGGCCACGCCAGCCTTGCGGAAGCTCTCGGTCGCGACCTTGGCGTGCTTGCGGCTGATCTCCACCGTGTCGAGGAATCCCTTGTCTCCCATGCCGCGCAGGAGGGCGACGCCAGAATAGCCGCCCAGGGTGCCGATCTCGACGGCGCGGCGTGCGCGGCAGGCTCTCGCCAGCACTTCGAGATGGCGGGCGTCCAGCGCGGCCAACTGGATGTCGGGCAGTCCTTCACGCAGTGACCGCTCGCGGATCTCGCGCAACACGTCGTCCTCCGGCGCGTAAACGCGGGCAACGTAAGTCGCCAGCGCTCGGTCTTCGTTGCCGAATGGTTTGTTCATTTCGTGATCCTGATGCGGAGGTGGGGTGCCGGCCAGTTCAGAATTCTTCCCTGCGCAGTTACGGCCGGCCTGGTTTGCCGCAAGCCCGTGTCGTGACGTGCAGTGCACGCTGCCGGCCGAGGTGGTAAATAGTCTTTCATGCCCTGGGTCGGACAAAACCAAACACGAGCACGAACATCTTTCGCCGGAATCGGCACGCATAGCGACGAGGCCGCACGCAGCTTTTTGCAACGGGTTCACCTGTTCATGAGCGTCGGGCTCGGCATCACCGGCCTGGTGGCGCTTCTCATGGTGTCGAGTCCGGCTGCGCTGGCCTTGGTCTTCGGCAACAAGTTGGTCTTCTACGGACTCTTGATCGCAGAGTTGCTAGTGGTCGTGGCCTTCGCGCCGGTCGCGGCGCGGGTCAGCGCGAGCGCGGCCGCGCTGATGTTTTTCGCCTATGCGGCGCTGAGCGGAGTGACCTTCTCGGCCATATTCTTGCTGTATACCGCGGGTTCCATCGGCAGTACTTTCGTGGTGACCGGGGGCATGTTCGCGGGCCTGTCGGTTTACGGCGCCGTCACCAAGCGCGACCTCACCAGCCTGGGTAGCTTCTGCATCATGGGCCTGTGGGGACTCATTCTCGGCTCGATCGTGAATATTTTCCTCGGCAGCCCAATGCTGTACTGGCTCACCACTTTCGCGGGCGTCATCGTGTTCACCGGGTTGACGGTTTACGACACGGCCAAGCTCAAGGCACTGGGGTCGCAGGTCGAGGCGGGCGAGGCTCAGACCAAGCTAGCCTTGCAGGGCGCGCTCATCCTCTACCTCGACTTCATCAACCTGTTCCTCTTGCTCTTGCGCATCTTCGGCAATCGCCGACGCGCCTGACCACCAAGGCGCTCCGGCGCAGCGTGAGGGCGGCACCGGCACAGAACAGACACAATCCCCGCGCGGGCTCGCGCTCCTCGACCACCCAGGGCGGGGTCACCGTGAGTTCAAGTCAAGCCTCGCGCGTCCCCTGGCAATGCTTCCGGCGGCCTCCACCGCGAATCCCGCAAGATTCATCACCTGCCAGATCGCGAGCAGCAGCGCCTGGAGGGGCCAACGTCGCGGCTCGACCTGACGGAAGGGCTGGACCAGCCAGTTCATCACGTTCAAATGGAACGACGTCTTGCTCCAGGTATCGCGGGAATGCCGCTGGAGTTGGCCCGTCAGGAATCGAAACGCCCCCCGGCCGTAGCCAAAATGTTGTCGGCAGAATCCCCACAGGGAAAGCGCATGCTCGTGGCGGACGATACACTCGGGAGCGTAGACCATCCGCACGCCTTGGGCGGTGCAACGGTCGCAGAAATCTCGGTCCTCTGACGTGGTGAAGGTCCTGTCGAAGCCACCGATTCGGTGAAACAGGGTGCGTGGCATGGCCAGGTTGTTGCTGGCAAAGAAGCGCGCCTTTTCCGGCCGGACATTGTAGTGGCGGTAGACCGCGTCCACGATGATCTGGCTTGTCGTGGAATAGGGATTCGTCGCGAGTCCGTTGACGGTTCGGCCGCCAAACACACAGTCGGGTTGCTGCCGCAGGCGGGCCGCCAAGGATTGCAGCCA
>Ga0210133_1000352_pt1 | contig 17540 bp, 12 predicted proteins | sample Joice_ThreeSqC_D_2_FD_184874 | JGI IMG/M metagenome (GOLD analysis project Ga0210133, IMG submission 184874) | Wetland microbial communities from San Francisco Bay, California, USA, that impact long-term carbon sequestration - Joice_ThreeSqC_D1... | ecosystem: Environmental > Aquatic > Marine >...
GCGAGATCCGGCTGGGCGTCGATGGAGTGATCATCTCGGCACGCGGGCGGCGCGCGCTCTTTTTGCCGCAGGTGGCCACGGAGCAGGGCTGGAACTTGCGCCAGATGCTGCAGGCGCTCTGCGAGAAGGCAGGTCTGTTGCCGGACGCATGGAGCCGAGACGATGCGAGGTTCTCGGTATTTACCGGGCAGGTTTTCAGCGAAGCCGAAGCCCAAGTGCCGCAAGAGCAGGGGACCCGTCGATGACCATTGATCAAGAGCGCCGTCGAACCCTCAAGTGCTTGGCCGCGCTGGCCGGGATAGGTCTTGGCGCGGCTCACGCCGACTGCAACCCGCGGCGTCTTGGGCGCGCCAGCGGAGGATCGACGGTTGCCTGCGCGCGAAGAGAAAAGATCGTGCCTTCTGCATCCGGAATGGTCGATTCCGCGTTGCTCGCTTCCATGCTCGGCTCCGCAGTGGCCCGGTCGGTAGGTACCGCATCGCCCGAGGAGGCATTTCGAAAGCTATTTCGTCCGACCGACGTGGTGGGCATCAAGGTCAACACCCTGGCGGGCCGCGGACTGAGCTCACGGCCCGAGGTAGTGGCGCAACTGGTGACCTGGCTCGGAAAGGCGCGGATCCCAGCCGAACGCATCGTGATCTGGGACCGCAGTGATCGGGAACTGTCCGCAGCCGGGTTTCACCTGAACCGAGCTTCGAGCGGCGTGCGCTGCTTCGGTACCAACGACGACTACGAGTGGACCCCTCGGGAGTGGGGAGCTGGTGCGTCGTGCTTCGCCGGCGTTTTGGTGCGCGAGCTGACCGCTCTCATCAACGTGGGAGTGCTCAAGGATCACGACCTTGCAGGAATCTCCGCGGGCATGAAGAATCTGTACGGAGTCATCCACAATCCCAACAAGTATCACGACAATGGTTGTTCTCCCTACGTGGCCCACTTGGCTGCGCACCCGTTGATCCGTGACAAGCTGCGCCTGACCGTCATCGACGGGCTGGTCGCTCAGTGTCACGGAGGTCCCGCTCGGAGCCCTCGATGGAGCTGGGATTTCGGAGGCGTCCTGGTCTCGCGCGATCCAGTGGCCGTCGATGCCGTAGCCTACAAGATCATCGAAGATCGGCGGCGGCAGCAGGGGCTCCGGTCGCTGGTGCAGGAAGGACGCGAGCCCAAGTGGATCGCCGAGGCCGCCGGTCTCGGCCTGGGCGAGTCACGGCTCGGTCGGATCGAGATGGTGAAGGCGTGACCCTGGACAATCCGCAGCGCCGAGTCTTCTGTGCCGCCGCGGGCGCTGGAGCCGTGGCGGTTCTGGGGTCTCGTCTATCGCTCGCCGACGACCCGGCTCAGGGTCAGATGCTTCCCACCGGGCCCGGCGCAGGGCTCTCGCTCGTGCCGGCGCGATGGTACAAGGCCAAGGATGCAAAGCGGATCGAGTGCGGGCTCTGTCCGCGGGCCTGCCGGGTTGCCGACCGCGAACGCGGAACCTGCGGCGTGCGTGAGAACCGGGACGGAAAATACTACACGCTAGTGCATTCGAGGCCCTGCGTAGTTCACCTCGATCCCATCGAGAAGAAGCCGTTCTTCCATGTGCTACCAGGACAGAGTGCCTTGTCCCTGGCGGCGCCCGGCTGCAACCTGGAATGCAAGTTTTGCCAAAATTGGGAAATCGCTCAGGTGCGTCCCGAGCAAGTGCCGACCACGGACGCGTCGCCCGGTGCCATCGTCGAACTTGCCCGTCACCACGACGCACCAACCATTGCCTGCACCTACAGCGAACCGGTGGTGTGGTCCGAGTACGTGTACGACATAGCTGCGGCCGCCAAACCCATGGGCATCAGGACCCTCCTGGTCTCCAACGGATTCATCCAGACCAAACCCATGACGGAGCTCTTGCACGTGCTCGGTGCGGTCAAGATCGATCTGAAGGCATTTACGGAGGATTTCTATCGAAACCAATGCCGGGGTCAGCTACAGCCAGTGCTCGATACTCTACGGCTGCTGGCCAAGAAAAGGACCTGGACCGAGATCGTGGTGCTAGTCATTCCGAGCCTGAACGACAGCGAGCGTGAGATACGCCGACTGGCCCGGTTCGTACATGACGAGATGGGGCCGGAGGTCCCGTTGCATCTGACTCGATTCCACCCGAGCTATCGGCTCACCAACGTGCCGAGTACGCCGGTCAAAACCCTCGACCTGGCACGTCACGTGGCCATGGACGAGGGGCTTCATTTCGTCTACGTAGGCAACGTGCTCGGGCATCCCGGCAACCACACCTACTGCCCCGGATGCAACCTCATGGTGATTCGGCGTCTGGGAATCTCGGTGGTGCAGAGCCGGCTCGACCGAGGGAGGTGCCCCAGTTGCCATCGGGCCATCCCCGGGATTTGGTCCTAGCCGACTAGGGGCTGGTCCCGCGGCTTTGATCAGGCAGGGTTGCCGCCAATGCCAGCCCCTGCAGGGCAGCGAGCAGCAGGACGCTGACGGTCAGACCCAGCACCGGAATCAAGATCGTGGCGGAGACCAGGGCAGCCGCTGCAGCTCCCAGGTGATCGCAAAGCTCGGCGGACGACGCCACTTTTGTCAGGTGCCGAGGGTCCGAAGCGGCTGGCTCGTCGAGCAGCTTGCGCGCCGCCGCGGGCAGCACCGCGCCGGTGCCGAAGCCGATCGCCACCATGAGCATGCCGTGCAGCGGCCCTGTCAACCACCCCAGAGCGAGCAGTCCGCCGAACCCCGAAAACACCAGAGCCAAGAGGCAAGAAATGCCCAGCGCCATGGCCTGTGCCGATCGCAACGATACCGGGTGTTCGGGACGCGAAGCCCAGGTACCCCCTGCTGCCAGGCCCGCCATGAACAGGCCCGTCAAGGCTCCGAGCCATGAATACAGAGCCCCGACGCGAGTCTGGAACGAAACCCATAGGACCAGGCTAAGGGCCAAACCTGCCGCACCCGAGACCGTGAGCGCGTTGAGTACTGCGAGGCGCGAGGTGGCGCGCGATCTCGACCCAAATCGAATCAGCAGGATCAGCAACGACGGCAGCAAAAGGGACGAAGCAACGAGATATGGCCGGTTCGAAAGATATTTCAGAATCGATGACCACGCACTTTGGGCAATGTTCTGCTGCCGGACCAGGGCGTGCAAAAACGTGAGCGGTCGGTCGTCGGTGCCCGGTGCCATGCCGCTGGCAGCGCGGGCCAGCTGCAGGTTGAGAGCCGCTACCCTCTCCTTGGGAAAGAGCTCCGAGAAGAGCTCCGAGGTAAATAGTTCCGAGGAGATCTTGCGGTCGCGATAACGTTGCCCGAGGCGATCCGGATCCAAGGTCAGGAAATCGGAGTCATTGCCCGCTACCAAGAGGCCCTCGGGGCCGGGGGCCGCCAGAACCACCGGAAAGACTCGGCGTAGGGTGCGGTACAATTCCGCGCCGAGCGTCCCGGTCAGCCCGGTCTGCAGATTGGCGCCCGTGGGTAGGCCGGTGACGTAGACGCCTCGGGGCGTCAGGTGGCGTCGAATCAGGCGATCGAATTCGACGCTGGTTTCCCGGGCCAACAGCAAGGTTGTCGGGTCGGGATCGAGGTGAAGGATCAAATCGTAGCGAGTCCGGATCTGCCGCAATCGGTGGCGCGGATCGTCGAAGATGACGTTCACGCGCGGGTCGTCGAGAGCCGCACGATCCAGTGGACCGAGGAAGGCGCGTAGGTGCAAGAACGCGGCACGGTCCAGCTGCAACAGCTCCAGCGAGCGACAAGGGTGCTGCACGAGATAACGGACCAGGGTGGGGGCAGCAGCGCCGAGCACCAAAACTCGGTTCGGGCGTTCGGCGAGCACCATCAGCTCGTGAGCGCGCATCTCGTCCGCGGTTGGATCCGGAAAGGTGCCCGTGTACTGGCCATTACTGTACCAAAGGTAAGGATTGGAGCCTGCCAGAGAAAGATGCTGGTAGGGCGTGTTCCAAAAGATCACCCGAGAGGCACCGGGAGCCAACGACTCAAAGCGCGCCTGTTCCGTCGTGCGCTCCGCCCAGCCGAGCAGGGGGGTCGGCAGGGTTCCGAGAGCCAGCAAAGCCACTGCCGGAATCATCGAGCGCCCCGCGATCGCCCGGGCGCGCGCGGCGGGAGTCGCCGCCAACAGCGCCACCGCCAGAACACCGGTCAACCCCGCAAGGGTCGATGCCCGGGGCAGCAGCACCAAGGTCAACAGAAGGCCGGCCAACAGTGCACCCAGGGCCTCGATCACGTACAGGCGAGCGATGGCTCGGTCGGCGCCGCCTCCCGACCGATGGGTTGCGGCTGCGAGCGTGACGAAACCGGCCCCCACGCAGGCGCCCGGCAGCAGAAACACCATGAGCGCAAGCAACAGCGAGGGCCCCAAGGGCAGCAGCTCACCTGCAGGTACGCCCAACAGCGACCGTCCGAAGCGGGCCACCACCACGCCGAGCGTCCCGGACAGGGCGAGCAGTATCAGGGCGACGGGCGCGGCCCGGAAAGACCAAGAGCGAGGTACCATCCGTATCCCCGCCGCGCCCAACGAGATGCCCAACAGCCAGGTGCACAGTCCGATCCCGGCTGCCATTTCGTCGCCCAGGTGCAGCACCATGGTTTCACGCAAGAGGTAGATCTGCACCGCCAGGGCCATGGCACCGAAGGCGCCAAACAAAGCGTCCCATTTCCAGCGCGGGATCGAAGGCGAGCCAGACACGGTCACGCGCCGATCGTGGCCGGATGTGCCCCGGTTCGCAAGGCTCGGACAAAGCTGGGGTCAGAGCATGATGACCGTCGGACAGCCGTATTTGACGCTCACGCTCTCGACGCCCACGGTTTCGATGTGCTCGCAGGTGAGCCCCTTGAGTTCGATGGTGGGCGGCGTGGTGTCGGTGCTCAGGGACCAGCCGTCGTCACCCAGCTGGGGCACGACGTTACCGTCAACGTACACGTTGAGCTTGCTCAGATCCGGGGGCTCGCTGTCGAGCTCCAATCGACAGGTCTTGATGAGCGCGCTCGTGATATCGGACAAGACCTCCGAGAGGTTCTGCATGTTGCTGCTGGCGTCGACGCGGAAATACCGGGGCGCCGCCGGGTCAGACGACTCGATCGCCGTCTGTCCGGCGTCCGCGAACTGGTTCAAGGTGTCGCTGTAGCTCTCGCTGCCCGGGATGCCAACCACGAAGGTTCGAATGCCCTCGGCAGCCAGCGAAGCGAGCGCATCGATCGAGGCCTGATCATCCAGACATTGCTCGGGCAAGCTGCTGCAGCAGTTCCCGTTCGAGTTGCCGGAACAGCTGATGCCTTCGAGGTTGGGGATACAGGAACTGGCGTCACAGCTGATGTCTGGATTGCAGTTGGGACCGCCATCGGTCGCAAGCAGCACATACTTGTCACCCTCGAGCGTGGCCCCGTCGCCCGTGGTAAAATACTCGAGCGCCTGCTGCAACGCCGCAGAAGTCGGCGTGTTGCCCGCCGGAGCGGTGGCGTCCAGGCGCGACTCGATGTCGCCGAGCGCATCGGTGCCTGGACTGATGTCAACTTGCACGGTGGCACCGCCGGGCATCTCACACCAGAGGTCAGATGCGGGAATCGAGTCGTCGTAGGGGTAGAGCTCCAAGCCGAAGCTGAGGTCACCCTCGACCGTGCCGAGCGAGGTCACGAGCTGACCCTTGAGAAGCTCCCACTTGGTGCTCTGTGTCCCGGCACCACCTCCGCCGTTGGACGCTCCACCTGTTTCGTTGGTCGAGCCTGGGTCCTGGGGCGGGACGTCCATGCTCGCGGAGCGGTCGATGACCAGAAGCAGGCTGGCGGGTTTCTTGGTGGCTTCTATCTTGGATTCGCCGCAGCCAGAGTCCGCACCAAAGCCTGCCGCGCCTGCCTGACCGAGATCGCTGCCCGCGTCGAACTCGATGCCGCTGCCTCCATTCGGTTGGGCGCCTGCGGCACCGGAGCTCCCATCGCCGGAGGCGCCCCCCTCGGAAGTTTCCGAATCGGAATCGACAGAAGGATGACCGCTGCAGGCCCCGGCCGCTGTAGCAGCCACCCATGCTCCGAGGGCAACCGAGCCGAACAGTCGCCGCGCAAAGGACCCAGAGCGTGGCCAGTTCATCTTGTGGCTTTCGATGGACATGATGTCGTCAATTGAGGGACTCGCGCTGCCCTAAAATGGATAGACGCAGCGGTTGACGGTGCATGGAATATCGCTGCAGCAGTCCGACGCGGTGGTACAGGACTGCCCGTACTCGGAGCAGCTCGTGGCGCCGCCGCTCGACGTGGCGCCGCCGCTCGACGTGCCTCCGGAACCACCACCAGATGTCCCGGCGGTGCCGCTGGCGCCACCGCCCGAGGTCCCACTGCTGCCGCCCATCGAGGATTCTCCTCCGGCGCCGCCGCTGCCGCCGGGGGGGATGGGAATTCCGCAGGTGCCCTGGGTCGATCCAGGAAGTGTCAGACACTGGGTGCCTGAACAGCAGTCAGCGTTGACCGTACAGGGCCCGCCCGAGGGCACACAATCGTCCCCGGGAGGTTGGTAGCAGACCAGCCTGCCGCTGTCGTCCGGCACGCAAGGAAGACCGTCACAGCAGTCCTGGGCGGCTGCGCAGGTCTCACCCTCCTGTCTGCATTCGTCCACGGCGAAACATCGAGGCACGCCCAGGGTATCGAGCTGACAGGCTCCCGAGCTTGCGCCGGTCGCGCCGCAGCAGGCTGCGTTCTTGGAAGAGACGTCGCAGGCGTAATCCTTGAAGTGACACACGCCGCCCTCGGGCGTGCAGCTCTGGCCGTTGTTGCACCGACCGACGGTTTCGCCCTCCGAAATCTCGCATTGGACGTTGCCCGCGCCGGGCAGACCAGAATCCGGATCTCCGCCGCAGCAGTCGCCGTCCTTGCGGCACAGCTCTCCGGTCACGCGGCAACCGCTGGCGGGCTGGCATATGTTGACGCCCGAGGGGCCGTAGGGAACGCACAACGCGCTGCAGCAATCCCCGCAACCGCTGCAGACAGTGCCATCCACGCCCGTGCAGTTGGCCGCCGCCGGAGGTGGCTGCCCACAGACGCCGACCGCCTTGTCTCCATCGAACTCGCAGGTCCCGGTGCAGCAGTCATCGTCGCGACTACAGATATCCCCCACCTGAATGCAATAGGAGGAAGCTAGTTGACACACGTTGCCGCTGCAGAGGCCCGAGCAGCAGTCCTGTCCCGCCGCGCAGCTGTTACCAGCCGTCTTGCAGTCTAGATTGAGAGGGACGCACTGGCCGTCGCAGCTTCCGCTGCAGCACTCCTGGTCACTTTCGCAAACCTCGTCGTCGCTGATACATGCCGAGGACGCACAGGTTCCCTCGGCGCAGCTCAAGGTGCAGCAGTCGGTTGCCACATCGCACGGCTCCCCGGCATCCCGGCACAGCGCGACCTGCGTAACACAGGTATTGTTTGCTACGTCGCAGAGTCGTGAGCAGCAATCCTGCCCGGTCTCACAGGGGCCCCCGCTCGGCGAGCAGTCCGCAATCGGTGAACCGCCGCTCGAGCTCCCCGCCGAACCGGCTTCCGCCCCGGCAGCGCCTGCCAATGCCCCCGCGCCCGCCTCACCCCCTGGCGTCGAAGCCTGGCCGGAGCTGGCCGCCGAGCCTCCCTGAGTCGAAGCTGCACCGGCTGCCGACGAACCCGCCGACGCGCCCGAGGCACCACCGCCGCTGTCGCTGCCCGCCGCGCCACCGTCGTCCGTGGATGCGCCTGCGCTGCCGAGTGCGCCCGCCGAGGACTCCCCTGAGTCGCCGGCCTCGCCACCGTTCGAGGTACCGCCCTGCCCGCCGCTGGTGTCCTGCTTGGAGGAGCTGCAAGCAAAGAGCCAAAGGCTGAGGGCAATCGTTACGGTGGTAGCGAGAAAACGTGCCATATGCTCTCCTCGCGCCAAGCGATCATACCATCCGCTTGACGTTGCCATGTTCATGCAGTCACGGCCCTTCAGCTTCTCGGTATAAGAGAGAAGCTTACTATTATAAGCTCAATTGAGCCCCCAAAGCCACCAGGCATGTCGGCAAACGGGCGAGCACGTGGGACACACGCGCCCGATGTCCGCTCATGCGAGCGAGCGTACTTTGTCAGCTACTCGGGCGCTCAGCCCGAGTAACCCGGACGCAGATCCTCGATTTCCGAATAGGTGCGGTCACGAACCGGCGCCGGATCAGGAGGCTCGGCTTGCTCTTGCCGGCGATGATCCTGAGCGATCAGCACGTACAGGGACGGCACCACGAACAAGGTAAACAACGTCCCGATGGCCATGCCGCCCACCAGCACGATGCCGATGGAATTACGGGCCTCCGCCCCGGGACCCGTGACCAGCGTCAGGGGAAAATGGCCGCATACGGTGGCGACGGTCGTCATCAAGATGGGGCGCAATCGTGTCAGTGCGGCACTGCGGACCGCTTCGAGCTTGCCGAGGCCGCGGCTCTGCTCGGCATTGGCGAACTCCACGATGAGGATGCCGTTTTTGGCAATGAGGCCCACCAGGGTAACCAGCCCCACCTGGGAGTAGATGTTCAGAGTCGTGGTCCAGCCTTCGGTGAGCGGAAAACGGAGTCCGGGAGGGCCCGCGAACTTCAAGAAGGTGAACAAGAGTGCTCCGAACATGGCGAGCGGCACCGAACCTGCGAGCACGACGAACGGATCGCGGAACGAGTTGAACTGCGCCGCCAACGCCAAAAAGATGAGCACCACGGCCAAGCCGAAGGCCGGCAAGAACTTGCCGGCCTCCTGACGAAGCTGGCGCGACTCGCCGGTATAATCGACCCGCGATCCGGGCGGCAGCCGCTTGGCCGCTGACGCTTCCAGCACCTTGAGCCCACCATCGATCGAGCGCGGGGCGACGCCGGAGATCTTGATGGCGTTGAGCTGCTGGAAGCGGTTCAGCGAGCGCGGCTCGACGCCGGATTGCAGCGTTGCGATCGAATCGAGCGGTATCAATTCCCCGTGGGGCCCGGTCACGTGGATGTCCTTGAGCTGATCCGGCGTGAGCCGTGCGCCGCGCTCTATCTGTGGGATGACCTTGTAGCTTCGTCCGGCGATGTCGAAGCGGTTGACGAAGTTGCCGCCCAGCATGGCCGACAGATCGCTACCGACCTGTTTCAGGGTCAGCCCCATCGACGCGATCTTGTCCCGGTCGAGGACGATCTGGCTCGTTGCCTGGTCGATCCGTACGTCGGTTATCGGAGGAAAGGCAAATTGTCCGCTCTTCGTGGCATCGACCACGATCTGATTGGCGAGGTCGAGCAGGGCCTGATGATCGAGCGTCGACGCGATCACGAACTCCACCGGGAAGAATCCGGCGCTCGGCAAGGGAGAGGGCAAGAATACCGGCGCCCGGATCCCCGCCACGTTCGCGGTCTTTTGGGACAAGTCTGCTTGAATGGCAAAGATGTCGCGGCCCCTCTCGCCCCAGGGTTTCATCAAGGCGCCACCGAAGCCTCCGGTCGGGAACGTGATCTGGAAGCTTTGGGCGAACTCGGGCACGGACGCGAACATCCTCTGCACTTGCTCGGTATAGGGAGTCAGCTGCTCAAGGGTCGCGTTCGCCGGTACGTCGATGGCTCCGTAGACGACGCCTTGATCCTCGTGAGGCGCAAGCTCCTTGGGCGACAGCAGATACAGAGGTATCGTGCATAGCGACAAGAGGATCCAGCCAGCGTAGACCGCCGGCCGTGTTTGCAGCGTCAGATCGAGGATTTTGCCGTAGGTGCTGCGGATGAAGACGAATCCCGAATCGATGGACCTCACCAGCCAGCCCCGTCTCCGCCCCTCGCCGAGCAGATGGCAAGACATCATGGGCGAAAGCGTCAGGGCTACGATTCCTGAGATGAGGACCGCTCCCGCCAGGGTAAAGGCGAATTCTCGAAAGAGGGCACCAGTCAATCCTCCCTGCAAACCGATCGGGGTGTAGACGGCTGCGAGGGTAATTGTCATGGCAATGATGGGGCCCACCAGCTCTTTTGCGCCCGCCAGCGCGGCCTGCAGACGAGATTTGCCTTCTCGCATGTGCCGCTCGACGTTTTCGACCACGACGATGGCGTCGTCCACCACCAGGCCCACGGACAAGACGATGGCCAACAGCGTGAGCAGGTTCACGGTAAAGCCGAAGACCTGCATCAAGAAGACGGCGCCCACCAACGAAACCGGGATCGCCACCACCGGCACCAGGACCGAACGCAGCGATCCGAGGAACAAGAAGATGACCACAATCACGATCAGGATCGTCTCGATGAGCGTTCGGGTCACCTCGTCGATGGCGTTGTGAATGTAGTTGGTGGAATCGAACGCAATGGTCGCCCGCATGCCGCTCGGTAGCTCGCGGCGAATCTGCTCGATCTGTTGGCGTACGCGTCCAATGACGTCCAGGGTGTTGGAGTTGGGCAACACCCAGACACCCATGAACACCTCCTTCTTTCCCGACATCCGAACGTCTTGGTCGTAGGTGTCAGCACCCAAGACGACATCGGCCACGTCCTCGAGGCGAACCAGCGTGCCCTGATGCTCGCGTACCACCAGGCGTTTGAATTGCTCGACCGAGGTCAAGTTGGTGGTGGCAGTCAGATTGATCTGAACCAGCCGGCCCTTGGTCTGGCCCACCGCCGAAAGCGCATTGTTGGACGCCAACGCCTGGCGGACGTCCGAAGGGCTCACTCCGAGCGCCGCCATGCGTTCCGGCTTCAACCAGGCACGGATGGCGAAGGTTTGCCCGCCCAGGATCTCGGCACGCTGAACGCCGTCGATAGCCGAGAGGCGTGGTTGGACGATCCGAATCAAGTAATCGGTGATTTGGTTCTGTTTGAGAATATTGGAGCCGAAGCTGAGGTACATGGCGGCGATGCGCGCATCCGACGGCTCGATCGAAATGGCTGGAATCTCCGCCTCTGGCGGGAGATCCGCACGCACCTGATTGACTCGAGCGCTGATGTCGGAAAGCGCATTGGACGCCGGGTAGTTGAGCTTGAGCCTGACCTGTATGGTGGAAAGGCCCTCGGTGCTCTGCGACTCGATGAAGTCGATGCCATCGGCGGCCGCAATGGCGCGCTCGAGCGGGGTGGTGATGAAGCCGCGGACCAGATCGGCATTGGCGCCTACGTAAGCGGTACGCACCACTACGGTTGCGCTCTCGACCTTGGGGTACTCGCGCACGTTGAGATTGCGAATTGCCTGCAACCCGGCGATGACGATTACCAAATTGACGACCACGGCCAACACGGGCCGTCGGATGAACAGCTCGGTAAACTTCATCGAGCCCTCGGCGAGACTTACCCGTTCTCGGGATGGGGCTGCAGCTCGGGGGTGAGCTGCACCTTATTGTTGACGGCCACCGCCGCCCCGTTGCGCAGCTTGAAGGCACCCGCCGTCACCACGGTCTGACCTGGCTCGATGCCTTCTTCGACGGCGACGAAGTCGCCTCTTGCCGGGCCAAGCCGCACGAACTGTTGGCGCGCCTGAGTCCGCGGGTGCCCGTGAGCATCCAGAACCGGCTTGCCAGAGCTGTCCTTCATGGGTTCGACCACGAATACCGAATCGCCGTAGGGAGCGTGGACGACCGCGGTGCTGGCAATGGCGACTACCTGATGTTTGTCGGGCAGCTCGATCTCGGCTTTGACGTACATCCCCGGATGCAGCCGTCCGGCCTGGTCGGAGAGGCTGGCGCGGACCTTGACCGTGCGCGTGGTCGAGTCGACTGCCGGATCGATCGCCAGGATGGTTCCCCCGGCCAAGGGCTCCGAGCCGGACTCCGGCAGCGCGCGTACTGGCATCCCAATCTCGAGGTGACTTAGTTGTTGCTGCGGCAGACTAAAGTCGAGGTAGGTCGCTTCGGTCGACTCCAGCATGGCAATCGGGCTACCCGGGGATAGATACTGGCCAACGTTGACCTGTCGTATCCCCAGCTTGCCGGCAAAGGGAGCGCGCACGATCTTGCGCTCGATCTCGGCCCTGAGAGCCTTGAGGTCTGCGGCCAGGCTGTGAAATGAGGTCTTGTCAGCGTCGAGCTGCGCGGGGGCCAAGGCGCCGGATTGAACCAGGCGGTTCGAGCGGTCGAGCGACAGCTGCGCGAGCTTGCCGCGGGCCTGCACCGAGGCAAGCTGGGCCCGTTCCACGCTGGTATCGAGTTGCGCCAAAATCTGACCCTTCTTCACCACGTCTCCCGATTCGAAGAAGATCCGGGAAACGATGCCGGGCACGTCGTTGCTCACCTCGACACCTTTGGTGGACACCACGTTGGCAACCGCGGTCAGTGTTCCCGTCCAATCCTGTTTCTCGGCCACGGCGGTGTTGACGACTTCGGCCGGAGGCCCCGCCTTCATGGCTGCTTTGCCGAAGCCGATCAGCTTGCCAATCTGCGCCGCCTTGATTCCCGCCAAGCCGCCGACAATGACGATCAAGACCAGGCCCACCACCAGGTAGCGCACCCAGTTCGAAGGGCGCTTGACGTTGGGCGCGGGAATCTCAGACGGCTTTTTGACACCGAGAGGCTCCGAAATGATATCCAGCCCTTCGTATAGGGCCCCCCCCGGTGATCGCCCGGGACCGGCGACAGGTGCACTCATTCGGACTCACCTAAAGCGGCGCCACGCCGATCGCCAGACCCCAGTACTGTGACGAGTCGGTATCGCGGCGTCTTGGCCACGACCGTCACGCGGTACCGCGATTGGCGTGGGGCCGAAAAACCACGAACTCGTTCGCGCATTGGCACGATTGTCACGGCTCCGAAATCGTCCAAAGCCGCACAAGACGCCCTGTCCGCTGCCGTTGTAACCAAGGCATGAGACCCCGGTCCGACACGCCGTCACGGTGCTTTGCCCTGCCCATCATCGGCTTGCCATCAAATTCGGGCCAAGGTCCAACTATTTCTTTTCTTTCACTCCGTGCAAGATGCCGCTAGCCTCGCGGCGCTGACTGGTTGGCGTGTGCCAATCGAGTCCAACGAAAGTGAGGAGATAGGATTCATGAACCGTAAGGCGAGTATTGTCACTCTTTCACTGGGAGCGCTCATGGCGTTCGCCCTGTCAGGCTGCGCGATCGCGGCCCCCGGACTCGTCGTTGGCGGCGTCTATTCCGGCTACACGATCGGTTCTTCCGCCAACAACGACACGGCTGGCAGCAAGGAAGGTGAAGCATGCGCCATGTCGATCCTCGGGATCGTCGGCTTGGGCGACGCTTCCATCGGTGCTGCCAAGAGTGCCGGCGGGATCAGCAAGGTCGCGAGCGTTGACCACAAGGCCTTCAATATTTTGGGCATCTACGGCAACGTCTGTACCGTCGTCAAAGGCGACTGAGCACCGGATCTGTGCGCGGGTTCGACATCGCGAGCCCGCGCACAGTCACGCTCCGGACTCGTCGGCAATTCAGCGTTGCACGCGCAGCGCCAGGCTGATTCCTCGAAGCCAGTAGTCCGCTCGGTTCCAACGCCACAGGTACTCGACGTACCCGCCGGCTTCCACCCGCACTCGCCCGAGCTGCGCCGCAAGGGAAGCTGTGCTCATCGGCGAAAGGAGCCCTACTCCCCAATGGTCGTCGATGCGATCGACGGTCAGAGTGGAAAAGCCAAAGCCACCGAGGAGCTGGAGGGGGCCCAGGCTCGGACCACCAACGATACGGTGTCGCGAAAGCGTGCCTGACCAGCTGCCGTCGCCCAGGTACCTGAACACTGGTCCTGCGGTGCCCGACAGGCCCAAGCCGCTCTGAATCGTCTCGCTCGAGCTGACCGCCGAGACCTCCCATCCGCGACCGAGGGTTGGCTCGCCCCAGCGGCGTACCCAGAATACTGCCCCCTGCAACTCCAGCCCCTCGACGAATTTTTCGGGATCGAAGGGGCCGATCATTCCCGTTCTGTGGATCTCCGGCGAAGACGATGCGTTCGAGTCAGCAGGCTCGGCTCCGGCCAACGAACTGCTCGTCAGCAGCGCCGCGCAAACCAACAAAAGAGCAGGGCGTCGCACCGGCATGACTCCACGACGTCGTAGCACAGGAGGTAGTGGCAAGAGAACCTCACCCCCCCAGCCCAGCTCCGATACGCCTCGCTACGGGCCGAGCCAGTCTTCGGCCATGGCGTCCAGCTCTCCGAGGGCCTGGAGCTCGAGCAGGGCAACGTCGATGGGCGCTCGCAGCGGCGAGTCCGGGGGCAGGGCCAGACCGTAGCCCTGGGGCTGGTATTCGGCGGACGCCAGTCGCAGATCCAGATCCGGGTGTTCGCGCAGGTAATAGCGCAGCATCGGCCGGTCGAAGACTACGGCGTCGGTCTTCTTGGCCACGAGCGCTTTGACCGCAACGTCCAGATTCGGCGCTGCGACCGCGCGCGCCCGGTGGCTGGTCACGAAGCGCTCGGAGGTCGTGCCGCGTACCACTCCAACGCGGCGGTTGTGCAGGTCGTCTGCAGTCGTAATTCCTGGTCGATCAATTTGCGAGAGCGTCAAGGCGGTCGCCATGAACGCCGTCAGCGACGAGGCAACGATCATGGACGCCGTCATCCAGATCCCCGTGATGATTCGGCCGACGGTGGATTGGGGGACCCGATCACCGTAGCCAACGGTGGTCATGGTCACCAGCGCCATCCAAATGCCATTGCCGATGCCGGAGAGTGGCCGCTCCGGGAAATGTTCGGCGTTGCTCTTGCGTTCGAACCACCAAATCAACGTCCCGACCAGCAAGAGCACGCACAGCAGCAGGCCGATGCCGCCCAAGAACGCGCGTGTCAAAAAGGGCCGGATACGATCGAGCAAACTCGACTTTGCTGGGGCCAAGATGCTCAAGCTGGAATCGAAATACGGCTGGGAAAATGCCACACGCCGAGCGCGGGCGGCGGTAATGCTGATTGGACCGATGGCCACATCGGCGCCGCCCGCGGCCACGCGATCGATTGCCTGGTTCACGGTGCCGACCCGCTCGAGCCGAAAGCTCTTTCCGAGTTTCTGTGCCACGCGCCGCCAGACCTCTACGCTCAGTCCAGAAACGCCAGTCTTATCGGTCTCGGTCACGAAAGGCGGACTGCCCGCCACCAGCACGCGAAGCGGCGCGTCTACCTGGGGCAAGGGAGTCGAAGCGTCGGGCGCTCCGGTGTCGGCCGCCAACGCAGTTGCACCATGAACTGCCAGAGTCAGCGAAAAAGCGATCGAAAACGGGATCAGTGCAGCAACTTTCAACCGAATGCCTCTGTGCCCAATTTGCCGCGCGATGGCCAAGGGTCAACGCCGCAAAGCACAGATTTTGCTATAGCTGGCCCCAGCCAGCCCCAAGGACCACCATCCATTGTGCAATCCCGAAGCCCGAAGCCGCCTGCTGCCCATCGCTCAATTGCCCGGAAACGAGGCGCGTCGTCTCCGGGGGCTGCTCTTCGACGTCGACGATACGCTGCTCGACCGCGGCCGGCTCGCCGAAGCCGCCTATTCGGCGTTGTGGGCTGCTCGGCGCTCGGGGCTTGAGCTGGTTGCGGTGACGGGGCGACCGTCGGAGTGGGGACGACTGCTGTGTCGGCAGTGGCCCGTGGACGCCGTCGTCGCCGAGAACGGGGCGGTGAGCTGGGTCTGCGTGGGCGACCGGCCCACGCTCTTCGATCGGTGTTCGTCGGCGGAGCGCGCGGCAAGAAGTCAACGACTGCACTCGCTTGTCGAGGAGCTGACGCGAACGGTGCCCGAGCTGGTGCTGAGCGATGACGTTCGCGGTCGCCTGAGCGACGTAACTTTCGACATTGGGGAGTATCGTCGCCTCGACGCGGCAGTGCTGGAGCGCGCCTTGGTCCAAGCCGAGTCCCTGGGCCTGACGACATCGACCTCGAGCGTGCATCTGCACGTCAGTCTGGACTCGAGCGACAAGTCGTGCGGCGCGCTCGGTCTCGCGGAACGGCTCTTTGGCGTCGACGTGGCACGAGCCAAAATCGAGTATGCGTACATCGGGGACAGCGAGAATGACTCCAGCTGCTTTGCGACGTTTTCGACCACGATTGGGGTGGCCAACCTGAGCCGAGGTTGCACGCCGCTGCCGCGCTATCTCACCCAAGAGCAGCGAGGGCTTGGATTCGCGGAGGCTGTTGGCGTCCTGCTCGCTGCTAGGGCCGAGGCTCGGTGAGAGCCGTCGAGATCTCGAAATTAGTCCCGAAGTGGCTTGCGAAAACGAAGCACGAACCGGTCGCTGGTTCCGCGCCGCGCTCCGGCGGCTTTGGGCGAGGCGTTCCAATCGTGTTTATCTTCTGAATTTTTCAGGAAATCCGCTTCACCGTCGAGTTCGAAGCCGGCCTGCTCGACTTCCTTCAACACGACGCCTTCTTCGATTCGGTGTAGCGTCTTGGCCACGCTGGTCCCCGCGCCCTCGGCCGCGGCATGGTCTACGATGCCGTAGATACCGCCGGGTTTGAGCGCTGCGAAAACGGCGCGGTTCATGCGATGACGGTCGGTCCCGAACCAGACCGTATCATGATAGACCAGCACCATCAGAACCGCGTCGAGATCCTTGGCTTCGGGTGGCAAAGGATCGTCGAATTCTCGATCGATCCGAATCACCGGCTTCATCACTGGTTTGCTCAGACGTTCGGTCCAGGGCCCCTCCGCGAAGCGCTGCAGCACGAAGCTCGAGTTCTGGGCGTACACGGCACCGGTGAAGCCCACCACTCTTGCCAGAAGCTCGCTCGTATAGCCGAGTCCCGCACCCAGCTCGGCGACGCGCTGTCCCCTTGCGATGCCGAAGAAAGCGAGGGTCTGACCCGGATGCCGCCCAGCGTCGAGAGCCCGGTCGTCACTTGTACGATCGGGCGCCTGCACTGCTCCAGATATGTCAGAGGAGACGACCAGCGCTGGTGCATCAGGCGTCGCCGCCGGCGGAGCTGCGGCCGGCGAAAAAGCTTGGCGGCTGCTGCAGCCGGACAGCGCGAGGGATTGTCCGACCACGATCAGAAGGACCGCCGCGGGCGGCAAACCAGCCATGTATTTCATGTTCAAGGCCCTAAGACCCAAATGCCCGTTGTCGAGCCTCTCCCATAGACTAGGGCGCCGAGCCCCGGGTCGCGGCTAGGTGCTCGAGCACCTTCTGTAGATTGTCCTGCATCTTGGCGTCGTCCGCAAAGTGCTTCAGACCGCGGCGCAGCACTCGTTCCGCCTCTCTCCAGTGTCCATGCCGAGCCTCGAGTCTGGCGAGGTTGTTGGTAGCGCGCCGTACCGGCTCGCCCACATTGGAGCGCTCGAGCAGGTTCCGATAGGCGGCGCGCGCGCGAGCATCGTCGCCCATGGCTTCGTAGGCCATGGCGAGCTGGTAAGGCGCGGCCGTCGAGGTGCGGGTCTTGGCGGTGGCGTCGGCGAACACCAGCGCCGAGTCGCCAAAGAGGTTGGCGCGTTGGGCCGTGCCCGCGCCGCACAAGACCAAAAAGCCAACCGATATCACCCAGCCCGCACGCCGAAATCGACTGATCAGGCCCGCCAGCAAGAGTGCCGGAGCCAACGCGCTGAGCCAGAGATAACGATCCGCCATGCGATTTTGCAGCGAAAACAGGATCTGGCTGACCGGCAGCAGCGGCACCACGAATGCAAGCCAGCCCGCCAGGAGCCAGGGCTGCTGCT
>Ga0210133_1000356_pt1 | contig 17322 bp, 17 predicted proteins | sample Joice_ThreeSqC_D_2_FD_184874 | JGI IMG/M metagenome (GOLD analysis project Ga0210133, IMG submission 184874) | Wetland microbial communities from San Francisco Bay, California, USA, that impact long-term carbon sequestration - Joice_ThreeSqC_D1... | ecosystem: Environmental > Aquatic > Marine >...
GAGGAAGTGTGCGCAGGCGAGACCCGCCGGCCCCGACCCGACGACGGCCACCGTTTCCCGTCGGGTGCGCTCGGGAGCCGGAATGGGCGGAGCCGCCAGAATCATGTCGCCGAGTCGTCGCTCGACCGAGTGGATGGCCACCGGTTCATCGAGTGATGCGCGGTTGCAGCTGTGCTCACAGGGGTGATGGCAAACTCGACCCGTCACGGCCGGCATCGGGTTCTCTCTGACCAGGAGGTTGGCTGCTTCCTTCACCCTTCCCTGCGAGATGAGGTACATATACCCCTCGATGTCGATGCCGACCGGGCACCCGGCGTTGCACGGCGCCACGCGGTCCTCGTAGCGGGGCATGATGTACTTCCACGACCCGGTGGGATTCACGAGGGTCGACGTCTCGCTGATCGCGATCGGCGGAATGTTGCGACCGATCTCCTTCGGTCGGGTGACATCGTGATCAGACATGCGAAACCTCCCGCGGACCGGCCGAACGCACTGCTCCATGGGCTTCGACCGCAGCGGCGTAGTTGGCCTCACGCTTCGCGGGAACTTCATCCTCGATCGCAGCCTTCACCGATTCCAGGCTGATCAATCCGAATTCCGCCGCGAAAGCGCCCACGATGGCCGTATTGACGATGGGTTGAGTCTTCGTTCCGAGTCCGTGACGGATCGCGATGCCGCTCGCGTCGATCGTCGCGACACGAAAGCGCTCCAGAAGTCCGGGATACTCCTCCGGCGCCTTCTCCGTGTTGATCAGGATGGTGCCGCCCCGCTTGAGGCCCGCGGTAACGTCGATTGCGTCGATCAACGTCGGATCGAGGACGATCAGGTCGTCGGGCTCCGTGATCTCGCAGCGCAGCCGGATCGGGTCGTCGTCCAGGCGGAGAAAGGCGGTGACCGGCGCTCCCCGGCGCTCGACGCCGAAGGCCGGAAACGACTGCACCCACTCTCCTTCGCGAAACAGGGCGACCGCGAGGAGCTTCGAGGCGATGACCGACCCCTGTCCCCCGCGTCCGTGTATTCGAAGCTCACGCATCTACGGCTCCTCGAAGGGGCCGGCAGCCCGCCCGGCGTGACGAAGTGGCCTGACTCGACACGTTGGGGCCAAAACGTCCCGATGCCGCCGGAACGGCTCATCCTTCGCGGGCGTGCCTGAACCCGCCATCCCCTTCCGAATCGTGGTTTGGTGCGCGAAGCGCCGGTTTCCAGCGCAATCGCGGGCGAGGCGCGTCCCCGCACCTCTACGCACGACATTTGCAAGAAGTGTGCGTCAAGCAGCCGGGGTGCGAGGGCTCTGGATTCGGCCCGCGAAACCATGCGCCGGACAGGCTTTGCCGGCAGTGGTGACCGATCGCTCGAGGGAGAGCGCGCCATGATCGACCCGAAGAAACGACCGCACAGCGACGATCCGTACAGCGAGGTTCCCTGCAGCGAGGGGGATCCGGGGGTTCGCCGGGCTCGCCGGGTGCGCGAGGGGGCCGGCACCCTGTGCGCGGAAGCGCAGGCGGACGGCGTGCCGTGTTACGAGGTCGGGCGGGACTGCGAGACCTGCGAACGGGCCTACCTTTCCTGGGCGGACTCTCAGCCGGACGCCGAGTAGAGCCTGGCACCCGGCGCGGCTGCAGGCCGGACGAGCCGACCCGGCGCCGGATATCCTCATAACTGCCTGAATCCACTCAGGTTACGATCTCCCAACAGGTCGCTTGACTTCCTCCTGATCGAAAATGGTCTATATTCTGGTACAGGCGCTGGACCGTACCCGGGAGGGAACATCATGAGGATTCGGTCGACATTGCCTGCGCTCGCCCTGCTCGCCGCCGTCGGCCCGTGGGCGGATCTCCGTGCGCAGCAGTTTACGCTCCCTCCTGCGCCGAATTCGGCGGCCGATAAGCAGTTCAGCGCCGAGTTCGGACCCTGCTTCTACAATCCCTATGCCTGGAGCAGCCGGGCGCTGCTCAACAACTCGCTGCTCGGCGCGGAGATGCAGGACCTCGTACGCAGCACGCAAAACGGCCGCTCCTGTGCGAGTTACGCCCTCACCAGCTTCGACTTCGTCGGTCCATGGGGCTACATGCTGTCCGACGGAATACCCGTGCCGCACCCGGCCTCCCAGGAAGAGGTGAAGGCCGCCAAGCAGGCCAGCCTCGCGGCCCTCGAAGGAGAGCAGGCCGCAGTTCCGGTGCAGCCGCCGGCGGGAGACGAACGCGCCTCCGAGGATCGGATACCGGGAGCGCCGCGCACCGGGCATGCCGCCGTTCCTCCCCTCGGGAAAGGCTACGGCTCCAGTGAGCTGGTCTCCCGGCGCCTGGTGCTCCGGGCGGCGCCCGAGTCGAAACCGACGATGTACGACGGCGTCCCGATCGTCGAACGAGGCCGGTCCTGGGAGCGGATACAGACGGCCGATGGACGCCGCGTATGGCTCGAGACCCGCCCTGTCGACCCCGCGGTCCGTCGGCCGGGCGCCGGCTCGTTCGGTCCCGCGGGCGCGCGCTCGGCCGCAGGAAGGTCCTCCCGGAGCCCGCAGGGAGCCGGTGCCACTTTCCCCTCCTCGAGGTTCCCCGGAGCCGTTCGTTCGACGCCGGCCCCGTCCGTCTCCAGGTCTCCTGGCGCCTTGCGGAGTCCACAGGGGGGCAAGAAGACCGCCAGGGAATAGGTTCTTCTCGAGACCGTTGATCTGTCCGATGCGGCGGCCCCCGGGCGTTCCCGGGGGCCGCCGTTTCCGTTGGACGAGGGACGAGGTCCCGACGTAACATCCGCCATCCAAGGACTTCACCATTCGAGGAGGTCATGCAGGGAGTCGCCGTAGCCTCCAGCACGAAGCTCGCGGCCGACGCGGGCGCGATCGTCGCCGATTCGGGTGGCAACGCCGTGGACGTGGCGGTGGCCGCCGCGCTCGTCTCGATCACCACGGAGCCCGCGATCTGCGCTCTCGGAGCCGGTGGATTCCTCACCATCTGGCCAGCCGCCGGTGAGCCCGTGACGATCGACGGCTACATCGAGATGCCGGGCCGGGGCCTTCCGCCCGGGCGTTTCGGAGGAGGTCGACGGGACGTGTGGATCGGTTACGGCGGGGGCGTCGACATCACCGTCGGACACGGATCGGTGGGAACGCCGGGAGGACTGGCGGCACTCGCGCTCGCGTCGAGCACGTACGGCCGTCTTCCGTGGGCCGAGGTCGTCGAACCGGCATATCAGGACGTGAAGAACGGCTTTGCGCTTTCGGTCGCCTCGTACACGTACCTCGAGCACGCGGCGGACAGGGTGTTCGGGTGGAACGAGCCCAGCTACCGGGCGCTGCACCACGCCGACGGGACTCTTCGCCGGCCTGGCGAGACGGTCTGGATCGAGGAGCTGGCGCACACGCTGCGCCGCATCGCCGATCATGGGGCCGACGAGCTGTACGTCGGAGAGACGGCGCGGTTGATCGCGGCCGACATGCAGGCCAACGGCGGTGTCCTCACCCTGGAGGACCTCGCGACGTACCGGCCGATCGTGCGCCGCCCGCTGGTCACGGGGGTGCACGGATGGGAGGTGGCGACGAATCCACCGCCGGCGATCGGCGGGACAGTCCTCACGGCCATGCTGCTCCTGATGCAGAACGAGCCGGTCGACCGCTGGGGGCCTCGCGAAGTGGCGTGGCTGGCGCGGGTCCAGGAGGCCGTGCTCGACTACCGGATCGAGAACCTGGACATGAGCGACGACCTCGAGACAGACCTGGCGAGCATGCTGGACGCAGCGAGGGTGGGAGAGCTGAAGCGGTGGGTCACCGCGCCATCGACGGTCCATACGTCCGCGGTGGACGCGGACGGACTCGCGTGCAGCGTCACGATGTCGGCCGGGTACGGTTCGGGCGTGATGCCGCCGGGGACGGGCGTGTGGATGAACAACTGCCTGGGCGAGCACGAGCTGAACCGGCGCGGCTACCACCAGTGGTCACCCGGCACTCGCCTTCCCTCGAACATGGCGCCCACCGTGGCCCGCCACCCGGACGGCTCCGTCCTATCGATAGGATCGCCCGGGGCGGACCGGATCACGACGGCGATCCTCCAGGTCCTGGTGAACCACCTGCACCTCGGGATGTCGCTCGGCGAGGCGATCGGGCACCCGCGCCTCCACGTGGAGAGCCACGGCGGCGCAAGAGTGGCCGCCTGCGAGCCCGGATTGCCGCTGCAGGATCTGACGATCCCGGCTCGCCGGTTCGACAGTCTCTCCATGTACTTTGGTGGCGCCGGCGCGGCGAAGCGCTGCGCCGACGGGAGGTTCGAGGTCGCGGCGGACCCTCGGCGCGGTGGCGGGACCACGATCGGGGGTCGGTGAGGGAACGTCGGGTCCTACCGCACCCCGAACACGAGCGGAAGCAGCAGATAGGTCGCCGCCGTCACCAGGAAGGCGAACAGCGCGACCAGCCACACGCCGGCTCGCACCATGTCCGTCATGCGGACGACCCCGCTTCCGTATACGATCGCGTTCGGTGGTGTCGCGACGGGAAGCATGAAGGCCCCGCTTGCCGCCAGGGCCGCCGGAACCGCCAGGAGTAGCGGGTCGCGGCCAAGTCCGATCGCCACGCCCCCGAGCACCGGAAGGAACGTGGCCGCGGTGGCCGTGTTGCTCGTGAGCTCCGTCAGGAGGATGACCGCCGTGACGATGGCGAGGACGAGGACCGGGAGGGGCAAGCTCGAGAGGCCGCCGACGCTGGTTCCCAGCCATCCACCCAGGTTCGACGCCTCTACGGCCCCGGCCAGGCTGAGTCCTCCGCCGAACAGGATCAGAACGCCCCACGGAGTGTCACGCGCCAGCTTCCAGTCGAGCAGTCTCCGCCCGCCCGGCGCTCCTGATGGCGAGAGGAAGAGGACCAGGGCGGCGGTCATCGCGATTCCGGCATCGGAGAGTCCCGACAGTCCCGCGATGTGCTCGGTGAGGACGGGCCTCGCGACCCAGGCGACGGCCGTGCAGGCGAACACCGCGGCCACCCGCTTCTCGGCCCTGGACATCGGTCCGAGGGCACGTGCCTCCCGGTCGAGGAGCTCTCTTCCTCCGGGAAGCTCGCCGGTGCCGATCGGGAATGCGATGCGTGTCAGGAGCAGATAGCACAGCGGAAGGCCGACCAGAACCAGCGGCACGCCGAGAAGCATCCACCGCGCGAACCCGATCGTGACCCCATAGCTCTCCAGCATGAAGCCGGCGAGAAAGGCGTTCGGTGGCGTGCCGATCAGCGTTCCCATGCCTCCGATGCTGCACGAGTAGGCTATGCCCAGCATGAGAGCCGTGCCGAAGCGCCGCCGCTCATCTTCCCGGTCGCCCTCTTCCCCGGGTAAGGCGGGCCGCATTTCGTCGTCCCCGCCCGGCATCAGGGCAACCAGCGACAGGCCGATCGGGAGCATCATCAGTGCCGTGGCGGTATTGCTCACCCACATGCTCAGGAAAGCGCAGCTCGCCATCACTCCGGCCACGATCGAGCGAGGCCGGGCGCCCAAGAACCGGATGGTGGACAGCGCCAGGCGACGTGGAAGCCCCGTGGCCTGCATGGAGCGGGCGATCAGGAAGCCACCCAGAAACAGGTAGATGATCGGGTTGGCGAAGGGCTCGGCGGCGGCCCGAATGTCGGCGACTCCCAGGAGGGGAAAGAGCACGAGAGGCAGCAGGGCGGTCGCAGGGATCGGTATCGCTTCGCTGACCCACCACGTGGCCATCAGCGCGCCCACGGCGGCCACCCGCCAGGCCGTGGCGTCGAGCCCCGCCGGCGCGGGCAGCAGCAGGATCAGGAAGAAGAGGACGCCGCCGAGGACCAGGCCCACTCGGCCCCTCAGGGACGGGCCCCCCAGGTTCTCTTGGGTCACGAACGTAACATAACCGCGAGCCCCTCCCTCGACACGGGGTGCAAGTGCCGTTAGCCTGTTTGAGCCATGACATCTAGCTCTTCGCGCGGCTCGCGCGGCGGCACCAGCCACCTCGAGACTTCGCCCGGCGGAGGTCCGCCTCCGGCGCAGGAAGTGCTCGCCACCCGCGGTGCTGGGCTGGGGACCTTCGGCGGAGTCTTCACGCCCTCGATCCTCACGATCCTCGGCGTCATCATGTACCTGAGGTTCGGGTGGGTGGTCGGAAACGTCGGCCTCACCGGTGCCCTCCTCATCGTCACGATTTCCACTTCGATCACGTTCCTCACCGCGCTCTCGATCTCGGAGATCGCGACGGACCAGCGCGTCCGGGTCGGCGGGGCGTACTACATGATCAGCCGGTCGCTCGGGATCGAAACCGGCGGCGCCGTGGGAATTCCGCTCTTCCTGGCGCAGGCCCTGTCCGTCGCCCTGTACACGATCGGTTTCGCCGAGTCCGTGAAGAACGTGTTTCCGCAGGTGGATGAGCGGATCGTGGGGCTTCTCACCACCGTGGCCGTGGCCCTGCTGGCCCTCAAGTCCGCACGGGCCGCCATCCGGGCCCAGGACTTCATCATGGGCGCGATCGGGCTCTCTCTCGTCTCTTTCATCCTCGGAAGCCCCGTTGGACCGCCGGACACGGTGAGCGCGCCGCTCGCCAACGTGCCGCGCGAGAGTTTCTGGGTGGTGTTTGCCGTGTTCTTCCCGGCGGTCACCGGCATCATGGCGGGAGTGAACATGTCGGGCGACCTCAAGGAACCCGGCAAGTCGATTCCGAAAGGGACGATCGCTGCCGTCCTCGTGGGCTATGCGATCTACATGGTCCTGCCGGTGTTCCTGGCACTGCGGGCCGACCACACGCAGCTGATCCAGGAGCCGCTGATCATGCGGCGCATGGCCCTGTGGGGAGATGCGATCGTGCTCGGCGTGTGGGGCGCCACACTGTCGAGCGCGGTCGGCAGCATCATGGGCGCTCCACGCGTCCTTCAAGCCCTGGCGCGCGATGGGGTCTTGCCGAATTCGCTGCGTTGGCTGGGCCGCGGGAGCGGGCCCGACGACTCACCGCGAGCGGGCACTGCCGTCACCCTGGCCATAGCCCTCGGGGCGGTCGCTCTCGGGAACCTGAACATCATCGCGCCCGTCCTCACGATGTTCTTTCTCACGACGTACGGCGTCCTCAACATCTCGGCCGGCCTCGAGCGGCTGCTCGGCAGTCCGTCGTTCCGACCGCGCTTCAGGGTCCCGTGGTTCCTGTCGGCGTTGGGCGCGGTCGGATGTGCCGGCGTGATGTTCCTGGTCAACGCGGCGGCGACGGTGGTCGCCATCGTCGTCGTGCTCGGCATCTACGTGTGGCTCGAGCGCCGCGAGCTGCAGACCGCGTGGGGCGATGTACGGCGAGGGATCTGGATGGCCGTCACGCGCGCCGGTCTGCTGCGCCTGCGCACGACCCGGGACCCCAAGAACTGGCGCCCGCATCTGCTCGTGCTGTCCGGCGCCCCGACGCGGCGCTGGTACCTGATCCGGTTTGCCGACTGGCTGTCACACCGAAGGGCTCTGGTCACGGTCTCCAGCGTGATCACGGATCCCGGCGTGACGCTGGACCGCCAGCGTGCGATGGAGGCGATGATCCACGACTACCTGGGTCGCCGTGGGATCGAGGCCCTGATCCGTCTGATCCGTGCCCCCGACCCGTTCGAGGGCGCCGAGCGGCTGGTCGAGGCGTACGGTCTCGGCGAGCTGTCGCCCAACACATACCTGGTGGGCGACAGCGAAGTGCCGGAGCACCGGGACGCATACTGTCGGATGATCGCCCGCTTTCACGAGGGCCGCCGCAACGTCGTGATCCTCCATTACAATGCTGAACTGCGATTCGGTGGGCGGGAGCGGATCGACGTTTGGTGGGGAGGCCTGAAGCGAAACGGGGGCCTGATGCTCACCCTGGCGTATCTGCTCCAGACGAGCGTCGACTGGAGAGCGGCCGACGTATGCGTGAAGATGCTCGTGCCGACCCCGGAGGCCGCGGCCGGGGCGAGGCCCAACCTCGAGGCGATCGTGCGGAGCATGCGGTGCGGGGCGAGAGCCGAAGTACTGGTCTCGGACGGACGTCCCTTCATCGAGATCATGAAGGACTCCTCGCGAGATGCGGATCTCATCCTCCTCGGGATGCAAGAGCCGGACGAGGAATTCCTCACCTACTACGAGAAGATGCGCGATGCGGTCGAGGGCATGCCGACCGCCGCGTTCGTCCTCGCGGCCGAGGACATGCCGTTCGGGGAGATCGTGGCGAACGCGGAAGAATGAGGAGCGGAGCGCCGACTCCGGCTGACCTCAGAATTTCCAGCCCAGAAACTGCCCGCCGAACGCGAATACCACGAGGGCCAGACCGACCAGCAGGAAGATGGGCCGGATCACATCGTCCCGCTTCAGACCCAGCAGGATGAGGATGACCCCCGCGACGGCGATCGCCACGAGAAGAGACCCGTCCATCCACCCCATGACGACGTCATACCGGTCTCTGAGATACAGGTGCGCTCTCCTTCGCGGGTCCGATCGGGCCTGCGGCGAACGCTGGCCACGCCACGTTGCCGGCGTGGCCTCGCGTCGCTTCGGTCCTAGTCCACGATCGGGGTTCCGAACTCGACCAGCTGCTGCTCGACCTGCGCGCGGTCACCGGTGACCACGAGCAGCATGTCTTCCGGCCGAATGTACTCCTTCATGATGCGCTGCACGTCTTCCGGCGTTATGGCGTAGATCCGATCCACGTAGGTCTCCAGGTAGTCCTTCGGCAGGCCGTGAAGTCGCATGTACGCCAGCTGCCCGACGATTCCGCCCCGGCTCGAGTTCTGGAGCACGAAGATCCCGGCCAGGAAGTTCTGAATGCTCCGCAGCTCCTCTTCCGAGGGCGGCTCGTTCTGCAGCCTCTCGATCTCGTAGAAGATCTCGTCCAGCGAGGCGCCCGTGACGGCGGTGGTGACGTCGGCCATCTCGACCCAGTAGGCGTCGCGGTACCGGGTCGAGACCTGGCTGAACGGCGAGTACGTGTATCCCTTGTCTTCCCTGAGGTTGACCGTGATCCGGGACGCGAACGAGCCGCCCAGCAGGGCGTCGGTCACCTTGAGCGCCACGAAATCCTCGTGAGACGGATCGATCGTCGGAAGCCCGACCATGATCGTGGACTGAGGCGCCCCCGGTCGATCCACGATGTGCACGGCGCGCCCGGTCACCGGATCGGGAACGTCGATCGTCGGAGGCGGACCCTCCTTCCAGCCGCCGAAGGCGGCCTCGACCGCAGCCCGTATCGCCTCCTCGTCGAACATCCCGGTGACGTACAGGTGCGATCGCGCGGCTCCGAAGTTGGTGTCGTAGAAGCCACGCACCTGCTCCAGCGTATAGCCCTGGAGCTGCTGCTCGGTCGGGTACAGCCGTCCGTACGGGTGGTCGGGGTACATCACGGCCCGGAACCTCTCCTGCGTCAGATCCTGGGGTCGTGTGCGGGCGATGCTGAGCTGTCGAATCCGGTCTCCACGCAGCCGGTCCAGCTCGGACCCGGGGAAAGACGGGTTGAGGGTCAGGTCGGCGATCAGGGCCACGAGAGCCGGCCCGTACTCCGCCAGCACCTGACCGGAGACACTCGACTGATCGAGCCCGACCCCCACGTTCACGGATCCACCCATGCTGGCCGCCTCGCGCGCTATCTCTTCCGCGCTGCGCGTGGTCGTACCCTCCTTCATCAGGTCTCCCATCAGATCGGCGAGCCACACCTCGTCGGCGGTCTCGTCGATGTTCCCGGTACGGATCACCAGCTGGATGCTCGTCTTCGGGATCCTGCCGTACGGCACCATGGTCACGCCGAGCCCGTTAGGCAGCTCGAACTCGGTCGCTTCGGCCAGATGGAAGTCCTTCGGCTGTCCGCCCGCCGGTGGCGACTCCTGCGCGATCGCACTGCCAGCTCCCGTCGCCAGCGAGAGTCCGCCCAGCAACAGCAGGGCGGCGAGGCTCTTCATCGTCGCTCTCATCGTCCCGCCTCCTATCGCGAGCCGGCGCCGGCCGCCGCACCACCTGGGGCAGCTCCGGGCTCGACCGTGAGAATCGTCCGGTTGGTCGGCCGCAAGTACTCCTGGGCCGTCTGAAGGATGAGCTCGGGCGTCACGGCCTCGAACTCGTCCTCGATCCGGTTGATGCGTGACGGGTCGTCGTCGAACAGGGCGAACGACGCGAGCAGGTCGGCCCGCCCGAACCCGAACATTCCCTCGATGGAATTGAGGAGGCTGGAACGCAGCTTGGTCCGCGCCCGCGCCAGAGTTTCCTCATCCACCGGCGTGGTCCGGATCTGCTCCACGACGTCATCCGCCGCGGCCATGATGTCGTCCGCGCTCACGTCCGGGTCGTGATACAGCGAAACCGTCCACAGCATGGGACCCGCGTAGTTGTACATGTTGCCGAGAGGGTTGATGTCGCCGTCGACTCCCGCGGTGAAACCGTCTTCCTGTACGAGTCGCTGGTACAGCCACGAGTCTTCGCCCTGTACGAGGATCTGATCGATGAGGCCGAAGGCCCAGTACTCGGGCGAGTTGCGCTCCGGAGTGTGATAGGCGAAGGCGAGCGCCGGGCGTGGGGCCAGCGCATCCACCTGGCTCGCGCGCTTCTCTTCTTCCTGCCGCGGCTCGCTGATGTCGAACGCCGGCTTCTCGGGCCCCGCCGCGATCGGTCCGAAGTATGTTTCGATCCAGCCCCGGGCCTCGGCGGAGTCGAAGTCGCCGACCACGGCCAGGGCGGCGTTGTTGGGCGCGTAGAAAGTGTGGAAGAACTCCCGCACGTCTTCCAGGGTGGCGGCCTCGAGGTCCGACAGCTCGCCGTAGAAGTTGTGGGCGTTGTACCAGTTCGTGTTGGCCACCTGGGGCATGTCGAGCCACGGGAAGCCGCCGTACGGCTGGTTGAGCACGTTCACCTTCACCTCGTTCGAGACCACGCCCTGCTGGTTCGTGAGGTTCTCCTGCGTGATCGCCAGGCCCCGCATGCGGTCGGCCTCGGCCCACAGCATCGTCTGGAGCTTGTGCGACGGGACGATCTCGAAGTAGTTGGTGAAGTCCATTCTCGTGGAGCCGTTCAGCACCCCGCCGTTCTCCTGCACCAGGCGCACGAACTCCCACTTCCCCAGGTTCTCCGATCCCTGGAACATCAGGTGCTCGAACAGGTGGGCGAACCCCGTGCGGTCCCTCGGCTCGAGACGGAGCCCGACATTGTAGTACACGGCCACCGTCACGATCGGAGCCGTGTGATCGGGCGAGAGCACGACGCGCAGACCGTTGTCGAGCGTGTAGTACTCGACCGGAACGCTGAACGAGGTATCGAGCTCGTGGGTCGTCCCGTCGCCCGCCTGGCAGGCGGCGAGGGTCAGGGCGACGCCCGCCGTTGCGAGACCACCCCACCGGTTGATTCTTCGCATGCGGTACCTCCCGTGCGCGAATCGAAGTGTCGCGAATGTGGAGCGGTCCTACCAGCGAACCACGGCGCCGCCCCACGTGAAGCCGGATCCGAAGGCCGTGAAGCCCACGAGGTCGCCCCGGCGGATGCCGCCCTCCTCGATGCACTCGTGCAGGGCGATCGGGATGCTGGCGGCGGTAGTGTTTCCGTAACGCTGGATGTTGATGTACATCTTGTCGTCCGGTATTCCGAGGCCTTTTGCGACCGCCTGAGCGATCCTCATGTTGGCCTGGTGCGGGATGACCATGTCGAGCTCCTGGACCGTGTGTCCCGCCACTTCCAGCACTTCGATGAGAGCGGCGGGCATCTTCGTGACCGCGTGCTTGAACACGTCCCGGCCCTCCATGTGAGGTCGGGTCAGGCCCGCGTCGATCATCTCACTGGTGACGAACGGTTTGTTCACGCAGGCGGGGGCCGGCGCCCACAGCTTCTCGGCGTGGCGACCGTCCGCGTGCGTTCGCACCGCCAGCACCCCCCGATCGGGATCTTCGGTGGGGCCGAGGATGGCCACCGCAGCCCCGTCCCCGAACAGTACGGCCGTGTCCCGCCCGTCCGTCGACAGGACGATGCCCGACGAATGAACCTCTGTCCCCACCAGCAGCACCCGACGATACTTGCCCGTCTGGATGAAGGCGTCCGCGACCTCGAGGCCGTACAGGAACCCCGTGCACTGGTTCCTGATGTCCAGGCACGGAATGTCCGTCACACCCAGCTTGCGCTGCAGAAACACTCCGGTGCCCGGGAAGAAATGGTCCGGGCTCAGAGTTGCGACGATGAGGCAATCCAGCTCGCTCGCCTCCATGCCAGCGGCCTCGAGTGCTCTCTCGGTGGCGATCTTCGCCATGTCGGAGCCACCTTCACCTTCGGCCGCCCACCTGCGCTCCTCGATGCCGGATCGCTGCCGGATCCACTCGTCCGAGGTGTCCATGTATCCCTCGAGCTCGTGGTTGGTGACCACTCGCTCGGGCACGTACATGCCAGTGGAGATGAACTCAGTGCGGTGCATGGTCTGCTCGGCCTCCGGTGTTCGTAGTATCGGACCAATGTACGTGGCCGCGCCCACCGGGCGCACGGGCCCGGCTTCTCTGCGAAATCTGCCCATCGGCGGTCGACCGCCTACCGCGACGGCTTCGAAGGAGCGTTATTGGAGGAACGCCGGGCTCGCCCCACCGGCCAGGAGGTGTATCCATGGGCTCGACGTACCAGTCGATCGTCATCGACGTTCCTACCGAAACGGTGTGGGCCGCAATCCGCGACTTTCACGACATGAGCTGGGCCCCGAACGTGATCAAGTCCCTCGAAGCGTCAGGCGGTCGCGACGGGACGTCGGTCGGCGCCGGGCGCGTGCTCAACGGCGCCTTCGTCGAGACGCTGAGAGAATTCGATGATGCTGACTGCGCGCTCGCCTACTCGATCGACGAAGGGCCGCCGCCGATCTCCACCGAGGATGTGCGCGACTGCGTGGGTCGGGTAACGGTGAAGCCCACTCCCGATGGGGAAGGCGCACTGGTGGAATGGACGTCGAGCTGGCAGAAGAACGACGACGCGGCCTACGAGTTCTGCCACGACATCTTCGGGGCCCTGCTGGCCGACATGAAGGCGAGTCTCGAGGGGTCCGCCTAGTCTCGTTCCGCCCGTTGGCTGCGTTGTGTCCGGCCTCGTTTCCTGGGGGGATAGCGGGCAGGCCGGCCAGCCGGAGCGACGCTCCAGGAAGCCGACCGGCCCGCCCGAACGCCCGGGCGTTCAGTTCATGTCGTCGCTTCTCCCCGCCGGCGCCGTGCGGCAGCCAGGCCGAACGGGAGCAGCAGCAGAGCTCCGCCGAGTCCCATCGCGGCCTCGCCGACCGTGATGGCTCGAAAAGAAGTCGATCCCTGCGCTTCGGCAACGACCACTGCCGTGCGAAGCATCGACTCGACGTCCTGCCCGGTGGCGGCCCGCGGCCAGTTTCCCTCGCGGCTGCGCGGCACCTTGACGAACGAGATCTCCTGGTTGCCCTCGGCCAGCGCGGCGAGAAGCGACACCTCGACTCCAGTTGTGCCGTCCGTGCCGTGAATCACCAGCACCCAGTTGCCTTCCTCCGGAATCTGCCCCCACGTCGCCCACGAGCCTCCGGTGCCCACCGGGGTGAACTTCAGGGGAAGCGAGACTCGCCTGCCGTCCACGATTCCCTCTGCCGTTCCCTCGACCGGAAACTGGCCCTGGTGTTCGTGGTGATACATGTGGATCAGCGCCAGGGCGCCGCGCGACTCGGCGTCCAGTCGGTTCGGCGGGTACTCGATGCTGATCCAGGGCGGACCCGCGAAAGCGACCGCTGCGGTCACAAGCAGGGGCACAGCGGCCAGAATCACGGCACGGGCGCTGAGCGCTCCGGATCGCTCGCTCGACCTCTTCCTCATCTTCACCATCTCCTGTCGGGGGGTCCGGCGTCGGGGCGATCCGGCGACCTTCGCCGTCCGCTTCCCGCTGCCTCGTCGCTACGGAGTTGTGATGCCGCAGCCCGGGGAGATTGTTTGAACGAGGTTCGAATCCGGTCGGCTCGCCTCCGCGTGGCCCGTAGGGCCAGCGAAGATCCGCGCCACGCTCTTGCGCCCCACCGCACCGGACTACAAACAATTCAAGCGCCCCCGATGTCCTAACGCCGAGAGAACGGACCGTAGCCGTGCCGGAGGAGAGGGACGCGATAAGCTCGACGCAGAAGGCTCAGGCTCCGTCGGCCGAAGTGGACGAGTCTCTCGTCGAGCGCGCGCAGGGCGGTGACGCGCGGGCCTTCGAGGAGTTGTATCGGACGCACGTGGATCGCGTGTACGCGCTGTGTCTTCGGATGAGTGCCGACAGGGAGCGGGCCGAACGCCTGACGCAGGACGCGTTCGTTCGCTGCTGGGAGAAGCTGGGCACTTTTCGGGGAGAGAGCCGTTTTTCCTCGTGGCTCTACCGGATGACCGTGAACGTGGTTCTGAACGACCAGCGAGCGCGAAAGCGTCGGCACCTGAGGCTCGAATCGACGGGCGACCTGGGGAGATACGGGTGCCCCGCGCCGGACCGGAGGACGGAAGAACGGATCGACGTGGAGAGAGCCCTGGCGGCGCTCCCGGAGGCCGCACGGACGGTCCTGGTACTCTATGGGATCGAGGGCTACAAGTACCGCGAGATAGCCGAAATGACAGGACTGGCGGAGGGGACGGTCAAGGCGCAGATCCACCGGGCGCGGAAGCTCCTGGAGGAGGCGCTGGGCCGGGATCGCGAGGGGACGGATCATGATGGATGAGAGAAAGCCGAACGCTCGGCTCACCGGCGATACGCCCGACGAGGAGGACCTTCTGGGTCCCGACCTCCGTGCGCTGCTCGGCTCGCTTCCGCGTGAACTGGCTCCCGAGCGCGATCTCATGGCGTCGATCGTCGCACGGACGGGGGATCGGCTCGAGAGGGCGCGGCAAATCGACCCGACGCGCGGCGAGAGGAAGTGGTGGTACGGACAGCGCCTGAAACTCGCCGTGGCGGCGGTCGCATTGATCATCGCCACGTCCGTCGTGACCATGGCAGTCTTGAAACGCGACGCACAGATGAACGATGCAGGCGCAACAATTGCTACAGCAACGGAACAGTCCCGGGCCCTGATGGTAGCCGCCGATTACACGGATGTGGAGAATCAATACGCCTCGGCGATCGCGGATCTGGCGACCACGCTCGAGGCGGAGCGGGACCGTCTTCCCCCCGAGACCGTGCGGCTGATCGAGGACAATCTGCGCGTCATCGATAATGCAATTCAGCAGTCTCTGGCGGCTCTCGAAGCGGCTCCGCAGAGCCTGCCCCTGCAGCAGGCGGTGACGACCTCGTACGAGAGAAAGCTCGACTTCCTGCGGCAGGCAGCCGCGATCACGGCGGAAGGCTGAACATGATTCCAGCTCGCTCGATTCTCGGGATGGCGCTCCTGGTACTGGCCCTTCCGCTCACGGCACCGGCCCAGCAGCAGGTGCACCGCCGGCAGGCGGTGGAGCCGGACGCGTATCTGCGGATCTACATGGAGACGGAGGGCGCGATCCGCATCTCCGGGTGGTCGAAGGACTCCGTCGCGTTCGACGGTACCGCCGACGAGAGCCTTCCCGAGCTGAGCTTCGGGGCAGCAAAGGACGGCAAATCGGCGAAGGGCGGGATCTGGTCGGACAAGAGAGGCTCGGGAACGGTGGATCTGGACATATCCGTCCCCGAAGGTGCGACACTGTGGGTCAAAACCACCGGCGCCTCGGTCCAGATCGAGAACGTGACCGGAGGTGTCGACGTTTACACGGTCACGGGGGACGTCCGGTTCTCCGGCAACCCGAGACAGCTGTACGCCGAGTCGATCGGCGGCGAGGTGCGGATCTCGGGTGAATCGAGGTCGATCCGGGCCAAGACCGGCAATGGGCCGATCAGTTTCCGGGGAGCGGCCGAGGACCTGACCCTCGCCACGGTGGGCGGCACGATAACGGTCGATGGTCCGCGCCTGCGCCGGGGGGACTTCGAGACCGTCACGGGAGATATCACGTTCGACGGAGCCCTGGAGCCCGGCAGCTCGGTCGGATTCCAGACACACAGTGGCGGAGTCGAGATCAGACTACCCGCGGACGCCGGGGCCGACTGCGTCGTCACCACGATCGAAGGAGACCTGCAAGTGGACTTCGACGTGCCGGAATCCCTGGAGCGCGACGGAGCCCAGGGACCGGAGCGGGAATTCACGATCGGCGACGGCGGGGCCCATGTGAAGATCCAGACCTTCAACGGTCCGGTGGCCATCCGGCGGCAGTAGGACCAGTCCCCGACCTCAAAGCATGTCTGGTCTCATTCAAAGTCGTGCACGGCGGACTTGACGCTCTGCCCCGCTTTCCAACGGCCTGGAACGGCACCATGACTTCGCAGTCCTCCACGAAGTCGCCCACCAGCATCAGGATCTTCTTGCCCATGGTCGCCTCTCTCGGCTTCGGTGGCTGCACCTGGAACCGGATCGCCCGTCTCTCGCGCCCAATCTAATCACGTGTGATGGTCCGGTCTCCCTCGACGGAGCGCCGCTCGACATCTGATCGCCCGTCGCCGATGACCGGGATCTTCCCGTCGCTCGCGGGGTTCGCCCCACGGTTTCGAGGATCGCGTGGACAAAGCCGCGGAGGTCACTATTCTTATGGTCCGCGTATGGATGCCGGACCGAATGGAGGTCTGAATGCCACAGCCCGCGGCCGACAGCGACCGCCTACGGCGGATCGAATCTGCATCGTGAGACACTGAATTGCGTGGAAGCCGGCTCTTCGGCGCGCTGCTGGCCGCCGTCTGGCTGACGGTCGCGATCCTCGCCGTCCGACAGGGCGCGGACTACTACCGCACGCCGATCGCGGATCGCGCGTTCGCTCCTCAGCACGAGCTGCTCAAGCCCTCCGGCCTGGTGGGACACGGGTACGGCATCGCGGGAACTCTCATGATGCTGGTCGGGGTGGCCCTGTATTCCGCTCGGAAGCGAATCTCGGCGCTCAAAGGTGCGGGGGGCCTCGGCAACTGGCTCCAGTTCCACATCTTTCTCTGCACCCTGGGTCCGTTTCTCGTACTCCTCCACACCACCTTCAAGTTCGGCGGCATCGTCTCGATCGCCTTCTGGAGCATGACCGTGGTGGTCGCGAGCGGAGTCTTCGGGCGCTACCTGTTTGCCCGGATCCCGAAGGCAATGGACGGCCGGTTCCGGGATCTGAGAGAAGTGGAACAGGAGATCGAGCGGCTCGAGAACGCGATTCGGGCAGCGGCCGCCGTCCCCGAGCGCCGATAATGCGCCTGCGGTCATCTATCCCATGCTGTGCCAGCGCCGCCAGCGATTGCCCCGGATAGTGCCCCACGGCTTGCTTGGAGTCGGGGCCGCAGACAATCACAAAACGCAGGTGGGGGTTGCCCAGAACATTCTGAATAAGGCGCTCGATGCCCAAGTTTTCGGTGTGCAAAGTCCCGACAATTG
>Ga0210133_1000358_pt1 | contig 17247 bp, 18 predicted proteins | sample Joice_ThreeSqC_D_2_FD_184874 | JGI IMG/M metagenome (GOLD analysis project Ga0210133, IMG submission 184874) | Wetland microbial communities from San Francisco Bay, California, USA, that impact long-term carbon sequestration - Joice_ThreeSqC_D1... | ecosystem: Environmental > Aquatic > Marine >...
TCAAGTTTTTGATTTAATTCTAATTTGGAGATTAAATGAAAATTAAAATAAAAATATTAACCCTGTTAATTCTGTTTATATGCTCAGCCGGAATCACAATTAAAGCACAGATTAATGATGAGATAAGAACGCATGAAAACAAAGCATTTAAAGAAGGTGAAAAGTTGATGTTCGATCTGGACTATGGACTGATTACAGCCGGCGTTGCTACTATGTCTATACCGCGTATAAAAAGAATATCCGGCAGGGATGCTTATCATGTTATGTTTGAAGTAAATTCTGTTCCAAGTTTCAACTGGCTTTATAAGGTTCGCGATCGTTATGAAACTTACATTGACGTCGATGGTATTTTCCCATGGCGGTTTGAACAGCATATACGGGAGGGTGGATATTCACGAGACTTCTCTGCATTTTTCGATCAGAGAAAAGGTAATGCAAAAACTAGTGGTGGGGAGTATGATATACCGCAATATGTGAACGATATACTATCTGCATTCTATTATACACGTACATTGGATTTTACCGATTCGAAAATCGGCGATAAATTCCATCTTCAAAATTTTTATAAAGATAAAATTTATGACCTCGATGTAAAGTTTAGAGGGAGAGAAACTATTGAAGTTCCGGCAGGTAAATTCGATTGTATTATAATAGAACCGCTGGTTAAGGAAGGCGGACTTTTTAAGCACGATGGCGATATAATAATTTGGCTTACCGATGATGAACTAAAGGTGCCTGTTAAGGTAAGAACAAAAATAATTATTGGTTATATCGAAGCCATGCTTACTTCTTATGAAGGGCTTGCCGGTGAACTTACGGCAAAAAAATAATTGTTGAAATAACGGTAAAATCTCTTTCTTCATTTTAAAAAATCTTATCGCTAATTTCCTATCGATATTAAAACACTTACAGTAATCAGTAATTCATGCCAGATTCTGAAAATAACCAACAGCCCGAAGACCAGGAAGAAAAATACCGGCGTGAAGAACGATTGAAGCGGGCAAGGGATACTTACCCGTTGCTTTCACCCATAGCTGCTGCTTTCTTGGGACTGATTGGAGGATTTTTTCTTTACCAGTTTGTTGGTGGCACTCTTACTCTTTTAGTATTTGGGTTCGATCTTAAAAATGCTTCTGTTGATAGTCTCCGTTTAATGACAATGGCAGGGCAAATTCTATTTATGCTTCTTCCTGCGTTACTATTTGCAAGATGGATTTACGGCGATGTCTCCGACGTCATTTCAGTTAAGATACCTAATTGGTCCGAGGTCGGTTTGTTCTCAGTCGGTATTTTAGTGTTAACGCCCCTGCTGCAGAGTTATCTTTACATTCAAAACTTTTTTATTGAGCAGCTTGCCGCAAACTTTGGATTTGTAAATTCAATAAAGGTATTCTTCGATTCTTTAAATCAGATGGTAGAGGAGACCTACGGAAGTTTGCTTACAGCCAATAACATTCCCGAAATGATTTTAGTTGTGCTAACAATTGCCGTCGTTCCGGCAGTTTGTGAAGAGGTCATGTTCAGAGGTTACATACAGAGAAGTTTTCAATTTAAATTCACACCTTTTCGTTCTGCGTTGCTAACAGCAATATTTTTTGGACTATTTCATTTCAATCCGTATGGATTGCTGCCATTAGCGGCGATCGGTTTATATTTAGGTTTTGCTGCATATATAAGCGAATCTCTTATAGTTCCGATTGTAATGCATTTTCTAAACAATTTTACCGCTGTCCTCCTTTATTTTATAATAGGTAATGATGAATTAATCAAATCTGATGTTATTGATGCTGAAGGATTAAAATCCAGTATTTTTCTTTTTATAATGTTAAGCTTGTTGTTTACAATTGTTATTTTTACAATTAAGAAGTATTACTCAAAAATTAGAAGTGCATAGGAGGAAGTTATGCCAGTCTGTCCTAATTGTGGATATGAATACATAGAAGGCGTTGCTATTTGTCCTGACTGTAACGCCCGTTTAATCGATGCAAGAGATCTTCCCAAATTTGAAGAGCTAAGTGAAGATGATTGGGTATTGGTTTACACCTCAGGTAATGAAGTGGAAGTGGAAATGATAAAGGGGGCGTTGGAAAGCGCCGGTTTGGAAGCGAATATTTTATCTCAGAAAGATCGTAATTTTCCGGCTCCCGGCGATCTCTCTGTAGTTAAGCTTATGGTTCGTAAAAGTGATGTTGAAGCCGCACTGAATTACATCCGGGATGCAAAACAAAACCAGGATGATTCTCCGGACGAATAATGGCAATTGGCAACACCGCAACAAGAATTATAGTTTCCATTTTCGCAATTCCTGCAATATTATTAATAAGCTATCTCGGTGGTTATTATTTCTTTGCTTTTTGTATGATGATCGGAATTGTTTCCTATTATGAACTGTGGACATTCGTAAAAAGCAAAAATATAAATGTTAATCTCGTTGCGGGTATAATATCGGTTGCATTAATAGTAACTAATGTGTTTTGTGATTTTATCGAATTTTATTCGCTGCTAATACTAATGGTGGCAGTCGTAAGCCCGATTGAACTTTTCAGAAATAATGGTTCAGCTATAACTAATATCGGTGTAACTTTTCTTGGAATATTTTACATAGGTTTATTTTCTTCTGCGCTTGTTTACCTGAGAGAATTTTATCCTGTTGATTATGAAAAGGGCGGGTTAATTATTATCTCCGTTTTTGCTTCTATATGGATTTGCGATTCAGCAGCATTTTTCGGAGGAAAAGCATTGGGCAAGCATAAATTATTTCCGCGTGTAAGCCCCAATAAAAGCTGGGAAGGAGCAGTGTTTGGACTTTTATTTGCAATCATTTCAATGATAATTTCAAAGCTCGTTATACTTAGTTTCTTATCATGGAAAGATGTTATAATTATTGGATTAATTGTAGGAGTGATTGGACAAATTGGAGATCTTATTGAATCATTATTTAAACGCGATGCCGGGGTAAAAGATTCATCCGTTCTTATACCGGGTCATGGCGGAATATTTGATCGTTTTGACTCCCTTCTCTATACCGGACCTATTGTTCTTATTTACTTAAAATATTTCGTATAGAAAAACTTTCTTCCATTTATGAATAATAAAAATAAAGTCAGTGTTATTACACTTGGCTGTTCCAAAAACACAGTCGATTCCGAACGGTTGATGAAACAAATTCAATTGAACGATGTTGAGTTAACGGAAAATCCCGATGAAGCCGGAACTGTAATAATCAACACATGCGGATTTATTGAAAGTGCAAAAGAAGAATCTATAAGTACAATTTTAAATGCAGTTGGATTGAAGAAGACAGGTAAGCTGAAAAAAGTAATTGTTGCAGGATGTCTTTCGCACAGATATAAAGATGATCTCGTTAAGGAGATACCTGAAGTCGATGTATATTTTGGAACTGAAGACTATGAGGGAATTCTAAAGGAACTCGGCGGAGAATTAAAATATAATCTTCTTGGTGAACGGCTTTTAACCACACCTTCACATACTGCGTATCTTAAAATCTCCGAAGGCTGCGATCATCCATGTTCGTTCTGTGCAATTCCATTAATGCGCGGATTACATAAATCAAAACCAATGGAAGATCTATTAAAAGAGACTGAATTTTTGGCTAACAATGGTACAAAAGAACTTGTTATTATTGCCCAGGATACAACTGATTATGGTAAGGATATCTACGGTAAAAAAAATCTTGCAGAACTTTTGCGGGAATTGAGCAATGTTACAGGTATTGAGTGGATAAGGCTTATGTATGCCTATCCATCAAGGTTTCCGACCGATGTTATAGAAGAAATTGCATTGAATGAAAAAATTTGTAATTATGTGGATATTCCTTTACAGCATATTTCGGATAATGTGCTTCGTTCTATGAGACGAGGTGTAACGGCGGCGCAGACGAGAAAATTATTAGATCTGTTGCGGTCGAGAATTCCTGACATAACTTTGCGAACAACGTTGATAGCCGGTTACCCGAATGAATCTGAAGATGATTTTAAAGAGCTTTGCGATTTTGTACGGGAAACCCGTTTCGACAGAATTGGAACTTTTACGTTTTCGGTTGAGGATAATACATCGAGTTTTATTTTAGGCGATCCTGTTCCTCAAAATGTAAAAGAGGAAAGAAGAGATGCATTAATGGAAATTCAGAAAGACATTTCAAAAGAAATAAATTTATCATTTGTAGGTAAAAGATTAAAAATACTTGTTGAAGCGGAAGAAGGAGATTTTTATATCGGAAGATCGTATAGAGATGCCCCGGAAGTAGATGGCGAAGTATTAATTCCGAAAAAAAACAATAAATTTGCACCGGGTAGTTTTTATGACGTCCAGGTTTATGATTGTAACGAATATGACCTGTTTGCCGATACTATCTGAAGTAAATGGAGAGAAAAATGAAAACAACTACAATTTTATTAATAGTCTTATTTATCGGCAATGTTTTTGGGCAGGTAAATAAATCGGATAAAATCTCTAATGAACACATCCGGTACTACCAGGATTTTCTGAATTTTGCCGATGGAAACAAATCGAGACTGGATATTTTTATACAGGTACCTCTTAAAGAAATTCAATTTGTGAAATCAGAAAATGGTTACGAAGGCGGGTATTCCGTAACAGTCACTCTTTATGAAGAAGATAAAACTACCTTAGTGCAGGAAAAGGTTTGGAATGAAAGCATTAAAATTGAATCTTTTAACTATATATCATCCAGGGAAAATTTTAATTTGAGTCATCGATCTTTTGTGCTTCCGTCAAAAAGATATTATATCAGGACGGTTGTAACCGATAAAGACTCACGCCAGGAATTTTCTTCGGAGAATTTCTATACCGTTAAAGATTTTTCCATTAAACCTTCCATGAGTGATATCATGCTGATTTCTAATAAGACGGTAGTTAATGGGAATAACAAAATTGTACCTAATGTAAGCAGGAACATTACCGATTCGGAAAATGGTATAGAGATATTTTATGAGATCTATTCTGATTCGACAGAAACAATAGAGTTGGAATATATAATTTCAAACGATGCCGATGAAGACGTTATATATTCAGAGACTAAGGAACAGGAACTTAAAGCCGGTACGACACAAATTTTTTATACATTTCTGGATTCCGCATTATCTCTCGGTACATTTCATCTTTCCGTATACACGAAAGAAGCCGGTGGTGATTCTGTTTTAGGAACAACAAAGAAATTTTTTTCACGGTTAGCGGGATTACCGTCAAACATTGCGGATATTGATAAGGCAATAGCACAAATGGTGTATATCGCTAGCCCGGAAGAAATAAATAATATGGAAGACGGTAAGGATGAAAAAGAAAGAACTAAAAGATTCCTGGTATTCTGGAAGGGTAAAGATCCCTCGCCCGGCAATGAACAAAATGAAGTATTCGAAGAATATTTCAGGAGAATTGACTATTGTAATAAAAATTTTTCTCAATACATGGAAGGTTGGAAAACAGACAGGGGAATGGTTTATATTATTCTTGGCTCACCTAATAATATCGATAGACATCCGTTTGAATACGATTCAAAGCCTTACGAGGTATGGCAATACTATGAATTAAACCGGAGTTTTGTTTTTGTCGATGAAACGGGCTTCGGCGATTACCGTTTAACGACGCCTTTATATGGAGATCTTTTCCGTTATCGCTATTAATTAATCTTCTCAATCAAAAAATCAATTTTAAAGCTTGCCGGTAATTATCGGCAGGCTTTTCTTTTTTATTATAAAAGTAAAACTTCTTCTTTATTTTAAAGTATGGTTTTAACCGTAACAATAAATCCCGTTTTAGAGCACAGACTTACATATACCGAAAATATGTCGGGTGAAATACACCGGGGCGGAAAATTTTTGCTCGCAGCCGGAGGAAAAGGAATAAATGTAAGCAGGCAGCTAAAACAACTTGGCATTAGGACGATTGCTTTAACTTTTGCAGGAGGAAACTTTGGTAAACTATTCAGGCAAGCGTTGGTATCCGAGGAACTGGATTTTTCCTTGGTTAACACTTCTTCCGAAACACGTATCTGCCCGGTTATCTTAGACACGAAAAATGGAAATGCATCTTATTATTTTTCAGAGAATTCCATAATAACAAAAGACGAAGCCGAAAGATTTGTAATACAAATGGAGAAGATGATAAAGAATTGCGAGATTGTGGTTTTTTCCGGGAGCTCACCTTGCAAAGAAACTGATAAGATTTTTTCGATTGGAATCGAAATGGCAAAAAAATACGATAAAGTTTCTCTTTGCGATACTTATGGAAAACATCTGGAAGATTATTACAAAGCTGCTCCGACTATTGTGCATAATAATTTAGAAGAAGTGGAAAGTTCGTTATCTATAAAATTAAATGATGAGAATGATAAGCTGCATTTTCTCGATTCGCTTTACGAATATGGAACCAAGCAGGTTCACCTAACAAATGGGGGAAAAGATTTCTATTCTTCCAATTTTGACTTTCATTACAAAATCTCTGTACCTAAAATTGAAGTAAACGATTCAACCGGAAGTGGAGATTCGTTTGTTGCCGGTATTGCAAATGGATGGCATCACAATTTAACATTTACAGAACAGGTTAAGATTGCAGTTTCACTCGGTTCAGCTAATGCCCGGGTTTTTGATGTTTCAAATGTTTCATTAGGCAAAGCAGCGGAGCTCATAAAATTTGTCCGGGTAACGCCGGTCGGTAAAAAAATTAAACTCATTGATGACTCACCACGTTAAATATTTTTTTGTTCTTTTAGTTTATCCACTCATCCTGCATAGCCAGGTAATAGGGAAGATAGATGTCAACAACAATTCTATTTTCGACGATAGTGAAATCCAAACTTGGGGTTTATTTGACAGCGGGACAAAGATATTTGACGGAATGCTCGATAGCTTAAAATCCCGTATAGCATTTAATCTTGGACTTCGCGGGTATTTTAATCCGGATTTTTCCGGTACAGAATTAATTCCGACAGATGATTCTCTCATAACTGACCTCATTATTTCAATCAATGAGGGCGATCCGACTTATGTTAACAAAGTCAATTTTAACAGTAACGATTCATTAAGATTAAAAACATTTCTTCCCGAGTTTGAATTTTTAAAAGGACAGATCTTTGATAAATATCAACTTGAAGGATATATAAACAATGCTTTAAACGATCTTGAAAATGACGGAAATCCTTTTGCAGTTTTTAAAATAATATCCATTCATTTTTATGATGACCCGGCTGAAAATAAACACTTTGCGGATTTGCTTATTAAACTGGATACAGGACAAAAAAGCACGATAAATAAAATCGAAATCACGGGAAATAATTCTACAGAAGATTTTGTTATCATAAGAGAATTATGCATCGATCAGGGTGAAATGTATTCGCAGGAAAAAGTTGAAGAGCTTCCAAAACGATTGAACCGTTTGCGTTTTTTCGATCCTGTAGAAACACCCCGGTTTTATTTTGATTCGAAGAATAACGGTGTGCTTTTAATAACTGTTAAAGAACGGCAGACAAATAATTTTGATGGAATAATCGGTTACATCCCTCCAGCCAATGATAATGTATCCGGGTATGTTACCGGACTTATAAATGTTTCGCTTCGTAATCTTTTTGGAACAGGAAGAGCAGCAGCGTTCAGATGGCAAAAGCTTAATCGTAACTCACAGGAGCTTGAAATAAAATATCTCGAGCCATGGTTTTTCGGTTTTCCCGTTAATATCAACGGAAGCTTTTACCAGAGACAGCAGGATACGATTTATGTGCAGCGAAAATTTACGGCGGGCTTAGAGTACCTTGCAACCGAAGAAGTATCTGCTGCAGTTTTTATCTCTACTGAATCTATTATTCCTACTCTTAAGGAAAAACCGGTTTTTACGGTTTATAATTCATCTGCTTTTTTAACCGGGGTAAGTCTCCGGATAGATACAAGGGACGATCCGCTTGCACCGACCTCAGGAATTCTGTTCGATAATTCCTATTCTTTCAGCAGGAAGAGTATTAACGGACCTGCTGAATTTATTACACCGGAGACTGTAACAAGCGTTAATCTTCAGCGTTATGAAGCAGCTTTTGCTTTTTTTTACCAGTTGTTAAGAAGAAATGTAATTGCGTTGGCTTTAACAGGTAAAGAAATGCGTGGACCGTTTTTCGAACAAAGCGATCTTTTTAGATTAGGCGGAACCAAATCTTTAAGGGGCTACAGAGAAGATCAATTTCTCGGCAACAGGATTTTCTGGTCTAATCTTGAATATCGTTTCTTCCTGACTAACAGAACTTATGCGTTTTTATTTTTTGATACCGGTTACTTTTTGCGGAATGAAGATATTGAAAGAAGCATTGTTAAACAGGAGGATTTTAAAACCGGTTATGGATTGGGAATAAATCTTGAAACTGCTATCGGGATGCTGGCGGTAAGTTTTGCTCTGGCTAACGGCGATTCATTCAGCGAAGGCAAAATTCATTTTGGAATTATAAATGAGTTTTAATTCGTTAATTCGTGGCTGATTTTAACCACAGAGTAAACGGAGAAAAAACAGAGTCAGCAGAGGGATTTTCTCACAGCAAATCATTTTTAATAATACTTAGCCTTCTTATATTTAGAATATTAACATTCTAAACTATTGATGAAGTTTTCCCAAAAAATTATTCCTTACTTCCTGATGATTCGTCCGCTTAATCTGATCATAACATTTTTTGTAGTTTGTGTTGGTGCTGCGATAAGCAAAGATGCCAATTATGAGTTAAGCAAAATTTTTCTTGCTGCTGTATCTGCTGCTTTTACTGCTGCCGCCGGGAATATCATTAACGATATTCTCGATAAAGAAGCGGATAAAATAAATCATCCCGAACGTGCAATTCCTTCCGGGCGGGTAAGTGTTAAGCTTGCAGGTATAGAATATTTCTTTTTTCTGATCGCTTCGTGTTTAATTGCGTCTTTTATAAATCAATTAGCTTTTATTATCGTATTTCTTACCAACGTTCTTTTGTTCATTTACTCGAACCGGCTTAAGAAAATTCCTCTGCTTGGAAACATTACCGTTGCTTATCTTACAGGTATGGCATTTATTTACGGCGGAGTTTCAGTTGGTAATCCGCATGCGGCGATAATTCCGGCAGTCTTTGCTTTATTAATTAATCTTATACGCGAATTGGTTAAAGACGTTCAGGATATGGAAGGCGATAAGAACGCGGGATTAAAAACTTTTCCTTTAAAGTTCGGTGTGGGTAAAACAAAATATATGATAACATTTCTCGCTATTTTTCTTATTCTGGCTACAATAGTTCCTTATGCTTACAACTTTTATAAGATTGAATTTTTCATTGTCGTTATGATAATTGTCAATCCTATATTAATTTATTTTTTAAAGATTTTGTATAAAAATGATTTAACCGGCAATTTGAATAAATTAAGTAATATGTTAAAATTAGATATGATCTTTGGTTTACTTGCAATTTTTCTGGGTGTATGAAACATTTCGATAATAGTTTTCTTTCCGATGATATAGAACTGATCGCCGGTGTTGATGAGGCGGGAAGGGGACCTTTGGCTGGACCCGTTGTTGCTGCGGCAGTTATTTTTTCGCCTTCTGTTTTTATTGAAGGTGTAAACGATTCCAAGAAGCTGAGTGAATCGCAAAGAGAAAATCTCTATCCGGTTATCATAGAAAAATCATTGGCTTATGCAGTTTCTGCCGTTTCGCCGGGAAAAATTGATAACATCAACATTCTGAATGCATCATTGCTTGCGATGTTAAATTCCATTAACAAGTTGGATGTAAAACCGGAGCTAATTCTTATCGATGGCAACAAATCATTCAATTGTGATATTCCGGTTAGGACAATTGTAAAAGGAGATTCAAAATCTTTTTGCATCGCTGCTGCATCTATTCTTGCAAAAGTTGCACGTGATAGAATAATGAAACGGTTGTCCGGTTACTACCCGGCTTACCAATGGGAAAGAAATAAAGGTTATCCTACAAAGCAGCATATCGAAACTTTGAAATTAATTGGTCCTTCGCCATTACACAGAAAAACTTTTCTTAGAAAAATATTCGTGGATGAATTTGAACCGGAATTTAATCTTCATTCATTTCAATAAAGATGAAACTGAGTAAAGAAGAACTTGCTAAAAAAGGGGAGCAGTTAGCAACTAATTTCCTCGTAGATAAAGGTTTTGAAATTCTTGAAAGAAATTACAGATTTAGCCATGGTGAAATTGATATTATTGCTCTCGATCCCAAAGATAATTATACGGTTTTTGTTGAAGTAAAAACAAGACAGGATCTATATTTCGGTGAACCTGAATATGCAGTCAATAGGAAAAAGCAGCAGCAGGTAAAAAAGGTTGCCGAACTGTATTTATACGATAAAGAAATTGAAAACATCGATTGCCGTTTCGATGTTGTTGCTATTCTATTGGAAGATGTGGATAATCCTGTTATCAATTATTACGAAAATGCATTCATGTAAATGAAGATAATCAAGACATATATTAATTTTATCGATAAGCTGAATGAAAAAGTAGGCTCACTTACTTCCTGGCTTACGGTATTGCTTGTACTTGTTGTGAGTTATGATGTGGTTGTTCGTTATATCTTTGGTGAAAGCAGCGTTGGATTGCAGGAATTTGAATGGCATTTATTCGCATTGATATTTCTACTTGCCGCCGCTTATACATTAAAGATAGATGATCATGTGAGAGTAGATGTGTTTTACACGAAGTTTTCACCGAAGAAACAGGCTCTTGTTAATTTACTGGGCTCACTATTATTTTTAATTCCGTTTTGTTTACTTGTTATTTATTCTTCACAGGAATTTGTTTCTCTGTCATTCCGTATGGGTGAAACCTCACCCGATGCAGGGGGACTGCCTGCAAGATATATTCTAAAAGCTTTTATGCCGATTTCGTTTTTTCTTTTGCTTCTACAGGGAATTTCTCTTGCGTTAAAATCTTTTCTTCAACTAAAAGAAAAAGACTAACCACTATGGAATGGCTTCCTGTACTATTCTTCTTAACCATATTAATATTGCTGCTTCTGGGATTTCCGGTTTCGTTTACACTCGGAGGTGTTTCTGTAATCTTCGGATTGATTATTTTTGGTCCCGATTATTTTAATCTTCTGCCGTTAAGAATTTGGGGAATAATGTCCAACTATGTTTTGCTGGCTGTTCCGCTTTTTATTTTTATGGGCGTTATGCTGGAACGATCCGGTATTGCGGAAGAACTGCTTGAAACAATGGCTTTGCTTTTCGGAAAGCTTAAGGGTGGTTTAGCAATTTCGGTATTGATAGTTGGAGCAGTACTCGGCGCTTCAACCGGAATTGTCGGCGCAACGGTTGTTACAATGGGTGTACTAAGCTTGCCTGTTATGTTAAAGCACGGTTACGAAACAAAATCAGCTGCAGGAATAATAATGGCTTCGGGAACGCTTGGACAAATTATTCCACCGAGTATAGTTCTTGTTCTCCTCGGCAGTATTCTTAACGTTCCTGTCGGCAACTTATTTGTCGGGGCTTTGATCCCAAGCCTAATTTTAGTCTTCTTGTTTTTTGTATGGATAGTAATTCAAACAATGGTAAAACCGAAATCATTACCTGCTATGCCGGATGAAGAGCTTCAAAAGTTTAAGGGGATGATAAAGTTCAAAAGAATACTGAGTGCTTTTATTCTTCCTGCACTTCTTGTGCTTGCGGTTCTCGGATCAATATTCGCCGGAGTTGCATCACCAACAGAAGCGGCGGCAATTGGTGCTCTTGGTGCATCTATCTTAACAATAATAAAAGGAAGATTCGGCTACTCAACGTTAAAAGCAGTTATGTTGAAAACAACTTCCATAACAAGCATGGTATTTATGATTCTGGTTGGTGCAACTGCTTTCACGCTGGTATTCAGGGGAATGCATGGAGACAGGTTTCTTGCCGACTTAATTCTTTCTGCCGATCTTGAGCCGTATCATTTCCTCGCAATTTCTATGGTCGCTATTTTCATCTGCGGTTTCTTTATCGATTTTATAGAAATAATTTTTATCGTCGTTCCGATAATCGCTCCTATTTTTATAAGTATGCACATCGATCTTTTATGGCTTGGAATATTAATAGCGATGAATTTACAGACATCCTTCCTTACGCCGCCATTCGGGTTTACAATTTTTTATTTGAAGGGAGTTGCCCCCAAAGAAGTTACTACCGCACAATTATATAAAGGTGTAATTCCCTATGTACTCATTCAGATTATTGCATTAATTATAATTGTGGTTTTTCCGCAATTAGTTTTATGGCTTCCCAAATTGATTGGGGAATAGAGTAAATATTGACCTGTCATGAAATTGTCATTCAGAAGGAATTTTGTTAGTTGAATTGAAACTCAAATAATAGCTCTGATAAATAATGTAACAGGATTCATCCCGAATGACAAGATGAGAGCAATTTTACCTGTAATTCCTTTCACTTATTGCAAACCAATCATACATATTCTTTTTAAATGAGTTAAAGGATTCGTAAACTTTTTTACTCATCGGATCTTTGCTGCTTAAATCTTCCATTACTTCATCCGTAAACCCTTTTAACTTTGCTAATATATCGTTCGAAAATTCCCTGAACTCAGCCGTACTTTCATTTTTCAACTTCGAGTAATATTCCATGTTTTTTTGGTCAATTGTCGAGAGAACCAATGTGTTGGAAGCCTCCGAAGCAATCTTAATAATATTTTTGAGATCTCCCGGTAAATTTTCATAAGCGCTTTTGTTAACTATCAGTTCCATCATAGATGCCGGTTCCTGCCAGCCGGGATAATAATAATACTTTGCAATTTTATGAAAGCCCATTAAATAATCATGGTATGGTCCAACCCATTCAAGTGCATCGATTACACCGCGTTCAAGATTAGTATATAATTCTCCGCCGGGTGAAAGAATGGACGAAGCTCCGGCTTTTGTAATAACCTTACCTCCCAATCCGGGCATTCTCATTTTTAATCCATTAAAGTCATTAATTGAGTTCATTTCTTTATTGAACCAGCCTCCCATTTGTCCCCCGGTGTTACCGCAAGGAAATGGATAGAGATTGAAATCTGCATACAATTCCCTCCACATTTCCAATCCTCCGCCGAAGAAATGCCATGCATTCATTTGTCTCGCCGTCATTCCGAAGGGAACACTGGAAAAAATCTGTGCAGACGGTAATTTTCCAGCCCAATAATAAGGAGCGCTGTGTCCCATTTCAGCAACTCCACCCGAAACAGCATCAAACACTTCCAGAGCCGGTACTAATTCACCGCCGCCGTAAACCTGTATTTTCATTCTTCCATCGGAAGCTTCTGCAATCCAATTTGCCAGCTTTTCAGCATACTCCCCTAGTATCGGAAAACCGGGAGGCCAGGCGGTTACCATCTTCCATTCATAAGTCTTGTCCGTATTTACCGAAACATTTTTATCATCATTCTTTGGATTGCAGGCTGCTAATATTCCCGTTGATGCAGCGACTGCTGCAAAGGAAGCGTGCTTTATAAAATCTTTTCTCTGGATTTTTTTCATTTTGATTTCCGGCTAAGTTTAAAATTGAGTGTGATTCAAAATATTAAATAATTGATAATTATTCTAACGGAATATTTAAAACTATACTTCTGTTTGTATGGTTTATTTGCTTCAAACTAAAGGTGATAAGAATAACAAACCTGAATTCATATTAATATTGTATTTCCCTATTTTTGGTTTGTCATTAGTTACTCATTAAATCCGGTAATTCTTCATTAATAAATCTTTTTGATGGTATCCAGATTATATAAATATATTGAAGTAACTGAAAAACAGCTTAAGAGTTTCTTCGAGCTTCTCGCCGGTTTATCTCTCTTCTCAATAAGATTTCTTAAAGAAGTTTTTGTCCCGCCTTATGAAATTGATGAAATCCGGAAACACATGATTGAACTCGGTATGAAAACACTACCTATAGTTGGTGTTACCGGGTTTATAATAGGACTAGTAATTACAATGCAGCTCCAGCCAGTACTGCAAAGGTTCGGTGCAGAAGCTTTTCTTCCCGGTGCCGTAGGCATTTCAATCGTGCGGGAATTGGGTCCGGTAATAACCGCTTTAATTTTTGCAGGAAGAGTTAGCTCAGGTATCGGTGCCGAACTCGGATCGATGCGCGTTACAGAGCAAATAGATGCAATGGAAGTTTCCGGTGTTAATCCGTTTAAGCTTTTAGTTGTAACAAGAGTTTTTGCAACATCTTTTATACTCCCTATCCTTACTGTTTATGTAATCTTTATTGCTCTTATTGGTGCATACATCGCGGTTGTTCTTGTGCAGAATATGACCTGGGAATATTACGTTGGAAGAGTTGTTTTTTCGGTTGAGTTCGGCGATGCAATTCCCGGTATTGCAAAAACATTTATCTTCGGTTACATTGTTGGTATTGTTGGTGCATATCTCGGTTATAATACAAAGAACGGAACGGAAGGTGTGGGCAGAGCATCAACAAGTTCAGTTGTCGTTTCATCTTTACTAATATTAATATTTGATATGATACTAGTGAAATTAACATTGTGGTTATGGCCTGTAGCGAAATAGAATGGTAACCGTTAAAAATTTACATAAATCGTTTGATAACCAGGTTGTTCTTGACGGCATTTCTATGCATGTTGAAAATGCTCAGAATATGATTGTATTCGGAAGAAGCGGTACAGGCAAAAGTGTTTTACTTAAATGTATAGTTCGCTTGATGGAACCTGATGCCGGCGAAGTCAGTATCTCCGGCAGAGACGTATTAAGTCTAAATATTTCCAAATTAAATGATCTTAGAAAAGATATCGGTTTTCTATTTCAGGGTGCGGCACTGTATGATTCTATGAGTGTACGCGAAAACCTGGAGTTCCCATTGATTCGTAATTTTGGTTATACTCAGCAACAAATAAACGAAAAAGTTGAAAACGTGCTTGAAGCAGTATCGCTTGAAGATGCTATCGATAAAATGCCTTCTGAACTTTCAGGCGGTATGCGGAAAAGAATCGGGCTTGCAAGATCGATAATTACCGAACCGAAACTTATGCTTTATGATGAACCGACAACCGGGCTTGACCCGATTACCGCAAAAGAGATCAGCAGCTTGATATTAGAATTGCAACATGCTTTAAAAATGACATCGATTGTTGTTACACACGACCTGCTTTGTGCAAAGATCATTGCGGATAGAGCAATAGTTTTAAATGAAGGTCATATTCATTCGGAAGGCACAATAAAAGAATTATTAAACGATAAAGATCCATTTTTGGTAGACTTCTTCAGCGATGAAGTTATAAACAAAAACGGGAGAGACTAATGGCAAAAGGATTAACCGGGGCAAAACTCGGAATTTTTATTTTTCTCGGCAGCGTGCTTTTAATTGTCGGGATATTTGTACTTGGAAATAAAGAAGCCTTGTTCAAATCCACATTCACAGTTAAAGCATTTTTCCAGAATGTGGAAGGACTTAGAGATGGTGCGCCCGTAAGATTAAGCGGGGTGGATGTCGGGGCTGTAAAGTCGATTCGTATTATTGGTAAGCAGGCAAGCGTGATAGAGGTTTCAATGAGACTTCTTTCGGATGTAAAGAGATTTATAAGGAAGGATACCGAAGCAGGTATTGAAACCGAAGGGCTCGTCGGTTACAAGTTTATCGCTTTATATATAAAGGAAAGTGATGCGGATCATGTTGATGATGATGGAACGATTCTGGCGAAGGAACCGGTCAGCTTTGCAGACGTTATTGAAGAGACTCAGGGAATTATGTCCTACACAAAAGATATGACGCAAAATCTTTCCGAGATAGTAGCGAAGATTAATAAGGGTGAAGGAACTATTGGGAAATTACTGAACGACGATGCACTGTATTATGCAACAACTAAAGTTACGGAATCGGCAGGTACAAGTTTAGATTCTATCACGCACGATTTACGGAATGTTGTTGTGGTTTTTAAAGACCTTGGCGAAGGTTTGGATGGAACGGTTTCTAAAATAAACGGCGCTGTTGAAAATGTAGATTCCATTATCGTAAATATAAAAGAAGGGAAAGGAATTTTAGGTTCGCTCCTGGCAGAAGGAAGCTCCAGCGATACAACGATGGCAGCAATAATAGGAAATATCAAAGAGATAACAACAGAGGCAAAATCAGCTGTAAATAAATTGAATGAAAACATGGAAGCGCTTAAGCATAACTGGCTTTTCAAAAGTTACTTTGAAGACCGTGGTTACTGGGATGCCCCGGAATATGAAAAAACAATAGACGATAAAACCAAAGAGTTGAATGAAAAAATCAAATTACTTGAAGAGAAAATTGAGACACTGAAAGCACTCGAAAATAAGTCAGAGTAAATTACTGGAATTCATTTATGTCATCCCGATGGAACTTTTTTGATTGAGAAAAATACTATTCTATAAATATATTGTCTCTAGGAATTTGAAATTATTATGAGTGAGTTAATAATTGGTGTGCGTCCTTTTAAGGACGGAATATTTTTAGAAAATACGGAAGCCTCGAAATTTCAAGTCCCGTATGGGACGAAATAGAGAGGTTGTTTTTTGAATTCACATATCATTTCATTTCCTTTTCAAAACATATACTGTTTTCAACATTCTCGTACTGCCCGTAATTTGGGATGAGTTTGTACCCGTTTTTTTTATAAAGTGCGATTGCTTCCGGCTGCTTTTTGCCTGTTTCAAGTATGCACTTTTCATAACCTAATTCACTTGCCCATTTTTCCAACTCAATTAAAACTTTAGTTGCAATTCCTTTTCCTCTGCTTTCAACCAAAGTGTACATTCTTTTAACTTCCATAATACCCGGTTCGTATTCCTTTATAGCGCCGCAGCTTACCGGTTTATCATCTTTGTATGCAACAACCGCATATTTTATTTTGTCGATCTTGTTATATTGAGCATAAAATGAATGCTCTTTGCCGTCTCTTTCTGCAAGCTCTGCATCGAGTAATTTTACGAGAGAAATGAAATCGGGATTATCGGAGTCGGTGCGGAAGATGTTTAGCATTTAAGATTCTTGCCTTCTTATTGATACCATTTATTTTAGAACATCAGTATATCTAAAGTCTTCGTAAGTTAAATTAGTTTTCCCAAGTAAATCCTTCCTCATAGCTAATATAATATTTCCAATAGTCTTTCGCCCTTTTTCAGGATCTGGTGTTTGTCCGCGTTCGTTAATTAATAATTGAATAAGCTCATTAATCGTCAGCACTACCTCATCCGAACTGTATAGCCAAGATTTAT
>Ga0210133_1000359_pt1 | contig 17198 bp, 15 predicted proteins | sample Joice_ThreeSqC_D_2_FD_184874 | JGI IMG/M metagenome (GOLD analysis project Ga0210133, IMG submission 184874) | Wetland microbial communities from San Francisco Bay, California, USA, that impact long-term carbon sequestration - Joice_ThreeSqC_D1... | ecosystem: Environmental > Aquatic > Marine >...
GAAGAAAAAATGGCTGTGATTATCCAGGAGATAGTTGGAAAAAAACACGGTGATTTTTTCTATCCTGAAATTTCAGGTGTTGCACGCTCTTATAATTTTTATTCATTTGGTAAATCAAAACCTGAAAATGGTGTTGTAAACCTGGCTTTCGGATTGGGAAAAACGATTGTAGACGGTGGAATTTCCTGGTTTTATTCACCAGCTTTTCCAAAGGAAAGTATTCCGTATGGGTCTGTAAAAGAATTACTTAAACAAACTCAGACAGAATTTTGGTCTGTTAATATGGGTAAACCGCCGGCTTATGATCCTGTAAATGAAACAGAGTTCATGATGCAATCGAATATTGCAAAAGTAGAAAAGCATAATAGCTTAAAGTTAGTTGCTTCAACTTATCTTCCTGAATCTGATAGAATTTCTATCGGGGTGGGGAATCCGGGACCACGTGTTATTAATTTTGCGGGAGTACTTGTCCTGAATGAGTTTCCGTTAAATGAACTGATTAAAAATTTATTATCAATTTGTGAAAAAGCTGTTGGAACTTCGGTTGAAATCGAATTTGCTGTTACTTTAAACCCTGTTCGTTTTGGATTTTTACAGGTAAGACCTATGGTTGTTTCTTCCGATGAAGTAAATGTTAGTGAAGATGAGTTGACATCTGAAAGTAATTTAATCGCGTCACAAAATGTTCTTGGAAATGGGACAGAAAATTCAATTAAAGATATAGTTTTTGTTGATCCCGAAAAGTTTGAAACGAAGTTTACATCTAAGATTGCTGAAGAATTAGAAAGCGTAAATAAAATACTTGTTCATCAGCATAGACGTTATCTTCTGATCGGTTTTGGAAGATGGGGAAGTTCAGATCCGTGGCTCGGCATTCCTGTAAACTGGGGACAGGTATCCGGAGCTAAAGTAATTGTTGAAACAGCACTCGAAAATTTTAATGTAGAGTTTAGTCAGGGTTCACATTTTTTTCATAACCTAACGAGCTTTCAGGTTAAATATTTCTCAGTAAAACTGTCAGATGAGTTTCGAATAGATTGGGATTGGTTAAAAGAGCAGAAGGTTGAAAATGAAACTAACTTTGTTCGTCACGTAACTCTGGATTTTCCTTTACAAATAAAGGTCGATGGAAGAAATAAACGAGGTGTGATTTTAAAATCATAAAATTAGTATGACAGAAAAGGATAAATCGTTAGATAAAATATTTCATGAACTTAAGGAAAGAGCAAAAGAGCTTAACTGTCTTTATGAAGTTCAGGAATTATTAAACAGGTATGACCTGGATATAGAAGAAGTATTTAGTGGAATAATAAAAGCTATTCCTCCCGGCTGGCAGTACCCGGATGTTTGTAGAGCAAATATTATTATTAAAGGCGTTAAATATCAATCGGAAGATTTTTCAGAAACAAATTGGGTTCAAACTGCAAACATTATTGTAAACGATGAACAAATTGGTTCTTTAAATGTATATTATATTGAAGAGAGACCAACCTCGGATGAAGGACCTTTCCTTAAAGAAGAACGCAAACTCATAAATACAATTACAGATCAGATTGGTTTATTCATATTACACAGGCAGCTTAAAACAATTTTTGAAGAGCAGAAAAACTTAGATGATAAAAAGAAAAGCGAGTGGTGGGTTATAATCGATCTTTTAAAAAGAACAGATCCTAAATTACTAATCAGAATTTCCAGGCGTATGGTTAACTTTCTTTTCTGGCGGGGTATTAAAGATGCGGAAAAACTAATGGAACATTTCAGTCCTGCATACAAAAGAGGTTTCGATGTAACTGTAGAAATTAATAAACCATATAAAAAACAGATCAGCAGCGATATATTGGTAATCAGTAATGATATTTTTAAAGTAGCAGAGAAGCACCTTACAAAAAAGGAAATTCTTGAATACATTCAAAAGTGGATTAAAGAAGACAGATCGAGTTTCCTTGTAAATATTCTGGAAGACTCCAGTTCTTCTCTCGGTGAAATTAGTGGAGCGATTGAAAGATTTCATCATCTTGAACCACACGGATTAGAATTATCTACACCGCGTGAGAAAAGTTTAAGAGTAGCCTTAACACGTAGACTTCTAACGGAGCAACCACACATTGTTAATATCGCAAAACAAATAATTGAGGTTAAGGATTTCTATAATCTTATTGAGAAAATCATATTTCCACTTGGTAGTCATGGAAGATTAGGTGGAAAAAGTTCCGGGTTATTTCTTGCAAAACAAATTCTAAAAAAAGGTTCAGGTGAAAATGAACTGCTTGATCAAATTAAAACTCCTAAGACATGGTATATAACTTCAGATGGAATATTTAACCTGATGAATTATAATGATTTACAGGATGTAATTGAGCAGAAATATAAGGACGTTGAACAGGTGCGGCAGGAATATCCTTATATAATTCAGGTCTTTAAAAACTCATTGTTCGATCCCGAAATTATTAAAGGTTTATCATTAGCCCTCGATAATTTTGGTGAAGTTCCTTTGATTGTTAGAAGCTCAAGTTTGCTTGAAGATCAGATGGGAGCAGCATTTGCCGGGAAGTATAAAAGTCTGTTCCTGGCAAATCAAGGAGCAAAGGAAACCCGCCTCATAGAATTAATGGACGCAATAGCTGAAGTTTACGCTTCCACATTTGGACCTGACCCGGTTGAATACAGAGCCGAACATGGTTTACTGGATTATCATGAAGAAATGGGAATAATGATTCAGGAAGTTGTTGGGAAAAAAGTTGGGAAATATTTTCTTCCGGCATTTGCCGGTGTTGCTTTCAGTAAAAATGAATTTCGGTGGTCGAGCAGGATTAAAAGGGAGGATGGACTTGTACGACTTGTTTTAGGACTTGGTACCAGGGCTGTCGATAGATTGAGCGATGATTACCCTGTTTTAATTGCACCGGGGCAGCCCGATTTGCATGTTAACATTACAGTTGATGAAATTATCCGTTACTCTCCCAAAAAAATAGATGTAATAAATCTTGAAACTCAAACCTTCGAAACAATTGAAATTAAATCTCTTCTACAAGATTATGGTGGAGAATATCCAAACATTTCCAGACTAATTTCAGTTATAGACCATGACCATCTGAAAAAAGCCAGGGCTATCGGAACTAACTTTAAGAAAGATGAATTAGTTGTAACATTCGCCGGGTTACTATCTGATACATCTTTTGTTAAAAAAGTTATCGCCATACTCACAGAATTAGAAAAAACTTACGGTAATCCGGTCGATATAGAATTTGCTCATGATGGGAATGATTTTTACCTGTTACAATGCCGCTCTCAAAGTTACAGCGAATACAGCCAGCCTGCTTTTATCCAGGCAAATCTACCTGTTGAGAAAATTATATTTTCTGCGCACCGTTATATAACCAACGGTACAATATCTAATATTTCGCATATAGTTTATGTTGATCCTCAAAGTTATAGCGAGCTGACAAATCAAAATGATATGCTTGCAGTTGGTGAAGTGATAGGAAAGTTGAATAAAATTCTTCCAAGAAGAAAATTTATTCTCATTGGTCCCGGAAGATGGGGAAGCAGAGGCGATATTAAATTAGGAGTAAATGTTTCTTATTCTGAAATAAACAATACAGCGATGCTAATCGAGGTAGCCCGGAAACAAAAAGATTATCTTCCCGATCTTTCATTCGGTACACATTTTTTCCAGGATCTTGTTGAAGCAAAAATCAGGTATTTACCTCTTTATCCCGATGATGAGGAAAATATTTTTAACGAGGGTTTTCTTTTAAAATCCAAAAACATTTTACAACGGGTTTTACCAGAATACAAATTTCTTAACAATGTTGTAAAAGTTATAGATGTGATTGAAACAACCAATGGTGCTTCATTAGAAGTGTTGATGAATGGAGAACAAGATGAAGCTGTTGCGGTTTTATCTGGTTATAATAGGAATCAACAAAATTGATTATCAGGACGTAAGTGTATATATTTTCTGAACTAATATATATTGGTATGGCTGTGAATTATTTGTAAATATAGGCTTATTTTACGAATGCAAAGACACTAAATGGATTTAATAAAACAGTACATTACTCAATGCCTTACGGCAGCTTCTAATAATTTAAGACTTACAACTCATCAATTGGAGGCAATAGGATTATTGCGGGAAACATTTCTTAATTCCGAAGATGTTGAAAACGACATCAGGAAAATGAAAACAATAACAGAACTCTCCACTCTCGGAATCAGGCTTAATGAGGTTTATAATTATCTTATTACAGATAAAATAGATTTTTTAAAAATCTCGGATAGATTCAAAGAACATAGCCAGTATTTAATTGCAGAAATGAGTCATCTTTTAGAAATTGTCAATCCTTTGTTGATAAAAAAAGCAATTAAAAGATTGAGGGGGGAAGCAGAGGAAGAATCAAAAGAAATTAATTATGATCTGACGGAGGACAAAACAGATTCAAACGTATTAATAAAAAATGATTTTGAATCTGAACAGGAATCGGCTGATAAAGAGGATGTTGAACTTAAAAACTACGAAGAAATTATACTTAAACCGGTCAAATCAATCGACAAAATGTTAAAGTTTTTGGCAATGAACACGGTTAGTTATGAAGAACTTGACCGAAATGCTGAAATTATGAAAATGAATGGGGATATTTCAAAAAAAAATGGTTTTGAAATTATTGCTGAAATGCACCGGATAGTTTCAAAAGCATTAGTGATGATCAAATCCAGGGAGCTGATGCCGGGTAAATTTGTCGTTGATTCATTAAGAGCATGTTTGATTGTAATAGTTGCAGTTGTTCGGGGAAAAGATGTTGATATAACACGTTATCTTAATAAAGCTGAAGATTTCGGTAAAGAAATCGATGTAATAAATATTTAGGAAAATTTTAATGAAAATTTATGCAGTAATTATGGCTGGCGGAATCGGATCTCGATTTTGGCCAAGGAGTAAAAAGAAAAGTCCAAAACAATTGTTGAAAATATTCGGCGATCATACGATGATACAGGATACAGTAAAAAGACTAAAGGGTTTGGTTGAAGATGAAAATATTTATGTTGTCACTAACAAAGAACAGAAACCGGGAATTCTTACCCAGCTTTCACACCTTCCTTTAGGTAATATTATTGAAGAACCATTTGGAAGAAACACGGCTGCTTGTATCGGATTAGCGGCAGTTCTAATCCAAAAAAAAGATCCCGATGCTATTACTCTAATTCTACCTGCCGATCATATTATTAATCAGGAAAAAGAATTTCACGATACATTGTTAAAAGCTGCCAGGTTTGCAGATGATTCAAAAGGGTTGGTGACTATCGGTATTCCACCAACAAAACCGGAGACGGGTTATGGTTATATCCAGATAGATGAGAGAGAATTATCCGACAGCGTTTTTAAAGTTTTAAATTTTGCCGAAAAACCTAACTACGCAACAGCGGTTAGATTTATCGAAAGCGGCGATTTTTACTGGAACAGCGGTATGTTCATCTGGAGAGCGGATGTTATTCTTGAAGAAATAAAACATTATATGCCGGAGTTGCATGAAGGTTTGATGAAAGTTCAAAATACAATCGGGGATAAAAATTTCCACGAAACTTTAACAAATGTTTATGGGATGTTAAAGAAAATTTCCATCGATTACGGGATAATGGAAAAGTCGAAAAAAGTTAATCTTATAAAAGGAAATTTTGAATGGAGCGATGTTGGAAGCTGGGAAGCTGTTTATGAGCTTAGTTCGAAGGATGAGGATGGTAATGCTAAAGTTGGTCAGGTTTACACCGAGCATGTAGAAGATTCCTATATTTACTCGCCCGATAAATTTACTGCTATAATTGGTGTCAACAATCTTGTAGTCATAAATAATAAGGATGCATTATTAATCTGCAGGAGAGAAAATGCACAGGATGTAAAATCCGTTATCGACTATCTTAAGATCAATAAACTGAACGAATATTTGTAATCTTTTCTTCCTGTAAATGAAAAAATTAATAACAGAAGAAGAAGTGCTCAAAGCAATAAAAAACGGCAGCATGGTAATTGCCGTTGAAAAAGGTGCAATCATTACACCGCTTGCAAGAGATTTGATCAGGAGTAAAAAGCTTGCGATACTTGAGAATGAAAAACATGAATATTCATCATCATCTTCTTCAGTTAAGTTTCCATTTAAGAAGATTTCAATCGGGTCGGATCATACAGGTTTTAAGGTTAAAAATATTCTCATCAAATATTTAACTGAGAAAAATTACCAGGTTTACGATTTGGGAACGTTTGATGAAAAATCATGCGACTATCCTGACTTTGCAGAAGAAGTTGCAGATAACGTGAGATTGGGTAAATCCGATTGCGGAATTATTATTGATGCAACCGGAATCCCATCTTCAATTACAGCTAACAAACTTGAAGGAATACGTGCCGCTACCTGTTATAATGAATTTTCAGCCAGGAGTTCAAGAAGTCACAATGATTCAAATGTATTGGTCCTGGGAGCAAAAACACTTGGTGAGGAAACTATTAAATCTATTGTGGATGTATGGCTCAAAACGCAATTTGAAGGTGGACGTCATCAAAAAAGACTTGATAAGATTACGGGAATCGAAAGAAAATACAAAAGTTAATTTTGTTTAGAGAAAAATCACCTTTAATTTTACAATCGGAAATTATTTTTACAGGTTAACATAATTAAGTTTACGAAAGTCATAATCCTTCCCCATATTCACATTATTCCTTTTATTCTTTTTTATTTACTAAGGGAAAAGATTGCGCATATTTAATACGCTTATCGTTGAGAAAAAAGAACTGGAAAACAAAGTTTATTTGTTGAAAATTCATTCTCCCCAAATTGCAAAAACAATTCAACCGGGGCAGTTCCTAAATATTCGTGTCTCTGATGATTCCTATCCCTTACTAAGAAGACCATTCAGCGTGTGCGATGTTGAAGCAGATAACATTTTTATATTGTTTAATATTTTTGGAGAAGGAACAAGAATTTTAGCAAGAAAAAACACCGGAGATGGGCTTGATATACTGGGTCCGCTTGGAATCGGATTTAATTTGGATGATAATTATGATACCGCGGTTATTGTTGCCGGAGGATTGGGGGCAGCGCCATTTCCATATGTTACAAGATCTATAAAAAATGATAAAAAGGTTATTACATTTATCGGAGGAAGAACTAATAAAGATATTATAACATACGGTCTGTTAAATTATAAAACCGCAAGCGATGATGGTTCATCCGGTTTTAAGGGGACAGTGATAGATCTTTTAAAATCAAAATTGAACGAATTACAAAAACAAAAAATTAAAGTGTTCGGCTGCGGTCCAACTCCAATGTTAAAGGCTTTAAAAAATTTTTGTTTAGATAATGATTTTAATTGCGAAGTTTCGACCGAGTGTGCAATGGCTTGCGGTTTCGGGATTTGCCAGGGTTGTCCAATCGATTCGACAAAACCTTCGGATAAATATTTGCTGGTTTGTAAGGATGGTCCTGTATTTAACGTTAAGGATGTTGTGTTATGAGTAGCGTAGATTTATCCGTAAATATTGGATCTTTAAAATTGCGTAATCCTGTTATGCTTGCTTCCGGAACAGTTGGATACGGCAATGAGATATCTGAGTTTTGTGATCTGAACAAGTTAGGCGGAATCGTTACAAAATCATTAAGCTTAAAAACAAGAAAGGGAAATCCGCCTCAGCGAATTGTGGAAACACCTGCAGGAATGCTTAATGCAATCGGTCTTGCAAATGTTGGTGTTGAAGAATTTATTAAAGAAAAAATTCCTTTCCTTAAAAAATATGATGTACCGCTCATCTGTAATATTGCCGCAAGTACAATTGAAGAATATGTTGAGTGCACAAAAATTCTCACAAAAGAAAATACAATTAAGGCTTTCGAGATAAATGTTTCCTGCCCGAATGTTAGAGAAGGTGGACTTCAATTTGGAAATGATTTAAATGCAGTTGGAAGAGTTACAGAAAAAGTAAGAGCCGTAACTAAAAAACCGCTAATTATAAAACTTTCTCCAAATGTTTCTTATATAGCTGAGTTTGCAGAAGTTGTTAAGAAAGAAGGTGGCGATGCTGTTTCTGCAATAAATACTCTGGTTGGTACTGCGTTTAATATTTTTACAAAAAAGCCAAAGATTAAGAATATCAATGCCGGTTTATCGGGTCCGGCAATAAAGCCGGTTGCATTGGCAAAGGTTTTGGAAATATCTATGAATGTTGATATCCCCATCATTGGAATTGGCGGGATAATGAATTGGAAAGATGTAATTGAATTTATGATTGCAGGTGCCAGTGCAATTCAAATCGGCACTCTTAATTTTATTGATCCGACTGCTTCCGAAAGAATTGTAAAAGAAATCGAAGACTATTGTATTGAAGCCGGAATAGAAAAACTTTCTGATTTAACTGCTTCTTACGTGATAGAATAATGACGGATGTAAAATCAACACTTGAAAAACTATTTGCCCTTCATACATTTGGTGTGAAGCTTGGTCTGGATAATATAAAAAAGTTTCTCGATCATATTAAAAATCCACAAGAAAAATTAAAGACTATACACATTGCCGGATCAAACGGTAAGGGAAGTACGGCTTCTTTCATTGCAAGTATACTGATGGAATGCGATTATAAAGTCGGTCTGTATACATCACCACATTTTGTAAAATTTAATGAACGAATTATCATTAATGGAAATCAAATTGAAGATGAGTATATCGCAAAATTTATTTCATTACACTGGGATTTTATAATAGAACATCAACTTACTTTTTTTGAAGTCACTACGGCACTTGCTTTTAATTACTTTTTGTATAAAAACGTAGATTACGCTATAATCGAAACCGGTTTGGGTGGAAGACTCGATGCAACGAATGTAATTAATCCTCTTGCTGTTGTGATAACGTCAATCAGTTTAGAACATACGAATGTGCTTGGAACGGAAATATCAAAAATTGCAAAGGAAAAAGCAGCGATTATCAAAAAAGGTACAAAGGTTTTTACAGGTTTACTTCACGCCGAGGCGGATAATGTTATTGAAAAAAAATGCAAAGAAGAAAATAGCGAATTGTTCAGGCTTGACGAGTATATTAATGAAAAAGATGATCGATTGGACTTATACACCGAAGAAATTGAACTCGATGAATGGATTGTACCGCTAAAAGGAAAATACCAGATATATAATGCAGCATTGGCTGCTCTAGTTACATCTAAATCCTTGCTGTTAGATAACAACATAAAAATTCTTCACGGTATTCAAAATGTTGTTAGAAATACCGGGATAGAAGGCAGATTTGAATATTATCATAGAAATCCGGATGTGATCTTTGATTCCGCACATAACGTCGCCGGGGTGAAAGAATTTCTTTCCGAGTTTAAAAAGGAATCCGGTAAATATTCGAAAAGGATTTTACTGTTCGGAGTTATGAAGGATAAAGATGTAAAACAAATGTTGATCGAATTGAATAAATCATTTGATGAGATTCATCTTACGCAAACAGAGAATGAACGTTCAGCAAAAATAGATGAGTTGATAAAAATATGCGACGACATTAATTTTAAAGCGATTAAAACACCGGTTTGGATTGATCTCATTAACACATTTTTAAATGAAAAGGAAGAGAACTGCCTTGTAGTACTTGGAAGCATGTATCTGCTGGGTGAGGTGAAAAATAAGTTACCATGATAATTTTGCTTGACATTGTTTTAAATTTGGATTAAGTTTCGGTGTACCTCGTGTTCCTTTCAACACATAACAAGAATTATTTGAATTAAATCCCCGGTATCAAATTAGTTTAGACAATATAAATAATAATTGTTGATAACAGCTACAAAATTCATAGATTAATTAATTAGGGTAAAAACATGCCAATGGACATTTCCTCACTGAAATCAAAAAAGATCGTCGAACTGAATGAGCTCGCGAAAGATCTGAATATAAATGGTTTTAGTGATTTGCGGAAGCAGGAACTTATTTTTAAAATTCTGGAAGCTCAAACTGCCAAGGATGGGTTAACTTTTTCGAAAGGCGTACTTGAAGTACTTCCTGATGGATACGGATTCCTTCGTTCTTCAGATTATAATTATCTGCCTTCACCTGATGATATCTATGTATCGCCTTCCCAAATCAAGAAATTCAGTCTTCGTACCGGAGATTTTATTAGCGGGCAGGTTCGTCCGCCAAAGGAAGGTGAAAGATTCTATGCATTGCTTAGAGTAGAAGCTGTAAACGGACTCGATCCTGAAAAAGTAAGAGGTAGAACTCTTTTCGATAATCTTACACCAGTTTATCCAACCAATAAAATTAATTTAGAATCTGCACCCGGTGAATATTCAATGCGTGTTATGGATATGCTGTCACCTATCGGCAGAGGACAGCGTGGGCTTATTGTTTCACCACCTAAAAGTGGAAAGACAATTTTACTTCAGAAGATTGCTAATTCTATAACCAGAAATAGTCCTGAAATAAAACTCATCGTATTACTAATCGACGAAAGACCTGAAGAAGTAACCGACATGGAACGTTCCGTACAGGGTGAAGTAATTAGCTCTACATTTGATGAACCTGCCGAACGACACGTTCAGGTTGCAGATATGGTTATTGAAAAGGCAAAGAGGCTTGTTGAAGCAAAAGAAGATGTTGTAATTTTGCTGGATAGTATTACAAGACTTGCACGTGCACATAATATTGTTGTTCCACATAGCGGAAGAATTCTTTCCGGTGGTGTTGACTCGAATGCTTTACAAAAACCAAAAAGATTTTTCGGCGCTGCACGAAACATAGAAGATGGAGGCAGTTTAACAATAATTGCAACTGCACTTATCGAAACCGGAAGCAGAATGGATGACGTAATATTTGAAGAATTTAAAGGCACTGGTAATATGGAACTCGTTCTCGACCGTGATCTTAGCGATAGAAGGATATTCCCTGCAATTAATGTAAATCGTTCCGGAACCAGAAAAGAAGAATTACTTCTAAAAGAAGAAGAATTAGCAAAAATATGGATATTAAGAAAAATTCTAAGTGATTTTAATCCTATAGAAGCGATGGAATTCTTAATGGATAAAATGAGAGGAACAAAAAACAACAAAGAATTCCTTAACAATATGAATAACTAAAAGTAATGGATTCAGAAATTCGTACATTGAAAATACCATTGAAATACGAATGAAAGAAGAGGATATTTACAATAAAAGATTAATGTGAAAAAACTAATATTACTTTTCGTTTTCCTGAATTTTATTATTTATAGTCAACCGAGACATCGTCCGGATTCGTTTCCAAATAATCAACTGCTAATAAAGCCAACAATAATCGCAATACCGGATTCGGGTAATACCGTTTCTGTTTCTTATTTATACCGCATTCCTTTTAAAAACCTCGTTTTTGAAAAAGCCGGAAATAACTACAAAGCCAATGTGCGCATTATAGTTGAGGTAATGAAAGAAGATGAATTGGTTGTAAGAAATATAAAAGATAAAAATATCACTGTTGATAATTTTCAAATAACTCAAAACAAAAATGCTTCAGCTGAGGGTGTCATCAATTTTAATCTTAGTGCTGATGAATATGACCTCATTGGTGTTTTGAATGATCTGAATTCAGAAAAAGAATTGAAATTAGCACCTGCACATTTGAAAGCAGCTGAATTTTATGAGAAGGGAATATTCGATCCTGTCGTAATAAATTTTAATGAAAATGATTGTGACAATCAAAACTACCCATTGATTCTGAATCAATCGGGAAATATCCCATTTAGTTCTCCGGATTATCAGCTTGTAATTCCCGTGGCGGATACGTCCACACAACTGCTTACAATCGAAATGAAAAATAATGAAGATGACCTTGTTACAAAAACAATAACGGAATCGTACACATCCGGACTGGCTATTATCGAATGCACCGGTAAAATGTTTCTTGGAGTAGTAGTTTCCAATCATCCTACAAAAAACTTTATTCTTCGAAATTTCAGCAGCAAACTTAACGAGGGTAATGTAACCTTTAACATAAAAAAGGATGAAGAGAATGATTCCATTGTATTTCCAATTGATGTTCAGTGGATTGGCAAACCTATTTCTCTTCGTAATCCTGAATTTGCAATTGAAATGATTCAGTATATTGAGGAAGACAGTGTTGTTGATAAAATGCTTGATGCAGATGAAGATGATTACAGAGATGAACTCTTCCACTTCTGGCAAAAATATGATCCCACACCCGATACAAAATACAATGAATTGATGGAAGAATTTTATTCCAGGATTGACTATGCTGCCCTGGAATTTAAAGGTCTTGCAAAGAAGAACGGTATCTCTACTGACAGGGGAAAGGTTTATATTAAATATGGTAAGCCTGAGAAAGTTGAGCGCTCATCTGATGAATATGGCTATGTAGTTGAAACTTGGATTTATGCAAATAATCAACAAAGGTTTGTATTCGTAGATAAAGATGGTACGGGTAATTTTATTCTAATTGAAGGATAATGTTAAAGTTTGTCTTTACCTGTGGAGATATTAATGGAATAGGACCGGAAATTGTTCTTAAGACTTTAAATAAAATTACTTACCTAAATCCTACTACTAAATTTTATTATTTGTGTTCTTCTAATGTTATAGATAAAACATTTACATTCATAAGCCCTTCCTTTGATTATAACATTAATAAGAATATAAAAAATAATTCTTCACATCAGGTTACAATTATCGATTTAGGAAAAGCGAAACTTAACGAAGGAATTCCGACTAAAATTTCAGGGCAATTTGCATACAGGTCCCTATTGAATTCTTATAAGCTTCTTGAATCGGGAGCAGCTGATGCTGTTGTCACAGCGCCTATTTCAAAAACAGCCTTACATATGGCTGGAATTAATTTCCCCGGACAAACAGAAATATTTGCGAACTGGTCAGGTTCAGCAAATTATGTAATGACCTTTCTTTCAAGCAAAATGAATGCGGCATTATTTACAATTCATAGTCCATTAAAAGATGTTTCTAAGCTATTAAAAACTAAGATATTAGAGAACACATTAAATGTAACTATTCGTATGTTGAAGATTGATTTAGGAAAACCAAATTTTAAGATAGCTGTTTTAGGACTGAATCCACATTCCGGCGAAGGTGGATTGATTGGATCAGAGGAAAAGACAATTATTCAGCCGATTATAAAGAAATATTCAAAGAATTTTAATATTGAAGGTCCATTCTCACCCGATGCATTCTTTGCAAATAAAGCATATAAAAATTACGATATTGTAATGGGAATGTACCATGACCAGGTACTAATTCCATTTAAAATGATCAATTTTGGAAAAGGTGTAAATTATACAGCCGGTTTACCGATAGTAAGAACATCACCGGATCACGGTGTGGCTTACGATATCGCTGGGAAAAATTTAGCTGATGAATCGAGTATGATTCAGGCATACAAATACGCTAGTAAAATAGTTAAGAACCGAAAGAAAAAAATCGTTGCCAGTTAAACCACAACCTTACGAATTTGTTGCTTCAATTTATGATGAATTAATGAAGGATGTCGATTACGAAGATTGGGCTCGATATATATCTAAAATCGCATCGAAATTCTTGAATAATAAAAATCCCCGAACCCTTGAGCTTTCATCAGGTAATTGTAAACTAGCTTCCTTTCTATCTAAAAATTATCCTGATTTCATTGCCTCGGATTTATCATACTTTATGCTAAACCAGAACAAAAGAGATAAATTAAAAAAAATTTGTTGCGATATGACATATCTTCCGTTTAAAAAAAAATATGATCTTATTATTTCAACCTTCGATAGTGTTAATTATCTTTTAACTAAAAGAAAATTGTTAACTTTATTCATTGAAGTTAAAAATATTCTTAATTTAGCCGGCATATTTACATTTGATGTAAGTTTAGAAAACAACAGTTTGGAATTTTTAGAATCCTATGTAAGTGAAGGTAAATCCGATGGATACGAGTTTAAAAGAAAAAGTAAATATTATAGAAATACCAGAATCCATAAAAACATTTTTGATTTTACTGATGATACGGGAAAAACCTGGCGGGAAATTCATAAGCAAAAAATATATAAGTTTGAAACGTATTTTGATGTAATTGACAAAGCAGGGCTGTACGTGGTTGATTGTCTTGAAACATTTACATTTAAAAATGGTAATTCGGATTCGGATCGTATCCAGTTCATATTAAAAACAGATAACAATTATGCTGACATTTCATAACGTTGAATTTAAATATTCAAATCAGACTGTATTTACAGATCTGAATCTTGAACTTAGTGAAGGAGAATTTGCATTTCTTATCGGGAAGAGTGGGGTGGGGAAGAGTACATTGCTTCAATTAATTTATATGAATCTTTTTCCGACTTCAGGTTATGTACGGGTTAATGATTACGATACAACATCGATAAAACCGAATCAACTACCGGCGCTAAGAAAAAAACTCGGTGTGATTTTCCAGGATTTTAAATTACTTCAGGATAGAAATATTTTTGATAATCTTGCTTTCGTTCTTGAAGTTACCAATACACCAGGTAAGGAAATCACAAAAAAGATAAATGATGCGCTGGTAGAGGTAGGTCTTTCGCATAAAAGGTTGAATCTTCCGGGACAGCTTTCGGGTGGAGAACAGCAAAGAGTTGCGATTGCCAGAGCTCTATTGAATGATCCTATACTAATTCTTGCAGATGAACCAACCGGTAATCTTGACCCCGAAACTTCAAGAGAAATTCTTGATATCCTTACAAAAATAAACAAAAGAGGAACAGCTATCTTAGTTGCTACGCATAACTATGAAATTGTCAAACGAATGAATTCTCGAATAATCAAGCTGGAAAATGGGAGAGCTTTTAAAGCAGTGATTAAAAAGAAAGAAAAATCGGAATAAGAATCTATTTTTTTAGAACATTGATGATGGAGTCGTTTACATCTTCAATACTTCCTATACCGTCAATCGTAATAACCTCACACTGCCTACTATAATAATTTAGTACTGGCATTGTGCTGGCTTTAAATACCTTCATTCTATTGCGTATTACTTCTTCTTTATCATCGTCTCTTAAATAAAAACTATTTTCAGCACCACAATTTAGACACTTGTTCAAATCTTCTATTTGTTCGGTGGTGAATATTTTGCCGCAATTAGTGCACGCTCGTCTGTTGTTAAGTCTTTGTACCAGTTCATTTTCATCTGCATCAATATTGATAACCTTAAAATCTTTTATTTTTAATTCTTCAAATAGATTATCCAATGCAGATGCTTGAATTTTTGTTCTTGGAAATCCATCAAGAATGAATCCTTTTTTAGAGTCTGGTTGATTTAATCGTTCTTTAATAATTCCAATCATTATATCATCGGGCACTAAATCCCCGCGATTCATTATAACTTGAGCTTTCTTTCCGAGTTCAGTCTGGGCTTTTACCGAATTCCTTAAAATATCGCCGGTCGAAATGTGAGGGATATTCAATTTTGAAGATAGGATTTTTGCCTGGGTTCCTTTGCCGACACCGGGTGCACCGAATAAAATTATACGCATATTAACTTTATAATTTGAGGAAAAAATATTTTTTTATACACACTAATTTATATAGTAAAAATACAAAATTGCGATTTAAGATTAATATTTCGTCAAAATTTTCTTAGAAGTTTTCCGGGTTTGTTTAAAAAATTTCATCAGGAGGCTTTTACTTTCCTCAGAATAAATTCCCGAATAAACTTTTACCGAATGATTTGTTTTACTTTTTTCTGCCAGGTTGTGTACACTTCCACAAGCACCGAATTTTGGATCGAAAGCAGCGAAGTATAATTCAGTAATTCTTGATGAAAGAATTGCCCCAATACACATGATACAAGGTTCCAGGCTAACATAGATTGAACATCCCTCCAGTCTCCAATTTCCAAGATGATTTGAAGCTGCGGTAATTGCTATCATTTCAGCATGTGCAGTAGGATCTTTAAGCCTTTCCACCTGGTTATACCCCTTGCCGATAATCTTTTCATTTTTAACTACAACAGCACCTACCGGTACTTCCTTTTCCAGGAGCGCTTGTTCCGCTTCCTGTAGAGCGGAATACATAAAATTATAAGTTTTTTCAGAAAAGATCATTTTTGAGGAATTAATTAATGAATTCTTACTAAAAATTTACGTAAATAATTTTATGATAAAAATATTGATATTTTTAGAGACGGGTAAGAAGGTATAAATAAAAAAAATCTACCAGCAGAAGCCGGTAGATTTTAATATATTGATTAAAGATTATGGTTAAATTTAGTTCCTAATAAGTATTAGGATTTTCCGTAACTTATTAGCCAAAACACAAATGATGTAACTGTTAACATTATTATTAGTCCAACGATCATATTAGCCCTCATTGATAGTTATTAAGCTTTTTCTGACTCTATATACCAATAAAAATGCCAATAAAAAAAGTAATTATTACTTCCGATTTGAAAGATTTACGTATTTCACTTTGAGAATATTATCATTGTGACACATTTTTTGTAAAAATTCCTGTAAAATTGGGATATTCAAATTTACATCTGTCAAATTATATTACGGTTTTTTGCTTAACTTAGATTTTGGCAGAATTTCTAATGTTTTTAAAATTTCTCTTTAAATCTTATCATTCAATAATAAGCAGCACGGATAATTAAAGAGTATAATTACTGAATAATTTGAAATTTATTTGAGATATTTTAGACAAAATGGAGGTGGCTAAAACAAAAGCCTATCGGTATTCGATAGGCTTTGTTCAAATTTTAATTGGAAATTATTATACATCAATTCAGCATATCTTTTGGATACGCGTTTATATTTTGACCAAACTTAAGTTGTTCCTCCATTCGGCAAGACCAAACAAGCTGCCCATTCCAAACGGTTATATCAGGGCACCCATCGCACATATTTTGTCTTCCATCCTGAAGAAAATCAACCGGCTGGATTATCATAACAGATTGGTAATGCAATCGTTTAAATATATTTAGGGGATTCTTATAGAAATTGAAAAACGTTTTTCTTAGTTTTTTATCAATTACACCAAGTAAAAGCATCAGCTTGCCTTTGCGTGTATCTTTAGGCTTTGCATACGCAAGGTACCTGTTATAAAACAAATGATTGAACATCTGGATTGTTTCCATTCCCTTCCTGCCCATATATCCATAAATTTTCTTTCTGGTACCCAACCTGCCGGTAAGCAGCCATTTAAACGAGTCTGG
>Ga0210133_1000360_pt1 | contig 17167 bp, 14 predicted proteins | sample Joice_ThreeSqC_D_2_FD_184874 | JGI IMG/M metagenome (GOLD analysis project Ga0210133, IMG submission 184874) | Wetland microbial communities from San Francisco Bay, California, USA, that impact long-term carbon sequestration - Joice_ThreeSqC_D1... | ecosystem: Environmental > Aquatic > Marine >...
GCGCGCAAGTACCTGCCGCCGTGGCTGTCGTGCCTGGTGGCCGTGTGGTACCTCTTCTACCCGCCACTACACGGGTCGAACCTCTACGATTTCCACTACCCCCCGCTGGCCCCTTTCTTCCTGTGGTTCACGCTGTACTTCGTGCTCGCCCGGCGGACCGTGCTGACCATCATCTTCGCGGTCCTCACCCTCTCCGTGCGCGAGGACATCTCCATCGGGCTGGTGATCTGCGGTCTCTTCCTCATGTTGACCAACCGCCGGGCGCGCGCCGGACTGCTGCTGGCGGCAGCCGGCGCGGCCTATTTCGTGGCCATGAAGATGGTCATCATGCCGCTCCAGCGTGGTGGCCAGGAGGCGTTCATTCACCAGTATGCCGGTCTGGTACCCGAGGGAAGTCACGGATTCTCCGGCGTGATGAAGTCGGTGCTCGGCAACCCGGTGTTCACGCTCGGGATCGTTCTCGAACGGGAGAAGCTGGTGTACTTGCTCGAGATCTTGCTACCCCTGGCGTTCTTCCCCCTGCGACGGGCAATTGGGCTTCTGTGCTGCGTGCCGGGCATCCTCTTCACGCTGCTCTCCACCGGGTACAAGCCGCTCTACCAGATCTCGTTCCAGTACACCGCGCACTGGACTTCCTACCTGTTCATCGCGGTCATCGCCAACCTGGCCTGGCTTCACCGCGCGGCCGCGCGGCGTGGTCGCGCCGGCGCTGCCTGGAAGCGCGCGTGGCTGGTCGCCATCTCGCTCGCCATCCTCATCACCTCGTACCAGCTTGGCGCCATTCTCCAGCACAACGCCACGCGCGGCGGGTTCGGGGTCTATCACTTCGGAACCACCTCCGAGGACGCGACCCGCAGGCGCACGCTCTATGAGCTGCTGGCCATGGTGCCCGCCAAGGCAAAGGTCGTGTCGTCCGAGAATATCGTGCCGCAGATCTCGAACCGCGCCTTCTCCTACACCCTGCGCATGGGCATCCACGACGCCGACTATCTTCTCTTCAGCATCCCGCCGGGTGGTGACGAGCGGAAGAATGCGCTCGAGGCATTGCAGCCGGGAACCTTCGGCGTGGTTGCCGAGCGCGGGCAGTTCGTGCTGGCCAAGCGCGGCCACCCCACCGATATGAACGCAGGTGTGCTTTCCCGCATCCGGTAGACGCCATGCCAGCCCCCGAAAGCGAATATCGGTCTCGCCTGTCCTTCTCGGTGCGCGCGCTCGCCTTGCTCGGCGCCGGCGGGGTGTCGTTGGGCTTCGCGCTCGGCGTGGCGGCGCTGTCCGCGCCGGTCACGAGGTACTTCCTGGATAACAAGCTCGCAGTGGCGATGCGGCACCGCTTGCTCACCATCATCCTTGCCGGCGGGATCGGTGCGGTGGTGGCGGGCACGGGCTACCTGTTCGCGCAGTTCGCCGAGCCGGGAGTATGCGCTCGCCTGTACCACGCAGCGCGGAGACTGGCCCCGCTCTACCTGGTCGGCTTTCTCGCGCTGCTCTTCCGCGTCGAGGTGTGGAAGGGCCACGACCTGTCCTTCCTCACCCTGGTGGCGATCTTCGGCCTGGCAGCCTCTTTCGCCCTGAAATCGGCCCTGGCCGCCGGCCCGCTCGCCTGGGAGGAACGTGTCGTTGCTCCCTTGCGTCGCGTGCGCGCGGATCTGGTGCTGGCGTTGCCGAGGCTCACTCCCCGGCTGCCCTTCCTTCTCGTCGTGCTCGGCGCGATCGGGTACGCGTGCTACTTCAGCTACTACACCTACTGCTTCTATTACTCGCTGCGCTCGGGATACGACCTCGGCATCTACGACAGCCTATTGTGGAACATGCTGCATGGCGGATCGTTCTTCAAGACACCGCCGTGGGCCGGGCCCGGGCGATCGCACTTCGGCAACCACGCCGAGTTCTTCGCCTACGCGCTCCTTCCGTTCTACGCGATTCGCCAGAACGGCGGCACGCTGCTCATCATCCAGTCGGTCGTTCTCGGCTCGGCCGCCATCCCGCTTTACAAGCTCGCCCGTCGGCACATCGATCCCTGGCCGGCCTGCATTCTCGCCCTGACCTACCTCCTGTACCCGGCGCTGCACGGTGAGAACATCTTCGAGTTTCACTTCCTGCCCTTCGGGCCGTTCCTGTTGTGGTGGGCGTGGTACTTCCTGGAAGCGCGCAAGGACAAGTGGGCGGCGCTGTTCGTGCTCTTCACCCTGTGCTGTCGCGAAGACGTTTCGGCGTGGGTCGCGGTGCTGGGCGCGTATTTCCTCTTCACCGGCCGGCGGCCCAAGGCCGGTCTGCTGCTCGCGGTGATCGGCGCCGCATGGTGCTTCACGCTCAAGTTCAAGGCCATGCCCTACGTAGGCGGCGGCGAGAGCTTCACCGACATCTACAAGGATCTGGTTCCTCCGGGGGCCAAAGGCTTCGGCAGCGTGGTCATGACCGTGCTCGCCAACCCAGGGTACACGGCCCACACCCTGGCCCAGATGGACAAGCTCATCTACATGCTGCAGATCCTGCTGCCGCTGGCCTTCTTGCCCTTCCGGCGGCCGATCTGGGCCATCCTGTCCATTCCGGGCTTCTTCTTCACGGTGCTATCCACGCGCTACGGGCCGCTCATCAGCATCAACTTCCAGTACAGCGCGCACTTCATCGCCTTCTTCTTCCCCGGCGTGGCGATTGGCCTCGAATGGATGGGCAGACGCGCGGACACGCCAGCTGCGGCCAAGATCGCCAGACGCGCGGCCCTGTTCGCCATGGTCTGCATGGCGCTGCCGATGAGCTACCAGTACGGCGCCATTTTCCAGAGAACCAATTCCTACGGCGGTCCCATCAAGTACGTGTTTGGTGTGAACGCCGAGGGCCAGCGGCGGCACGACGCGGCCGAACGCCTGGTTCGCCGGCTGCCTTCGCGGGCCAAGGTCACGGGCTCGGGCTTCACCACGCCCTTCATCTCCAACCGCCCCGATGCATTCAACCTGACCATCAGTGGCACCACCGACGCCGATTACATATTCTTCCCGAGCGAGGCGGCTGATTTCATCGGTGACGAGAAGGCCACCGTTACCCGGGTACTGAAGAGCGGTGAATACGGGGTCGTGGCCATCGAGCCGCCCTTCGCCTTGGCCAAGAAGGGCCACCCCACCGGCCTCAACGACGGTCTGATGTCGCGCTGGTAGATCTACTTCGCATCGAGGCGCCAGACGGTGAAGGTCTCATCGGCGATGGTTCCTGGGCGGCTCCTGAACAGCTCCTTCCGAGTGACACCGGCCGGCGGATCGGGCAGCCCCTGGTTGCAGATGAGCAGCAAAGGACCATGGTGATCTCGCGACACTTGGATCGCGCGGGCCATCAGGTCGGGAGTTTCGAACTTTCGCCGCCGGTTGTGGAACACCACGGTTTCGTTGAATTCCTCGGTTTCCGCGGCGTGGAAGGGTCGCCGTAGGTATCCCGCGATGGTGACCGCGTTGTAGTCCGGCCCGGCGACGATGGGCAAGTCTTGCAGGCCCGCGTGTTCTATGAAGGCGGCCGTTTCGCGCCCGCCCGAGAACACCTCGCGGGTGTCGATGATCGTTGCCACCAAGAAGGATTGGACTTGCACGGCGCACAAGCCGGTGAGGAGCGCGGTCGACAGCCAGTGGCGACGCCTGGGAAGGGTGGTGCGCAACAGCCAGCACGCGGCGATGAAGAACATGAAGAAGTGTCCCCAGTGCCGGGGCACGCCCTCGTGGCGCACTTGCTGGAAGACCAGCATGCCCGCGACGCCGCCGAGGTAGGTGAGCATGAGCCGCCACGAGGGGTAGAGCGCGAGAAGGGTGACGGCGAGCAGGGCGCCTCCGACGTAGGTCGGCCAGGTCGAGCTCGGCTCCCAGAAGGTGAGGAACATGGCCCAGAACTCGCTCATGGAGAAGTGTCGCCAGGGCAGAAATCCGGCGGTGATCCGGTACGCCATGTCCGGCAAGGCGGCACGGGTGAGGGCGGCCCAGTTGAAGCCCGGCGAGAACGGGTTCGGGTCGGGAGGATTGATGGTGAGGACGCAGAAGACGAGGGCGCCCGCGACGAGGGCGAGGGTGGCGAAAAGTCGGGGGGATGCGTAGAGGGTGAGCGCGGCGGGATCGGTGTTCGTGGCCGAGCAGAGCGAAAGCCTCACCTGATCGAGAACGAAGAACCCGAGTAGGAGGATGCTCATGGCCAGCCCGTAGAAGCTCGTGAGTGAAAGCAACCCGAGGGCCAGGGCCACGGCGAAGTGGCGCACACGCAGCGGGTGGTAGATCGCGCAGAACATGCACACGAACAACCAGCCAAGCACGTAGTTGCGCGACATCACGGTGTACTCGTAGCCGAAGTAGTACGACAGGAGCAGGAGCACCTTGAGGTAGCGCGGAAACGGCGCGAAGCGCACCAGCAGCACCGCCGCAGTGGTTGCCGCGGCGATGGTCGCGATCTGGATGCCCGCGGCCGACTTCACGAACCAGGTCCACACGTGCAGGTACCAGAACCACAGGGGCGGATGGCCCTCGTACATGCGGTCGCCGTTGACCAGGTCCCAGAAGCCATGCGCCAGCCGCGCCAGGGTCCAAGCATGGATCTCGTCGCGCCACATCTCGTGGTGGGCGTGCATCCACACGAGGAACAACAAATAGGGAGCGCACAAAAGGAGGGTGAAGCGCCAATTGGACTCCCGGTCCCTGGCGAGCCACTTGAGCGGGCGGCGCGTGGTCACTGACCGTAGACCGAGATGCGCCTGAGGTGGAGGTAGCCGTTGCCCGGGTGAAGGAAGCGGATGCGCTTGCTGCGTACCGGGCCGACGTCGTACTTCCAGACGGAAAAGGCCGCACGCCGCTGGGCGATCAGTTTCCAGGCCTTGCCGTCCCAGATCTCAACGTTGAGCGGGAGCGCGCGTTCCTGGCAGCAATCGGCGCGATTCTCGACGAGCACGGAGCGAATGATGTGCTCTTCGCCGAGATCGATCTCGAGCCAGGGATTGTGCGAATCCTTGGTGTGGAAGAAGAGCGGATCTTCGCTCGACGGTCCGATGCCGCTCAGGGGCCTGCTGGGGTCGGCGCTACTTGCGGTCCATGGACGACCCGCGGCCAGGTCACGGGGGAAGAGTCGCGCGCGGAAACTACTCGAGAGCGCGCTGGCCGTGCTCAGCACCAGCAGCGTCGCCACTGCCAGCATGGCGGCCAGTCTGCCCAGACCGGCGAGGAACGCGCGATAGGGTTTGGTCGCGCCACGCAGAGCGAGGCGGGCGGCCAATGCGGGATCGGTGCCTTGCTCAATCGGGCCGGCCAGCTCACCCAGGGAGCGTACGCTCTTGCGATAGAGGCGGATCGAGCGTTGGTCCCAGTTACGCACGCGGCGCAAACGAAGGCCGTCCGCAGCCTGACTGAGGGTGCGCGTCCATCGGATGCGAGCGCCGTGACGCCACCACAACGACAGGCCGCCGGTAAGGGCGGGCAACGGGGATCGGATGGCCTGACGAAGCAGTGGCGTCAACATGGAGGGTGCAAGGCGCGCAGCTTAGGACCTCCGGGGCGCAAGGCCAAGCCCTCTTCGCCTCTCCAATTCGTCTCGGGGGTGTCGCGGATCACTGCCCGAAGCGGGCGGCTATTGGGCTTTCGGGTCGAGGTACTTGTCGGCTTCCTGCCGTTGGGTGTGTTCGAGCTGGGCCTTTTCCAGGCCGCGTACCACCTGCTGAGCGGGGCCGGGGCTGGTTGTCATGAACGGGCAGTTGTCGGCGGTGCGCATGTCGAGCTTGCGCTTTTCGATGGTGGCGCCCTTCTCCAGACGAAGGCCGACGCAGGCCATCCTGCCATCCTCGCCGAACTCACCCGTGGCCCACAACTCGGCGCAGCTCCAGATCTCGCGCAGCGGACAGGCGCGGACTTCGTAGCGTTCGTGAATCAGTCCGTCCTTGCCGGTTCTGAAGCTCATGCGTTTGCCGTGGGCCACGAAGGTTTGGCCGGCTGGCACAGGGGAATTCCACGGGGTGGCGTTGGGCAGCGGGCCGAAGGTCAGGAAGCGCGGGCTCACCTGGAGATCGAGGCCGGCCTTGGCCGGGGGAATGAGTTGTTCCAGGTTGGCCTCGATGTCGTCCATGGACGTTCGCTCGCTGCCACCCAGGATCTTGGGGCAGCCACCCGTTGACGCTGCTCCCGCCAGGAGGACCAATCCGTAGATGGCCGGGCGCACAAACGTGACGCGGCGAGGAAGGGGCATGAGGCGAGCTTCATCCCATCACGGTCCGGGCGCAAGGCCATCGCGTTGGCCGTCGCGATCACCACCGTCCCTTGAGGTGCTAGAGGTTGAGCATCATTCGCGCGTCCTCGCTCATCAGCTCGGGTGTCCAGGGTGGGTCAAAGGTCACGGCGACCTCGACCTCGGCCACACCCGGCAACTTGCGAATCTTCGCGTCGGCCTCGGCGCGCAGGATTTCGGACATGCCACACGCCGGCGATGTCACCGTCATCAGCACCTCCACGCGGTGGCCGCCTGCAGGGAGCGGCTCGGATCGCATGGCGTAGACCAAGCCCAGATCCACGATATTGACCGGGATCTCGGGATCGTAGCAATCGCGCAGTTGCTGCCACACGAGCTTCTCCAGCTCCTCGGTCGACAGGTCGGCTGCAGGCGTCTTTTCCGCCATCATTCGCTCGGTTTCTTGTCGATTTCGCTATCCACCACCGGTCCTTCGGTCTCGTTCATGGCTGCGTTCAGGGTATGCCACGCCAAGCTCGCGCATTTGACCCGGACCGGGAAGGCGCTCACGCCCGAGAACGCCGCCAGCTTGCCCATGGCCTCGAGGTCGAAGCACGGATCTTGTCCGCCGGTGACCATCTGGTGGAACTGCTTGAAGGTCTCGGAGGCCTCGGTCAGCGTCTTGCCTTTGACCGCGGCCGTCATCATCGAGGCCGAGGCCTTGGCGATGGCGCAGCCCTCGCCCTCGAAGCTGATGTTGCGAATCACGCCGTCGGCCACGTCCAGGTACACCGTCACGTGATCGCCGCACAGGGGATTCGTGCCTTCGGCCTGGCGGTTGGCTGCGGGCAGACGGGCGAAATTGCGCGGGTTGCGCTGGTGGTCGAGGATGACTTCTTGGTACAGGTCGTCGAGTGGATTCATGGCCGGAACATTTTCTGGGCTTCCTTGAGGCAGGAAACCAGGTAGTCGATTTCTTCACGTTTGTTGTACAAGGCCAAGGAAATGCGCGCGGTGCCGACAACGCCCATGCGCTGCATGGTGGGCTGGGCGCAGTGGTGGCCGGCGCGGATGGCGATCCCATAGCGATCGAGGATGGTGCCGATGTCGTGGGGATGAATGCCATCGAGCACGAAGGACAGCGCTGCCGCGCGCCGCTTGGGTGTGCCCACCAGGCGCAGGCCGGGCAGCCGTGAGAGCATGGACTCGGCGTACTCGAGCAATCCAGCCTCGTAGCGCTCGATGGCGGCCAAGCCCAGCGATTCCAGGTAGTCGATGGCCGCGCCGAGTCCAATGGCACCGTGGATGTGGGGCGTACCGGCCTCGAACTTCGCCGGGGGTGGCGCGTAGGTGGTCTTCTCGAAGGTGACCGAGAGAATCATGTCGCCGCCGCCCTGCCATGGCGGCATGGCGCGCAGTAGTCGCTCCTTGCCGTAGAGCACGCCGATGCCGGTGGGACCGTAGAGCTTGTGCCCCGAAAAGACGAGGAAGTCGCAGTCGAGCTCGCGCACGTCGAGGCTGGCGTGGGGGACCGCCTGCGCGGCATCCACGAGAACTGCGGCGCCATGGTGATGGGCGGCGTCGATCATCTGCGCCACCGGGTTGACCGTGCCGAGGGCGTTCGAAACCGCGGTGAACGCGACCAGCTTGGTCTTCGGCCCGAGGAGCCCTTGGTATTCGGACCACACCAGGTCGCCGCTATCGTCCATCGGAGCGACGCGCAAGTTTGCGCCGCGCTCGGCCGCCAGCATCTGCCAGGGCACGATGTTCGAGTGGTGCTCCATCGCGGTAATCACGATGTCGTCACCGGGGCCGATGTGGGCCCGACCGTAACTTTGCGCGACCAGGTTGATGGCCTCGGTGGCCCCGCGGAGAAAGACGATCTCGCTCGCCTTCTCCGCGCCGATGAAGCGCCGGACCTTCTCGCGCGCCCCCTCGTGCGCGGCGGTGGCGCGCTCGCTCAGTTGATAGACGCCACGGTGGATGTTGGCGCATTCCTCGGTGTAGCTGTGGCTCAGGCGTTCGATGACCCCGAGCGGCTTCTGCGCGGTGGCCGCGCTGTCGAGGTAGACCAGCGGGTGACCGTGGACCTTCTGTGCCAGCGCGGGGAAATCTCGCCGCACGCGCTCGACGTCGAGAGGGCTCGACAGGGAAGGGTGCTTCTTGGGGCGCGCCATCACGGCGACGCTCCTTCCCTGGCCAGCTCGCGCGTCCTTTCCGCGAGGATGGCTTCCAGTTCCCCGCGCAAAGGCGCATTCGCCACACGGGCAAGGCCCTCGCGCAGGAAGGCCGAGATGAGAATCTGGTTCGCCTCATTGTCGCCGATGCCGCGAGAGCGCAGGTAGAACAGCGCCTCTGGGTCGAGTCGGCCGGTGGTAGCGCCGTGCGAGCATTTGACGTCGTTGGCGAAGATCTCGAGGTGGGGCTTGGCGTGGACCACCGCTCCGTCGTCGAGAATCAGGTTGCGATTGGTCTGGCGGGCGTCGGTGCCTTGCGCTCCCGGCCGGACGATAGCGCGACCCGTCCACACCGCCTGGCCGCGCTCCGCGACCACTCCCTTGTACTGCTCGCGGCTGGTGCACCGCGGCGCCCGATGGTCGATGCAGGTGTTGTTGTCGATGTGGCTGCCACCCGCAGCAAGGTAGATGCCGTCGAGCTGACAGGTGCAGTTCTCCTCGGCGAGAAGCACGTGCGCGTCGTTGCGCACGAGCCTGCCATCGAGCGATACGTTGTGTGCGAAGAGGGTACTGCCGGCCTTCTGGGTGACGGCAAGGTGGCCGACGTGGAAGCCCTGCGAAGACGGCTTCTGCATGCTGTGGTAGGCGAGGTGTGCGCCGGGGTCGAGAAGGATCTCGGTCACGGCGTTCGAGCAGGTGACCCTGCCGTCGGCGCCAAGATGCATTTCGAAGACCGTGGCCTGGCTGTCCCGGCCCGCCCAAACCAGGGTGCGGGGAAAGCTCGCGCTACCCTCGGCCGAGGCTCGGAAGACCAGGAGGATGGGCGCCTCGACGGCCAAACCGGCCGGGATACGAACGAACGCCCCGTCGGTGTGAAAGGCAGTATTGAGCGATACGAAGGCGTTGTCGCCGCGCAAGATCTGTCCGGGGAAACCTTCGACCTGTTTGGGATCGTCCCGCACAACGGAGGAAAGCGGCGCGAGGATCGTCTCCCGGGGTGGGGGCAACCAGGTGGGCAGGCTCGGGTCGTGGCGACCATCCAAGAAGGACATGCGATGGCCGAAACCGCGGCCTAGGTCGACGAGGTTCGTAGGAAAGACGCCGCCGCCGACCACGGGAACAGCCGGCGCCGGCAATAGGGTCAGTCGCGTGAGCCGGCTGACGTCGGTGAAACGCCAGTCTTCCTGCTTGGTGGTGGGCCAGCCCTGCTTGACGAAGGCGGCGAAGGCGTCCTTGCGCGCGAGCGCAAGCAAGGGTGACGATCCTCCCTGACTCGCCAATGTCTGCGCCAAGCCGGCCGCGTAGGTGGCCTGCGCATCCGAAGACAGCGCCGCCATCATGCCACCTCTTGTCCGTCTGACGCCTGCGTGGACGCCCAGCCGTAGCCGCGTTTCTCCAGCTCCACGGCCAACGAGCGGTCTCCCGAGGTGACGATCCTGCCCGCCGATAGCACGTGAACACGATCGGGTACCAAGTGGTCGAGCAGGCGTTGATGGTGGGTGATGACCACGATGGCGCGCGTTGGACCGCGCAGCGCCTGCACCGCGGCAGCCACCTCGCGCAAGGCATCGATGTCGAGGCCCGAGTCGGTTTCGTCGAGCACGGCCAGGCGCGGTTCGAGTATCGACATCTGCAAGATCTCGTTGCGCTTCTTCTCCCCACCGGAGAAACCCTCGTTCACCGGTCTGCCGAGCAGCTCGGGGTTGAGGCCCAGGCTCTTGGCCTTGTTCTTGACCAGCGCCAGGAAGTCCATGGGGTCAAGCTCTTCCTCGCCGCGGTGCTTGCGGATCGCGTTCAGGGCGGCACGAAGAAAGTAGGTGTTGGCCACGCCGGGGATCTCGACGGGGTATTGAAACCCGAGGAAGATGCCTTCGCGCGCGCGCTCCTCGGGGGCCAGTGCGAGCAGATCCTTGCCCTGGTAGAGAACCTGACCAGCCGTGACCGTGATGCCCTCGCGCCCGGCCAATACGTTGGCCAGGGTGCTCTTGCCCGAACCGTTGGGGCCCATGATCGCCGCCACTTCGCCGGCAGCCACCTCGAGGCTGAGACCGCGCAAGATCGAATTGCCGGGCTTGCCGGCCGCCTCGGCGTGCAGGTTCTGGATGGAAAGCATGGCCATCAGCCGACGCTCCCTTCCAGGCTCACACCGAGCAGCTTCTGCGCTTCGACGGCGAACTCCATGGGCAAGTGTCGGAAGACTTCTTTGCAATAACCATTCACGATGAGGCCCACGGCGTCCTCGACGCCCAGGCCACGTTGCCGGCAGTAGAAGAGCTGGTCCTCGCTGATGCGCGAGGTAGACGCCTCGTGCTCGACCTGCGACGAGGTGTTGCGAACGTCGATGTAGGGCACGGTGTGAGCGCCGCACTGGTCGCCGATGAGCAGGGAATCGCACTGCGAGTAGTTGCGCGCGCCGGTGGCATCCTTGGTCATGCGTACCAGGCCGCGGTAGGTGTTTTGGCCGAGTCCGGCCGAAATGCCCTTGGAGAGGATGGTGCTCTTGGTGTTCTTGCCGATGTGGATCATCTTGGTGCCGGTATCCGCCTGCTGGTGGTGGTTGGTCACCGCGACCGAGTAGAACTCGCCCACCGAGCCGTCGCCGATGAGCATCACGCTGGGGTATTTCCAGGTGATGGCCGAGCCTGTCTCGACCTGCGTCCACGAGATCTTCGAGCTCTTGCCCGCGGCCTTGCCGCGCTTGGTGACGAAGTTGTAGATCCCGCCTTTGCCGTCCTTGTCGCCGGGATACCAGTTCTGCACCGTCGAGTACTTGATCTCGGCATGGTCATGGGCAATCAGCTCCACGACGGCGGCGTGCAGCTGGTTGTTGTCGCGGCGGGGCGCCGTGCAGCCTTCGAGGTAGCTCACGAAGCTGTCGGGCTCGGCGATGATGAGCGTGCGTTCGAACTGCCCGGTGTCGGCGGCGTTGATGCGAAAGTAGGTCGACAGTTCCATCGGGCAACGAACGCCCTTCGGAATGTAACAAAAGCTGCCGTCGCTGAAGACCGCCGAGTTGAGCGCGGCGAAGTAGTTGTCACCCATGGGGACCACGGAGCCGAGATACTTGCGCACGAGCTCGGGATGGTCTCGCGCGGCCTCGGAGAAGGAACAGAAGATGATGCCAAGCTCGCCGAGCTTGGCCTTGAAGCTGGTGGCGACGGATACGCTGTCCACCACGGCGTCCAGCGCCACGCCGGAGAGCCGTTCCTGCTCGCCGAGCGATATGCCCAGCTTGTCGAACATGGCTCGTAGCGCCGGGTCGACTTCATCCAGACTTTTCGGGCCCGCCTCCCTGGGCTTGGGCGCCGAGTAGTACACGATGTTCTGATAGTCGATGGGCGGGTAGCGCACGCTCGACCAGGCCGGTTCGGTCATGCCGAGGAAATGGCGGTAGGCGCGCAGTCGCCAGTCGAGCAGGAACTCCGGCTCGTTCTTCTTGGCTGAAATGAGACGGATAACATCCTCATTCAAACCGCGCGGGGCGGCATCGGTCTCAAGGTCGGTGGTGAAACCGTAGGGGTACTCACGCTGGGTAAGTTCGCCAAGGTCGATGGATGGTTGTGCCATGAGAGCCGGTTTCGTAAAGGTGACCGCGCAAATCCTTAATTACACGAGGAGTTTGTCTGCGCGGAGAAGACATGTGGTGGTACACCTTGGATGATCCCGGCCGCGATTGGATTTAGGCTTTCGGCGCTACGGAGCCTTCCTGCCCCCTTGTGCGATCATCGCCTTGTCATGGCATCCATCCGTGTCATTCTTGGCATGCCATGCGAACCATCAAGCGCTACTCCAATCGCAAGCTGTACGACACCACGGAACGCCATTACGTCACTCTGGCCGATGTTGCTGGATTCGTCCGCAGGGGCGACGACGTCCAGGTCACCGACTATGTCACCAGCGCGGATCTGACCGCGCAGACCCTTGCCCAGATCATCTTCGAGGAGGAAAAGAAGGCGCCGCGCGTCGGCGCGGACATCCTACGCAGAATCATCCAGAACGGCCTGCACGCAGCGGCCTGACGGCCGGGAACACGCGGTCGGCGAGGGGCCCCCGGGTCGGGTTCGTTGCGACTCGGCCCGCCCCCCGGCGATCACTCCCCGCTCAGACGGTGGATTCCGTCGAGAACGTGCCAGGTGGCGACGATGGTCAAGTCGACCAGCTTGTCGTTGCGCTGGGCTTCGGGGACTACCAAGTGCTCGTAGGTGCACAGCGCCTGTAGCTGACGCAGGAAGCGGCTGATGACCCGTCGATCGGACTTGCCGATCCAGGCTCCGATCTTGTCGATGAGCACGCGCTGATGCTGCTGGATGAAGCGCGCAGCTGAAAGTGCGCTTTGCTGGCTGCGTGCGCGCTCGGATCGACGTGGGAAGATCTCCAGGAGATCCCGGCGATACTCCACCAGATCGGAGTCCACCGCGTGCGCGATGTCAAGATACTCGGCGACGGTTTCCTTGATGGACTCGTAGCCCAGCCGCCTGCCCTCGCGCTGGTTGGGCGGTGCTCCCCGACACGCGCGCTCGACGTCGAGGACGCGGTCCACGTACTCCAGCTTGGCTAGCGCGACCTGCCAGTCTTTGTAGCGCCGGCGCCAGCGCGAAGCAGGATCGAGCCACACCGCGAAGGTCTCCGCGAAGTCCTCGTCCGGATGCTTCTGTGCGTAGTGGTACATGCCGGCGCGATGAAGGTAGCGAACGTAGTCCCGGCTCCAAGGGTTCGCGCTGAAGACGTCGCGGTACGGACGCCGGAATTCTCCAAAGGTTTGCGTCCAATCTGGCCGCTTCCACAGCTCGTAGGCGTAGTTGAGCGCGTGGCCGGTCTCATGGCGCAGGTACATCATCACTTCGTCGCGCGAGTACTCCATCAGGTGGTCGTTGACCAGCTGCCAGAGCAAGGTATTGCCCAGGTACCAGGGCACGTTGACGCTGGTCGCGCGATCGGCGGTCCAAAAATCGTCCTCGCCAAGGTAGTACCCGGGGATGAAGCTGATCCCCTTGGCGCGCAATTCGCCAGTCACCTTGGCCATGCAATCGAAGAGCGTGTCTTCGATCTTGAGGGTCAGGTCGCAGATCCGACTTTGCAATAGCTTCTGCAGACCGACCTCGCGCTCCACCGAGTTGTCGGTTGGGGCCTTAACCTGCGTGCGCTTGAGGCGGACCGCTGCCAGCGGCATGACGATCCAACGTTTACCATGCGCGCGGCGCGCGACACCCAACAAAGCCGAAGGCTATGACAGGAAAGTGGAGGTGAACCGAAGGTTGAAACAAAACCTAGTATTTCTAGGCAGATAAGTGATGACGTAACGTGCTTAACGCATCTGGCATATGGGCTGCTTCTCTTGATGTCTGGACTTCGCTCTTTGCTGGTATTGTGGCCGCGATGCCCGACGCAAGTCGAAGTTGGTCGAGGCCGGCCCTCGTACTGGTCTTGTACCTGGCCCTGGCCTCCGCGGGTATCGCCTGGTCCACCCTGCGCGGGGATGCCAGCGTGTGGCGTTTCCCCGGTGAGGAGGCCCCGCAGACCCTGGCGGGCGTTCTTGCCGGGCTCTTCATTGGGTTGGGCTTCGTGTTCGCCTCGCGCTACGCCACGCACCGCTTCGAATGGGGGCGCGCGCTGCATCGCGACTTGCGCGCCTTGCTCGGCCCACTGCCGGGAGCGGAGATCCTCGTGCTGGCCGTGGCCTCGGCAGTGGGCGAGGAGATCTTCTTTCGTGGCGCGCTCTTGCCAGCCATCGGTATATGGGCCTCGAGCGGGATCTTCGCTCTTCTGCACGTTGGGCCGAAGTTGAGATTCTTGCCCTGGACGATTTCGTCGTTTGTCGCCGGCATGGTGTTCGGCCAGCTGTTCCTGTGGTCTGGCGATTTGGGCGGCCCCGTGGTTGCCCACTTCACCGTCAACGCTCTCAACCTGCGCTATCTTTCCAACACGGATCTGCGATGAGGAATCGGGTGAAATCGTACCTGTCCGAAGTCAAGTGGCAACGTGCGCAGGTCCCGACCAGATGGCACGGAGGCCCGTTCGTCTTCCTCGTCCCAATCGCCACGATGGCTGTCCTGGGGACGCCGGGGCACGCCGCGGACGAGTTCTCCGGGGCGGACAAGCTGCGTGCCATCTACTCGGCGGAGTTTCGCTTCAACAAGGACGGTTTGCCGGTGGTACCCGTGGCCATTGCCGAGGGGCTGTCCGACGTCACCGTCGCTGCTGGCCCTGGCTCCGTGCGCCTCCTGCCCGAGGGCGACGGCGGCTCCGAGGTTCTCGCGGACGACACCTGGCAGATCCGGGCCTCAGCCACCAGCGCGGCCCGCTTGCGCTACTGGACCGTGGTCTGGCGCGGACCGGTGGCCAAAGGCCAGGAGGCGGATGACCAGGTGGCCTTGTGGAAGAGCAAGGGCGAAAAGCCCCGGCGCTTCGAGCAAGGAACCCTTTTCGGGGTGGGGGGAGAGGTCCTCGACCGGCGCGAAGCCCTGGTGGTCGTGGGGCCGAGCAACACGCACGAGGAGGCGGAGCACGCGTTCGCTCGCTTGGCTGCGAAATCGCCCCTGCATCGGCCAGGGGTCTTCACCGAGCTGATGGACCGGCCGCATGGCCAGTTGGAAGCCACGGGCGCAAAGTCGGGCGTCAAGGTGCGCAACGAGGGGGTGCTCTGGTTCGTGCCGGTGGGTGACGCGCCTTTGCGCGTGGAAGGTAGCGGCGAGCGGGACGGCGAGAAGATCAAGGTTGCTGGCTCCTACGCTGGTCGGGTGTACGTCACCATCGACAGTCGCGGCCGTATGGCGGTGGTCAACGCGGTTCCCGAGAACAAGTTGCTGGCCGGCCTCATTCCGGCCGAAATCTTTCCGAGCGCGCCCGCCGAGGCACTCAAAGCCCAGGCGGTTGCGGCGCGCGGGGAGCTGCTCTCGAAGATCGGCACACGACATATCGGGGATCCTTTCCGGCTGTGTTCACGGACCCATTGCCAGGTCTATTCCGGAGCTGGTCGCGAGACGCCGCGCACCACCGCCGCGGTCGAGGCCACGCGCGGCCAGGTTCTGTTCGAGGCATCGGGCGGTCTGGCCGACCCCGTCTACTCCGCGAACTGCGGCGGCCACACCGAGAACAACGAGAATGTGTGGGCCGACATGCCGGCACTGCCCTCGCTGCGGGGGCACCGCGACGCCGCGCCTCGGGCTGACGATCCCTACGCGAGGGGAATCACTCCGGCGAACGTGGCTGCATTCATCGCCAAGCCTCCGCCTGCCTACTGTGGCCAGTCCAAGCTCGGCGCGGGCGATCGTTTCCGGTGGACAGTCACGAGGTCGAAGACCGAACTGGACAAGCTCCTCGGCAAGTATCGCCTTGGCAGTCTCCGGTCGATCGAGGTACTCGATCGCGGCGTATCCGGCCGAGCCCGTGCCGTGCGCGTGACGGGCGCCAAGCGCTCGGAGACCATCCGCGGCGAATTGCGCATCCGCCAGACCTTCGGCAACCTGCGCAGCTCGCTCTTCGTGGTGGAAGTGCAGGCGGGCGGCGCCACCTTCCACGGCGCGGGTTTCGGGCACGGCGTGGGCATGTGCCAGACCGGCGCCATCGGGATGGCCGAGGCGGGCAAGAGCTACCTCGAGATCCTGCGCCATTACTATCCCGGGACGAGTCTGCGCAAACTCTGGTAGTTTCGCGCAACGGTTTTCACCACACAGGGCACAGGAGTCTCGTTGGAGAAGGATATTGGATAACGAACAAGTCGCCCCGCAGCCGGAAGCCACCCGGTCTTCCCGGGTCACGGTCGTGGTTCCGACGTACAAGGAGGTGGAGAACCTGCCCCACCTCATCACCCGCCTGGGCAAGGTGCGCGAGGAACATGGCCTCGACCTCGACGTGCTCATCATGGACGACGACAGCCGAGACGGCTCGGCCGAGTTGGTCGCAGCACGACCCGAGAAGTGGGTGCGGATCGTCGTGCGTACGACGGATCGCGGGCTCAGCCCTTCGGTGCTCGACGGCATGAGACGCGCCGAGGGTGAAATCCTGGTGTGCATGGACGCCGATCTCAGCCACCCGCCCGAGGCCATCCCGCACATGCTGCGCAAGCTGGAGGGGGGGGCGGACTTCGTCATCGGATCTCGCTACGTGCAGGGTGGCTCGACTTCGGACGACTGGGGTTTTCTGCGCTGGCTCAACAGCCGGGTTGCCACCGCCCTGGCGCGTCCCCTGACCAGCGCCCGCGATCCCATGGCCGGCTTCTTCGCGTTCAGGCGTTCGACCTTCGCGGCAGGGCGCGACTTCAACCCGGTCGGCTACAAGATCGGCCTCGAATTCATCGTCAAGTGCGGCTGCGAACGCGTCGTCGAGGTGCCCATCCATTTCGAGGACCGGCAACTCGGCAAGAGCAAGTTGACCATGCGGCAGCAGTTGCTCTACATCAAGCATTTGCGGCGCCTGTACACTTTCAAGTTCGGCGCCTGGTCGCAACTCGTGCAGTTCCTCACCGTGGGCGGGCTCGGCACCGTTGTGAACCTGGTTCTGCTCACGGCGTTCCTTCATTTGGGCATCGGGACCAAGCCGGCGGTGGCCCTGGCCATCGTGCTTTCCATGGTGTTCAACTTCATACTCAATCGCCGCTTCAGTTTCGGCGAATCACGCAAGGAGAGCTGGATTCGGCAGTTCGCCGGGTTCATGTCCGCGTGTTCGATCGGAGCGCTCATCAACTACGCGGTCACGCTGCTTCTCATCGGCAAGACTTTTCACCTGCGACCGCAAATCGCGGCACTGGCCGGAATCGCCGCCGCCACGGCGTTCAACTTTCTCGCCAGCCGCTATCTGGTCTTTCGTTCCTCCCACAT
>Ga0210133_1000361_pt1 | contig 17144 bp, 12 predicted proteins | sample Joice_ThreeSqC_D_2_FD_184874 | JGI IMG/M metagenome (GOLD analysis project Ga0210133, IMG submission 184874) | Wetland microbial communities from San Francisco Bay, California, USA, that impact long-term carbon sequestration - Joice_ThreeSqC_D1... | ecosystem: Environmental > Aquatic > Marine >...
ATATCCTGCTGTTACCATAACGGATTTTATATTTTCTTCTCGCGCAATTTTGGAAATATCGATAACGTACTCGCCAAATATTGTCGGATCATTATACGTATATGCGATAGAAGGAACGGAATGCTGCTTGGCAAGTTTAACAACATCTTCCGGCGAGGCTTTCAGAGAATTTACATCATCAAGCTTTGCCTTGCTGATAGACCAATTCTGGCAAAACTTACAGCCGAGATTACAACCCGCGGTTCCGAAGCTGAGTATTTTTGTGCCGGGCAAAAAATGATTCAACGGTTTTTTTTCAACAGGATCGATTGCAAAACCGGTAGGTCTTCCATATCCCAGAGTAACAAGCTTTCCCTTTTGGTTCTGGCGGATATAACAAAAGCCCGGCTGTCCTTCACCAATTTTACAATAGCGCGGGCATAACGTGCAGAGAATCTTTCCATTCTCTGCAGGTTCCCACCATTTGGCTTCCACGGATTTTTTAATCTTCTGAAACATATATTCACATCACCTCAAATCTTAGCCAGTTTGCCCTGCTTTTTTCTGTAAATGGAGTACCGGACATAAATAAGACCATATCACCTTCATTAACAAGTCCGGCATTGAGTATTATTTCTTTTGCCTGATCAATTGCAATATTTTGTTTATCTATTTTTTCCATATAAAGTGAGGTTACTCCCCATCTAATCCGCAGCGCATTCATTGTTTCAAAACTGTTTGATATTGCAATAATTCGTGAATGGGGTCGGTATTTTGAGAGACCCTTTGCCGATCTTCCTTTGTATGTAAATAACACAACTGCTTTTGCATTTACCTGCTTACAAATTTCTGCAATTCCTCTGAAGACAGAATCGAATAGATTTTCTTCAAGTAATTGAGGTATTCTGAAATTCAATTTTCTTTTTATCGTCGGATGTTTTTCAGAGCTCAATATTATTTCTCTCATAACTTTTACAGCGGCTAAAGGGAACTCACCTACGGAAGTTTCTCCGCTTAGCATAACTACATCTGTTCCGTCCCATACAGCATTTGCCACGTCTGAGGCTTCGGCTCTTGTTGGAACGGGGGAATATATCATCGATTCCAGCATTTGTGTTGCCGTGATAACCAGCTTGCCTTCTTCATTACACCTTCTAATAATTTGTTTTTGAAGAACAGGAACTTCCTGCGGCGCAAGTTCTACTCCAAGATCGCCACGGGCAATCATTATTCCATCGGCTGTTTCCAAAATATTTTCAAAATCGTCTATTGCTTCTTTCTTTTCTATTTTAGCAATAACTGGAATATCATGATCTTTCTCCTTCAGCCAGGTTTTTAGTTGTTTAATATCTTTTGAAGAACGGACGAATGAAAGTGCTATATAATCGATCCGGTGTTTTAGTACGAATTCCAGGTCGGCAAAATCTTTTTCAGTAATCGATGAAGTTGATAATTTCATTCCCGGCAGATTCATTCCTTTACGGGGTGAAAGAATTCCGCCATTCTCAATTTCGCAAGTAATTGAAGTCTTATTCTTGTTGATGATCTTTAACCTGATAAGTCCATCATTAATTAATATCGGCGCACCAATTTCTGCATCCTTTATTAATTCCTTATAAGAAGTAGAAATAATTTTTTCATTGCCCTCGATTTCTTCAGTCGTAATTTCAATTTGATTTCCAGATTCGATTTCAATAGATGGTTTGCTTAATTCCCCTATTCTTATTTTCGGACCTTGAAGATCAACCAAGATTGCCATAGGAGATTTTATGTCTATACAGACACTATTTATGGAATCGAATAATTTTGTATAGAAATCGTAGTCCCCATGAGACATATTAAATCGCACCCCGTCAACACCTGCGTTAATCAATTTCTTAATTAGCGCTTCAGATGAAGTCTGGGGACCGAGTGTTGCAAGTATTTTAGTTTTCGCTACTTCGGGTTGTTTCAACTTCATCTTTTGTATTTCTTACTTGTTGAAGAAGCTTTCTTTTTCATTGCTCTTCCCCGGGCATACATATCTTTTATCTTTTTTTCTACAAGATCAAATACCGAGCCCTTGCTGTAACCTTTTGGTGTTTTTGTGCCTGCTGTAACCCCTGTAAGAATTTCAATTCCTTCTTCCACTCTTTCAATTGGGTATATGTGAAATTCTTTTTTCTTTACTGCATCGACTACGTCTTCTCTCAGCATCAAGTCTTTTACATTTTGAACCGGGATTATCACACCTTGTATTTTATTTAATCCCGCAGATTTACAAACATCAAAAAATCCCTCAATTTTTTCATTAACTCCGCCTATTGGCTGTACATCGCCTTTTTGATTTAATGAACCTGTAACAGCGATCGATTGTTTTATGGGTAATCCGGAAAGAGTAGAGAGTAAAGCAAAAATTTCTGCACACGATGCGCTGTCGCCATCAACTGTTCCGTACGATTGTTCAAAAACAAGATTAGCATTAAACGCCAGAGGATGTTCCTGCCCAAATGTTTCTTTAAAGTAGCCGGAAATAATAAGCACGCCTTTATTATAATGACGACCGCTCATTCCTGCTTCGCGCTCTACATTTATAATACTACCGCTGCCCAATGAAACGGTTGCTGTAATTCTTGTCGGTCTTCCAAAAGAATAAAAATCTGCCGAATAAATTGCCAGCCCGTTTATCTGACCGCATCTTTCACCGGTTACATCCATAAGAAAGGAATGATCCTCAAACATCTCTGTTATTTTTGTTTCGAGCATACCGTGTCTTTCACGGATAGTTTGATAAGCTCTTTCCACGTGAGCCGAAGTAACTATATCGGCACCATCGTCCTTTGCCCAGAAACTGGCTTCCCTTGCGAGATCGGCTATTTTGGAAAACCTGGTTGTAAGCTTGTTCTTTTGTCCAACGAAAATTGCGGCTATTTCAAGCAAATTTGCGATGGCATATTTATCAAATTCTTTCAGGTTTTCATCTTTAATAAACTTTTTTATAACACGTGCATATTCAACCAGAACTTTATCACTGCGCTTAATTTCGTAATCGAAATCGGCTTTAACTTTAAACATTTTCTTAAAGTCATATTCATATTCTGCAAGGTATGAATACACAAATTGGCTGCCGATTAAAATCACCTTAAGATTTAGCTCAATCGATTCGGGCTTGATAGATGAAGTTGAGAATTGAAATACATGCGGAGAATCCTGCATTTCTAATTTGTTGTAGGTTAAAATTCTTTTAAGTGTCTTCCATACGCCGGGTTCTTCAAATAGATGCATTACATTAAGTACAAGATAGCCACCGTTAGCCCTCAGGATAGATCCCGCTCTGATATTTGTGTAGTCGCTGTAATATCCTCCGCGTCCGTCGCTGACTTTTTCAATTGAACCAAAAAGATTGGAATAAGTCGGAGAAGTTTCAATAATAATCGGGCATTCTTTCACCGAACTATTATCGAGAATAATATTAACATCGTAGTCTCTGAAATAATCGATAAGCAAGCCTTCGTCAGTGGTTTCGCCATGCGGTTTTGTCCCCTTAAATATCTGGATATTTTCCAGTATGTTAGTTTCTACTTGTTCTAAATAAAGACTTACCTTTGGCTGGGAATAATTTTCTTTCAGATTTTCCATAACTACTTTTACTACATCCTGTACAGCTTCTCTCTCAAGCTCTTCTAATTTCTTTTGAAACTCCTTGCTTATTTTAAGTCCTTTTTTAAATAGTAACTGAAGTTCTTCCTGATTCTCATTGTACTTTTTCACGATGTCCTTCGCTTTATCCTGAGTAATCACCCCCTCTTTTACTTTTTGATCAAGTTGAAAAACAGGAACCTGCTCATCATTTATGATTGGTATGATATCGGGACGAGCTATTTCCCCAACTTTTATTTGACCGATAGAAAATCCTTTTTTCCTGAACTTCGTATCGAAGCCGTTCATCAGGTCTTCTTCCTTCTTGCTGTATTCAGTCATTATATTTTTTTTCTTCCGAAGATAACTATCACCTTCGAGTGTTTGAGTAATTTTTTGTTTTAATATTTCTATGGTCGAATTAAGCTCTCTTTTAAAATCTTTTGCTTTACCCTTAGGAAATGTTAAAAGGATTGGTCTATCATCGTTTTGAAAATTATTAGCATAAGCATAATCGTTTAACTCAGGACATTCAGAACTTATTGCTTCCAGAATTTGCTTAACGCTTGTAGCTTTACCTGAACCCGACAACCCGGCAATGTAAATATTATAACCGGGCGCTCTTAGCTCCACACCAAGCTTAAGCGCTTTTAATGCTCTTTCCTGTCCGAGTATTCCGTCGATAGGTTCTAAATCACTCGTAGAAGTGAATTTAAAAACATCTGGATCGCACTTCCATCTTAATTCCTGTGGTTTTAGCTCTTTGTGCTTTTTGGGTTTTGGAGGATTCATTTAGGTGCTCTTCAAATTTTAGTGTTAGGAGAAAAGTCATTCAATATTTGTGTATAAAAATGTAAATATTCTAAATGCTAATAGCAAAAATAGAATTATTAAAGATGTTAAATACAACAAAATAGTCTGTTGAATTTTTATTTATCTTTTGTGATCAGTTATCAAAAAATTTGATCCTATGTTAGATGAAAAACAAATAGCAAAGGCAAGAAGTTATTTCCCTTATTTGGATAAAGCTATTATTTATCTTAACCATGCTTCAACCGGACCGCTGACCACAAAAGTAAAATCTGCAATTGATGACTTATTAAACGATAAAAATGAAGGGAAGATAGATGACTACAATGAATTGCTGCAAAAAACCGGTGAAGCTAAACAGCTACTTGCTGAAATGTTGAATGCAACTTCAAGTAGAATTGCGTTTACGCAAAATACCTCCATTGGATTGAATATTCTTGCCAGGGGAATCCGATGGAGAAAAGGAGACAGGGTAATTCTAAATGATGTTGAATTTCCGGCAAATGTTTACCCATTTTTGAATCTGCAAAGAAAAGGTGTTGAAATCGATTTTGTAAAATCAAAAAACGGAATTGTTACGGCAGAAGATATCATCGATGCTTTTAAACCAAATACGAGATTAGTTTCAGTCAGTTATGTGCAATTCCTCAGCGGGTACAGAATCGATCTTGAGAAATTAGGTAAAGCCTGTAAACAGAAGGGGATTATACTTTCAGTTGATGCGATACAGGGACTTGGAGCAGTGAACATCGATGTTAAGAAATGCTCAATTGATTTTATTTCCTGCGGAACACAAAAATGGCTGTTCGGTTTGCAGGGAATGGCTTTTATTTATGTAAGCAAGGAACTTCAGGATAAAATGGATTCTGCATTCGTTGGCTGGCTTTCTGTTGAAAATGCCTGGAGTTTACTTGATTACGAATTTAAACTGAAGAGAACGGCAAATAAGTTTCAGCCGGGCACGTTAAATACAATCGGCATTTATGCACTAAATGCTTCATTAAAAATGTTTGATGAGTTTGGTTTTAAAAATATTGAACGGCAAGTGCTTGCAAATTCGACGCATTTCATTAATCAGTTAATTGATATCGGGTTAAATCCAATATTAAAAGGTTATGATGAAAAACATCTGTCAGGAATTGTAAGTTTCAAAATCGAAGATTCTGAAAAGATTTTTAATCACCTGACGGAAAAAAATATAATCGCCGCCGTTAGAGAAGGATATCTAAGATTTGCGCATCATTTTTACAATACACAAAAAGAGATCGATAAAGTTGTTGCTGAACTAAAAAATTATTAGAATATTCACAACTGATAAAAGATAATTATTAATAACTATTCAGGATAAATAATGAGAACTGTTCTAAAATTTCAATTATGTCTTATGTTGCTGGTGGCGACAATATTTTTATTTCATAACCAGAGTTTTGCTCAAAACAACGATAATAAGGTCAGGCTCAGTCCAAAAGCTGCGGTAGTACAAACTGTGGGATTTACCGATGTTCGAATAGATTACAGCAGACCCGGTGTTAAAGGAAGAGAAATCTGGGGAGGATTAGTTCCATATGGTAAGGTATGGCGTGCAGGTGCTAATGAAGCAACCACTATATCTTTTTCCACAGATGTAAAAATTAATGGTAAAACATTAAAAGCAGGTAAGTACGGATTTTTCACGATTCCAACAAAAGATAAATGGACAATAATTTTTAATAAAATAGCAGATCAATGGGGTGCATTTGAGTACAATGAAGCCGAAGATGTTTTGAGAGTTGATGTTACTCCTGAAAAAGGCGGCTCACAGGAATGGCTTGCTTATACAATATCAAAAACTTCGGAAAACACTGCGGTTGTACGACTTGAATGGGAAAAATTAAAAGTGCCTTTTACTGTAGAAGTTTCAATACAAAAATAAGAACATATAATATGTAGGGATTTGATTAATCAAATCCTTACAAAATTCAACCTCTAATCAATTTTAGAAGTTCTTTAGTCTTCTTTTTCATTAACTTTTCGTTGCCCTTGCTCTCTACATTTAATCTTATGATCGGTTCGGTGTTCGAAGAACGCAGGTTGAATCTCCATTCATCATACTCAACAGACAAGCCGTCTATTTTATCAATTTTACCATCTGAATATTTTTCTTCTGCTTCTTTTATTTTTAATGCCGGTTTATCGATGGTTGAATTAATTTCACCGGAACAGGGATAATCTTTAATCATTTCTCCAACGAGCTCGGATATTTTCTTATTATCTTCACCCATCAATTGCAGAACTAATAAAAACGGGATCATCCCGCTATCTGAAAATGAATTATCTCTGAAATAATGATGAGCCGACATCTCGCCGCCGTAAACTGCATTTACTTCTCTCATCTTTTCTTTAATGTATGCGTGCCCGCTTTTAGAAACCACTGCTTCACCGCCAGCCTTTTTTACAACATCGTAAGTGTTCCAAACGAGACGCGGATCGTGTACAATTTTTCCGCCGGGATTTGTTTTAAGAATAGACTTTGCAAGTAATCCAACAATATAATATCCATCGATAAAATTTCCATTTTCATCAAAAAAGAAACAACGGTCATAATCACCATCCCATGCTACACCAAGATCCGCTTCGTTTTTAATTACAGCTTCCATTGTAGATTTACGGTTTTCCGGCAAAAGAGGATTAGGAACGCCGTTAGGAAATTTTGAATCCGGTTCAAAAAAAACTTTTATCATCTTGATGGGTAGCTTTGCTTCAATCGCTTCGAGAGCAGGACCAATACAGCCATTTCCGGCATTTACCACTACTTTTAATGGATTAATTTTCGCCGGATCGAAAAATTTATCAAGGTGATTTATAAATTCATTTAAAACATTTTTTTCGCTTACCGAACCTTTTTTATCCCCAATCGTTCCGAGCTCGTTTTCAACAATCATCTGTTCGATCTTATCCAATCCTGAATCATATCCCACAGGAACCGAACCGCGTTTAACGAATTTCATTCCGTTATATTCAGGAGGATTATGACTGGCTGTTATCATTATCCCGCCATCGGCATCGAAATGAGGTGTAGAAAAATACACCATTTCAGTACCGCATAGCCCTATATCAATTACATCTGTCCCGCTGTCATTCAAACCGCGGATTAATGATTCAGATATTTCATTTGATGATTCCCTTACGTCGTGACCCACAATAACTTTTCTGGCATTAATTAAAGTCGAATATGCTCTTCCGATTTTATATGCGAGATCTGTGTTAAATTCTCCCGGCACTTTTCCTCTTATATCGTAGGCTTTAAATCCCGTTATTTTTGGCATTTGAGTGTTCCGTATTTTACTTGCTAAGTTGTTTATTGATAAATAATTCCTGTATTAAGAATTGTATTTTTCGGTGCCGAGCAAAGCGCTATGTTTACACGCTTAAAAATTACATTTGAAAAATAGCTATACTCGCTTTCAGAAAAAACTTAGAGAGAGATTTTTTTTTCAATGGACTTTTTGAATTTTACTAATTACATTGGCACTACAAATATTCGTGGAGAGAGTTATCGAAAATACCGATACTGTAAAGTGGCACTTCGCTAAATGCAACAATTCCAGATGTAACTCTATTTTCCTTGTGAATCCTAAGGAATCGCCAGGTGAACTGGGCTATATTTGTCCGGATTGCAGCGCAAAAACAATTACATCTCATGTTGTACAATGTTCAAGCTGTAGAACGATACTTAATTTTGTCCGAGCGGCGCCCAATGAGGAAAAAGTAGTCTTCAATGTACCCAAGTGTTCGCACTGTATAGGTACGGTTGAGGATGAATGGGAAATCGAACCGCTCTATCAGCCGGATTCTTACATTTAGAAACTGATCACTGCTTAAACTAAAGATCAATTCGTTCTGAGCAGAGGAATATTTCTATCCTCAAAGAATTTTTCTATTCGAAAAAGATTTACGAATAGAAGAGGATATTTATAACCAATTTGGAAATAGAAAATATTTTATTTCCGGTTCTGTTTTCCTGATTTTTAAAATCCGTTTTTCAATCGGTCTCAGATGGAGTAATTGAAATAGAAATGGAATGATGAATACTGGGCAAGAGTATTGTTAAAAGTTATACCGTACTCGATACCGCCGCCAATTTTAAATCCTTCAAGGTTGAATCCACGTAAATCCCATCCACCTGATAATGATAAAACAATACCATAGCTCCAGGAATCGGTATCGCTAAAGGTACGGTCTTTAAGTGCAAGAAGACCAAATCCTTCCTCGAGGAAGATATGGTTTTCAAAATACTGGGTGGTTATTCCTTTTAAATTGATTCCCCACAAATACGGGAAGTATGGCTTTTTTGTGTTTGGAAGAATTGCATCTAAATCCCTCGCATAAATAATACTTAACCTGGGAGTTACCTCAAGAAATAATATAGTATTCGTTTCAATGAAGGCTGATGTAGTGAAAGTTCCGATTGAAAGAGATTGCCCTTTGATTGAACCTCCGCCTATGAAACCTCCGACACCCACTTTAAGTTGTGCCCGGGAGGCGGTTGAAAGTAAAATCACAAATAAAATAGTATTGATTGGGATAATAATGTTTTTCATTTAACTTATTAAAATAATTTTAACAATTTTCTTATACTAAAACTAAAGAAATATTTGCTAATGAACTTTAAAGTTTTTCCTGAAATTAAAACAAGTCGATTAATATGAGTAAAAGATCAGAAATAAAAATTACCGTTAGCCTGGATGATAAAAATAATCCTGAAAAAATTGAGTGGGAGGCAACTGATTCTCAATTTGTAGGTAGAAAACCCGCCCGAACTTTACTTCTTTCCTTATGGGATGAAAAAGAAAATGTTACTTTAGGAATAGATCTCTGGACCAAAGAGATGACGGTGAACGATATGAATATTCATTTTCACCAGGTTTTATTAAAGCTGGCTGATACATTTGAGAGATCGACGCGAAACAGCGAAGCTGCAAATATGATCAGGAAATTTGGGAAAGAATTTTCCGATAAGCTTGAGCTAACTAAAAAGTAGTTTGAATTTCAATTACCAGGTCTTTTTTCCTATCAGGATTTGATTGTAATTCTCACTTCCACCTCGTGGGATGGATAGGGATTTCCAGTTTTTCCCGGCAATTATTCTCGCTATTAAAACAATTTGTCCAACGTGATAACTTAAATGAGCAAGTGAACGATGCAGAGCTTCAGCAACAGAAAGTTCTTTACCACGGATGGTTATAGTTTTATCCAGATCATCGTCTGTAAGCTCATCTAAAGTAGTAAGCAAGATACTCCATCCGTCATTCCACTTTTTAATCAATTCGTTTCGGGAAAGATTTATTTCTTCGAATTCCGTATCGCGGTTTCTCCAGGATTTTTCTCCATCGGTTGTGAGAAAGTCCGTGAATCTCGATTTTAAATTTCCGGAAATGTGAGCAACTATAACCGAAATAGAGTTGTTATCATCACCAAATACTTTATTCAATCCTTCTTCCGGTACCTGATCGATGGCTTTTTCACCGAGATTTTTGTACCGGAGATATTCTGATTTGATTGATTCAACTAACATAGCAATACTCCAATGTTAATCAACATAACTGATTCTGTAAATTTTATCTCCGTAATCATCAGACACCAGGATAGAACCATCGGGCAATTGCTGGATATCGACCGGTCTGCCGGAGACTTCTTCACCCTTAAGCCAGCCGGAAGCAAATACTTTATAACTAACAGGATTATTTCCTTGTAATTTTACTACTGTAATTCTGTAGCCGATTTTCTTGCTGCGGTTCCAGCTTCCATGTTCAGCTATGAATATCTGGTTTTTGTATTCTTTGGGAAACATTTCCCCTGTGTAAAATCTCACGCCGAGTGATGCAACGTGAGGACCAAGCTCTTGCCTGGGTAAAGTAAAGTCGGAAGCAGAATGTCCCTTACCGAATTCGGGATCAGGAACATTTTTTCCAAACCAATACGGAAACCCAAAGTTCAATCCTTTTTCCGGTGCGCAGTTGAGTTCATCAGGAGGAAGATCATCGCCCAGCAAGTCTCTACCGTTATCAGTAAACCATAATTCATTTGTTTTGGGATTCCAGTCGAATCCGACGGTGTTGCGTATTCCGTGTGCAAAAATTTCAAAGCCGGAACCATCAGGATTCATTCTTGTGATTGAAGCAAATCTTGGGTCGGTGGTGAGACAAACATTGCAGGGTGCACCGATAGGAACATAAAGTTTTCCGTCTGGACCAAATCGTATGAATTTCCATCCGTGATGACCTTCCGTTGGAAGATCATCTTTTATAACGATAGGTACAGGATGATTCCGAAAAGTGCCGGATATATTTTCATATTTAAGGATTCTGCTGATCTCAGCTACATAAAGATCCCCGTTCCGGATAGCTACTCCATTTGGATTATTTAATCCTGAAGCCACGATAACTACTTCATCGGCTTTGTAATCTTTATTATTATCAATAACGGCATAAACGTTTCCTGTATTTCGTGTACCTACAAACAGAATTCCGTCGCTGCTCAAAGTCATTGACCTTGCACCCGGTACATTAGCATAAAGTTCAATCCTGAATCCAGGAGGCATGGAAATATCGCCGTTATCAATTTTTTCCCGGTTTGTGTTACAGACTATGCAAACAAAAGGAATAGTGATAAAAGTGATAAGTAAAATGATGTGCTTGAAACTTTTCATGATTATTTCCTTTCATCGATTATTCTGATAATTTCACACTGCATCCGCCGTGTTGACGCAATCATGTTTTTATTATTGCGATCGGTAAGTAAAATAAAAAATAATTTATTTTTTTTATCGATCCATAAAGAATTTCCATCATCTGAATAGTAACCAAAACCATTGGCAGACAAATTTTCGCATTCGTTATTCTTTGTGAAAACTGTTTGCCAATTTGTATAGCTTACAGGCAATAGTAGTGAAGTTATATCGTCAATTATAGGAGCGGTAAAATACTGCCTGCCGTCATAATATCCATTCTGAGTTAACATTTGTGCAAACACCGCAAGATCTTTCAGGTTTGAATATAAAGCATCTGTTCCGGTAAATCCACCTAAAATATTTTTTAGTATTTCGTTCCTGTTTATAGAATTTCCATAACGAAAATTATTCGTTCCAAAGAGATGTGAATTATACGATTTCTCATTGACGTAAGTATTCTTCATTCCAAGTGGTTTGAACAATTTTTCATTCAGAAAATCAAAAAGTTTTTTCCCGCTTATTCGTTCGATCAAAAACTGAAGTACGATATCGTTTAATTCGCTGTAACGGATCACCATTCCGGATTTATACAAAAGATCAGATTTTATTATTGAATTAATAAGATCTGTTTTATTCCAGTTAATGTTCAGTGAATCAAATTCACTTTTAAAACCGGAATTGTGCATTAATAAATTTTTGACGGTAATATCCTGCTTATCGGTATTTCTGAACCCGGGTATATAGTAACGAACTCTGTCATCGAGCAATAGTAATTTATCTTTGATGAGAAGCATAACAGCGGATGTTAAGGCTATGGGGGCAGTTAAATTTCCAAGGTCGAAATTTTTATCAATAGTTAAAGTGCTCGCTGGATTGCCTGATGAATTTTCAAAAGAATTTTGATAAACGATTTTCCCGTTTTTACCGGTGCATAGGTTTATATTTTTCATGCCGGTTTTTTTTAGCATATCGATAGCAACGGGATTTATCATGCTGAACAAATTATTATCAAGTTTTATTTTGAGCTTTGTCTCTTTCGATTTCTCCATCACAATGCCGTCACCTATTTCAAGGTCGGTACCGGGAATGGAGACCGGAAGCTTTCCCCTGATATCGATTTCACCAAGAATTGCTTTGAGACCTGCATTTTGCGAGGCGTACGAATAGCTGTAAGTATTAAGAAATGTTTTACTTTCAGGAATTGATAATGGAAGGTATGGACTCTTGAAACTTATTAATATAACATCGGCTCTTAACGTAAGAAGACTCTTAATCAGATCAACCTGGCTTTCTCTTAACTTTTCATTTCCACCCCGCTTTTTCACATCAATAAAAACAGGAAGAAAAATCAGATCGGAATTATTAACTGACGAAATTATATTTTTATATTCTTCGGGTTTACTTGTGTTGTTGATAAGATAAGTTTTTATTCCGCTAAATCTGTTCTGCAGAATGTTTTGAAAATATTTCGATGTTTCCTCTCCTTTTCCGTCGGTAACAGTAACACAGGAAATATCTTCATACTTCATCATATCAACAGGAATAATTTTCGTATCATTTTTAACAAGGGTTATCGATGCCTCGGCTATCATATCTGCAAGCTTTTGATGTTGTCCGTTATTCACTGAATCGATGATTGCATCTGTAGATAGTTTTTTAGATGATTCGATTTTCAGCCATCTTTTTGCCGAAAGAATTTTTTTTATGCTATTATCAATCCGTTCCATGGATATTTCACCGGATTTAACCGCATCGTAAATTATTCTGATCGCCTCAACAGGTTTGGGAGGCATAAGAATAATATCATCACCGGCATTTACCCCAAGTAAGATCGCATCCTTCAGTGAAAACATTTTTGTTATCGCTTGCATGTTAAATGCATCCGTCACTATCAAACCGTCAAATCCCAGCTGGTTCTGCAGAAGATCAGTAACAATTTTTTTTGATAAGGATGCCGGAAGAGTATCGAGTGCCGGAACTTCCAGGTGTCCGATCATAATCGATTGAACGCCATGTTTAATTGCATTAACAAAAGGGAAAAGTTCATTATCTAAAAGATATTGAGCTGAGCCATTAATTATCGGAAGATCGGTATGTGAATCAATTTCTGTATTACCGTGTCCCGGAAAATGTTTTGCAGTTGAAATTACTCTGCCGTGCTTTGTCCCCAGTATAAATGATGAAGCAAGTTCCGACACAGTAAATTTGCTCTCGGAAAAAGAACGGATATTAATAACGGGATTAAGAAAATTATTATTTATATCAAGCACCGGTGCAAAATTTTGATTGATACCTATTAACCTGGATTCTTCAGAAACGGCTCTTCCAACTAAATAAGAGTAGTAAGAATTGAGAGTAGCCCCGAGCGACATGGCATGAGGAAATTCAAGAGCATCGTCTATGCGATCGCCCAAACCATTTTCATAATCTGCAGAAATAAGTAACGGAATATCAGCAAGATTCCGGGCTTTCTTAATAAAATCGATTTCCTGTCTTAATGTTCCCCGGAACATTATCAATCCACCGATCTTATTTTTTTTAACTAAAGTCATTGTGCTGTCGTAATCAGGTGAAGAAGGATTTAAGTAATTCTCATAAACAGGAGCCATAACCATTTGTGCACATTTTTCATAGAGGCTCATAGATGAAATTTTTTGTTCGATCCAAACTTTGTCTTCATCGGTAAGTGGGAAAACGGACGGATACCTCTTTTCTTTTATTTGCTCATGCGAATCTGAACCGCTCAATTCACTTCGATTCATTATAAAAATGAACGCAAACGTAAGAAGTAACAGCATATTATTTTTATTAATAGTTTTCAACGCCCTCGGATAAAAAGTGAAAATAAGATGATGGAAATATAAGAATAGAAAACTAATCGGTTAATTCAATTACAAGGTCATGCAGTGCGGGACGTACTTTTGTTATTTTATGATTTTCTCTTGTTGGATAAACCCGGTTTGTTAAAAAGATTACAAACAGGTCTCTTGTCGGATCAGTCCATATCGATGTTCCTGTAAATCCGGTATGACCGAAAGAAGACATTGAAAACAAATTACCGGCAGCTGAGTTTTCTGCGGATTTGGTATCCCATCCTAATGCTCTTGTTGATTGATCGGAATATTTCGTTGTAAACAGTTTTACCGTTTCGGGTTTGATAAATTGTTTTCCTTTGTATAAACCTTTGTTTAAAAGCACATTTATTAATTTTGATATGTCCACGGCTGTGGAAAACAAACCTGCGTGCCCGGCAACGCCATTAAGAAGCGAAGCAGTTTCATCATGAACTTCTCCCCAAATTAATTTGTACCGCCAATAGTTATCAAATTCAGTTGGGGCAATTTTATATTTAAGCGAGTCAGGTGGATTGAAAAAGGTAGATGTCATTCCAGGTGGATCAATAATATTTTCTTTACAAAAATCATCTAAACTTTTACCAGTTACTTTTTCAATGATCTTTCCCATCACAATCATTCCAGGATCGGAGTAAACGGTTTTTGTACCGGTTTTGTAAGATAGTTTACATGAATAAATTTCATTCATTACTTCATTTGCATTCTTTACTGTTTTATAAAACGGAAGAGAAGCCGGTAGTCCGCTGTTGTGCAGCAGAAGATTTTTGATCGTAATATTTTCTTTCCCGTTTTTCCCAAACTCAGGAATATATTTTGAAACAGGATCATCGAGTGAAAATAATTTTCTATCATAACAAAGCATTGTTGCAGTTGTTGTAGCAATAACTTTAGTTAATGAGGCAAGATCATAAATTGTATTTGTTGTAACGATGGCTGAGGTATCATCGTAAGTTAAATGTCCGAAAGATTTTTCGTAAATGATCTTGTTATTCTTCGAAATCAAAACAACAGCACCTGGAAAGGCGCTATCTTCAATTGAAGAGTTTATTAACGAATCGATTCTCGAAAAATCAGGATGCTTATCCTGCGACCTGCAGGAAACAAATCCTAAAAGAAAAATTGTTAATATGAGAAGTGAATATCTAAAATAATTTGTTATGTGAGACTGAAGTAAAAAGAAAAACTGTTGAAACGGTTCATAATATATATTTCTTTCAGCAACCCACGACTTAAGTCGTGGGTTAATAATACAACGATCTGTAATATTAACAGTTTCAACTGTTTCTAAAATCATGTTACTCAGTAAATTTCAAATGATTGTTATACATCCTGTTTCTTCTTTCCGAACTCAGGATCCAGAGGAATAAATTTAGTAATAATAAAAGCAGGAATGGTAGATATCATTACCCATATAAAAAAGTGTTGATAGCCGATCGATTCCTGTATCCATCCGCTGATCATTCCAGGCAGCATCATACCCAACGCCATTATTCCTGTTGCAACAGCATAATGTGTAGTTTTGAAATCACCATCTGAAACATAAATTAAATAAAGAAGGAACCCGGTAAATCCAAAACCATAACCAAACTGTTCTATGGCAACGCAGGTATTAACCAATATAAGATTTGTCGTTTGTGTATAAGCAAGAAAAATGTAAACCACATCGGGAAGATTAATTGCAATTAGCATCCACCAGATTGTGTATTTCAAACCATGTTTAGCGGCAACAAATCCACCAATCAAACCGCCGATTGTTAATGCGATGAAACCTATTGTTCCATATACAAAACCATATTGTTCTGTAGTTAAAGCAAGCCCGCCTGCTTCTTTGGTGTCAAGCAGGAAAGGAGTGGCTAACTTTGTAAGCTGTCCTTCTCCAAACCGAAAAAATAATATAAACGCAATAATTATCAGTATGTTTTTCTTTTTAAAAAAGATTATGAAGGTCTTAAAATATCCTGAAAAGAATTCTTTGTAATCGGTATTTGTTCTCTTGTTATCATTTGCTGGAAATGGAAGAATGAATGCGTGATATATTAAGAGTAAAAGGAAAATTCCTATTACGATATAAAATATTATACTCCATGAGTATGGAATATTACCGGTACTTGTTTCCAATTTTCCTGCCAGGATTACTAATAATCCTTGTCCGAAAATGAAAGCAAGGCGATATAACGTTGTTCTTACACCAGAGAAAAATGCTTGCTGATGATCGTCCAGTCCAAGCATATAAAATCCATCGATTGCGATATCGTGAGTTGCAGAACTAAAAGCGATCAGCCAGAAAAAAGCTAAAGTATATTTGAAGAAATTATCGGTTGGAATATTTAATGCAACTCCGGCTAAACCGGCGCCAATAAGAAACTGCATTATTATAATCCAGTATCTTTTTGTTTTAAGCAAATCGACAACCGGGCTCCACAATGGTTTGATTACCCAGGGCAGGTAAAGCCAGCTTGTATAAAGAGCAATATCTGTGTTGGATATATTCATTTTTTTATACATAGCTACGGAGACAACCATAACAAGCACATACGGAAGTCCTTCTGCAAAATAAATAGATGGAACCCAACTCCAGGGATTACGGGATTCTTTTTTAAGCACTCAACATTTCCTTTGCAAGCAAAATTGCACCTTCAACTGGAGAGTTTTTCGGTTTTATAATTTTTATGGATGGTAAAGAAGTTTTGATCTTTTTCTTCAACAAATCTGAATAGGCATTTTTATTGGTAAGAAGACTTCCGGCAAACGAAAGATTCAGTTTCTTTACCCGCATTTTTTTCTTAATAGCTTTAATGAGATTCAAAAGCTCTTCCGATTCTTCATCAAGAATTTTCAAAGCAACTTTGTCCTTACCTGCTGCTGACTTAAGGACTATTTTTGAAACGGAGGCGATATCAAAATTCTTTTTGTGAATGCTGCTAATTAATTTTTCGGGAGTATCGATTTTAAATTCTTTGTAAAGTAATTCAGCAATCTTAGTTCTATTGTTTCGTCCATCTAAATATTTTGAAACCGCCTGTAATCCTTTTCTCCCGATTGAATAACCGCTGCCTTCATCACCAATCATTCTTCCGAAACCGCCGACACGATGTATATTTCCTTTTGAATCTTTACCATAAATAATTGAACCTGTTCCCGCAATTAAAATACATCCCGGTGAATTTGGGAAG
>Ga0210133_1000365_pt1 | contig 17035 bp, 13 predicted proteins | sample Joice_ThreeSqC_D_2_FD_184874 | JGI IMG/M metagenome (GOLD analysis project Ga0210133, IMG submission 184874) | Wetland microbial communities from San Francisco Bay, California, USA, that impact long-term carbon sequestration - Joice_ThreeSqC_D1... | ecosystem: Environmental > Aquatic > Marine >...
AGGAGGCCCGGCCGATAGGGGCAGAGGTTTCTCCGTCGGCAGGGGTGGTTCCCCTCCAAACCAGACCTCGGCCGGCACATCGTGGACCGTTTCCCCCCTGCAGGCCCCCTTGATTCGGTTGGGCGCAGGCTGTGACCGTACTCGGGCGAGGCGATCAGCAGGCCGTCGCACGCGTACAGGGCCTGGCGCCAGCGGGTCACCGGCGGAGGCTCGCTGCCCGCGCTGGGCTCGGCTCGATCAGGGTTAAACAAGGGCAGATCGCCGACACCGTCGAACAGACTCACCGCCACGCCGTCGGTGGAAATTTCGCCGCGATCCGAAGCAGATCGTGATTCCTGGATTGGCGTTGAAGCTTTCCCCAAACACCGAGAATGGTCATGCTCACTCCGACTCAGGTCCAGTTACACATCTGGTCGATGTCGTAGGTCGTGATCTGGACATGGTCGCACGAGGTGGGCGCGAACGCCTCGAACGAGCCGCCGTCGGGCTTGGGTGTGCAAGCGCCGCAGGCGTATCCCTCCGGAAATGAGAGCGGCCAGAAGTCCACCGGCGCCGTCGAGGGCAGGCTCAGCGTCTGGGCTCGCCAGATGACGCTGTACCTGGTGCTGATACCCGCCATGTTGTCGGGGGTGAACGGGTCTACTGCGAGCTTTCCATCCGCGATGGTCTGACCCGCAGGCAGAACCGCGACGAAGGCGATGCCCAACCCGAACGAGTTGATCGCATCGGCCGGCGGCTCGCTCGGCAGGGTGATGGAGAACTGACCGTTCGCGACCGTCCCGTCGCCAAACTTGTACAGATACTCCGGCGATCCCGACAAGACCTCCCAGAGGAGCACGGCAGTCCGACCTTCCCCTTGAACCTCGCTGTCAACCGGCCCACGGATGGTCTGGCCATGCGCGATTTCGGACTTGCTGCACCCGCCACCTGCCACAGCAGTGGCGAAGACTACCAGGTTGACCATCGAATAGGTTCGTCTCATGTCAAAGCGTCCTTTCAAGCAAAGCCCGCGCTCATTGTAGCGTGGGCACGGATGTCCTGCGCTCGCGAGCTTGATGACGTTTGTCGTGGGTGGGCTTGCGGGCGGGGACGGCCCGCGCGGTGGCCGGGTCGAGCCCGTCACCCGCCTCAAGCCACCCCCCAAGACCGAGCTGTTCGAGTAGGCTGAACCGAGATCGCTGGGCACAGGTCTGGCCAAGGAGCACCCTTTGTGCGTCGGCTTACGGAGATAGGAGCAGAAGGTTCGCCGTCGGGGGAGGTCCTTTTCTGCCATCGAGAGGCTGCATGACCAGCGGCGACGAATTGCTGGACCCTACGGGATGCCTCGAATTCGAATCTTGAGTGACTGCCCAACCGTGCCAGGATAGATTCAATGGAAGACCTAGACGGGGATGTCTCGAAGGAGCCGTTTCCCCGCAGCTTTGGGGGATCACGCGGACGCTCTCGCGGAAGTCGACGCCACTCAGCCCTCCCGGCACTCCTGCTTTCGGCACTTCTCAGCGGCTGTAGTGGCAATGACAAGCAAGCCAGCGTCTGCGACTTGTCTGACGGCAGGCAAGTCCCCGTCGGAGCCGTGTTCAGCGACGGGTGCAACTGTTGCTGGTGCGTGACCGCTGGACCTGTTTGCCAAATGGCAATGTGCACCCACGATGCCGATGCCGGCTACTTCCAAGACACCACGCCCTGCCAGAGCGATGATGACTGCTCTATCTCCTTCTTCCCGGGCGCTCTTTGCGTGTTCGACTGGGGTTGCTCGTCCACCCAAGGCCACTGCGTTTCGACTCCCTATTGTTACGGGACCGGCGTGATCGACTATTGCGGCTGCGACGGCCATACCTTCCAACTCGGCGCGAACGGAACTGGCAAACAGTACCCGGATCGCCCTTACGCGCACGTTGGCGCTTGTCCCTAGCCAGGATCGCTCTAGCAGAGCACTCTTCTCCCCGCCGACAGTTTCGTCCTCACGGTGCCCCACGCCTTGCGCGCACGACTCGCGTACGATGGCCGCTTGCTGGATGTGGTGTCGCGCATCTTCCCCGACTTGGTCGGCCCCACCTCTCCGTTGGTCGATGACCTTCGGAAGATGATCCCCGACCGTACCCAGTCGATGCCGGCCCACACCGGCGCCGGCTGTTCCCCTGCCCTAGCTCCCGTGCGCGGCGGGAACTTCAGCAGGGCCCGCTCCTCGTCGTTCCGTGCGATACAATGACCGAGTGGGTCCAGTTGTCGCGGAGGCAATGCGGGATGAGCGCGAGACACAGCTGTGCATACCGGCTTGGCGCCGGCCTCGCGATCGCATGCCTGTTCGCCCCGTCCTGCAGCAACCAGAAATCGCACGGTACGCCTCCGGGCACGATCACTCCGTACTGGACTTCGCCGGCGGCCGACGGGACCTGTCCTGCGGGCATGAGTCCTTGTGGGCTGGACGTCGTGCAGTGCTACGCCCTCGACCACGATCAAGCCAATTGCGGACGTTGCGGCACTGCCTGCACGCCCGGTATCGCCTGCTCCGCGGGGATGTGTCAGCAGGTGGCTTGCTCGAGCCCGCTCGTGTTTTCCGGGCAAACCGTCGGGCCGGAGCAAACGGGTGTCCCGGCCCTGGTCGCGGACATGAACGGAGACGGCAAGCTCGACCTGGTCCGCTGGGACGAGGTTTACGGCACCGTCACGGTCCTGCTCGGCAATGGAGAAGGCGGCTTCTCGTCGGGACCCTCGTGCACGATATCGGATGGGAATGCCGGATCGGCAATGTTCGACTACGTCGCGGTCGGCGATTTCGACGAGGATGGCAGCCCCGACCTGGTCATGGCGGTCCAGGGCCGCTCCGATGCCGTGGAGCTGTGGCTCGGGAACGGTGATGGCAGCCTGCGCGCGCGCCAACCGCATACCGGCGGCTTCAGTGGCCGGGTCTACGTGGCCGACGTCAATCGGGACGGGCACCTCGATGTCGTCACGACCAACGCCTACGACACCAACCTCAGGGTGCTGCTCGGCTGGGGCGATGGCACCTTCACCAAGTTCGGCACGACGTCGGCCGGAGAGGTGAATACGACAATCTTTATTCGCGACTGGGATGGCGACGGGATTCCCGATCTGCTCGCGACCGGCACAACCCTGCACATGCTGCTCGGCACCGGCGACGGCAACTTCTCCAAGCAGCTCGATTGCCAGGTCGCCGTCGACGTTCGGAGCACTGTCATCGCGGACTTCAACCAGGATGGCAAACAGGACGTCGCGACCTACAGCTACAGCCTCGCGATCAGCGTCATGTTGGGCGACGGCAGGTGCGGCCTGTCCGCGCGCACGGATTACCCCATGACGGGCGTGCCCGGTGACCTCGCCGCCGGCGACGTGACCGGAGATGGCATCCCCGATCTCGTAGTGTCGGAGTTCCCTGCCGATGGCGCTTCAAACTCCGGACAGGTGGTTGCCCTGGTCGGCCAGGGCGACGGGACCTTCGTGCTCGCGCCGGACTCGATCGTTCCCGCGAATGTTGGGGGAGTCTTCATCGGCGACTACAACGGCGACGGCCGTGCGGACGTTCTCGTCGATAGCTACAGGACCGGCGCCCAGGTCGAGACGAATGGCTGCGAGTGATGCCGCCATGACGCGTCGAGGGCGTGGTCTTCTTCTGCTGGCCGTGGCCGTGGCGGCGGCCGGCTGTGGCGGGGGACGAACCCCGCTCGTGGGTGGGGTTGCAAGCCCACCCACGCCAGGCCCGGTGCTACCTCCGAATCCAGGTGTCTTGCCCGACCCGGCTGGTGGGTGCGCGCCGGGCAGCGAGCTGTGCGGGCGAGGAGCGGCTGCGCGTTGCTTCGACCTGCAGACCTCGCCCAGCCACTGCGGTGCGTGCGGTAACGCCTGCCCGCCAGGCATTGCTTGCGAAGCGGGGAAGTGCAGGTACTACCGGTGCCGTGGCCAGGTCACCATGAAGGGCTTCGAGGTCCCCTCGGACCATTGGACCTTGTACGCTATGGTGCTTGGCGATCTCGATGGGGATGGTTACCTCGATCTGATCTCCGGTAGCGATCCGAAGCACTACCCGGACTTCGGAAATGCGGCGAGCGTCAGCTCCTTCCTGGGCGCGGGCGACGGCACGTTCGTGACCAAGGACTCGTTCCCGGTGTCTAACCAGACCCGCATGTTCGCGGCCGTCGCCGACCTCAATCGGGACGGAGTGCTTGACGTGGTCACCAAGAGCCCAACGCCGGATTCACTCCGCGTCCGGATGGGCAGCGGCGACGGCACCTTCCTTCCGGGGACCGACTATGGCACCGGGCCGAATCCTGAGGCCATTCTGGTGGCGGACTTCGATGGCGACGGCAACCCGGACATTGCCAGCGCCGATATCGGTCCTTTCCAGGCAACCGACGGTGCCGTGAGCTTGCGATTCGGCATGGGGGACGGGACCTTCGGAGAACGGATGGCGTTTCCCGTCACCGGCAATCCGATGTACCTCCTCTACCTCGATTGGAATCAGGACGGAATCCCGGATCTGGTGGCCGCCGACGACACTCTGCACATTCTTCTCGGTCTGGGCGACGGTGCGTTCGCCAAGGCCCTGGATTGTGGCATCTCGCGCGCCCACGTAACCGTGCCCGTCGGGGAAATACCGCTGGTGGTGACCGACTTCGATCAAGACGGACGCTACGACTTGGCCGTGTCTAGCCGCATTCTCTTCGGCATGAACGGATGCGGGTTCGCCGACGCTTTCGACCTGCCCGGTCCGAGCCCTGTGGTCGGCCTCGACTGGGGTCGCTGGCCACTGTTGGCCGGCGATTTCAACGGCGACGGGCTACCCGACCTGGTCACGGGCGAGGACCAAACCGTGTCGCTGTTCACCGCGGGCGGCATGACCAGCTTTGCCGGCCCACTGACTCTCGCTCATTTCGACCTGACGGGGCCCCTCGGTTTCTCGGGCATCGCCGGCGATCTCAACGGCGACGGCCGCCTCGACCTCGTCGTGAGGTGGGAAGGTGGCGTTCGCGCGTTGCTCAATACCTGCCCGTGAATCTTACGTTGACGTCCTCGACAGCCCTTTTGCCGGCGCCGTGCGCCGGAACTTGCCACCTGCCTGACTTGATTACCTTCGAGCCTCCAGCCATGAGATCCCTGCCGAGGGTCGCGGTCTTGTCCAGTAGCTGGCCATCATCTCGTTCTCCTCCGCTTTCTGGGAGGTCAGGCCGTCAGCTGGAGCGGAGGCGGTTCGGGCACGAGCGTTAGGACCCCCGCGACCTGGTTCCCCACCGGAAAAGTCCCATTGGGGTCGCTTCCAACTAGCTGATGTCACTCAGCTTCGTCTCTTCCGTCTGCTTCTGCTGCCACCAGGCTGCCACGGTGGAGACTAACTGCGGGAGGCGGACCTGGCAATCCGAGCGTGAGCGGCGTCGTCTGTTTCCTTGTTCCTGATTCCTATCGCCTCGACCCTACGGGCCGATCGGGCTCGGCGCGATCGGAGAACCACTCTTCTCCGCGATCTTCTCCAATCCATGGTACCGGACGGGGGCCCTCACTCGACGGCATGGTCCGCTGGCGCGGGGAAGATTGAGGCGTCTAGTTGTTCGGTTGCAAACTGACTGCGATGTGATCGTAGTAGAGCGTGGTGATGCCTTCGAAGCCCGAGTCGGTCCCAAGGATCAGCCAGAGCGTTCCATCGGCCGCGCTGGTCACCGAAAATCCTGAGAGCGTGAACGTCTTCGGCTGGTAGGTGTTGTCAGGACAGGTATTGCTGTTGCCAAGGTTTCCCACGACCTGCATGTCGGCCCCTCCCGTCGACTGCGTTCCTTTATCGAGATCGAGCCACAGCCAGCCCTGGCTGTCGGTCGAGGTCGTTGGCTGCAGGGCCACGGCGCCGATCTTGACGGACACGTTGATGCCGGGGGCGCCCCCGATCCCACCGCAGTCGGCTGGCGCGTTCGTATCGATGACCGCCACCACATCGAGCAGATATCTGGTCTGGGGAACGAGACCCGTGATCTGGCGCATCACGTACATGAACAGGTCGTCGCTGTGATTGTTGCCGCTGAGTCGAAGCCCGCCACCCGGACCAACCTCCGTGGGTAATGCCGCCCAGCCATACTGAAGGTCATAGCCGTTCCCCAGTCCGGGGGGATAGTCGGAGAAGCTGCCCACCCATTCCTGGGTGTCGCTGGGAAAGTCCCAAGAGAAGCTCAAGGTGCCCCCCGTCGAGGGGGTGCCTCCGGAGCCGCCAGTCCCACCGGCTCCCGTGGTGCCACCCGTCGCGGTGCCGCCCGACGCGGTCGTGCCACCAGCCGCAGTCGTTCCGCCCGTCGCGCCGGCGCCGCCGGTCGCTGCAAGCCCACCCACGCCGGCTCCGCCGGTTGCGATCGTCCCGCCCGTCGCGACGGTGCCGCCGCCGCCGAAGGTGCCTCCGGTGGCGACGCCGCCGCTCCCCACCCCTCCACTTTCGGCTGCGGCTCCATCGGACCCAGCTGGCATGGCGGCATCGGCATCGCCAATCTGCGCAGCATCCTTGGGCGGGGACGAGCCCGGGGTTCCACACGCCATGGCTGGGCTGATTACCGCCAGAGCGGCCATAAAGAATGGCGCTGGTTTCATGGGCATCGTGTCACCGTAGTCTAGTGCACCTTCCTGCTGGGTTGCACGGCAGGGCAATAACCCGCCAACCTATGCGTCGAGACAGTGCGCGGTATCGCGCAGATCCGTGGAAGAAGCGTCACCCAGGGTCCACGGTGTGAAGATGGCGAACGATCTTGAGAATGTCGATATTGCATACGGAAATCTCGGCAATGTCCGCGTATGCCGCAGCTGGCTTCAGGCGAGGTACGCCAGCGCATCGGCCGCCGAGGCGACGAGCAGCACGCTACCGGCCTCCTTGTGCTTGCGAAAGAGCCCGGGCCTGGACACGACCTGCACCGCGCGCCGGCAGCCGAGGTAGCCGAGAAGCTTGCGCCAGTGACGGACCGGGTCCGTGTCGTTGAGCTTCGCCTCAACCGGCAGCCACGGCTTGCCGTCGCGAAGGATGAGGAAGTCGATCTCCTCCTTCTCCTTGTTGCGGAGGTACCTGAGATCGAAGGTCCCCTCGCCGCTGTCGCACAAAAAAATCGCAGGCTTTGAGCGGGTGCGCCGCCACCAGATTCTCGAAGCGCGAGATCCTCGCGCAAAGAGGCACGCGAGAGCGGCCAGCCGACGCGCTCGGGCAGGAGGGACGCCAGCATCTCTACGCGACTCAGCTCGGGGATTCGGGATAGCTCGCGCAGATCCTCGCGTAGGACTTTCTCGGTGCGGCTCTTGCGCCACACACGGGCCTTGCGATCGCCCCCGGCCAGGAACGGCTCCGGAAATCCACCCAAGCGCAACAGCGGCTCGATGAGATCCTCTTTGATGGCGGGTGTCGCGCGTGCGAAGAGCGCATCGACACGTGTGCCGGGGTCGGTCGGTAGCCGCGCGTCCACGAGCTCGGCCACCGAGAGCGGATGCAGATGGAGGTGCAATGCGCGACCGAGCAGACTGTCGCCGCCTTTCTTGTAGACATTGAGCCGCGCGCTGCCCGTGACCATGAGGTGGAATGGCCGCGACCGGGTGTCGAACGCGCCCTTGAGCGTGCGCTTCCAGCCACGCGCCTTGTGAACTTCGTCGAGCACGACCAGGGGGATCGCCTTAGAAGCAGTGAACGCCGCGGTCACCTCCGAGGGGTCATTGGTCCACCTGCGACAGAAGGTGACGTCGTCCCAGTTGTGATAGGCGCCGGCCTTCCGCTCGTCGAATAGCATCTTGCCGAGCGTGGTCTTCCCGCATTGCCGCGGGCCCGATATCAATGCGATCTTGTGGTCGGAGAAGGCCAGCGCCTTGATTGGCCCCGCCAGGCTGCGTTCCATGAACGACTATACTACGTCCAGATCGGAGTTTGGTCTGGGCCCGAATCCGTCCATACTCCGGCACGATCGGAGTTTGGTCAGAATCCCTGCCTCCCACAAGTCCTTGGCATCGCAGAGGAACATGACCCGACCCCGGCAGTCCTCCGGCGGGCGCCCTACCGTCGCAGTCCCGTTGGGGGCGCGCCTTATCCAGTCGAGATCGCTGATCTGACCAATCGACTCAGCCATGCTTCCGCCAGCCCGAGGAACTCATGGGCTCGGCGACGTGTAGATTCTGAATGGAGCATGGGACACCTCCTGACGCCATCCGGAGAGTACGTGCCAGGTTGAGGCCTGCACTTGAAAACACTATCCTCGTGCGTACGGCCAAGAACGAGAGGTCAAGGATGACCAAGGCAAGACTACCGCCGAGACTGCTTCGCCTTGCACTCGAGGAGCATATCCGGATGGGCCCTGAAGCCCGTCGGTCCGTGGAGGAACGGATCAGCAGGCGGGCACGCGGCGCGAGCGAGGCGGAACGTGCGGCCGCCTTGGCGCAGGCCGGGCGAGCTGTTGCGGCCGCCGAGGCCCTGGCACGGGAATACCAGGACGGCAAGCGGGCTCAGGCCGACGTGTATGCTGAGCTTCGAAGCAAGTTCCAGTGGCTGGCCAATGACGACTTGGCGGTGCGGCTTGGGGACTATGGGTACTTTCTCGCGATCATGTAAGTGGAGAGAATCTGCCAGGAATGCGGGTTCGATCGCGGCGGACACGATCGACTCGCGTGGGCAAGGCGAGTGAAATCGAGTACGCGGACTGAGACGGCGCCGCGCTCGCCAAGATCGTCAAGTCGCGCTTTCTCGGGGTCGTCTCCACTCAGATCGCGGAAGTCACCTTGTCCGCCACTTGCAACTTGACCGCAGGGGAGGAACTTCGCGCCTTGGGTTGGTAGTAGAGGTACACCTCGGCCCCACCGTCGCTCGCGGTGACCGGCATGGTAGCCTGCAGCTGGTACTTGAAGGTTTGCGTGGCAGACGCGGCCAGGCTGGAAACGTAGAGCAAGAGTTGCTTGCCCGTGATCTCGTATGCGGACAGAACCTTGCTGAGTTTGTACTGTTCGAGATCCCCCGTCGCGACCTGGAAACCGGGCGGCAGCCCCAAAGTCACCATGATCATGTTCTGCTCGTTCTTGGTGTTGTTGGTAACCACGACCGTGGCGGTTGCGCTTTCGTCCAGTTGCAGATTGGTCTTGTCGTACGACACGCTCACGCTGAGCGGACCAGTGGGAACACTGGGGCCGCTGGCCCAGGGGACGTTGTATTGCGCGACCAGGTTGTAGCTGACCTTGCCGGTGCCGACGAAGGTCAGCGTGACATCGTGATTTCCGCTGGTGGCGCGCGTGGCGAGATCCACGGTGGTCATCACGTCGGCCTGATCCGCGCTCAGTGCCAGCGTGGTGAACGAGGTCCCATCGACTGCGATATCCACGTTACCCACTGCCCCGTCGGTGCCCTTGCTTGCGGCCAGCAGCAGGGTGCGCAGGGTCCAGATGGTGGCCTGGGTCGAGCCAAAGTTCCCCATCGAGTCGCGCGTGCCCGCCAGATAAGCCAGTGCCTTGTCCACCGTGTCCTTGTTCCCCCCGGCCAGGAGCAAGGCATGGGTGGCGAGCGCGGTGGCCGAGGTGTCGGCGTCGCCGCCGCCGCCGTAGAAGCAAGTCTGCGTCCCACCCGAATCCCAGGATACCTTCTCCCCCTCGGTCTTCTTGAGAGCGAGCAGCAAGTCGATGACCTTGCTCGCCGTGGCGTCGTTCGGTGCCGCTGTCTCGAAAGCGTTGGCGATCATGCCGAGCGAGTAGGCGTCCAGCTTTTCCGTTTCCAGGTTCTGCGTGATGTAGCCGAGCCCCTTGGCCAGCGCGGGCCCGGTGTAGCCCGCCGTGGCCAGTGCCCACACCACGAACGCCGTATTGCGCACGAGGCTGGTCTGGAAGCTGAAGAACTCGGATTGGTCTCCCTTCCACGAGCCATCGCTGTTCTGCTGACGCAGCAACCAGTCGCGCGTGCGCCCGATCATGACGTCGTCCACGGTCTGTACCTTGGCCATATCGGCGAACTCCATCAATCCAAACGCGGTGACCGAAAGGAAAGGCGCGGGATCCTGCTCGCCGAACCATGAATAGCCACCACCTCCGTGCTCGAAGGTGAGCAGGCGCTGGTAGCCGGCCGACATGAGCGACTCGGCCTTGAGCTGGATCTCGGGCTTGAGCTGATTGGTCTGCTTCAGATACGCGGTCACGAGTACGTTGGGCCAGGCGGTCGAGGTGGTTTGCTCGAAGCAGCCGTTTGGCACCCGTAGCAGGCTGTCCATCCCCGTCACCACCTGCGAGAGGTACGCAGGAAATACATTGAGATAGAGCTGTTGCGAGCCCGCAATCGCACCATCGGGGAAGTTCACGGTGTTGGTGATCGTGCCCGCGGCCAGTGAACCGGAAGTAGCCACGGGAACCGCCTGACCGTCGGGCACCACCAGCACGCTACGCGCCACCGCGTCCGAGCGCGTTCCGCCGATGCCCTTCACCGTCAGGACCTGGCGGCCCACCTTCTCCACACGCACCGGGAAGCGAAGACCAACCACCTTGCCAGGCTCGAGAGCGATGTCGACACCCGTTGCCGCGAGCGGCGTGAACCAGTCGGCTGCTTGCAACTCGACCCGTACGGTCTGCGCCTGGTCGAGATAGTTGTAGACCGCGACAGGGAAGCTCACCTCGTCACCGCGGGTCAGGGTGGCGGGAAAATCGATGTCCACGAAGAACTCCTGGAACACGCTGATCGCCCCCACGCCGCCGCCCACCCTGCCACCGGCGGTATGCGCCAACGAGGAAACCCTCCACTCGGTGATGCTATCGGCCATGTCGACGGTGATGCTGGCCTTGCCATCTGCCCCGGTGATGAGCTCGGGGTTGACGTACAGAGTCTCGGGGAAGTCCATGCGCACCCTCGGTTCATCGCCGCCAGAGGCGCCACCGCCTCCGGTGGAGCCAGCGGCACCGGCTGTCCCATTGCCGGGCATTGCGGTAGCGCCTCCGAAGCCAGAACTGCCGCCGCTGCCAGCGACGAAGGCTGGCGGCATCGCGGCGGAGGCGTCTATGGATAGCGCTACCATGCCACCGTCGACGCCTCCGCGGCCCACTCCGAGGTCGTTCTTCGTCGCAGTAGGCAGATCCAGCTCGTTAATTGAGAAACCGAAGGAGTAATCGTCGGCGGTGTCCGATTTCTCGTCTGGCCCGCTGGTCGACAGGGTCACCACTTCCACGCCTAGCGCTTTGTCGAGATAGGGATTGCCCCAGAAATCCAGCACCCACCCCGTCAGTCGCCGGGAAACCTCCGCTTGCAGAAGCGAGTAGAAGGTCTGGTTCTTCTGCGAACAGTAGTATTCGGCGGGATTGCACCCGGCGTCCTTGATAGCGGTGATGGCAGCCGCCGTGGTCTGGCTGATGGTCGCAAGCAAGCTCTGCTTGGCCGCCGCGTAGTATGGCCCCATCGCAGCAGTCACCTTTGGCCCGACGTCGGCCCAGCTTCCCCGCCGCATTCCCGTGATGCCACCGTCGCCCAGGGCCGCGAACAAAGCCGCGGCCCGGTTCTGGGCCGCTCCAGCCGTGGTTGGATCTGCTGCCGCGGTCTCGCTGAACAGCAGGCTATCGATATTGGCGACGGGAGGACGGATCTCGTAGGTGGGTTGCGCGAATTGGTCCTCCAGCTCGAAGTAGGTGCGCAGCAACCCGGGGCGGTTATCGACCAGCGCGAACACCGCCTCGTCGACCACCTGCACGCCCAACGCCGCGACCGCGGGCGCCCCGCTCTCGTCCTTGACCGAGAAGGTAATCTGCGCCGGTTTACCCGGCAGGTACTGCGGCTGATCCGAGGTCATCTCCACCGACAAGGCGCCCTGACCGCGCACGAAGAACGTGCGACCGGTGCGCACGATATTGCCGTCGGCGCCGACAATGTAAGCATCGATGCGGTTCGTTCCCATGTGGCTGGTGTCAAGCGCAGCCGCGAACCCGGCCTTTCCGCCGACCACATCCAAGGTGCGCATGTCGACGGTCTGGCCATTGTTGGCCCAGTCGACGTAGACGCTATCCTCGCTCTTCGAGGCCAGGACCTCGACCACCACGGAGTCGCCGACGCTGTACACGGCCCGATCCGTCCGCACCAGAAGGTGTGCCGCGCCGGCCTGGTTCTTGATCGAGAAGGCTTCGCTGACCGAGATCCCGTCCTTGCCGGTGACCTTCACCGTCAGCGCCTGCACGGTGCCCTCGGCCGGGTTCCACGTGAACGAGAAATGCCCGAAAGCATCGCTGTTGCCAGCGCCCAGCACCGTGCCGCTCGCGTCGCTGACCTCGACCGACGCATCCGCAACCGGACCGCCCAGCGGATCGGTCACGAACACATCGATGTGATTATCGAGCCCAGCAACAACGGCCGTTCCCTCGGGCACCAGAGCGATGCGCAGGGTCTGGCTCGCCACCGTCAGGGTCTGATCTTGCTCGACCCTCTGTCCGGCCGTGTCCGTCACCTGCACGTGCAGGTTGATCGCGGCATTGCCATCGTTGATAGGTAATCCAACCAGCTGCGCGGGCAACTTGACCGAGAACGCGAAGTTCCCCTGGGCGTCGGTCTTTCCAATCACATTCTGGAACACGCTTTGGCCAATATCCATGGTCGCCGCCGCGATCTGAACGTCCGCACCATCCAAGACCTTCCCAAAGAAGTAGCTCGTGGCGATGTTGCCGGAGACAACCGCTCCCGGCGTGTACCAGGGCTTATCCGTGACCACTTCCAACCTGAACTTCGGCAACGCGTAGCGAGAAACCTCGACCGTCTTCTCGGAGATGTCGCTGCCAACCTTGACCCGCACCTTGAAGGTGCCCAGGTTCAGCACATCGCCAAGCCTGAACTGGGTGGCGGCCAAGCCGTAGCTGTCGCTGGCGAGCGTGCGCTTGAAGATCTTGTTTGCCTTGCCGTCCTCGATCTCGAACAGCACCGCCTGGCCCGTGATCGGCTTCTTGCTCAGGTTCTCGAGCGCGAGCGCGCGCAGGTAGATGGTCTGGCCGGGCTGGTAGATGGGCTTGTCCGTGGTGAGCAGGACGCGGTTGCCCGCCTCCTTCACCGTCGCCGAATCGAGAACGTTCACGCTGGTGCCCTGCATGGTCGCCCGCGCCTCGACGGTGACGTCTCCGTCCACGTCGAGAACGACGTCGAATACAGCGTCACCCTTGTCGCCGGTGGTCCCGTCCTCGGTCAGGACCACCTGGTCTCCTTGGCGCACGATCAGCTGCACCGGCTCGCCGACGCGTACCTGGTAGGTCAGCGGATCCTGGGTGCGCACGCGGTAGCTTGCTTGCCGCCCGCGCAATACCGTGGTGGGGCCCTCTATCCTCAGCTCGTAGTTGCCAAGCACGGTGAACAGACTGCGCGTGACCCGCAGATCCGGCACTTCGGGACTGGTGATGAGGACGCTGTGTCTGACCCAGTCGGCCTGGCTGACGATATCGGCGATGAGGTTGAAATCGGCGGCGAGCGTGCTACTCGCGCCTGGCTCGATCTGGAATGGCACGCTCGTCGTTTCGCTGGTCGTCGCCCCGTCCACGCTGATGATTGCAACCGTCAGTGAGCCATCCGATGACTGGGTGTCGGGATTCGAGACAGGAATCTGTATGCGCATCACGCCAGCCGCCACCTGCCCCGTAATGGTCTTCTCATCCACGGCAATGCGGACGGTCTTGGGGTTGTCCTTCGTGCCCACACCTCCACCGGGTGGAGGGCCGTTGTCGTTCTCCGTGTGCGGGCCCAATCCGCCGCACGCAGTGATGAACAGGAGAGCTGGAAGCGCAAGCAACGACTGGCTACGGGGTGTGATCCTTTGGGTCAGCATCATCGTCTCTCCTTCAGTCCCGTCCCCAGCGCGCGCTGCGAGCACGCAGCCGGGCCGGTTGCAGACAGCGTGATTGCGGATCGCCGTGTGCATCGGGCGTGCCATGTGGTTGGGGGCGCGGATTCCTGCTGTCTGCGGCCGTTCCCGCCCGCGGCGAGAGGGAAGAACGCGACCGGATCGCGACACCGCCGTCACGGGTTCTGGCCAGCCACGTGCACGGAACGTCCCCGAGCTCGCAGCTGGTATGACGCCACTGCTCCCCGTGGCACCTCCATTCCCGACCGGGCCGCCGGTCGCCATTGACGGCACTCAGCCCGGGCGTCGTCCGCAACCCCGCCAGAAGGGCGATTCACGGCCCGGGTTCTGCACAAGTCGCCTCGCTGCCGACGACGTCGGCCAGGTGCTTGAACAGGTGATCCACCCGTGAATGCAGCGGGGTCTCGGAGAAGACGAAGACCAGCTCGTGCCCGCGAGCGTTCGTTCGGAACATCGTCAGCACGGGCAAGGCGAAGTTCGCCCGACCCGTCTTGCGAATCGCCGCACGCGCACCCGCGAGCTGCTTGCACCTCGGGAAGCGGACCACGAGAAGTCCAACGTGCAAAGGGCCTTGTGCTGTCTGCCGATGCAAGTGCGCCTCGTCCACGCGATCCGCATTTCGGAACGACGGCGCGGCGAAATCCTTGGCCAGCCATGCTAGCCTTTCCTTGCGCTTCGGGCCGTCCACGGTGAACTCCCATCCGTTCCACGAAGGCGCCGACAGAAACCGGTTGATCGCTCGTAGGGCATCGCGAAAGGCCGACGGCGTGTTCTCGACACCTGCAGGTACTTCGATCGAGGCAACGCCGGCGTCGCGGCGTGCCGGAGCAACCATGGACTGCGCCGACGAAGCGCTCGACGGAGAGCTGGCCTTGTTTTCGGCGGATTTCGGACATGCCGCGATCACCGACAGCAGCAGGGCCGCGCCGACGGCGCCGCCATGGCGCTTCAGCGAACCCTGACGGGCGGTGGGGTAGCCGCCAGGTACGTGATTGTCATGCATGCCGAATCACCGATCTCCTTGAGCTGAAGTGCAAAACTCGTTTGGGTCGTTCCGGAAAGGGTCACGAGCAACTTGTTGAAGGCTACGAAACCCTCCGGGCCCCCGCACACTTCGATGCACCCTGCCGTCGCATACGCCTGGGTCTTGGGATTGTCAGGACCGTCATGGATGAGGTAGTTGCCGTGGACTTGCCATGCCCCATCTTCCCTCGACAGGTAGCTGTGAACTTTGTAGGTCGGGATCCATCGTCGGATCACGTACTTATGCTGGTGGCTCAATCCAACGACATGTGGCGTGAGGTTGGCGGCGGTCCGGTGGACGCCGAAGCGAAGCACTTCGAACGTCCGTCGAATCTCGCTGTTCGTACCGTTCCTTCCCACCACCGTCAATCCGTAGGTCGGGATGACATAGACCTTGCCGTCGGAGTTGGGATAGGACCACGTGTAGGCCTCTCCGACCGGGGTCGGCCCCACGGTTAGGTCAATTTTGCGCAGGCTCATGGCTACTCCTTCGCCGGGACGGCCCCGGAGTTTCGCCACGCCACCGCACATAGTCAATCGAGAAGCAGCGAGCGCCCGAGAATGTCCATCTTGCCAAAGGGACCATCGAATCCCCGTGGCGATCCCTCAAGAACCCAAGGCTCCTCCTCGACTTCCTGGACCCGATCGAGCATGAAGGTCCACTACGCAGCAGGGGTACTTTCTGCCGCTACCTGTCGGGCGCGAAGCACATATCGTCCTTGACGTGCCGGCCAAAGTAGGTGCAAGGATCCAAGTTCCGGGGGGTATCGGGATTTCGGGGGTAAGATTACTGTCTTTCATGGACGAGAAGGGGGAGGTCGAAATGAGATTCCCGAAGATCAGAGTCGTTCTCGGAGTCGCGCTCTTCCTTGTGCTGGCCTCGACCGATGCCTTGGCCCATTGGTGTGATGACCTCTGGAGCTCGGGCTACGACATCGTGGTTCGCCCGGACAGCGACACTTCGCCCAAGGAGCTCTACGTGGAGAACCGCTGGGGGTATCACCTGACCAATTTCAAGCTGACCGCCACGTCCTCGAGTGGAGGCGCCATCACGTTGACCCCTCCGACAACCCTCAAGGTGGCCAATACCCTGCTTCCGGGTGAAAGGGGTGTCTGGAAGATCACGGCCGGCAACCCGGCAAAGATCGAGGACATCACCTTCGACGTGCGGTTCGGCGACACGTCGGGCGCAACGCCCAAGCAATGGGCGTGCTATCCGGTTCTCGGGGCGAATCCCGTCATGGTCGTGAAGAACGACGGCAGTCTCTTTCCAACGGCGATCACGGGCATCGACGCTCCCAAGTCCAACACCGCCCGCGGCTGCTCGCTTGGCGACGTCGGGCTGGGCACCTCGCTGCAAGACCAAACCATCGCGGACTGGGAAGACGAAGGCGCAGGACTTGACGCCCTCATGCATATCTATTGCTCGGGGCGTGGCTCGTGGGGCACTGCCGGACCGGTCGGGAACTATGCCGGCGAAGGCGTGAGCCCGAGCTACTGCATTGACAGCTCGAGCTATAGCTGCCCAAACACCAAGCCAACGGCCTCCCCGGGCTCCCGATCCGACTACATGCACCTCTGGGCGGCCGGCGCTCTTGCCATACGCAAGAGCGCGCTCGGAGCCCGCCTGCCGGTGGTCCGCCAGCGCCTGAAGTGTGGGGCGAACGATGGAGATCCTGGCATCGCCGGGTACACCCTCTTCGTCCTCGGCTACTTGGGTAACGACCCGGACGCCAAGGCCTTTCTGCAAACCCAAGCCAGTGCGAGTGGCGACATCGGCACCATCGCCAAGGCCGCGCTCTACCTGATGGGCGATACGACGCAGAAGTCTGCCGTACAGGCCGGCGTGCAATCGAGCTCGGTCTGGGTCAAGGTGGCCTGTGCCGGGGCGCTCGGCATCGTCGACAAGGACGATGCTTCTGTCACCTCGGCTATCATTCCCGAGGTCAAGTGGATCGAGCCGGACACCTTGGGCGGTGTGACCGATAACGGCAAGGGCATGTACTCGGTGCACATCCTTGAAATCGTGGCCTTCGATCGCCGTGGCTGGGTCTTTAGGGGCAGCGCCGACGGCCCCGTGACTTTCTACGGGGAGACAGGCGGTGGCACTGGCGGAACGTCTGCGTGCCGCAATCGCGCAGATCCGCGTTCCCCATGCAAAAGGAGAAACCGCGATCACGGCGAGTTTCGGGGTGGCGCAGAAGGAT
>Ga0210133_1000366_pt1 | contig 17026 bp, 12 predicted proteins | sample Joice_ThreeSqC_D_2_FD_184874 | JGI IMG/M metagenome (GOLD analysis project Ga0210133, IMG submission 184874) | Wetland microbial communities from San Francisco Bay, California, USA, that impact long-term carbon sequestration - Joice_ThreeSqC_D1... | ecosystem: Environmental > Aquatic > Marine >...
ATTTCATAGCTGCCTATAAACTGCTGCCCTTCTATTAATAAATTTCCGTTTAGATCCATTATCCTTACGGGAATGCCGATGCCTGTAACATCGTACAAATCCTTATTAATTCTATTTGCACCTGAAATCCATTCCAAAGCTTTTTCTTTTTCCGTCTGAAATGAGTTTGAATTATAAAACTCCTGATAAAAATTAATTGAATTGGCAAAAAATGTTTGATGACATTCAAATAAATATTTTGCTGACTTTGGATTGTAAACGGGTATTTTAATTCCGTTTTTATATTTAATTATATAAAGAGAAGGATGCCATAAAAATGCATTATCTTTTTTATCTCTTCTTTTTTCCCAGACATGATTTAAAGTGTTTTCTATAGCAGTTTCAATTTCTCCGTGTGCATAATAGCCCGATGCAAATGCTAAAGCCCACAGACTATACATTATTCTTTGATGATAAATAGCCCGGATATCTCCGGTTTCAAAAAAAGCAGAGTTATTTCTAGAGGACAGGATAAGATCGGTCAGCTTTTTAAGATTGTCTGATTGCTCCCGGCTTTCTTTTTGATCGAGAAAATATTTGCCGGCAATAAGAATTAAGGAATTCTGGTTATCGTGAAAGGGGAATATGTTCTCATAAGCGTTTGTTAGAGAAACCTCAATTGTTTCCAGATCCAAATCATCCAGACCGTATAGTTTCTTTCCCAAAATAACGGAAGTCAAAGCACCGTAGGTCAATTCAGTTGTTCTAAGCTTGTTCAGATTGTTGTATGTCCAGTAAATAAAATCAACGATTTTTTCATCATATTTATTTGTATCGAGATTGTAAAGATCCTTCGATAACAAAATCATACTTAAAGTGAATAGACCATACCTATGAGAATCTGATTTTATACTTTTCCAGTTCCATTTTTTATCATTAATTAATTTTTCAGATATCCACTTGTTTTCCGTATCCCAGAATCCAAGATTGGTTGAATCTCTGAAAATAATTTCTAAAGCGCTATCCAGATTATTATTACTGTTCATATATCTTAAAATTTTTTTTTCTCAAGTATTTCTTTATAGACGGCAATTATTCTTTTTGCTATCAACTTATTATCCAACCTCAGTATATTTTTTCTTCCATTTGTTCTTCGCTTATTCTTCAGCACTTGTTTTATTTTTGCAGAAATATCTTCCGGATCGAATGACGTCATATAGCAGCCGTCGGTGTTTAAAATAACTTCTTTTATGTCTCCTACTTCAGTTGCAACAACGGGACAGTTGCATGCCATCGCTTCTTTTATTATTTGCGGTGAACCTTCAGAGAATGATGTGAGTAATAATAAATCCGATGCATTTAGTAGCAATTCTAATTCTTCTCTGTTATAGCCTTTCAATTCAATAAGTTGATGACCGTTACCCAATAAATCCATAGCTTTTTTTGCGAGAGGGTAGTTTTTTATTTCGTTGTCAAAACCGGAGGCGAAGAGAATAATATTTTTATTTTGCTCTAATCCAAGTTTTTCCCTGGATGATTGTTTTTCTAATTCTGTAAACTTTTCTGTATCAATACCGCATGGTATTACTACAGAGTTTTTTATATTCAGTTGATCGGATATATTCCTGGAAACGAAGATCGATTTAACCGCAAAGCGTGCTGCGATAGAGGATAGAATTCTTACCCACCGGATGTGTATATCACTTCCGTGGAATGTTATAACAACAGGAACTTTTCGTTGAAGTACTGAAAGCAATCCCGATAAACCGTAATGTGCGTGAATTAGATCGATGTTTAATAATTTTATTTGTTTTTTAAGCAAGGAAATATTTTTCAAATAGCCGAACAATCCTTTACCTATTACAACAAAATATGATACCTGGATATCGAATTTTAATAGTGATTCAGCTTGCTCTTTTATAAAGGGTTGAATGAATCCATAATTACCGCTGCATACCAGTAGAACTCTCATTCTTCAGTCTTCCCGGTAATCTTTTTTAATATACGGATTATCGGCTGCCAGATACCGACTGCATGTAATATATTTTCCGAAAATGAAAGATTATCAACCACCCCCAACCGTGGTATTAAATACATGTCATCTTCTTTTGTAACCAGTTTTGGTTCGTTAGTGAAAGCCGCGATCATATTATTATCCCTTACTATACGTTGCACACCGTCATCGTAATCACCATTAGGATAAGAAAACACATTAACATATTTATCCCCGACCCAATCGATAAGCTTATCTTCACAAACTTTTATTTCCCTGCCTAATTCTTCGCTGCGGCAATTTATACAGATCACATGATCATCGGTATGATTTCCGATTGTGATGAAAGGATTTGATGATAACTTTATTAAGCCCTCTTTTGTAATGCTTCTCTTCGGAATTGACTTTGTTTCTTCTTTGATTTGCGAAATTTGTCTGACTCTTTCTTTATTTGGTACCTTCCATAAATGGCTTACATTTTTAAAGCATTTTTTCGAATAATTTCTGGCGAGATCCCACCAAAAGAATCCCTCTTCAACAGGCTTTGTAGAAATAAAAAAAGTAGCGGGTACGTTATATTTATTTAATACCGGCAGGACATTGGAAATGTTATCTTCATACCCATCATCAAAAGATATCCATACTGCTCCATTTGTAGATACATTGTTCTGAACAACGAATAAAAATTCGGACAAAGTTAAAAATCTAAACCCCCTTTTTTTAAACCAGACAATAACGTTTTCAAATAATTCTTTATCCGGATTGTGGAAATAAAGTGCAAGCGGGATATTATTCTTCTGAATATATCTTAATCTATAGGCGAGGAAGCCGGAGAGTAGTATCGTTTTGAAAAATAAAAACGAAAAAATATTTCTTAACAATAATTTCATTGAATATTATATTTTTTTGTTTTAAAGCTTTTCAGCATTATTAAAATTTACGGTAAATCGATTGATACTTTTCCAGAATAGCTTCTAATCCAAAATTGTCTTTTCCAATCTTACTGATATGCTGTTTATCGATTTTTAAGCTCTTCATTATAGTATCTTCATTTACGTCATTTATATTGTTGAGAATTATCCCCACATTATTTTCAGTAATTATATTTTTAACCAAATCTATATTATCGTTTGATATTACAGGAAGACCGCAACAAAGATATTCGCTGAATTTGACCGGAGAGGCTACTTTATTTACTATGCTTTTATCACGCCAAATTATTGCTATATCGGCGGCATTAAGGTATAAGGGCATCTTACAATAATCTATAAATTTGTTTATTACATTAACGTGCCGAATCTCTTTTCTGGAAAGATTCAATACCTTCATTTCTTTATCACCCAAAATCTTAAGTACACTGTTGTTTTGCCACAGTGCCGAGCTGGCAGTGGAAAATACTATCAGTATATCTTTATCGGTAAGGTTTAACTCTTTGCGGATTTCAATTCGTTGTACTTTATCGAATTGAAAATTTCCTCCAGCCAGACATGGTGTAATGGAGATTTTATCGGGATTTATTCCGTAACCTTCGGTTAAATATTTCCCCAAAGTTTCGGAAACCGCAGATACTATTTTGAAATTATTTAACGAGTTTAAAGCTCTTTTCTTATTCCAGATTTTAAAATATTTTTTAAAATAATTTAGATTTTGAAATTCGGTTGTCTCTTCAACGGTTGCGCCGCGTATATCCGGCAATATATTTTTATGATGTTCTTTGCTTAAGATTTTGCTCAAATGCCATGATAATAATTCGCCGCGTGTGTGGAATATTGACTCGTTTAAAACCAAATTATTTTTCTTGATTACCTTAGATAGTTCTTTTCGCAGCAGTAGATTAAAAAAAGCATAATTGGGGAACGACCTGTAAAACACGAGTTCTAAGTTTTCAGGTAATATTCTTTCCTTAAGTTTCTGCTTATATTCTTCAGTCCTTAATCCAAGAAACAAATAGACTTTCTTGAAAATATTTTTTTTGCTTAAAGCCAGCAGTAGCTCTAAAACCTGAGAATCAAAAACAGAATCGATTTCATTACAAAAGTAAACGAGTGATTTGTTGGTCATTCTAATTGATTTGGCTGAGAAAGTCTTTGATGGAAATGAACTGAATTTTTTTTGAAGATAAGTAGTCCTCTAATATCCCAAGTGTATGGCTATTCAATAATTTGGGATGTAAAATCATAGTGGAGTATTCAGGCACCTTTTTAAATATGTAATTGAATTTTTCTCTGAAGTTACTATCGGTGGTTAGTTGATTTATTCTTGGCTGAGTTAGTATTCCTAAAAGTCTGGTGAGGGATGATTTTTCTCCTGATTTCGTAGTATATCCTGATCCGCTGCCCGGTCGACCATTTTCTAATCCGGGGTACTTTAATCTTCTAATCAAGGTGAAAATCAGATTCCGGTAAATAGGAATTTTAACAGTTGAAACCGGTATCTCTGTAAATTTTCCATGATCATTAATTTCATCCGGCTTTGAATCGAATTTGAAGTAATTCTTCTTCGGATAATTTCGGAAATCGAATGAAAACACTTCATTTTCATTATAAAAGTCGGGACAGACGCTGCTGTCGATCCGGATTCCATTACTGAAAAGTGCATCATTTATTTTCTGAAATGGCTCTACTAAATATCCCCCGGCTCTAAAAGTCGTTAATTTGAAATCCGGATTTTCCATTTTAATGATATCTTCTATCAACTTAACCGATATTGAGACGCAACCCAAAACAGTATTTATATCGTCCGGATTATTTTCATCTGATAAATTGTGCAGCGCAAACCGGTCGTACTTGAAATCCCAATTACCGTTTTGATAATTGGCATCTAACCAGTGCGGATGAAGGTGAAGCTGAATATCATGATCATCTCTAACCATCGAGAGAATCTGTTTTTCAATTGCAATTCTGTCTGCTTTTAATTCCGGGTAATCATTTTCAAGCTCGAGCAATCTGTAGAAATGTAAAATATCCCAGAATACTGTCATTCTTGAATCAGAGCTTCCAAGCATTTTTAATAACTTCTCTGTCGGTTTTATAATGCACTCTTCAACAGATCCCGTTTTCTCACCAAGGAACAGCTCATAGTCGGAAGTTAGTATGATTTTTTTCAATTTATTTTCTTTTTAATTCCTGATCTATAATATCACCTTCATATTTATTCAATGACAGAAGAAAGAATGATCGAAGACTCAAATCATATAAAAAATATTTAAACTTTGAGATCGGCATCTTCCATAAAAATCCTTTTACCAATTCTCCGCCGAAGTGTTCTTTAAAATTTTGAATTTTTTCCGGCTTGGACCCCGGTTCCGGGTTTATACGGGCGCCTCCGAAATCAAAATATTTAACTCCGGATTTCTTAGCTTCTTTTATGGTTTCCCACATTAAGAAACTATTTATATTCCTGGATGAAGATGCTATCCTGCCGGCGTATTCACCGTAGACAGAATAATTGTTTATAAATAAAACCAGGCAGCTTTGTGGATTGCCGTTATTATAGGCAACATTGATGCGGATATTTTCCGGTAAATAGTATATTAAATTTTCCAGCTCTTTTTTTTTAGGTAGCGTGTGATTTCCCTCTGCAGTTGCCCTACTAAAAACCTGTAAACAATCTTCTAAACATTCTGGTCCGTTTTGTATAACAAAGTTACTATCCATTGCTTTTTTAATTGAACGTCTTTTATCTTTTTCCATTTTGCCAAATAATTCGGTTTCATCGTATTTTTCTAAATTAATCCTGTAAGTACCGAACTCACAAAAAATTGAATTGGAAGGCACTGCTTTAAATAACGCCCAATTAGGCGGTTGTTCAATCCAATCGCAGGTTTTATTATTTTTTATAAACTGTACAACCGTGTCTAAGAATTCTTTTTCACAAAATTCATCCTGGCTGGAAATATTTAAGGTTGCTGTTAAAAAACAACCTTTTTTAAATATTAATTTTTTCACGATAGAAAACGGGATTATGCAAATCATCTTATCATTCTTAAAACCGGCAAGCCAGAATACATCTTGCGATTTTGCTTCTGTTAAATAACGTGCATAAGCCGCGGTGCAGAATACAGGAATTTTTGTATCATCTATTAATTCACTCGGGAACCTTGTATACTTTTTTACAATCATCCGGATTTGAGATAATTTAGGAATTGTAATGTTTGAATTATTCCTGCTCGAAAAGAATTTAGTTTTGCGGTTGGTATACCCTTGTATTTATGCTCAAAGCATTTGTTTTCTCGGAAATAACATTTAACTCTAAATTGTTCTTACCGAACTCAAAAGAATAAAACCTGGATCGTCCTGCTAAATACAGCGATAGAAGGAAATACCAGTAGCAAGATTCGGAATTTGATGCCCCCTGGAAGTAGTTAAAGTACTGCATCAGATCGAATGCGAAGAATAGTAAGAAGCTCATAATAAATAAAAACAAAAAGGACTTACTTATCCTGTCATTATTCAAACGCATGTAATTAAAATCCAGCATTAATATTTTTACAATTACAATATAGATTGGTAGAAAAAACAGTATGCCTACAATTCCAAACATAGCCAGTGCAGATAAAAAGGGATAATCGGATGCTTCAAAACCCTGATCATCACCTGATTTTGTTCGCCACCGGTTATCGAATCCTGTACCGAAGAATGGATGATTATAGAATTTTTCATTTATGAATGGTCTATCAAGTGTCATCCTTACATCTTTTTCTCCCTGTACATTCTTCCTACCTTCTAATACGGAAAAACTTTTTTGTATGCCTACAAAAGCTGCATCCACATATCGCGGAAAGAGAAGGTAAGACATGGCTGCAATAAACGTTATAAGAAGTGTAATCTTTAAAACATTATTCAGTAGTACGGTGTATCGTTTAGTTATAAACAGGTCGGCTAAAATTGCTAAAATAAAAAATATAAAAATTGCTGCTATGTTTCTTCGCCATAACTCAAGAACGTAAGCCAATGACATCAAAGAAAACCCGGTTAAGATTAAAAATCTAAACCTGATCTTCAGATTGAAAACAAGGATCACCGCACCGAGAGGAATTAAAAACGGCATTAATCCTTCGCTATTCATTAAGTTCCTATCGATATTGATGTAGTCTCGGTTCATCAATCCAACGGGCAGAATATTAATTTTTGTTACTACAGTTATTATAAAAAGTATTAAGACTATAATGCTCGAAAAAAGAAAGACCTTAAGGAAAACATCCCATCTTCTTTTGAAGAACTCGTACATATAGAGTGATATAACTATTGTATATACAGAGTAGCGGGACTTAATCAAATTTCCCAACATTGAATAGTCCTTATTCTCATTGTAAAAAGGAACTATTATCAGAAAAACGATAAGGTAATAGATCAGGAATATTAATAAGTATTTCCTGATCCTTATAAATTCAATATCGAAAATGGTGTGCACTTTTGGGATAACAAAATAGCATACGGTTAAGGCAACAAACAACAGATCGCCAAAATTTACTTTGCCGGATATATAAAAAATATTGAGCGCATTTATTACTCCTCCGGGATTCGTAAATAGTATTAGTAAAATCCAGAACAAATAATTAATAAATGTATCGAACGGTTTACCGGATTCAGAATTTTGTGATAAGCCTGTCATAGTATTCATATTATGTTGCTCAATTCCTCGGAGTAATAATTTCTATTCATTTTATTTTTTCCTGATATGTCTGTCGTAGCCGAATCTGATTTTATTAAATACAAAACCTCTTTCAGATTTTGTTAAGAGGAAAAATGAAATTGTGATAAAACAAATTCCAATTAAGAGGTTAATAATGTAGTCAGAGATAAAGTACTTTTCTATAGCCATTTGTAAAGCGAAAACCACTACAACATAGATCATTAAAACCAGGTTTTTCCGCTCAAGTCTGAATTTGAATATTTTCCTGAAATAAAAAACATAAAAATTAAAAAATATTATCGGGGTAATAATAAATTTTAGCATCCAGCCGTATAAACCATAACTGCTCACAAAGTAATAAACAACTGCAACATCCAAAACACATGTTATTATTAAAATTATTCCTTCAGTTTTTAATCTGCCTGTTGCGGTCATTGCCTGCATAAACATGATTAACCATAGGTAAAATAATCCTCCCATAAAATGCCATGGAAGATAATTGCCTGCGTTATTGAATTCCTGGCTGTAGAACAAAGGGATGATTTGATATCTGATTGGAATGCTGATAAAGAGAAAGGGAAGAAAGAGCATAGTAATAAATCTCAATGAGTCATTAATTATACCGGTTATTTCTTCATTAGTTTTAGCCTCACTTAACCGGGGATATAAATATGTAATGATGGAAGGAGAAATAAATCCGTCGAAAAGGCTGCCCCAATAAATTACAGGTGTATAAATACCAAGTTGATCTATTCCTATTTTAGATACTACTATTGCACGCGTAGCAATATCGGTAAAAGTTAGTGCGAGTCCGGCGGTTAAACCAAATCCTGCAAAGGAAAGTAATTCTTTTATCGAGCTTCGTTTAATCCTGGCTTTGAACGTATCGAATATCGTGATGTTCATTTTAGCCAGCACCCTTTTCTTAGCATAATGGTTATTAACAATTAATATTGTTAATAGCGAAAGGGTTATATGAATTGCAGCTCCGGTGATTCCCCAGAAATAAACTATCGGGACAAACAATAACAGGTTAACAATTATTACAATCAGCTCACTGCGTGCAATATATTTAATCAGCTTAAACCCCCTGAGTACCGCAGTGGAAACGGTATTAATTATTAAGATGGGAAACGAAGCTAAGCCAATAAGAAAGTACGGATAATATTTAATATCGCCGAAGACATAAATTGTAAGGTTTTTTGAAAAGACGATCAGCACAATTAAAGCAATAACCAAAATAACAGATAGAATAACCATGTAGGATTTGATAAGGGAAGTTAATTTCTTAGCAAATTCTTTTTCTCCCTTGTCACTTTCCGCAATTTGCTTGATTAATCCATCATTCATTCCCAGTGTTGTAAACTGGTACATAGAAGTGGTTATTTGCATTATTTGAGAGATTATCCCTGCTCCCAGAGGTCCTAAGTATATAGCTATAATTTTGGAGCGAACAACACCTGAAACAAATTTTGCTACTCTTGCGGAGATCAAGTACGAGGAATTCTTGAATAAAATTTTTAGTTCCATTTACTCTGTATTATGGGGGAAATCTGTTAGGTATGAAAACGCAGTTATAATTTTATATTAGATGAACAGGGCAGGCTAATGATACTCCACTACCAATTTATTACTTTCAGAATATTCTTTTTATCCTTTTTGTTGTTTGAAGATTCGTAGTTATAATAATATTTAAAATAATATCCGTAGCCTTTTTTGTTTTTAAAGTTATTGAGCACAGTACCGAGGAATGGCGAATTATTTTTCTTTATTAAATCTACAGCATCCACCATTAAATTTGTTTCAGTTTTATCGGCAGAAACAACCAACAATGTCCCATCAACTTTTTTTGCCAAAATTTCAGAATCTACCACAGCGACAATTGGTGCGGAATCGAGAATAATTATATCGAACCTGTGTCTCATTTCATCAAGAAAATCTTTCATTGCTTCCGATTCCAGGACTTCGGCAGGATTGAATAAAATTGTACCGGCGGTTATATAATTTAATTTGTTCCCGCTAAAGCTTCTGATTATATCCTCTAATTCTACCCTGCTGTACAAGTAATCAACGAGACCGGGAAATTTTTTCACATTCATTACTGTGTTTATCCTTGGTCTTCTAATATCGCAGTCTATTAACAAAGTTTTCTTTTTGGCTCTTGCAAAGCTTGCTGCTAAATTCATAGCTACAAAAGTTTTGCCTTCTTGTTCGGCAGGAGAGGTTACCAGAATTGTTTTGAGAAAGCCTGAATTCGCCCTGGAGAATTGTATATGAGCCCGCAACGCTCTGAAAGCTTCACTTGAAGCTGAATCAGGTTTTTCGAGAACAACAAATTCACTCTTTGGGGAACCATTTTTTCCATTGTTATCGAATTGAGGTACCCACGCCAGAAAATTAATTTTATTTCTCTCGATGTCGTTTGGGGTCTTTACCGTGTCGTCGAAATAATCTCTTATTAAAACAAATGCAAAACCAAAACCTAAGCCAGCTATTAATCCTACAAGAATTATAAGTATATTGCTCGGATTAGCAGGTCGATCTGGAATCCTTCCTTTGCCTATAATTATTACATTACCCGGCTGTGAGAGTTCGTTGATTAATGCTTCCTGATATTTTTGCTCAACAAGTAAGTACCATTGCTGCAGCGATTCTCTTTTTCTCTGGTATTGTGCAAGTTCAATCGAAGTCTCGGGCAAACGGCTGAAGTTCTGTTCATATTTACTAATTATACCGTTCAATTCTTTTAGCTTTATTGAAAGCGAATGATTGTGAATTTTCTCATCGATAAGTTTTTGTGAAAGCCCTTTAATCTGGTCGGGACTGGTTTCAAATGCGCCGGCTTTTATATCGTTTATTAAAGAAGTTAACTTCTCCTTTAGCTCGGTAATTTTTTTATCATATTCCTTAACCGTGGCAGATGCATTTAAATTAGGACTTTTATTTGCCATAGCCAGGTCCCTGTTCGTCTGAAGTTCCGCTAATTGTTTTTGTAGCACATCTATGTATGCCTGAGAAGATTGACTTTCCAGGTATTCGGCAAGCTGCGGATCCTGTTTTTTTACTTCATTTCTATATTGATTTAAAACTTCATTCGATGTCATCAAATCGACTTTCGCCTCATCCCTCTGCGCATCTAATTTTGCTAATTGGTTGATAAGCGCTTCCGATTGTGCATCTAAGGCTACTATGCTTCCTTTTTTCTGGAAGTTTTTCAACGTATCTTCAGCATTATTCAACTCGGTTAATTTTTCCTTGCTTTGCTTTTCCAGAAATCTCCTTACGGTAGTCAGCTGATTTCGATTACCACCGAGATTTAATTCTTTGTACTGGTCTGCACATGTATTTACTATTAATGCAGCTTCATAGGGAGATGAAGATTTTACTGAGATTTCAACTATATCAAGTCCGCTTATTTGTTTTATCGAAACAATATCTTCCAATATATCGGCAATTTCCATAGGACTTATATGTCCGTCAATTTCATTATTTTCTTCCGATTTTATGATACTAAACAGCTCATTCGTTTTAGAATTATTGAAGCTATCTATTAAAGCATTAGCTACTCTTTCGCGTGTATCGTAGTTATTCATAATTTCGATTTCATTTGCAATAAATCTATCGATAACCAAAATTCCCTGGTCAGGTATTTCAGGCGAATCAAGAACATTTTGCTGCTGTCGGGTTATTTTCATTGTAACCGTAGACTTATAAACATTCTTAGCGAACAGAAGGTAGCCTATAACCCCAATGATTACTAATAAAAAAACAATACAAAAAGAATAAAGATTGTTACGCACAAGCAGTATATAATCTTTTATAGATTTGGAATCTCTAAGTACATATTTATTTATATCATTATTTAAATTGTTCATATTCTTACTTCTATTCGTTTTCAAAAAATTGTAATTAACAAAACAGCTATGGAAGAGAGGGTAGACACAACAGAAAGTGCTAAGCTGAAGTAATCTTTGAAAAAATATCTTGGTGAACCGGGAACGAGTAAAATATCACCAGGCTTGAGTGCAGGTATCTTTACTGTTTTTTCCAATTTATCATTCCACAAAAGATCATTGTAATCGAATTTGATCATGGATTGGGATGAATCGGGATTTATTCTAAAGAGCCGCAGGTCCTCAAGATTGGCATCTTGTGAGGGACCGCCTGCTAAAGCTAAAAGATCATTTACACTATTTGTGGAAGGAATAATATATTGCCCCGGGAACTGAACATATCCCCACACCAATACTTTTATATTTATAGCATCGGGATCGGCGTAGTCGTACTGACCACCTCCGTACCGGTCAAATGTCTTGAGGCTTTTTCCTATCTGTATATCATCTTGTGCAAAAGAAAAGAAGCTGCAGGTAAACAGCAAAAGTAATACTACAACAATTTTATTCATCGATAATCCTGTTTAGTTTTTAAAATATTTTTTGCTGAAACATGATAGTGTGAGATGGAATGACTTTTTAAGTGAACTGAAAACATTCATATCTCAAATACCATATTATTTTTAAACTTGTATGTTTTCCCCGATCGTTTACATTTTGCAATTCCATCTTTATCAAAGATTAATTTTTCTCCTGCCTCAGAATACCAACCGATAATTTTTGCCGGATTACCAACAACTAAAGCAAAATCCGGAATATCTTTTGTAACTACGGAACCTGCACCAACCATTGCATGTTTTCCAATTGTATGTCCGCAGACTATTGTGGTATTAGCTCCGATCGATGCACCTTCTTTAACAAGCGTTTTTATATAAAACTCGCTTCCGGCTTGCGGATATTTGCATCTTGGATTAAGGATATTTGTAAATACCATCGAGGGACCACAGAAAACATAATCTTCAAGAGTAACACCTTCATATATGGAAACATTATTTTGAATTTTGCAAAAATCTCCGATATTAACATTACTGCCGATGTTTACATTTTGACCAAGAATACAATTCTTTCCTATCCATGCGCCTTTTTGTACGTGTGAGAAATGCCAGATTTTTGTTCCTTCACCGACTTCGACATTGTCGTCTATATATGAGGAACTGTGTTTAAAATATTTTCCCATAAGACTTTTAAATCGGATTTAATAAGATGTCAATCAAAAAATCAATTTTCGCATTACGCAGTTCTCTTCAGATACTTCATTGTTAAATAATGAGTATTGCCGTTTCCATATAAGCTTGGAGATTTTCTGATTTGATAAACAAGTTCAATTGAAGGACGTGAATCGCATATTCCAAAACCGTTTCCTGCAAGAGCTTCTCTATAAACACTGGTATGCAGCTCTGAAAACCCGCTGCTGAATTGTACTTCTTCACCATCTATTGTAATGGAACGGAAAGATGGATGTCGTTTTCCCATTTCATCAGGTGGAAGATCATTAGAATCCATTGAAAGAAACCATTGCACATAAGCATTTTCAAGTTCAAGAAATCCCCCGGCTTTTTTCTTTTCATGAAGATGGACTTCATTAACCTGTACTTTGCCAAACAACCAGATCAGAAGATCAAAAAAATGTATTCCTATATTGGTTGTAATGCCACCGGATTTTTCATTAATACCTTTCCAGGAATAGTCGTACCATTTTCCTCGCGGCGTGATATACGTTAGAACCACATTTACTTTATGATCGGGATTTTTCAATTTATTTTTTAATTCGATAATGGATGGATGAAGCCTTAACTGCAAAACAGAATTAATTTTACAACCGCTTTCTTCTTCGAGTCTCTGCAATGCATCCAGGTTCCATGGATTAATTACCAAAGGCTTTTCACATATAACGTTTGCACCAATTCGTAATGCAAGACGTATGTGAGCATCGTGAAGATAATTAGGAGAACAGATTGTCATGTAATCAATTTTATTTTCAGGATTTCCTCTTCGGAGCATTTCCATATGCCTGTCGAACCTTTCGAATTCTGTAAAAAAACTGGCTTTTGGGAAATACCTGTCAAGGATTCCGACTGAATCATGCGGATCAATTGCTACAAGTAATTGATTGCCTGTTTCTTTAATGGCAAGTAAATGTTTTGGAGCTATATAGCCGCCAACACCGGCAATGGCAAAATTTTTCATTTATTGTTCTTTAGCTTTAAGTTTTGTTCCATCCTGTTTCCCGGATGATCTATTAGAATATAAATCCACACACAGCTTCGCCACGTCAAGCACATATACCGCTGCATCGTAATTCTTTTTATGGAAATCATACGAATCAAGATTTCCATGATTTTTTAATTGATATTGTTATGACACGGCTTAATAGGATAGAATCTTAAATATGACTTATGATCGAATCTATCTTATGCATAGCTAATAGCATTAATTTTTAATCCTTAAATACTTATGTGCCCTCTTGGTACAGCTCGCTTAATTTGAGATAAATCTATTTCCTTAGCATTCTTTATGGAATTGACTTTGTATTTTTGCTAAGCTTGCCTCAAAGCTTAATAAATGCAATGTTAAGCCGCTCTCCCATCTTCCTTTAATAGAAAAATCCTTTATCTCAAATGAGTATAACCCGGCTCAAAATATCTTTACAATCATATTAGCAATTCTTTAGCCAGTTTAATTGCTATGTAAAATTTGAGTACTGTTTTATTTTATGATGAATGAATAAAATGTTCGAGTTGCGATTCAGCTGTCTTCCATTCCCTCAGAAGAGTAGACAGGAAAAGGTATCCAAAATTATCAAATTATTAAATGAGGTTCTCTATTCTCTGAAATATAGCATTGATTACCATATTACTGGAGATTTCAGAGCTCCCCAAATAACAAAATTAATTTCTACGTAACTGATACTAAATGGTTTTTAGGAATTACAGCAATTTTAGTTCCTGTAATTAGTCAGGATATTTTCCGTAGAAATGTTTCATTTACTCCATAAAGAAAAATGTTGTAGACTTTTGCATTGTTTTATATTGTTACAATATATTGCTTTAATATCATTTTGATTATTTAACAAACTAATAAGAAATCCTCTTATTCATAAATAGAGATGAAGATAGTGTGAGGAAGCAATTATGATGGTATGTTGTCAGTCATATTTTTGTAAAGGGAGTTAAATGAACCAAAAGAAAGAAAAATAGATTTACGTTAATGGGTAAATGTCATATGTTTGCACTTATTCTTATATAATTAATGAATAAAATGAACAAAATATTTAGATACCTGATTTGCTGTTCCTTTGTGTTTTTATTTGCCGATATGCTTTGCTCCCAAACTCGTTCAGGACTGGAAACTAAAAGAACTTACTATCCCGACGGCAAAATTAAAACTGAAGGCGAATACTGGTACGATAAACTTGATGGGATGTACAAAGAATTTTATCCAAACGGAAAAATCTGGAAAGAATGGCATTTTTATGATGGAAAGGAGAATGGGCTTTCAACCTGGTACTTTGAAGATGGAATTATAAGTATAGAATGGAATTACGAGAACGGATTAAGAGAAGGTATTTCCCGGTGGTATTACGAATCAGGCGAGCTCTGGGCTAAACAAAATTATTACCGTGGCACACTGGATGGAATTACTTATACATATTATAAAACCGGTGAGCTGCAGGGTGAATGGAAGTATGTAAACGGTGTTCTGCAGGGTGTTTCAAAAACTTATTATAAAACCGGTGAACTTGAAGTCGAACGAACATTTAAAAATGGCATACAGGATGGAAAAGTTTACGTATATCATGAAAATCACAAAGTTGCACTCGATGCTACTTTTATTGAAGGAAGAATTGAAGGTCAGGTATTGTTGTACGATATGGCAGGCGGATTAAGAGTTAAAGACGATTACGTGAATGATGAGTTGCTTAACAGGATAAGATTTGATTATAAAGGCAACATGGAATCGGCAGAAAAAATGAATAGAGATTTTTATGCTAACGGCACATTGAAACAGGAAAGTTTTTTAAAAGACGGTGTAAAACAAGACATCGAAAAAAAATATTATGAGTCGGGATTTATTAAAGAAGAAATTCCGTATGAAAATGGTTTAGTAAATGGTAAGTATCAATCGTTTTATGAGAACGGAATAGTGGATACTTCAGTCGATTATGTGAATGGATTTGTTCGTGGTGTAAGAAGAACATATTATGAAGACGGCACATTAAAATCCGAAGAGATTGTTGATAACAACATCAACAATGGAATAACATTACGTTATCATGAAAACGGATCGTTAAAAACGCAGGAACATTATAAAAACAATGTTCTCGATGGCGAGATGAAAACATTTTATGATAACGGATTGCTCGAATCCGTTGCCGAATATGATTATGGTAAATTGAGAGGTAAAAAAAATGTTTTCTATCCAAACGGTGCAATCAAGCTGGTAGAAAATTATTTCAACGGCAAGCTCGATGGTTATGTTCGTTCATATTATCAAAACGGCAGCCTTCAAAAGGAAGATTATTATACTAATGGAAATTTATTACGACAAAAATTTTATAATGAAGAGGGAAATCTTATTGATACCAAAGGATACAATTAATAATAATTAAATAGTCAGCCGCTAATTCGCGAATTATTAGCACATTCGCGGCTGGAAACTTTTTTATATTTCATCTCTCAAACAAACAACTTTTCTATTTACCTACTATTGATTTATCCTCATAATAATTAAATTTTCATAATCATTTTTTAAAACTGATAAGTGAGAATATGTCTGAAGAAAATAAAACTAAGTTTACAGCAGCCGTAGTTCAAATGGCAATGGGAGATGATATAAATGAAAATTTATCAAAAGCGATTAAGTTTGTTGAAGAAGCTGCCAAAGACGGAGCGGAAGTAATTTGTTTACCTGAGTTATTCCGTTCACAATATTTTTGCCAGACGGAAGACATATCAAACTTTGATCTGGCTGAAACCATTCCCGGCAGATCAACAGAAGAACTGGGGAAGATTGCAGCTAAACACAAAGTTGCAGTTGTAGTTCCTTTGTTCGAAAAGAAAGCTCCGGGACTGTACTTCAATAGCCTGGTTGTGATTGATAAAGATGGAGAGATAAAAGGTAAGTACAGAAAAATGCACATTCCAGATGATCCCGGCTTTTATGAGAAATTTTACTTCACTCCCGGCGATCTTGGCTATAAATCTTTCCCGATAAGTTATGGAGATGTAGGAACACTAATTTGCTGGGATCAATGGTATCCCGAAGCAGCGCGATTAACAGCTTTAGCCGGCGCTGGAATTATTTTTTATCCGACTGCAATAGGCTGGCATCCGGGAGAAAAATCAGCTCACGGAAAAGCGCAGTATGAATCCTGGTTAACTATACAAAGAGGACACGCAATTGCAAATGGTGTTTACGTTGCCGCGGCAAACAGGATAGGTTTAGAAAAAGTTAACAATGATTCACCGGGAATAGAATTCTGGGGACAATCATTTATTTGCGATCCGCAGGGAATCATTCTCGCTCA
>Ga0210133_1000369_pt1 | contig 16877 bp, 11 predicted proteins | sample Joice_ThreeSqC_D_2_FD_184874 | JGI IMG/M metagenome (GOLD analysis project Ga0210133, IMG submission 184874) | Wetland microbial communities from San Francisco Bay, California, USA, that impact long-term carbon sequestration - Joice_ThreeSqC_D1... | ecosystem: Environmental > Aquatic > Marine >...
GTTACACTTTCAACTATTCATTCCGCAAAAGGCTTAGAGTGGCATTCGGTGTTTATTATTCATGCAATAGACGGCTACTTCCCTTCCGCCAGATCGGCTGAGAAAACTGAAACTCTGGAAGAAGAGAGAAGGTTGATGTATGTTGCATCAACGAGGGCAAAACAAAATTTATTTGTTACATACCCAATGAACATGTACGATCGTGAATCGGGAACAACATATTCAAAACCATCACGGTTCATTTCGGATATTTCTCCGGATAAAGCCGAAGACTGGCTTGTTGAGGATGTGTTCTAACAAAAACATTCTATATCCTTAGTGGAACTAAGTGCTCTTAGTGTCTAAGTGGTCAGATTAAACTTTATTTACCACTAAGACACTTAGAACACAAAGAGACACTAAGTTTTTCTGATTCTCTAATTCACAGATAACATTTTAATATAAACTAACTACCTTAACCGTGCCGGTATTGAACTCAGGAATTAACAGCCAATCTTTTTCCTGATCAATTGTAATATCTGCCGGAGAAGTAAATCCGCTATCGATCACAGTCGATTTATTATTTTCATCTACCCTGAAAATCTTTCCGCCGTCCCAATCACTGTAATACAAAAATCCCTGGCTGTCGAAAGCGATTCCATCACCATGCTTTCCGCTTTGATCAACTACTTCAAGCACTTTACCATTGGCGCTTACTTTTAGAAGCTTTCCAGTCCCGTAATCAATGATAAAAAGATTGTTATCTTTATCGAATAGAAGTCCGTTGGGAGAAAATATTTCCGGTGAAGTTTTATAATCGACAAAAGTTGAAACATTTCCATCGGGTGTTATTTTAAAAACAGATCCATCCTCTGTATTGAAATCTCCCGACTCGGAAACGAACAGGTTGCCGTTGTTATCAAATGCAAGATCATTTAAAAATTTTGGAATGTTAGGAAATGCAGTTGAATCGACAAAAATACTGACGTTGCCTTCTGAATCTACTTTTAATACCTGGTTTTTATCAGCCACATAAATAGTTCCGTTACTAAAAGTTAATCCTTTGGGATCATTCATTCCGGTTGCAAAAGTAGAAACCACATCACCGGTAATTTTACTTATTGTGCCGTCGCCATCAACACCAAAGCCACCGATGTTGGATACATAGTAAACACCACCGGGCGTTGCAAGGACACTTTCAGGTGTGTGAAAAGGTTCGAATGTTTTTACAAGTTTCGGGTTCAATTGTTTTTGTGAACATCCGAATAAAATGAAGAACAGCAAAAGTGCCGATAATATTTTTTCCATTTTTCACCTTACGAGTTATTAAAACTAATACGATCAACATTACGCTAGCTGATAAATAATTTCAAGTGTATTAATTTCAATAAAGAAAGAGAAATAAAAACTATATCGGCTTCAACATTTCTTCATCTTAATTAATTCCAACTCCAACTCCCAGATATATCTGAAAATACTGCGGATGGATTTTCTCCGAATCTGCTTCACCTAACTGTTGGGGAACAGAAAAAGTTTTAAGATAGCGCACTCCACCGTCGAGCATAAACTTATTTGAAAAATTCAGATCGAGCCCGAGTGTAATATCATAACCAAAAACTACATGCCCTTCACTGCTGAGATTCTGCCTGATTTCATTGTCGCCGTAATCATCCGGAATTACAAGATCGGTTGAAATATTGTAATAGATCAAAGCAAGATTTATCCCGGCATGCGGTCTTAAAAAGCCATTGCCATGACCTCCGACCTGTCCACCGATATAAAGCCTCATATAATTCTGATCAGTATTTTGTTCGACTCTTAATCCTGTATCAGGATCACGCAAGTCAATTGATTTTGAAAGCAGGTTAATGAATTCAAATCCCGCCGTTCCAGCAAGAACATTAGCAAGCTTTGGAACAGGCATAACAATGTGAATTCCTAAACCGAATCCGGGTCGGCTGTAGTTTTCGGCATCTTTGCCATCCGGCACCATGTAGATTCCGTACAACCCGGCTTTTCCTCCTGCGATTGCATCAGAAAAACCAATGGACACAAATACACTAATAATAACAAACAAAACAAATTTTTCTAAAGTATATTTTTGCATAATAGCCTCACTAAATTTATTTTTTATTCCTTTTCTGAACTTACTAATAACTCAAATTAAAATAGATTTAACCACAAAATTTCATACGGCTTTGATAGTAATTAATGATTTTAAATCGAGTCCTGACATTATGCCTTTACCCTGAATGATCGGTTATTCTGCATTTCACCAATCAACGAAAGAAGTACCATCTTCTTCATTTCAACAATACCTTGTCCTGAACCTGACGAAGTATTACCAGCCTGTAATTTATAAAAATAAATTCCTTATGATAATTGTTAAGCATTAAAACTTGAACCTGATAGATTAATTATTTTATCACCTTAATGTGAATTTACCTTATACCACTCAACGGTAAAGTTGCTATCAAAACTCCCACACCTACTGCTAATAAAACACTTCCTATTACAAGCAGTGTAGTGTTAACCGCGTTCAATTCATCTTGTTGTATAGATTCAATATTTGTCAGCGCTACAGACTTCTCAATTTCAACTTTGAAATCCGAGTCATCACTAAATTTGACATATCCTTTCCCATAAAGGGAATCATTTGAAATATGAAAATTGGATTCTTCAAATGAATAAATAGTTGAATCTTTTGTATATACTATGAGATCACCTCCATCCTTCAATCCAGCCAATTCATCATTAGAAATCTCTTTCATACTATAGCAGCCATACAGCTGAATTAATAAAGCAGAAATTAAAACAGAAACAATATATTTTTTACACATTTTATTATTCTTTTCAAAAAGTAATTGCAGCTTTAATTAAAGCCTTTCTATTAGATTCAAAGAGTGAACCCAGTACTAATATAGAACGGATAACCAAAAGCGAATGTGTAACCTAAGCCCACACGAAAAACAAAACCTCCTGAATATGCCTGGTAGCGATATCCGACATCAAATGCTGGCAATACTTTCCATTCCATATTTCCGTCTTCGTAAATTCTGTTGATTGATCCGCCCGCACCAATTTCGAACCGTGATGAACTGCCTGAAGTAAGAACATTCATCATTGCAAGCAAACCTGACGATGTGGCATCTTCAGCTTCCCATTCTAAGTAATAGCCAACCCCAAATCCAATGCGGAGAAGCATTTGATTATGCAACGGAGCCTCATAGTTAATCGAGACATTACCAACCAGAAGTGCCGTTGCAATATCCAGATACAGAGATCCCGGGACGCCTGGATTCAAGCTTTCAATTACTTGTGCGGCAGTTCTCACAGGAAAAAGAAGAAATAAAATTATCAGGATATACATATATATCTTCATCTAATTGTTGCCTTTCTATTTAAACTTTTTTCATAAAGACCTATTTGAGTAAAATAAATTTTTTTTGTTTCTACAAAACTACCTGCCTGAATTCTATAGAAATAAATTCCACTTGGCAGGTTTGCTGCATACCAGGTTATCTCTTTCCACCAAAAAAGAACCCACCAATTCTGACTCCTATGTAGTTATTACTCACTGTACTGTTGCTGAACTCGATTGTTGATGAATGAATGAGATTATATTCCAATGCCAGGGTGAAATGACTGAAATCAAAACCTATCCGAAGATAAAATCCCAATTTTGATCCACCCGCAACGTTACCTGATGCTACTAAATCAATAGTCTCATACCTTTTAGACAAATTATAGATTCCCAGACCAGCACCGACAAATGTTCTGAATTGCTCAGCATTCAAATAATACTGACCATTGACCGTGTACGATAAAGCCGAGTTTCCTTCATCACCATGCCGTATGAACACTGCGCCTTCTATACGTATACCAACAGCCAGGTTATCTATTACGCGATAGGCTGGCTCAAAAGTGGCTAAGATTCCCCCGTTGGAACCTACTGCACCTGCATAGCCCGCCCCAAGTCCAAGCTTGAACTTGTTATAATCCTGGGCATTAACAACAGATGTTAGTATCAAGCTCACAAATAAGAAAATGTATAGTCTGTTCATAATGTCCTTTCAATAATTGCTTTAACTAATAGTTTCAATTTTGTCGAAAGATTTTATTTCATTAGTATCGTTTTTTTAGTGCTGGTGAAATCACCTGCTTTCAGTTGATAGAAATACACTCCGCTTGGCAGATTCTTCACATACCAGGTTATCTCATAAGTGCCAACTGGTTTTTCTTCGCTTACTAAAATTTCTATTTCGTTACCGAGGATATCGTATACTTTTATTGTCATTTGAGATGATAGAGGAACGGAATATTTTATTTTTGTATTAGGGTTAAATGGATTAGGATAGTTTTGTGAGATAATGAACTCTGTCGGCACTTCATCAATATGTTCTTCTTCAACAAATGAAACTCCTCCATTTGTTGTGTGAAGAATTGCTCCATTATCACCAACAGCCCAGCCGTTATATAAATCAGCAAACTGAACTGAATATAAAACGGTGTCTGCGCCAACTGAAGTAGGATTCCAATTTTTTCCCCCATCCGAGGTATTTAAAATTATTCCTGAAGAAGCATTACCATCATAACCGACAGCCCAACCGAAATTAGAATCTGAAAAATGAACTGAGTATAGTTGGTAGCTTGTCCCTGTAATCTGCGGGTTCCAGCTCGTACCCCCATCATTAGTATTAAGTATTATCCCTCCGCCAACAACCCAGGCTGTATTTGAATTTATGAAATAAAGTGAAAGCAACCAATAACCACTATATTGATTTGTCCAACTCTCACCTCCATCTGTGGTTTTAATAATTACTCCAAAATAATTATTGCCGTCGTAATCGATACCGGCAGCACATCCATTATTTTCATCTGTAAAATAAATTGATCTCACACTTTTAGGAAAAGTGCCTTGTTGAAATATCCAGTTGGTTCCGCCATTCGTAGTTTTTAGAATAGTATTATCCTCACCTGCAATCCATCCTATACTTGAATTGATAAAGAAAACTGAGTAAAGAGGATCGTAATTTTGGCTACCTTGTGATGACCAGCTTGTTCCTCCGTTTGTAGTTTTTAGAATAGTCCCACCACCACTACCGACAGTCCATCCTATATTTAAATCAACGAAATAAACTGAATATAAGTCAGCATTCGTTCCACTGCTCTGGGCAACCCAGCTTATCCCGCCATCCGTGGTTTTAATTATAGTCCCTGCTCCACCAACAGCAATTGTAGTGTTTTCATCCAACACGTGTACATCTTTCAATGTCTGACCTGTTGGTAATGGGTTTTGCCAGAACCAACCAGTCTGCGCAATTATTTTATTTGAGAATAGAAAAAAAACAACAAATAGCATCAAGACAAATATTGAAATCTTTTTCATAATTGATCCTAAGTTAGGATTATATAAAATTATAATACCGCTATCAGCTAGTGATATTGCTTGATTAAATAAACAGTGTTATTCCGGATAATTTTTACGCAAACACAGAACTCGATTCAGAGAACTGCATCCACGCCTAAGGAGTGAAGATTTAAAGAATTGATTATGTTCTGATAAACAGGAAGAAAAAAACTTCCTTAAGGTGTAGATGTTTCTTTACGTGGTGAATATCAATTATTATTAGTTAAGAAGCAATAGGACACTTGACGTTTGACAATAAAAAACCCCTGAATTGTTCAATTCTTCAGGGGTCTATAAATAAATTTAAGCTAATAATTGCCAGCGCGACAATTTCTTAAAAATTCCGGCGAAGAAAAATCAATTTAACGAAGAACTATCATCTTCTTAGTTTGAACAAAAGAACCCGCCTGAAGTTTATAGAAATAAATTCCGCTTGAAAGACTAATGGCATTAAATTGAATTGTATGATTACCCGCCTCTTTGTATTCATTTACCAGGGTTTTAATCTCTTCACCAAGAATGTTATAAATTTTTAATGTTACCACTTCAGCTTTAGAAATTGAAAAGTGAATTGTTGTCGAAGGATTAAAAGGATTCGGATAGTTTTGTTCAAGAGTGAATTCATCTGGTATTTCATTTATCTCTTGATTAGGGATGCTTACAATACCGCCGCCGAGGTTATATAGCACGTAGAGAGTGTATGTGGTACCTCTTCCCGAAAGGATGGCAATATCGGTCTTTCCATCCTTATCAAAATCGGAAGCTCCGACATCGAACGGATTCCCCTCAGCAAATGGTAAAAAGCAATTCTCCCTTGCAGTAAAACTACCGGTACCGTCATTCAGCATAACCGTTATTCCGTTTGTTTGGAGAAAGCGATTTACGCTCACAAAATCGAGATCACCATCATTCTCGTAATCCATAGCTACAACACCGTGTGATTCTGACACCGTGATATACTCGGGGGAGAAATTTAAATTTCCTTCGTTCCTGATAAATGTACAAAAATCGGAGGGATCAGATGCAACCAGGTCAAGATCACCATCTCCATCGAAATCTCCCCTAAAAATATCAAGATACCCATTTATAGGAAGTGTTGTAAGATCTCCTCTTGGTACAACATCAGCACAAGGAGTAAGGGCGCTACCCAAAAAGCCTATATCATGGATAATAAGTATTGGTGGATTAAGATCACTTGTAATAGCAGCAATTTCCGGAAGTCCGCCATCACCGGCGAATTCACCTACAACAAGATCAGTCATTGCATATGGAATAGTATCGGGACGATCAAAGAAACCAGATGGTTGCTGTACGTACTGAACATCATGACATAATTCACGATTTCCAAGGTGCATCAAATAACCGAGATAACTTTCATTTGCCACGAACCCATTGTCCTCAACTATAGCGACTGTTCTTTTAATATCGCCTATAAAAGTCGGACCTATATCGAAAGACCTTACCCGCCCAAAAGCCTCAACCTGATTAAACCCATTAATATTGCCATTACCATCTCCCCAAAATACTACCATACCACCATCACCTCCTGCAATAATATCGAGATGACCATCTTCATCGAAATCATAAAATATTACTTTATGCGGCTGAGCGACGGTTAATAAAGTTAGAGTAAGTTCGAAAGATCTGGCGGGAGCCAGGTTTTTGAACAATAGGATATGATTATTATCATTATCAGCTACGGCAATATCATCATCACCATCCTCATCGAAATCCCCAATAGCAGAAGATAGAGCCGTTCCTGAAAGATCGAATGAGTATGGATCTGCAAACATATCAAGCATTCTAACTTCGTTTTCATCGGCACCTATCATCGGTATTTCCGGTCGAATTTCCTCATCTATATCTACAGTAATTTCACTGATTGGTGTTCCCTCTAAATCAGGGTCTTGTGCCTGGCAATCAGTTAGATGAAGATCATCTTCAGCAATAAAAGCAATAATTTTTGAAATTGAATTTGTATCTAAGTCTGTAGCTGCCTGGTAATCAAGAATATTAAAATAAAAGTCGCTGTTTCTAATAACTAAAATTCCGTCCGGTTGTGTGTTATAAATTACATTGTAATCTGATTGGAAATTTGTTGAAGTAGAACTACCCTGCACATAACAAGCACTAAACCCGCCGGTTGGTTTTAAAATGATAATATTATTAAGAACCGTACAATTTTCGGCATTAAGATAAAGAGCTGATGGACCAAAGCCATGCATAACTATTGTGTTAAAAAAAATCTTTGCATTATTCGCATTCTGGTTGATTCGAATTCCACACGCATCCTCATTCGATGAAGCAGAACCGCTTGTATTGATCATATTATTTGCAACAATAAAAGAATCAGCAACCCCTGATTGACCCGCCACGGATAGTGCTATTTGGACCGATCCGTGGATTGAGTTCTGTTCCAAAATAATTGTATGAGCTCCGCTGTTAACAGTGACAAAAATGCCTCGAAATCCACTATTAAAACTGTTATCAAAATCAATTATGTTCCTTTGCACAATGAGGTTTTCGCTCCAGACTTCCATAGCTGACCCTAATTGGTTCCCTGATCCGCTTGCAGATTTCCATCCGGCAAGGAATTGGTTATCCTCAATTCTAAAAGTTCCTTGTGAAAGACCTGTTGATTGTACACCAGAGATTCCTCTAAGGAGCCTGAGGAAAGTATTTCTACGAACAGTCAGATCACCAACTCCCTCGCCCAGCTCAATTCCATTTTCTGTGCCTGCGGAAGGTTGAGTACCGATAAACCTGCAACCGTCAAACACAATTCCATCAATCGTCAAATTTTGGGCTGTTCTACGTAATTGAACAAGTACACTGAATGAAATGTGCAGGGATGCGTCGGATTCCTGGAATGTTATATTATTGAAGGAAATGAAATCCAAACCAACAATAACAAGTTCCCTGTTGGCTGTTGTTGCGTCGGTGATGTTCATTTGTAATTTGACATTTCCAGCATTAGCCCCTTCATTTGCATCGGTTTGAAATGTAATACGGTTTTCTGAAGAGAGACCGGTGACCGGGGTATTAAGAGAAAGGACTGTATTGTTACCGCCGTTACTCATATAAGTCCCGGGACGGATATTGAAAAATGTTGGACCTGAGACTCCAAGAACATTTAAGGAATCAGCGGCATCTTGCAGTGTCGCGAAGTCCGGCGATTGACCTCCAATTGTATAGGAGCCGTTCAGGGGTTGCGCAAAAACTAAACTCCCATAGGTTATTGCCATAATGAAAAGGCCAGAGATTAATAAAGTTTTCATAACATCTTCTTAAAAATTTGTTTTTATTATTTCTTTACTCTAATAGCAGATTTATTTGATCAAAATCATTTTCTTTACTTCGTTATATGAACCAGCCACTATCTGGTAGAAATAAATTCCGCTTGAAAGGCTACTTCCATCAAATTCTACAGAATAAGTTCCGGGCTGTTTTTCTTCATTAATTAAATTTGCAATCTCTCTTCCCAAAGCATCGTAAACTTTTAATGAAACAAATTCGAAATTCGCAATCCGAAATTCGATATTAGTTGTTGGATTAAAAGGATTTGGATAATTCTGAGCAAGATAATATTCCGTTGGATTTAACAACGAACCTTCGTCATCGACATCAACAGTATTTGTAACAGTTATTGTGTCATCTATAGTTCCATCATTTCCGTTGTCCACCTGTATAACTAATGGTTTACTGAAATCCGTCCAATTAGAAACAACTAAATGCGTTGAGTTTGCACTTAAAGAAATATCACGATGTTCGAAATAGGTAATACTATTTCCAAGCGCATATTTCAGTAAGAGATCGTAAGATTTTATCGAGCCGCCGTTTAAAATGCGACCAATATTACCATCAGTACTAAAATGAACAGAGTCAGTCTGCAGAATATCTAAATTACTCATTTCGATTACTTTCTGAAGAGAATCTTCAACTATAATAGCCTGAAAAAAGGAAGGCTTAACTACTTCATCCGGATTAGTAATGCCGATTCCGGAATAGTATGATAATTTATCGGTTTCTTCGGGTTCAGCTTTAAAACGTGCGTATGTTAAAACTGTAGAATTATCAATTACAGAAAAATATGATAATGAATTCTGAAACTCCGAGAGCTGACAATAGTAATTATTCTTTGGAAGAAAATATCCGATTGGAGGACCGGGATGTCCTGTTAATAGGATATTAGGCAAAGCATCAGGGATTGTGTTTACTAAAATGCTATCTGTGCAATCATACGATAAAGAGTCTGCATCTGCAGTCTTGATTAGAACAGTTGATGGAGGATTATAAACTTCAATTAATTCATCACCTGCCGGAGATGTTAATTGTAAGTCTGGATTTGAATTATGTGTAAATGGCAGAGTAGCATCCTGTAGAAAGAAACCGGAAGGAAAGCCTAAAAACAATCCATTAGTTTGCGTAAAAAAATAATTTTTATTTCCTTCAAATCCATATTTCCAACTGTTTTCATTTATGTTAACAGTTATTGCCATTGTTGTATCGAAAGGAAAATTACTATCATATACATATATATATTCTAAATCAGCATTCACCGGGTCTTTCAGAACTTTCCAGGGATTCATAATATGACCAGCAGGTTTGTGCAATATTCTGAATGCTATTCCCCGGTTATCACCATCCTCGCTAAGAAGCATTTGTTTTACTTCCTCAAGTGTTTCATCAGGTCTCTTTTCAAACCGGTTGTAATAACCATTTTTGTGACCACTACCCATCTGGTATCCGAATAATTCATTAATTATTCTTAGGAAAACATCATTGGGAGTTGTATTTATATCATTAAATTCCGGTACGCCGAAGCGTGTTTTGAACTCTTCCTTATGATCAAAAGCTAAAAATGAAGATGTTACAAATCCGAAACATGATCCTCCCCATTCACCTTTAAAAAAAGCCCATTTCCAGAGCGCTAAAGGATTTATCAACCCACCAAAATTAGTCGTTAAATAACATTTATCTACGTTAAAAGCTCTTACAAAAGAGGGCCAATCAATATGATCTTCCGGTTTTGCGTTTACCGTCCAATGTTGGAAATCGGGTGAATAGTGAGAACCTGTAAATGGATCGTTCCCGTTCATATAATCAAATTGTTGATACCATGTTGGGGGCCAGACAAAATTCAGTTGATTGGGTTTAATCCAGCTATCTTCACCCATTAAGTATAGTTCATAATTTCCATTGGTTACTCTTGTAAGCCTGTAACCCTTTATCTTAAAAACTTCACTAATTTTGAAATTGTTGGGATCTGAAGAACTCTCAATTATTATCCCGCATTTTCTTGAAAGAATAGAATCCGGGATATCCCACACGTAATAACCTGAATCTGCCGGATAGTCCTCAACTATTATTATATCGAATTGCCCGACTCCATTTTTGTAATCGGTGCTTAACTTTAAGTTGATTTTATCAATTCCTGCCGCACTCCATTTTATTGTATCTTTCTCACCTGCAATCCAAAGTTCCCCTGCAAGTGGTTTAGATACAGAAAGAGAATTAGGAATTAAAATAAAACCGTGCCCAAAACCGTTATGACTTCCATAACCTACAATTTCACCTCTGTTATTAATATCGTCCGCACGGCTAAGAAGCCATCCTGATGAGGAATCGATTAAACTATTAAGATCGGTTATGATTCCATTCTTATATAAAAAAGCTCGATCTGAACCGAGTGAGTTTTTTGACCAGCCGACTATTTCACCGGAATTATTTATTCCCTTTGCTTCACACCACGAACCCCCGAGCGTACCAAGCTCACTCATTACACCATTTTGATAAACAAAACCCTTAAGGAATGATCCCCCAAGGTTCCCAATAATAATGCCGTTATCGTTTATTCCGGTAGCGGCACCTGAATTAAAACCGGCAGGCATTATAAGTTCGGTCATCATTCCATTTTTATATAGGAAAGGCTTAGGAAGCTCACTTGGATCTTCTGCTGCACCCACAATTTCATTAAGGTTGTTTATTGCATATGCAAAGCTTTCAGGACCACCCAAAGTGCCCAGACTTGTCATTACATTATTTTGATAAAGAAAAGCCTTCCGCCCATCACTGCTTGTGGAAGTGCCAACAATATTATCAAAGTCATTTATACCGGATGCATAACTAAAACATGATTCATCCCAACATTCCAGTATTTCGAGACTTATCATAGCTCCATTTTGATAAAGAAAAGCTTTTTGATCGAAATCATACGTATAAGAGGAACCAACAACTTTACTAAGATTATTTATTCCAAACGCTCTGCTTCGATCGTCCATACTAAGCGTTTCAAGATTGGTCATAGCTCCGTTTCTGTAAAGAAAGGCAATTTCCTTAGTAGGATTAGTTGAAGTGGCTGTTTCGCCAGCAACTTCACCAGAATCATTTATACTATGAGCCCAGCTAAATACTCCCCCAAGAGTCCCTATGTCTTTTACCGTATATTTAGTTTGAGCTGCGAGTGTTGCAAAAAAGATTAAAATAAATAGTAATCCAATCCACAAAGTAGTTTTCATTTTTATGCCTCTTAAAAATTTGTTTTTATTATTTCTTCAACTCTTGTTAAATCTTCTTTGCTTACAAATTCCATTGCACCAGATTTAATAGATTCTTCAATAAAGTTTTTATCATTGTATTGAGATACTATTATGATTTTAGCTCCGGGATATTTAATCTTTATTTTTTTTGTCGCTGTTATTCCATCCATTTTTTTCATTTTTATATCCATCAAAACCCAATCCGGTTTTTGTACATCATAAGCTTCAACTGCTTCATCTCCATCCTTGCATTCATTTATTTCAGCAAACATTTCATTACAAATGCCTCGGAGCATCGAGCGCATTCCGGTATTATCATCGACAATAAGTAGTTTCATTTTATATTTTTTTTAAGACTGGCTGTAATCTGCTTTGATAAGAGTGAAATGTAAATGAGGGGAAACGTTCAATTATTATAGGTGGATACCCCTATTTTATGGAAGATGTTTAATGGAAGATGTAAAATGGGAAGAATCAATTTGCAGTCAATCGGTTTAAAAATTTTAGTCATTAGTAATAATTTATTGAATTGACCAATGACTATGACTATTGATTAAAGAACAGATTTATTATTGAGTGCAAATTTTATTAAAGAATGGGTGCCGTGAATGTTAAGCTTTCTTGAAATGTTGCTGCGGTGGTTTTCTATCGTTTTATAGCTGACGTGCAGTTCATCGGAAATTTGTTTTGAAGTTTTACCTTCCGCGATCATTCTTAAAATTATTCTTTCGGTTTTTGTAAGATTATTCAACGAAGGAATACTCTTTGCTAATTCTTTAAATTCTCTTTCGTGTTTTACAAGGAAGTGAGATAGTGCAGGACTAACGTAATTATATCCATCATTTACACGCTTAATGCAATCTACTATATCCTCTATCGCATTTTCCTTAAGCACATAACCCGATGCACCGATATCCATCGCTTCTCTGAACATCAATTCATCTTTATACATCGATAAAAAAATAATTCCGTCATTAAGCTTTTCCTCCCTAATTATTCTTGCAGCTTTAAATCCATTTAAAACCGGCATTTCTATATCGAGTACAACTATATCGATGCTATTTTTTCTTATAAAGCTTAATGCTTCTTCTCCGTTCCTGGCTACGCAAGCAACAGAAAACCCGGACTCTTTTTCAAGTGTCTGTTTTAATCCTTCCAGCATTAGCGGATGATCATCGGCAATTAATATTTTTATTTTATTTGTCAAAGTTTATTGGAATTTTTATCAGAAGTTTTGTTCCTTTGTTTTTAACCGAATCGATAATTAATTCCCCTTTGAGAAGTTTTATTCTTTCCTGAAGATTTTTTAACCCGAATCCCCTTTTTCTATCAGGAAACATTATAAGATTTTTAGAATCAAAACCTTTTCCGTCATCATCGATATTAATAGTGATAAGGGTGTCTCCCTTTTTAATATAAATCCCGGCTTCTTTAGAGGCGGAATGTTTTACAATATTATTTGCACACTCCTGGATTATCCTGTACAGACTAATTTCTTCATCCGGTTTAAGAATACCGTCAATGTCATCCAACTCGAGCTTAAAATTAATTTCTATTGAAGTTTCTAAATTATCGACAATGGAACGGATAGCTTTTGTTAATCCTAATCTTTCAAGATGATATGGGTGGAGGTTATAAGCTATTCTTCTTACTTCATCTATAGCTTCGGAAGCATTTTCTGATATTTCATTTAGCTGCTTCTTTTCGAATTCAGGCTCTTTGGATTTTAAGCTCATAACAACGCGGTTTTTTATTATAAGAAGATTTTGTCCAAGGCTGTCGTGAAGCTCGGAAGCAATTCTTTTTCTTTCTTCTTCCTGTGAATGAATCAATAGTTTAGAAAATTCCTCCTGCACTCTTTTTTCTTTTTGAAGAACAGATATTCTTTTTTTATAAACAAAACCGATTGCACAAATCAGTACAAGTAATGCAATTGCTCTGAACCACCATGTTTCCCAGAAAGGCGGATAAATAATTATGCTCAAACTTGTTCCTTTATTATTCCAAATCCCGCTGTTATTAGTTCCTTTCACTCTGAATATATATTCGCCCGGATCGAGATGTGTGTAATTAACGTATCTTCTTGACCCGGAGTAAACCCAATCTTTATCGAAACCCTCAAGCTTATAGGCAAATTGATTTTTGGCGGGTTGTGAGTAATCAAGTGAGCTGAACTCAAATGAGATGACATTTTCATCAAAATTCAATTCCAGATTACTCAAAAATTCCGCTTGAATATCATTGACAAATTCTTCATTAAATTTTTTAAATGAAGTAATAACAATATTCGGTATAACCTGGTTTTCTATAAGACTATCGGGATTAAAAACATTTACACCATCTGTTCCTCCAAAATAAATCCAACCGCTTTTATTGATAAAAAAAGCTCCGGGATTTAACTCTCCTTTCTGAATTCCATCATTAATATCAAAGTTTATGAATCTCTTTTTTTCATTTTTTTCTCCTAAAAAATATTCAGCTTCACCGGAGAATTTTGAAATACCTTTAACTGTGCTGATCCAGAGGTTTCCGTTTTTATCTTCACAGATTCCGCAAATAATTTCCGCTCCCAAACCATCTTTTTCACTAAACCGAATAAAGCTGTCGGTTTTTCTATCATATAAATTCAATCCGTTCCATGTCCCGATCCAGATTTTTCCATTCGAATCACAAAAGAGGTATGTAACAATATTACTGCTTATTGAGGCTGTGTCATCCGGTTTATAAAAATACTTTTTAAACGTACTATTTTTCTTATCAAATCTATTTAAGCCGCCGTCAAAATTACCTGTCCAAAGGTATCCGTCTTCATCCTCGCAAAGTGCGCTAACAGCGTCATTGCTCAGACTGTTTTTGCTTTCCGGATCGTGCATGAAGTGAGTGAACAAATTATTTTGCACATCAAATTTGTTTAATCCCCCTCCGTTAGTTCCGATCCAAAAATTCCCCTCTTTATCTTCCATCATTATTCTGATGTTATCGCTGCTTAGATTTGATGGGGAACCATCAGATCGATGTCTTATAAAAGAATCGGTTTTTCTATCATACTTATTTAATCCGCCAAAAAATGTTCCGATCCAAATATCTCCCCTGTTGTCTTCATAGATATATCTCGCCTGGTTGTTTGAAATGCTATTAGGGTCGGTCGGGTTATGTGTATAAAATTTAAATTTATTTTTTAAAGGATTATACCTGCTTACTCCTTTCCCATAATTAGCAATCCATATATCTCCATATTTATCTTCACAAATAGAAAAGACAAAATTACCTATCAGGCTGTTAGCATTGTTGAATTCATTTTTTAGATGATAAAAATTCTGTGGTTTGAGGGAAATTTTATTTACCCCTCCATCGACAGTACCTATCCAAAGAATATTTGTTTTGTCTTCAAAAATATCAAGTATTAAATCAGAACTAATGCTTTGCGGATCGTAAGGACTATTTTGCAGCCTAACAAATTGATTTTTGTCCGCATCATAATAAGATAAACCTTTCGAAGTTCCGCCTATCCACAATACACCGCGTGAATCTTTAAAAACTTTCCAGATGAAATTATCGGGGATTGTATTCGGATTACCGGGATCGTTTTTAAAATTGACAAACATATTTGTGGTGTAATCATACCGGTTTAATCCATCGCCATAAGTGCCAATCCATATAAAACCTTCCGCATCTTCACAAATAGAACTCACATTATTACTGTTGATCGAGTTTTTGTTCCTCTCGTCATAAAAAAAATTATCATAAGTTTTTTTAACGGAATTATACATTAATAAGCCTCCGCCGTCTGTTCCAACCCACATATTATTTTTTGAATCTTTAAATATGCACCAGATTACATCGTTTTGAAGATCAGAGTTTTCTGTTGTATACCTAACAAATTTTTTCTCTTTAACTTTGAAAATATTAAACCCTCCGCCCCAGGTACCGATCCATAAATTATTATCAGAATCAAAACAAAGAGATGATATTTCATTCGTACTAATACTGTTTGAATCCTCAGGATTGTTTAAATAGTGAGTTATTCTTCCGGTAACAGGTTCATATTTATCAAGCCCGGCACCAGTTGCAATCCAAAGGTTGCCTATGTTATCTTCATTAATATCCCAGATTTGATTATCAGATAAACAATTTTTTTCGCCAGGAAAATGCTTAAATATTTTAAATGAATAACCATCAAATCTGTTTAAACCGTTTTCTGTTCCTACCCAAAGAAATCCGGTTTTATCCTGATGCAGAGCATAAATTGCCGTTGAGGAAAGTCCATTTTCAATCGATAATTTTTCAAAGATAAATTTAGTGGGGAATGGCTGTGGGGAAATAAGATCAATTAAGAGAATAAATAGTAATAATATTTTTATTACGAAAGCAAAGAGTTTCATCACTCACTACCACATTTAATTAATTTTATCAATCCTTGCTAAACGATAAGATGTTTTTATTGGCTTAACATCAATTATTATTACTTAAGAAACAATAGCACCAACACCTTCAAAAAAAATAAAACCCCTGAATTGTTCAATTCTTCTGGGGTTTATAAATAAATTTTAGCTAATAATTGCCAGCGCGACAATTTCTTAAAAATTCCGGCGAAGAAAAATCAATTTAACGAAGAACTATCATCTTTTTAGTTTGAACAAAAGTACCGGCTTTAATACTATAAAAATAAACCCCGCTTGATAATGATTTTGCATCGAATTCTACATTATAGTTACCTGCCGGTTTCTCTTCATTCACCAACGTTGTCACTTCTCTACCCAGAATATTATAAACTTTCAAAGTCACATTTCCTTTAACAGGCACCTGATAATTTATTTTCGTTACCGGGTTAAATGGATTCGGAAAGTTTTGTAATAAATAATAATCTACAGGTATTGTATTAATGAGATTTTCGGTACCTGTAAATACCGGGTTATCAGTTCCTTCGATAATTAAAAATTTCGAAAAAT
>Ga0210133_1000370_pt1 | contig 16825 bp, 15 predicted proteins | sample Joice_ThreeSqC_D_2_FD_184874 | JGI IMG/M metagenome (GOLD analysis project Ga0210133, IMG submission 184874) | Wetland microbial communities from San Francisco Bay, California, USA, that impact long-term carbon sequestration - Joice_ThreeSqC_D1... | ecosystem: Environmental > Aquatic > Marine >...
GAAAAAAGAGCGGTCTGACGGCTGGACGCGGTTTGATCCAAAATGGCCTCGATGTCCTCGATAAAACCCATGCTGAACATTTCATCGGCCTCATCGAGCACGACGGTCGCCACGCGCTCCAGTTTGAGCACGTTTCTGCGGATCAGGTCGAGCAGGCGGCCGGGGGTTCCGACGACCACATCCACACCTTTTTTGAGACGGTTGATCTGGCGGTCATAGGGTTGCCCGCCGTAAACGGCCAGGACCCGCACGCCGATTTGCCGGCCGTAGGTGTCTATGGCATCCGCCACCTGGATGGCCAGCTCCCGGGTGGGCGTTACCACCAGGCTTTGCACATGGCGCTGACCGGTTTGAAGGTTATGCAGGATGGGCAGGGAGAACGCCGCGGTTTTACCGGACCCTGTCTGGGATTGGCCAATTACATCCTGCCCGGCAAGCATGGCCGGAATGACGGTGGACTGGATCGGAGTCGGTGCGGCGTAGCCGATGTCGGCGATCGTCTGCACCAGCTGCGGCTGCAGGTCAAACTCGCTAAAGTTGGGGGTCATCATGAAGCTCCTGTTTGCGTTTTGAAAAATACTCCGGGTCGCATACCCCTCGCGGGTCGTATGCCTGTTGCCTGTCAACAGTGGACCCACCCAGCAAATAAGAGCCTCTCTGTTGCAACAAAAACGCCCGACCAAAACCGGCCGGGCGACCATCTGTAATCGTCAAAACAAAATTATGTTGATGTTTGCGATCCGAAACGAATCGTCGGGGAATATAAGGCACCCGGTATCAAATTGCAAGCAAAATTTTATAGGGCCAAGATTCCTGGAATTTTATAAGACAGGGTCAGCTCCCGGCCCCAAACTTTTCAAAGGTTAGGCATAAAAGCGAGTTCATCCCCAGGATTCCCCAAATCAGCCTGAAGAGGATAAACAGGATCGTCACTTTTTCCGTCCTGAACTGAAAAACTAAAGGGCGTCCCCATTGGACTCACTGAAACCTTCGCACCAGCGTGGCGGCAATTGACAAAAGCTTCCGGAGAAATTATAATTACAGCATCTGTTTGAGATAGCTTCTAGACTAAATCCCTGTGGCTGTATAGGCAGCCGGGGATTTTTTTTAGGGGTGGATTATTTGATCGAAAATTTATTCAATGCCCCGACCGCTTGCGGCAGGGTGGTTATGCAGTTAGGCGGTCTCCACTTGGTTGGGAATTTGAAACGCTCAGTTTAGGTGAAAATAAATTAATGGACCATAATATTGAAAAAGAAATCAGCCGGAGACGGACCTTCGGAATCATCAGCCACCCGGATGCCGGTAAGACCACGTTGACGGAAAAGCTGCTCCTTTTCGGCGGAGCCATCCAGCAGGCCGGGGCGGTCAAGGCCAAACATGCCGCCCGCCATGCCACCAGTGACTGGATGGCGATTGAAAAGGAAAGAGGGATTTCAGTGACGACTTCGGTGATGAAATTTAATTACCGCGGTTTTGAGATTAATCTTCTCGACACGCCGGGCCACCAGGACTTCTCCGAAGACACCTACCGGGTATTGACCGCCGTCGACAGCACCCTGATGGTGATCGACAATGCCAAGGGGGTCGAGGCCCAGACCGAGAAGCTCATGGAGGTCTGCCGGATGCGCAACACCCCCATCATTACCTTCATCAACAAGCTCGACCGGGAGGGTAAGGCCCCGTTGGATATCCTGGATGACATCGAGGACAAGCTGCAGATCGAATGCACACCGCTTTCTTGGCCGATCGGGATGGGCAAACGCTTTAAAGGGGTTTACAACCTCTTTCACAAACAGCTGCATCTGTTCAGTCCCGGCAGCAACACCCGCGGGCCGGACGGGGTCCTGATTGATGATTTGTCGGATCCGGTCCTGGACGAACTGCTGGGCCGCCAGGCTGAAGAGCTGCGGCGAGAGATCGAGCTGATCGAGGGCGCGCTGGACCCCTTTGAGATGAAGCACTTCTTAAACGGCAGCCAGACGCCGGTTTTTTTCGGCAGTGCCATCAATAATTTCGGTGTCAAAGAGATGCTGGATGCATTTGTAGAAATGGCGCCCCCCCCGGGTTCGCGCGCGACCGTCTCCCGGGAAGTGTCGCCCTACGAAAAATCCTTTTCGGGTTTTGCGTTTAAAATCCAGGCCAATATGAACCCGGCCCACCGCGACCGGGTCGCTTTTGTCAGGATCTGTTCCGGCAAATTCAGGCGGGGGATGAAGGTGGTTCACCACCGTATCGGAAAAGAAGTCGCCCTGGCCAATGCGACCATCTTCATGGCCCAGGACAGGGACAATGTGGCCGAGGCCTTTCCCGGAGACATCATCGGCATCCACAACCACGGAACCATCAAGATCGGTGACACGTTCAGCGAGAAGGAACTTTTGAAATTCACCGGCATACCGAACTTTGCCCCGGAACATTTCCGGCGCGTTCACCTCAAAAACGCGTTTAAGGCCAAGCACCTTCAGAAGGGCCTGACCCAGCTTGCGGAAGAAGGTGCGGTCCAGGTTTTCAGGCCGATTATGGGAAATGACTATATCCTGGGAGCGGTCGGTGTTCTCCAGTTTGACGTCACCATGGCCCGGCTCAAGGCCGAATATGGCGTGGATGCAGTCTATGAACCGGTGAATTTTGGGGTGGCACGCTGGATCGAGTGCGGTGACCGCAAAAAGCTGGCCGAATTTGAGAAAAAGAATGCGGCCAACCTGGCCCGGGATTCTCAGGGTTGCCTGTCCTTTCTGACAACCAGTGAATTCCAGCTCAATTTCTGTATGGAAAAATGGCCGGAGGTGGCGTTCTACAAGACGAGGGATATTAATTAGAAGTAGGTTCAAAGCCATATGGCTTGCCTCGTCTTCGGGCGTGATTTGGGGTTTGGAAACCACTTTATTGTTTTTCCGGGAATAAGATCTTTTGGTTAAAGAGGCAAGCCATATGGCTCTGATCGATATGCGGGATGTGTGCTGGGGATTCGGTGAGCTCCCATTGCTGGAAAACGTAACCTTCCAGATCAAAAAAGGGGAGCGCGTGTGCCTGGTGGGTCGCAACGGTGTGGGCAAGTCCACCCTGCTGAAACTCCTGGGCGGCGAAATGCTTCCGGACAGCGGTGATATCCTGCTGCGGCAGGGCATCAGCGTGGCCGCGCTGGAACAGGATGTGCCTGCGGGGTTCGACGGCACGATCTTTGATGTGGTTGCCGAAGGCCTTGGTGAAACGGGCCGGGCGCTGGCCGAACACAGTCGGATCTGCAAATCCACTGAGACCGGGGACAACCCCCGATTGGCCAAAAGGCGCGACGAACTGCAGCATATGCTGGACGCCGACGGTGGATGGGAACTGTTAACCGGCATCGAAAACATTCTTTCACGAACCCGGCTGGATCCTGAGAAACGGTTTGGCGACCTTTCGGCAGGGCTGAAACGGCGCACGCTATTTGCGCGGGCCCTGGCCCGCAAGCCCGATCTCCTCCTGCTGGATGAGCCCACCAACCATCTTGACATCGACACGATCATCTGGATGGAAGAATTTATCCTGCGCCACGTACAAACCCTGCTGTTTATCACCCATGACCGCGCTTTTCTCAAAAAGATCGCCAACAGGATTATGGAACTGGACCGGGGCCGCCTGGTTTCCTATGATTGCGATTACGCCACCTATTTAAAACGAAGACAGGCCGCCCTGGAGGTCGAAGAAACTCAAAACGGGTTGTTCGACAAAAAACTATCCCAGGAGGAAGCCTGGATCAGAAAGGGGATCAAAGCCCGCAGAACGCGCAACGAAGGGCGCGTCCGAAGCCTGCAAATGATGCGCGCCGCCTACCGGGACCGCCGCCGCAAAATCGGCAATGTCAGGCTGCAGGTTCAGGAGGCGGAACGGACCGGCAAGCTTGTCATCGAAGCCAAGGCGGTCAGCTTCTCCTATGGCCCGGCCCCGATCGTGCGGGATTTTTCCACGGTCATCATGCGCGGGGACAAGGTGGGCATCATCGGTCCCAACGGTGTGGGCAAAACCACCCTGCTGAAAATTCTTTTAAAAGCGGCCAGCCCGCAAACAGGCAGTGTCCGCCACGGCACCAACCTTCAGGTGGTTTATTTTGACCAGCTCCGGGCCCAGCTCGATGAGCAAAAGACCGTGCGGGAAAACATCGCCGCCGGCAACGACTTTATAATCTTTAACGGCCAACGGCGCCACGTCGTCAGCCACCTTCAGGATTTTCTCTTTTCACCCCAAAGATGCCGCACTCCGGTTTATGTCCTTTCCGGCGGAGAAAAGAACCGCTTGATGCTGGCCAAGCTGTTCACGAAACCGGCCAACGTTCTGGTGCTGGACGAGCCCACCAATGATCTTGATGCCGAAACCCTGGAGCTTTTAGAGGAGCTGATTTTCGAGTACCAGGGGACCCTTTTGCTGGTCAGCCACGACCGGGCCTTCCTGAACAATGTGGTCACCAGCACCATCGTCTTTGAAGGCAACGGGCAGGTGGCCGAATATATCGGCGGGTACGATGATTGGCTGAGTCAGCGGCCGCAGGGCTCAGCAGAGCGGCTGCCGGAAAAAAATGGTCCCAAAAAAACCCGGCCACAACCAAAGGCGCACCCCTCACGAAAGCTGGGGTATATGCAGCAACGCGAAATGCAGGACCTGCCTGCCAGGATCGAAGCCCTTGAATCAGAGCAAAAAGAGCTGTTTGCGATCCTGTCCGACCCATTGTTTTATAAAAAAGAAAAAGACGAGGTTGCCGGGGTTAAAGCGGATCTCGATCGCGTCGAGCGTGAAATCGAGACTGCCTACCGTCGCTGGGAAGAGCTTGAAACGCGGGTCTCAAAGCTTTAATTCACCATTCAAGCATCGAACCCCGATATTTTCCGGATTGAGGATATTGAGGTTGTCGCCAACTATCGGCAGGTCATCGTTTCATACCGGCGTCAGGCGGCAGGTCCGAAGGATCGTTCGAAAAGGTCATGGATCGCCCGGGTGCCGTCGGCATCGAGATTGCGTGTACCGGTGCAGGCGAAGGTATTGTCGGTAATGACCGGCGTATCTGTCACCCAGCGATTGTCCTTCCAGGCAAACCACTCTTTTTTGTCCTGATCATACACGTGAACGGGGCGATTGAACAGCTTGGCAAGTTCCACGCCCCAACCGGTACCGCCCTTGACCGTATCATCGGGCTGAATCCAGCCGATGGTAATCACATGGTAGCCCTTGTTGACCATGTGGAAAATGGATTGGATCACCTTGCGAATCTTGGCTGTCTTGGCATAGGTCCGTCCCATGCGAAGTGAGACGATTGCCATACCGACGTCACCCTGGTCGAGCTCATCAGGACCCAGGATGTGGATGCCTCTGTCCCTTTCGACAGTGTGGCCCTTGAACGAAAAATTAACTTCCTGAATTCCCCAGCGCTCGGCCGTTTTCCCGAATTCCGCCTCGGCACCCCGGTGCCCGCCGCTGTACATGGTAATCTGAGAACAATCGATCATTTTTTTCTCCTAAATTTCTGGTTTCTGCCGGCATATGCATGCCGCAGGTTATCTGTCATTTTCCCTAAAAAGGCAAACCCCGCCGCTGATCGGCAGGGTGTGAAAACTAAAATAAGCGGAAATCTCAAAAAGGCAAGGGGCCGTCCATATTTTTTGCAGTTTTGATGTGCAGAAAAAAGAAATGCATATTTTCATGACCGTCCCATCTCCCCCTGGTTTTTTCAGTAAATTTCGTATTTAACCAGTCGGCCGTCAAGCCCGCCGGCCTTGATCGGCTTTTTCCATGATGCTTTCAGCCCGATTTTTTTGATATACTCCCGTTCTCCGAAATAAACAAAAGCGGCCGAGCCTTTGCATTTCTGTTTCAGAAAATCGCCGAGGTTTTTATAAAACAGTTCAAGGTCTTCGTCTGCCCCCATCCGAACGCCATAAGGCGGATTGGTTACAATTACATGCTTTTCAAGGGCGGGCAGCTTTCTGAAGTCCGACCTTTCAACCCTTACGCTATTTCCGTAACGGAGCCCCATCAGGTTTGTGCGCGCCGCACTGACCGCCTCCGCAGACACATCACTGCCCGCAATCAGCCCTATCGGCAGTTCCCGGATGTGTCCGTCGGCCTCTTTTTTTACCTGCTTCCAGACCGCGCCGTCAAAGTCGGGCAGAAATTCAAAACCGAATCGATTCCTGAAAACCCCCGCAGGAATATTGCTGTACCGCATGAGCGCTTCACACAAGAGGGTTCCCGAACCGCACAAAGGGTCATATAAAGGAACCGAACCGTCCCATTCGCTGAATCGGATAATCGCGGCAGCGACGGTTTCCTGCATCGGTGCGGCCACGGTTTCCTCTCGGTATCCTCTCCGATGCAGGGCACCGCCTGAAGTGTCGAGGCTTATGACGGCCTTATCGTTTCTGATATGAAGGTTCAGCAGGATATCCGGATTCCTTACCGACACATCCGGACGCCGGCCGGTTTTTTCTTTGAAATAGTCGGCCACCGCATCCTTAAGGCGCAGGGCAGCGAACTTTGAATGCGAAATCGCGCTGTCGGAAACATTGGCCGACACGGCAAAGGTATTGCCCTGGGCAAAAAAATCTTCCCACCCGATCTGTTTGGCATTTTGATACAGCGTATCGGTATCCGGACAGGCGCAGGAAACTAACGGTGCCAGGCAGCGTGAAAGAAGCCGGGCCATATAATTAATTCGGTACAGGGTGGATTTGTCCGCCCTGAAATGAACGCCGCTGAACTCCGGCCTGACATCTTCGGCGCCGAGTTCTGCCAGCTCACTGGCGCCGGCTTCTATTAAGCTGTCGGCCATCTGGGCAAAATAGCGGCCATCCCTCTGATACTGATATACCGCACCCTGCCGCTTTTCTCTTCTAAGGCGTTTGACCCAATCGGCTGATCCCATTTTTCACCACTTTCGTTTCAATCGGACCCGCAAAGACCGGTCGAGATATTGCTTGATCATTTCAAACCTTTTGCAGTATTAGCTGTTACGTGCCCAAATGGACCCTGCCGTTGCAACAGTCGAGGAGGTTCCAGGTCCGAGGCATCAAGGAGGAGACCGGCAAAATGGATACGGAAAATAAAAGCAGAACCCGGAAAAAAAATGAAGACCGGGCCTTGCAGCTCCTGGGCGAACAGTTGGTCGCCCTGCCGTCCAGCCAGCTTGAGACCATGGAACTGCCGGATGAGCTTCTGACGGCCATCAAATTCGCACATAAAATAAGGAGCCATGGCGCCCGGCGCAGGCAGATTCAGTTCATCGGAACCCTTATGCGGCATATCGACCCGCAACCCATTGGAGACGCCCTCGAACGCATCCGGTCCGGAGACTTACGGAAATAACCCGGCGCCCGCCGCAAACGCCAGATTTCAATCCCCGAGGTCCCCCAAAAAACATACCCGCTCATGTTTTTGGGGATCCGCCGGCTTGAGCGCCCGACGTTTTCCTGGCGATATAAACCACATGTCTGCGCCCGCCCCGCCCCGGCCGTTGCCGGTTAACGGAGAACCCGGCGGCTTTCAAGCGTTTTTCAAAGGCCCTGTCCGGATCTTCGGACCAGACCGCAAATACCCCGTCCGCCTTCAAGGCGGAACTGCTTAACTCCAGCGCCTTATCGCCGTAAAGATACTCTCCCCGGCCCGGGGCTCCCCCATGCGGACCATCGTAGAGGTCGAGAATGATGGCATCAAAGCGATTTCCCCGGCCCTTGATTGCCGCAAAACGGATGACCGCGGCCACATCTTCAATCACGATCTTGACCCGCGGGTCGTCCACGGCCCCGCCGCTAAAATGGGCAATCGGACCCCGGCACCATTTGACCATAATCGGGTTCAGTTCAGCCACCACAACCTCGACATCAGCCGGGAGAATATCAATGGCCGCCTTCAGGGTGAACCCCATGCCCAGGCCGCCTACCAGCACCCTGGGATTTTTTTTATTCTGCAGGGACTCACAGGCCAGCTGCGCTAAAACCATCTCGGACATGTTGGCCGAGGAGTTCATCAGCACCCGACCATCGATGGTGATAAGAAAATCCGCTTCGCCCCTCTGCCGAAGATCGAGAAGCCCCTCATCGGTATCAACACTGTCAACTATCCGCCAAGGCTTAGCCATTTAAAATTCTCTGCTTTATTGTTTGACCCGCTATCTCTGTTGACTGGCAATCTTCTCAAGATATGCCCATGCCTTGGCCTTGGTTATTTTGGATAATTTTCGCATCAGGTCGAATGGCACCCGGGTAATGCCAAACCTGTCTTTTATTTTATCAATCATTGAAATTCGATCAGCGGGTCAGGCGGCGATACTTGATGCGGTGGGGCCGCTCGGCCGCTACGCCCAGGCGTTTTTTACGGTCGGCCTCGTATTCCGACCAGTTGCCCTGAAAAAAAACAACCTGACTGTTGCCTTCAAAGGCCAGGATATGGGTCGCAATGCGGTCCAGGAACCAGCGGTCGTGACTGATCACTACGGCACAGCCGCCGAAATTTTCCAAGCCTTCCTCCAGCGCTCGCAGGGTGTTGACGTCCAGGTCGTTGGTAGGCTCATCCAGGAGGATGACGTTGCCTCCCTCCTTGAGCATTTTGGCCAGATGCACCCGGTTGCGCTGCCCGCCGGAAAGGGTTCCAATTTTTTTCTGCTGGTCGGAGCCGGATAAATTATAGCGAGCCACATAGGCCCGCGAGTTGACCAGGCGATTGCCGAGCTCAAGCTGGTCGTTGCCGCCGGAGATCTCCTGCCAGACGGTCTTGTTGGGGTCCAGTTCGCGGTTCTGGTCGATGTAAGCCAGTTTCACCGTTTCGCCCAGGCGGAAGAAACCGCTGTCGGGCTTTTCCTGAGCCGTGATCATTTTGAACAGGGTGGTCTTGCCGGCGCCGTTGGGACCGATGACCCCCACTATCCCGCCGGGGGGCAACCGAAAATTCATATTTTCGACCAGCAGGCTATCTTCGTAGGCCTTGCTGACATTTTCAGCTTCAATGACCATATCGCCCAGGCGGGGTCCCGGCGGTATATAAAGCTCCAGCTCTTTTTCGCTGCGCTCGACTTCCTGGGAAAGCAGCTTGTCGTAGGCGTTGATACGAGCCTGGCTCTTGGCGTGGCGGCCCTTGGGCGACATGCGGATCCATTCCAGCTCGCGCTGGAGGGTTTTCTGACGGGACCCTTCGGATTTCTCCTCGCGGCGCAGGCGTTCGCGCTTCTGCTCCAGCCAGCTGGAGTAATTTCCCTTCCAGGGGATCCCTTCCCCCCGGTCAAGTTCGAGAATCCAGCCGGCGACATTGTCCAGAAAATAGCGGTCATGGGTGACGGCAATGACGGTCCCCGGGTATTTCTGCAGATGCTGCTCGAGCCAGGCGACGCTTTCGGCATCCAGATGATTGGTGGGTTCATCCAGCAGCAGGATGTCCGGCTTTTGCAGCAGCAGGCGGCAGAGTGCCACCCGGCGTTTTTCGCCGCCGGAAAGAACGGTGACCGGCGTGTCTTCGGAGGGACAGCGCAGGGCATCCATGGCCATTTCCAGGCGCGAGTCGAGTTCCCAGGCATCCAGGGCATCCAGCTTTTCCTGGACCTGACCCTGGCGCTGGATCAGAGCATCCATTTCATCATCGCTCATGGGTTCGGCAAACTTGGCGTTAATCTCTTCAAATTCTTTGAGAAGATTCATGGTTTCCTGGACACCCTCTTCAACCACCTGTCGCACGGTTTTATCAACCTTTACCAGCGGTTCCTGCTCGAGGTAGCCGACGGTGTATCCCTGCGAAAGGACGGTTTCTCCATTAAAGTCTTGATCGACACCGGCAAGAATCCTCAGCAAAGAAGTCTTGCCGGAACCGTTCAAGCCGAGCACGCCGATTTTGGCGCCGTAGAAATAGGACAGCGAAATATCCTTTAATACCGGTTTTTTGTCATAGTGCTTGCTGACCCTGATCATCGAATAGATGACCTTGTTGCCTTCGTTACTCATGTTGCCCCCCTTATGGGATCATCGGTTTTCCTGTCTGCGAAACCAGGGCACCGATAATTATAAAAAACTTTTGCGGAAAATCAGTTTACTAAATAAGTAGAAAATGCTCAATTGGGTATGGGGTGGTTATCATAGTGCGGACAAGGGATCAACAGATTAAATTATTCAAAGACACACCAGGCATACTCCGCCGGTAAAAAAATCCGGCATCCACTATTGAAATCTACCGCATCCGGTTATACCTTTCTATGAAAATATGTGGAGCAGGGACATCAGAACGAATCGGTATCAACGCGATTGAAAAGTTAAAGCAAAGGAAAATAAACAATGAATGCTATAAATAAAATATCCGGTTCAGAAGAAAAACATCGCATGACTGAAACCGCCGCCTACTATCGGGCTGAAAAAAGAGGATTTTCCGATGGTGACCCGGTTAAGGATTGGCTCGAGGCCGAAGGGGAAATCGAAGCCTCATTTAAGTACCCGGAGGAAGCCGATTCGAGCAAGCAAGAACTTGCGGCCTACCAGAGGCTGCGCGCCGAGTTTAAAAAGATCCTGGCCGGGGCCAAGGATACGATCAACGCCGACACGATCAAGCAGGCCTTCGACCGGGCGAGCAGAGAGCTTAAGGGGCTGGGCGAATTTGTTCCCGAAACGGTGGACCGGGCCGGTAAAAGACTCAAGCAGGAGGTGGCCGCCGCCGTTGAAAAAACAGGTCCGCGGTTGGAGGCCTTTTCGGAGAGGAGCCACATCCTTTTTGAGATCTGGAAAGACAAGGGGGGCCAGTTCGTCAACCAGGCCCACGCGGCGTTAAACAGCTGGTTGAGTCGCTATCGTGATAAAAGCGGGAAGGAAAAAAAGAAAAACGGCGTCAAGGGTTGATACGTGGCGGCGGTCATCTTTTTATACTTTTACATCCAGCGATAATAAGGAAATACACATTTTTTGACCCGATCTACCCGTTACCTCGGAGAGGTATTGCCTGGGAAACTTTGATATTGCATTTTCAGGGGCATATAGTAAACTGGTAAAAGCGTAATTATTTGATTTTATGTAAATTTATAGGAGGTAAATCATATGTCAAAAGCCAGAGACACCAAAAAAGTCGAAAAGAAAAAGCCCCAGAAAACTGCTAAGGAGAAGAAACAGGAAAAGCGAGAAAAAAAGAATAAATGAAAACGGTGTAGGGGTTGTGGACAAAAAATCAGAGACATCATCGCCAGCTGATGATCGCCTGGTGGCGATTTCGGTCTGGGATCTTCCCAGCCGCCTGTTTCACGGGTTGCTTGTGATCCTGGTGGCCGTATCTTTTACGACCGGCACCATCGGCGGCAACGCCATGCAATACCATGTGTGGAGCGGGTTTGCGATCCTGTTTCTGCTGGTTTTTCGAATCACCTGGGGATTTGTCGGCAGCCGGACGTCACGGTTCAGCAACTTTGTAAAGGGCCCCGCCGCGGTGTGGCGCTATGCAAACGCCCTGGTCAGGGGGGACTCGGAGTCTTATCTCGGGCACAACCCCCTTGGCGGGTGGTCGGTTCTTGCCATGCTGCTGGCCCTGTTGCTCCAAGCTGCAACCGGCTTGTTCGCCAATGACGACATCATCACCACAGGACCTCTTTACCCGTGGGTGAGCAAGGCTGCCAGCGACTGGCTTACCGGTGTTCACAGGCTAAACCGGTATCTGGTCTTGGTGCTGGCCGCCACGCATGTATCTGCGGTGCTGTTTTATCTTTTGGTCAAGCGCGAAAATTTGATCATGCCTATGATTACCGGGATCAAACACCGGGTGGGCGGCGAGCCTGCGCCCCCTGCCGCGCCCACCTGGCTGGCGGCCGTTGTTGCCGCGATCGTTGGCTTTTTGCTATATTTTCTAGTTTATTGATGACCTGCCGGCTAACCCGCGCTGCCCGGTTTCGGGCTCGACCCAGGCCGCCACTACTTACGGTTTTTGCCGTGGCAGTTCTTGCAGCTCTGGGCGACGGCACCAAACTGGGCTTTGATGGTATCGAAGTCGTTGCCTTTTGCGGCGGCAGACAGCTTGCCGACCTCAATTTGAAACTGTTGGGATAAACTTTTTAATCCGTCCGGGTCCTTGAGAACGCTTGATTTCATGGTCGTTTCGCCCCGGTCGCTGCCGGGGACCAAAAACGCCTCCCAGGGAAGCCCCGAAAGGGTTTCGATGACGGCTGTGTTGCTCGCAAAGGCCATTTGATCATAGGGCTGGTTGCCCTTGACCATGGCGCCCAGAAGACCGAAATGGTGGGCCATGACAATCATTACGGATTGACGGTATTTGATTGCATCCTCCGGTTTCGAAAATTGTGCCATGGCTGCCCCGATTAAAATACCAAAAACCACCAGTACTGCAATTATTTTTACGATCGATTTCATATTTCCTCCTTGGTTACATTTCATCGAAGCCGTCTTCACTGAAACAAAAAATAATAAGCTACCATGGTCAAAACCGTAAATCCAGAAAAAAGGTATCTCCAATCAAAAAGATATTTGAGGGGTAGCAATGAGTCTAAAAGAAGAATTCAAAAAGATGATTACAGATTTATCGACAAAATTTGCCCTTCCGCCGATAGCAAACATTTTCCTCCCGCCTTTCTGTAAAGGCGGTCAACCCCAAGATGCCCAGTTTATGGCTATCGGTCTTGAAGGCGGTGCTGTCGGCGTCAGCTTTGTTCTCCTGCCGGATGAAAAAATGGAAGAATACACTGCTTTGCAGCTGTCGGATTTTGTCGACATCCCCCCCCGTAGATTTGCGCTTGAATTTGGCTATGACGATCCCCTTAAAGAGATGATCGGTCTGGCCGCCATTAACGCAATTTGCCAGCATGTAATGAGGGAGACAAAATTCGAGGTTGATTCCGCTACTGATTCACTGGGACTGCTGTCTATCTCCGAAGGAGACAGGGTCGGCATGGTCGGGTTGTTCTACGGGTTGATCAAGACTATCAAGAAGGCCAATGCCGAACTGGTTGTCATTGAAAAAAATGAACAATTGATTCAAAAATATCCCGATTTGCCAATTACCATGGATGCGTCGAAATTGAGCACATGCAATAAAATCCTTTGTACCGGTACAACCATATTGAACAATTCATTGGATGAGATTCTTGCCCATTGTTCATCGGATGCATTTGTCTCAATTATCGGTCCTACGGCGGGATATTTCCCGGACCCACTTTTTGTCCGCGGTGTCGATGTCGTGGGTGGAAGGATAGTAAAAAACGGCCCATTGTTTTTGCAGCGGATTGCAGAAAAAAAACGCTGGGGAGACGCCACCATAAGGACCTGTTTCCAGAAAAAGACCTACGCCGGGAAAGCCGGAAAAACCAGTGGAACTTCGAAGACATCCGGCAGCTAGTGTTGTGTCCCAGAAATATTGTATAAAAATTTTATATTTAATTTAGCATGATACCATTTCGTCATTGCCGTGCAGCAGATTGTGTCGCAATTGGCAATACTGCATTTGTTGCTGTTTCGTCATTCCGGTCCCGGATCATGTCCGGGATGACGGACCCGGAATCCAGCGCTTTTTCAGAGTATTACGCTACTGGATGCCGGATCAAGTCCGGCGTGACGGGCAGAATTTAGACGCTTTTTTGAATTGCGACACAGTCTGGCAGGCGGGAATGCAGGCGGATTCAAACTGGACTCCCGCCTGCGGGGGAGTGACAATCATTTTGTAACTTATTTGTAAAACAGCACACTTGGATATGCCGGTAATCATTTCATTTTGCCTAATTGTCAATGTGTGGCTGTTATTGCAAACATAGCAATACGGAACTGTAATTATTGAAAAATTATCTCTCTCGAAAAAGTCCCCGCAGGACTCAGGTAATATACATTGTATCTACCCTGTCCCGGCTTTTTAGAAATTCAATTTGCTCATCTATGGACGAAAACTCGGAAAGATCCAGTTCCTCAAACTCATCGGAATCGGTATTTGTTTGTCGGATAACATTTTGAACAATTTGATCCAATTGTTCTTTTGAAATTTTGGGGACTTTGGTTATCGAACTTTTCCGTGAAACACCATTTTCGATCTTGAAATTATAGCTTACCATTTCAAGGGTTCCATCAATTTTTTCTTTGGTCAAAATGCGGTATTCAAAATGATAATGACGGCCGGCCAGGGGACGAAAATAATAGAATTTATACAGGCACTCCCCCGGTTTTATTCGCATCAAAAAGTGATCCTGTTCAGGGTGTGACTTTTTGGGCCTTGCGTTTTTAGGCTGCTTTTTCATGTCTATGGGCTCCTTACTTTTCAGCAACCGCGCTGCTTTGAAAGAGGAGTCAATTCGGAATATCACCAACGCCTGACAGAACGTGGTGCGGGTGATAGGCAAAATGCGCTAAATCCTCGGTGGCAGTCACCCCGCTTAACACCAGTACCGTTGAAATTTCAGCATGGATGCCGGCAATGATATCCGTATCCATTCGATCACCGACAATGACGGTTTCCTCCCTTTTGCAGCCTATGATTTTCATGGCATGCTGCATCATCAGCGGATTGGGTTTCCCCACGAAGTAGGCCTTGACACCGGTGGCAAGCTCGATGGGAGCTATCAAAGAGCCGGTGGCCGGGGCAATCCCCTTTTCAATCGGATCGGTCAGATCAGGGTTGGTGCCGATGAGTTTGGCGCCGGCCCGGACCAGATTGACGGCCCGTTCAATCTTTTCAAAAGAATAGGACCGGGTTTCACCCACGACCACATAATCGGGGTTGATCTCGTTCATGGAGAACCCCGATTCATAAAGGGCGTTGGTGAGTCCGGTCTCTCCGATAACATAGGCGCTGCCGCCCGGACGTTGAGATGCCAGAAAACTGGCAGTGGCAAGGGCACTGGTATAAAAGTGTTCAGAGGCCGCATGAATCCCCAGCCTTTGAAGTTTTTCTTGCAACTCACGGGGGGATTTCTGACTGCCGTTTGTCAGAAACAAAAACTGCTTGTTTTCTTTTTTAAGCCAGCTCACAAAATCCGGCACACCCGCCAGTAAACGATTTCCATGGTAGATGACCCCGTCCATATCGCAGATGAAGCCGCGCTTTTCTCTAATTTTATCAATGTTCACGGTAATTTCCTTAATATTTAAGATTCAGGATGCCGTGTGACCGGTCATGTCTTTTCGTTTTTTATTTCTATGAATTTTAAACCGAAGCCCTCATTGTTTATCCACATAATTTGACCTACGGTCTTGACCATTTTACCTTTTTTGAGCGGAAGGTTCAGCTTTAATAATTGCCCAACTTCTAATTTTTCGTTTGCTGCAATAAAGATTCCTGATGCACTGATGTTTTTTGCGCTGCCGGTATAAATTTCTTCTTGGGTGCCAAATCGTAGCGGCCTGGAGAAAGGTCTTCTGGGATGATTTCTGGATTCTTTTGTTGTTTTTGCATCGTTGGAGTTCGATTCTTGCCAGCCTGATTCAGAAACCAGCTGGACCCCGTATCCGTAACTAAAAGCAGATCGCTTTAAGTCAGTGCGCCGCACCACCTCCCCCTTATAATATTCGAAAATACGGGAAGTGAAGTAATTTGGAGGGTATAGTATACCGAAGTAAAGCGGAGTACCCTTTTCGAAAAAACCATCCGATGCGAAGGAGATTCCACCATCGCTATAGTCCAGCATTTTTGCCTCATATAGTTCACCAGACCTCAGATCCATAACCTGAAGCGGTGTTTTATAAGCAGTTCGTTTGGCGCCTCTGTCATCAAAATGATCTACCATTTAATCTTGCTCCTGCTATTATAATTCTGATTGGTAAATTGAATTTAGCACAATTAGAATATCGGTCGGCTTCAACAAAAACTTTATTCGGTGAGTGAAGGTGAATCCGGGGTATCAGATCTTGATCATTGACTAATCTCGGGCTGTTAGTCACTAATCAAGCCGCGCTCCGATATTTTTTTATAGGTCACCTCAATTTTTTAAATTCCAATTTTTTGTCTGAATGCCGATATTATCATACAACGCTTCGTAATGTGAAGCATTCTATTGACTGACCAAATTTACAATGTTTGTAAGGCTTGCAATGTACAATTTATCTTCATATATCACGGCAGTTTCATTATATTTATTGGTAATCATCTCTTTTGCTACAGCATAGGCATCTTTTTGAAGTAATACATTTCTGCTGAAAGAATTGAAATATTTCTGCATATTCGCCATATAATCCGCTGAAGGGTCATTTAGAATCGTTTCAATGGTGCTTTGATTTTCAGTTGCCAGATAGACCAACAATTCTTTTGTAAACAGATCGGAAGGTGCATATCCAACTAAATTATTCTTATCGAAAAAAAGAACATACTTAACCCCGGGCACCGGTATCTGAAATCTTTTCAGAAAACCTTCTTGGGGGAAACTAAATTTTTGGCTATCGGGAAGACTTTGGAGATAGGGTGTTGTTTGAGGATTTGTAAAAAGATACAGCAACAGTAGATTTAAATTATAGTTGTGGCCGGCTTTAAAGGTAAGGGATAGACAGGGAGATATATCGGGCTTGTCCGTCCATTTGTTGAGCCATTTTACATACTCAGGCCAATGATAAACAGATCCTTTCGGCTCAGGCAAAAGTTGATCAGTACCGGCATCCCGAATCACCTGCACCCCGATTTTTGCTGGTGACTTGCCTTCCAATTTATCATTTAACTGCTCCACCAGAGTTTTCGTGACAGTAACCTTGGCCTGGATATCCTTAACAATCTCAGTTCTTGTTTGTTCATGTAATTTTTGACTTTTTTTAAAGGCATCATCTTGCAATTTTTTATTCTGTTTATCAATATGACCAATTACTTGCTGACCAGATACTATAAGGAACATGAAGGCAGCCAATATAATAGAAATTTT
>Ga0210133_1000372_pt1 | contig 16760 bp, 12 predicted proteins | sample Joice_ThreeSqC_D_2_FD_184874 | JGI IMG/M metagenome (GOLD analysis project Ga0210133, IMG submission 184874) | Wetland microbial communities from San Francisco Bay, California, USA, that impact long-term carbon sequestration - Joice_ThreeSqC_D1... | ecosystem: Environmental > Aquatic > Marine >...
CGCCGTGTTCGTCTTCCTTGCCGCTTGGACATGTGGACCCCCTTCTACGCGCTTTTGACTGAGCGCGGGTGTCCACCAAACCGGGTCAACCCCAGCCTGCGCGGGCGACAGTATCCGGTGCTCGCGGACGAGAGCGCGCACACGATCGCGCAGGCTGGGGGAGCAGGAGGCACCGAAACCAGGGCGACTTCGTGGCCCCGCCTGATGAGCCACGCGGCGTGGGTTGCGACCACGCGGATCCCTCCAGACGCATCGACGACCGGCAGGACAAAGGTGATTCTCAACGCAGCATGTCTCCTCGTCGTCCAGCCACTAGCGGGTCGACCGATCCCAGGACGGCCACCAGCACGGGTTCTTCGCCACGAAGTCCACAATAGCGCGGTACTTGGTTCGTCTGCGATCCAGCACGCTCTGCGCATTGGCCCACGGATCGCGTGGAGCTATCCAGCCCCAACAGTTGAAGATCGTCCCGCCGGCCTCCCGATACCCAGAGAACAGCCTTCCGTACAGGGTGCGCATCTTGTCCTGCTCGGTCAGCCGGAAGAACAGGTCGTTGATCGCGGCATCATCGCTGTCCATGCTGGTGCCGCCTTCGTAGACGTAGAGCTCGAGACCGCGCTCGCGGGCATACCGCCGAAAGACGCTGAACGCGGCTACCGTCGCCTCGAGGCTGTCGCTCTTGGCGCCCACCGCGGGCTTTCCCTCGCCATCGTCCACCCCGTCCACATCGCCGAACTCCAGCTGTCGGAAGGCCTTGGCCATGGCATTGTCCAGTCCCTTCGAAAGCCACGCATGCAACAAGGGTTGGTTCTTCTTTGCGTTGAGACGTCCGCTGAAGTAGCCGGTCACGGCGACGGCATCCGCGTATCGGTAGCACGGCTTGTGGTGTTCGGGGTCCAGCTCCACCCAGCGGGGACAGTCGAGCGACGCGGGCGCGGCGTCGGGCCATCCGTTCTGCGGTGAGATGAGACAACGCATCCGGCTTTCCTGGCCTCCAAACACCTGTCGCCAGATCTGGCACATGCGAGCCGCGCGCATGCCCATGAATTGCAGCCAGGCAGTGCCCTCGTCCGGCCACAGCGCACGCCCGCGTTGGTTGGCGTAGCCTGCCTGGGGGAAGCCCCAATTCCACACTTCGTTCGAATACTCGATGGTCGCGCGTAGGTTGGGCGCCAATTCATCGCGAACGTATTCCGCGAAGTGGCCCACCCAATCGTCGGTGTACCGATAGGGCATGTTGAAGTGGGGATCCGCGCCGGTCTTGTTGGCCAGCGCGACCATCACCTCGACCGGATAACCGCCGACACGGTGACCCTTGGACGGGTCGGTGGGGTCCAGCAACTGGTCGGGCCACTGGAAGTAGCCAACCTGCGGCCGCTCCGACCAGACGGCGTCTCGCTTCTCCTCGTTGTTGCTGAGCATCCAGTCCATGAAGCGCAGCGAACCAAACGGCCTGAGGTAGTCGAGCATGTCGGGGTTGAAGATCTCGCCCGCAGCGACCAACCCCGCCCTGTCCTCGCGGAAGATTTTGATGTCACGCAGATAGTCGCCCTTGCCCCGTGGATCGGTGGAGGCAATACGAATGAACTTGTTGCCGGGATTGAGAACGAAGGTGATGCGACGAGCGGATTTGTCGACGTCGATGGGGTCGACCCCCGCGAAGGTGAATTCCCCTTCGCCCTGCCAGGTGATCGTGAAGCGTCGCCCAATGTCGGGCACGCTCTTGTGCGTGGAAAAGACCGTCTCGATGGCTGCATACGAGCGCGAAGCATCGTCTCGATAGCGCAGCGAACGCGGCCATCCCTTCGCATCGAGATCCAGGTGGGCGGTCGAATCGCAGCGCGGATCGCTTTCGCCGCAGGAACCCATCCAGGGGCAAGCATCGTGCATGAGATCGATGAAGGGCATGAGGTTCGACCAATCGCCCGGATAATCGAGGTTGTACCCGATGGTCGAACGGGCATTGGCCGGCCCGACCGACCGTGGATTCGCTGTCTTCCGCGGCGGTGTCGGCGCGACCTTCGCCGCTGGCCCGACCTTCTCTGCCTCCAGCCGCGCCGCCTTCCCCGGCCGGGCGCGACCCCTCGGCAGACCATGCGAGAGCACCCGCGCAGCGACCAGCCCCATCCCTCCCAGGGCCACGAGTAAGACCAGGACACGCCCCTTCATCGACAATGGTCCCACCCGACAACAGCCCGGTGCGGAAGAACAGGAAGGAGCAGGAACCCCGCGGTCATCGCAGCCCTCGTCGAGGCGCGCTGCATCGCACCCTCGCCGCCATGGCTCGGCATTCGACGGTAGACTGGCCACGCCGTGTCCGAAACCGACGATCCGCCCTCGCCACCCACGCCACCCCGCGCGCGGGACATGCTGGCCGACGCCGAGATCTCTCCGGCCGTGCGCAGCATCGCCGAGATCGTCGAGCGCCTGCCCACCGAGCCGGGTGTGTATCTGATGAAGGACCGGCGCGCGAAGGTCATCTACGTCGGCAAAGCGATCAACCTGCGCGCGAGAGTTCGCCAATATTTCCAACCGGCGAGCGGCGACACGCGCGCCTTCGTGGCCCTCCTGGAAGGCATCGTGACCGACATCGAAACCGTGGTGACGGGCAACGAGAAGGAAGCCCTGCTGCTCGAGAACACCCTCATCAAGAAGTACCAACCGCGCTTCAACGTCAAGCTGACCGATGACAAGAACTTCCTCGTGCTGCGCCTCGATGCGCAGGCGGCCTGGCCACGCTTGGAGGTCGTGCGCAAGATCGCGGACGACGGCGCGTACTACTTTGGCCCCTACCATTCCCCGGGCGCCTGCCGCGAAGCCTTGCGCGTCGTCAACCGTCACTTCCAGTTGCGCGTGTGCACCGATCACACCCTACACAGCCGGCGGCGCCCTTGCCTGCAGTACCAGATCAAGCGCTGCCTGGCGCCCTGCGTGCTCGACGTGCCCAAGGACGATTACGCCGAGCAAGTACGCTTCGTCGGCCTCTTCCTCCAGGGCAAGAGCGACGAGCTCATCGAGGATCTGCGCCGCCGGATGAAGGACGCCGCGGCTCGCACGGCCTTCGAGCACGCAGCCACCCTGCGCGACCAGATTCGGGCCCTCGAGAGCGTGCTCGAATCCCAGCGCGTGGTGCTTGACACCTTCGTCGATCAAGACGTGATCGGCTTCTGCCGCGAGGGCCAAGCGGTCGAGATCGTGGTGCTCTTCGTTCGCCAGGGCAAGCTGGTGGGTAACCGCACGTTCTCTTTCGGCAGGCAGGAATTCCCCGACGACGAGATCCTGTCGAGCTTCGTTGGCCTCTTCTACGATTTGCAGGCCACCGGGCCCAGCGAGGTGCTGCTGCCCTTCGCCATAACGGACGCCGGCGTGAAAGCCGAGTGGCTTTCGGACAAGCAGAGCAAGAAGACGCAAATCCTCGTACCCCAGCGCGGTCCGCGACGCGCGCTCGTCGAGCTTGCGCGGAAGAACGCCGGCGCCAGCTTCGTCAGCCGGCGCGATCGCAGCAAGGACAGCGCAACCACGCTGGCCCGCCTGCAGCGCCGCCTGGATCTGCCGCGCCCGCCGCGGGTGATCGAGTGCTTCGACATCTCGCACGTTCAGGGGACCGACGCGGTGGCGTCGATGGTCGTGTTCGAGGATGGCGAGCCGGCCAAGGCGCGCTACCGGACCTATCGGATCAGACGCGCCACGGGTGGTGACGACTTCGCCTCCATGTACGAGGTGTTGTCGCGCAGATTCGCGCGGGCTCGCGGAGCAACGAACGAAGACAGTCCGTGGAGGCTGCCCGATCTCCTGGTCGTGGACGGAGGCAAGGGCCAGCTTTCGGTTGCGCTTGCGGCGGCGCGGGACACGGGCATCGACGTGCGGCCGGGCGCGGGTTTGCCCATCGTCGCGCTGGCCAAGGAACGAGAGGTTGGGGTGGACGAGAACAGCACCGAGGCCGCGCCGCCAGAGCGGACCGGCGACAAGTCGGCGAAGAAGCGGCCGGACCGGGTTTTCGTCGCCCATGGCAAGGATGCCATCCCCATCGGGCCATCCAGCGCCGAGATGTTCGTGCTTGCGCGCCTACGCGACGAGGCGCATCGCTTTGCCGTCGGGTTTCATCGCAGCTCCCGCAAACGACGCACCCTGCGCTCGGTGCTGGCCAGCATCCCCGGCGTGGGTCCGGTCCGGCAACGCGCGCTGCTGCGGCACTTCGGCAGCCTCAAGAAGGTCGGCGAAGCATCGCTCGACGCCTTGCTCGCGGCGCCCGGGATGAATGAAAGCGCCGCGCGTGCCGTGCGGGACCACTTCGCGTCACAAACGCAATCACCGTCACACCCCGGACCCACTTCCGCCGATGCGCCTGTCCCTGCGAGCCAAGACGAGTCAAAATAAGAGCCTGCTTCCCGCGTTTGCCGCATCTTTCGAATCCAGGGGGCCACCATGAAAACGTCGATGATTCTCCGGGGTGTTGTGCTGTCGCTTCTGCTCTTCTCGTGGGCATGCCAGAAGGAAGGGCTGGGACTCGACGGAACGGGTGGCGCGACCGGCAACGGTGGGATCGTTGGCCGAGGCGGAGCGGCTGCATCCGGGGGAGCGATCGGAGTGGGAGGCGTGCAGGGCAAGGGCGGTGTCCTAGGTGCGGGAGGCGCCATCGGCACCGGCGGCGGGATCAGCCTGGGCGGCGTCATCGGCATGGGCGGCGTACGCGGTACCGGTGGCCTGGTCGGTGCAGGGGGTGCGGTCGGAACGGGCGGCCTCGTCGGCGCGGGGGGAAGAACGGGCGCGGGCGGCGGCGGTGGCGTGACCACGACCACCGTACCCACGGCCACAGGAGGCGTGGTTCGAACCGGCGGCGCGACGGGCGCTGGTGGAATTGTCGGGATGGGCGGCGCCCTCGGCAACGGCGGGAGCACCGGTCAGATGTGCGGCGGCATCGCGGGTATCGCTTGTCCGACTGGCCAGTTCTGCGAGATGCCGGTGGGTGCGTGCTCGAGCATCCCCGACGCCGCGGGCACCTGCACCTCCACGGGTGGCGGCGTGTGCGCTGCGATCTACACACCGGTATGTGGCTGCGACGGCATAACCTACGGCAACGACTGCACGCGTCTCTTAGCCGGCGTGTCCAAGGCTTCCGACGGTGCCTGCCAGGCTCCATCGGCGCCGTGCCCATCCGACATCTCGCAAATCAGCACCTGGCCCTGCACCGAGGGCCTGACCTGCGAATACGGAACGGATCCTCGCCCCGAATGTCGGGCCAGCGCCACCTGCACAGCGGGCACCTGGGTGGTCAACCAGGCGAAATGCGTCCAGCTTCCTCCCGTGACCTGCCCGGCCACGCGCGCGGAAGCGGCCGGCCAGATTTGCCCGACCGACGGAGCCTACTGCGTGTTCGGAGATCTTTCGTGTGCCTGCACAAACTGCACGGACGGGCCGGTGACCATGTGCAGCGGCGACTTCACCTGGCATTGCGCAGCGCCCAACGCCGACGCAACTTGCCCGGCGGGCATTCCCTTGCTCGGCTCGGCCTGCACCACGGAGGGAAAGAGCTGCAGCTACGCGTGCGGCGCGGGTGGTGCTCGCCTGTGCAAGCAGGGCGCGTGGTACTCGGCCGACGGTGGTCCCTGCCCGGTATCGGCGCGGAGGGCGAAGAAGAACATCACCTATGTCAGCGCCGCCGAGCGAAAGCGCCTCGCGCGCGAGCTTTCCGCGTTCAGGCTGGCGACCTACGAGTACCGCGATCCCGCCCTGGCCGGGACTCGCCACCTCGGCTTCATCATCGACGATGTGCCTGGCAGCCCGGCGGTAGACCGTGACGGTAACATGGTCGACCTCTACGGTTACGCCAGCATGCTGGTCGCCGCCGTGCAAGCGCAAGGCGAGGAGATTGCCAAGCTCAAGGCCGAGCTGGCCAAGCTCAAGGCGAGCAAGCGATCCCAATAGTCGCGACTTCGCGAATCACGCGTGCTTGGCGGGAGCACGGGCGAAGTAGAGAGCCAGTAGAAACCCCGCCACGCCTCCACCGAAGTGACACCAGCGATCGATGTGGGGCAAGAAGGAGATGGCGATGTTCAGCGCCGTGATGACCACCAGCCGCTTGCGCAGATCGCGGGCGATGAGCGCCGGAAATATTCGCTGACGGCCGGTCAGGAGCCCGAAGGTTGCCCCGACCAGCCCCCACACCGCGCCCGAGGCACCGACCGATTCGGCCTGCGTGAGCAGTGCGCTCGCCGCGCCGCCTGCCGCGGCGGAGACCACGTAGAGAAGGCCCAAGCGTCGTCGACCAAGCAGCGGTTCGAGAAAGCTACCCAGGCTGTACAGCGAGAGCATATTCACGATCAGGTGTGTCGGGTTATGCCGAGCGTGCAGCAAGGAATAGGTGAGCAGCCGCCACAGCTCTGCTCGGCGAAGCCCATCGGGGCTGTTGCACAGCAACTCGTAGAGCCTGCGCCCGCGCTCGTCGTTCCCGGAAGTCACCACGAAAAGGAGAAAGCAGATCGCGATGATGGCGACCGTGAGATGGGGAAAGCGGTGCGCGGTGCTGCGCACGAACTCCATGGCGTCCTGTCGCTCCCGACGACCGCGCTCGACGATGGCCTCCACGTCATCTTTCGAAAGCGGGCCGGTGTCGGGCAAGGCGCGGCCCACCTTTTCCAGCTCGGGCAATCGGCGGCCGGCCACGCGGCGAACGTGGCCACCGTCATCGATGTGGTACAGACCGAGGTGGTCGCGGTTACGGGCGCGAGTGTCCGCGGCTTGCAAAGCCTCGGTAACCGAGGCGTCTCCCCCCGCCACGGCGACGAAGAGCAGTCCCTTTTCATGCGCTCCCAGGACTCGGTCGAGAGTCGGGCCAAGCTCCTCGTCGGGGATACCGGCGCGGTCGAGAAGCACGAGCCCTTTACCCGAGCCGAGCCACTCGAACACCACCATGGGTTCGTGAAAAGCAACCAGGGCGGCCACCGAGTGGCCAGCCTTGCCCGCAACATCGGGATCGGCGAGTCCCACGACGAGCCGGTCGCGCACGGATCCGGAAGCGGCGGTTGTCGAAGTCAAGGTCGAGCCATCTTAACGGAAGCAAACCTCGCCCGCCTTTGACGCCAATGTAGGACAAAACCCGACAGACACTGCTACTGCTTCGCGTACACGCAAATCAGGGACGCCTCCATTACGAGGATAGCCGGTCTTCGCTACGTTACTAGCACGGGGATGGAATTGATTTCCGATAGGCCGGGACAAAAGCAGACGGGCATTGCTGGCCATGCACCATCCCCCTCCATTCCGACCTGCACCGATGCCGAGAGGCGTCTCGTGCGCAAGCCTCTGCTGTTGTCCCGGCCAACTTTTCTCGGCTCCGCGCCGGATCTCCTTCGGCTTCTCCGTCGCACCTTGAAGGTCATGCCGCTGTAGCGCCCTGCCTTCGTCCCCGTTTCCGATCTCGATACAAACGGCTCTCTCACAACTCGCTTGGATTTTGATCGGGAACGGGGAGGACGGCAGGGTGGTCACGCGCTGGCCGTCCTCACGCGTTTGCGCCTCCGCCGGCGCAGCAGCAGGATCAGGCCGGCGAGGGCGAGCGTCCACACGAGCCACAGCACGTGAGCTGTGTACACGAACTTGTGGTGGGCCGGCGAAAAGGGACCAAGACGTACCGGCAGACGGCCGCTCTGATGGAGGGCAAGCAGGTCCATCAAGACGGCGACCGTGGAGTGGATGAGGAAGCCGGCCCAGATGCTCCCCGTCTTCATGGATAGCGAGCCGAGCACCACGCCGGCCACGATGGCACCGCACGCTTCGAGGTAGGGCTTGGGAAAGTGGATCATCACGTACGGAACCATCATGGAGAAGATGGCCCCGGCGCCGAGAACGCGCGCCCCGCGCAGCCAGAAGCCGCGAAAGAAGACCTCGATGGCGAGAAACTGGCCGACGTACACGACTTCCCAGATCCAGAAGTCGATCCACGAGCGGCCGGCCAGCGGATACATGGGGTAGTAGCGGCTGAAATCGGGCGTGTAGGAAACCACCACCAACGCCGGGATCACGATGACCAGGCACAGCAGGTAGATCCACGCGTGCTCGCGAAAACCGCGAAAGCGCAGCCCAAGATCGAGGGGGCTCTCCTTGAAGACGAAGGGCCAGACCACGAGCGGCAGGAAGTAGGCGGCGTAACGCGACACACCCCAGAACACGCGGTAGGAAAGGTCGTGGTAGGTGACGAGGTCCAGGATGCGAGGGTGAGCGGTCGCGTAGCGGGCAAGCAGCGGCAGCACCATCCGGTCGAAGGAGTCGCGCGAGCCGTAGAAATTGATGAACAGGAGAGAGAGCGCGCCGAGCAGAAATGTGACCATGACCCTGGCGTCGAGGAGCCGCTTCTCTCCGCGCTGCTTGCGCAGGACCAGCGCCTCGGCATCGAGCTCGACCCACGTACCGCGAAAGAACCACACCACCACGGGCGCGATGACGCCGAGCAGGACCAGCGAAAGGACGAGCTTTCCGAGGGGGTGGGTGAGAAGGAACATTCGGAAGGACACCCTCTAGCACGAATGCGGCAGCCCCGGCAGACGCGTTGACCGAATCGGGCGCCCGTGGCAGAACCCCCTCACCATGGCGGTTTTCAAGTCGATCAAGGATGTCGTCGTTGGCCAGGCCTTCAAGCTGGCGGGAAGCCCCCGCGTGTCCAAGCTGGTGAGCGATCCCCGCCTGATGAATGCGGCCATGAAGGCCATGAGCATGGGTGGCGCGGTCAAGACGAACCTCGACAAGGCCGGGCGCGTGGCCGCGGGTGCCTTCGGCCTGGCGACCCACGACGAGGTTGTCACCCTACGCACCACCATCCAGCACCTGGAAGACCAACTCGCGACGCTGGAGAGCAGGGCCGCGAAAACCTAGCTCGGTACCTTCAGCGGCGCCGACGTTCGATGCGTCCCCTGACCCCGCCCGCCGCGGACATCACCCGGTAGCAAAGCTGCCCACGCGCTGACGGGAACTCCCCAAGCACACAAGACGCGGCGAAGAGACGCGCGTGGCCTGTGGCAAGTTCATGTTGGCGCGACGGCCATTTCGCGGGATGAACGAGTCACGCACGGAACGGCACCTCTGGCGTAGTGGCGGGCTCACCCGTGCGGCTCCAGCGCCGACGATGCAGCCAGAAGGCATAGCCCCAGGCCGCGCTGGCGGTCAGCGTGATGCTCAGGAATTCGACCAAGGTTCCGAGCTTCGCAGGACGAAGACCCATCGCCCGAATCCCCGGCGCGATCCAATGCGCGACCCCGAGGCCAGCCCCGGCCGTCACCAGCACCATCCCGGAGAACTTCAAGTCCTGGCCGAGGCACGCAACCTTGCTCCGGTAGGCGCCCACGGCGGTCGCGGTGTAGTGCAGTAACTCGCTGGTGGCGAGCGCGACGACTGCCCCCGGGAAGCCGAAGCCCGAGTATCCAAGCGGAATCAAGAGCACCATGCCGCCGAGCTTGGCGGCATTCCCGGCCGCCAACCACTTGGGCCGGCCGAGGGCGAGCATGGCCATGCCGTTCGCCGATTCGAGCGCGAGCAACCAGACCCCGCAGGCAAGCACCTGGATGATCCAGCCGGCCTCCTCCGCCCTCGCCTCGTAGAGCAGGTGAATCAAGGTCGGGCCCCCGCCGACCAGGCATGCGGTGGCGCAGCCGCCCAGGATCATCCAAGGGCGGCGGGTATTGCGCAGGACCCGGGAGAAATTCACGCCCTCGTTGTGCATGCGCGAAAGCAAGGGAAACATCACCGCGCTGAATACCCGGCCGAGGACGGCGACCGGCAGACCGGCCCACGTCGTTGCGACGCTGTAGACCCCCAAGAGCCCCATGGGAATCAGCTTGCCCAAGATGATCCGATCCGACTGCAGCGCGATGAAGGTCAACAGGGTGCTGAAGAAAATCCATCGCCCAAAGCGCAGCAAGGCGCGCGCGCAGCTGGGGTCCCAGCGGAAGCGGTTGCGGATCCCTGGCAGTACGGTGTGGCTCATGACAAGCCGGAAGAGGTTGGAGACGAGGTTCCCGGCAATGAGCGCCCAGATAGAACGTGTGACCCACGCCAATCCGATCATCACCACCAGGCTCGCGGCCTGTGCGAGTAGGTCGATGGCGGTGAGGCGACCGAGGGAGATCGTCCGTACCGCGGTGAACAGCCGGGTGGAATTGAACCCGGAGAGCAGGGAGATCGCCGAGGCCGCGGGGATCAGATGCGCGAGCTGAGGCTCGTGGTAAAAGGCCGCGATCGGGCCGGCGATCAGGAACGACACGGTACACAGGAGAAACTCCCGGATGACCTGGATCGTCCAGGCGGTGTTGAGGTAGGTCGGATCGTCCCCGCGATCGTTTTGGATGATGCTGGGGCCGATGCCGATGTCGGAGAACATCACGAGCCCGGAGAGGCAGACATTGACGATCGCCATGAGCCCGAAGGCCTCCGGATAGAGCAGGCGCCACAGAATGAGGTTGTTGAGCAGGCGCAACGCTTGACTGCTCCCGTACCCGACGACTGTCCAGACCGATCCGCGCGTGAGCTTGGATTGCAGTCCCAGTGCGCTCGTGACCTGCGGCGCCGGCGCGCTGGGGGACGAAGGAGCGCCAGGATCAGGGGGAGAATTGGGCTCTCGATACACTTGATTCAGGGCTCTTCGTGGCGAGCAAGCGGCTGGCTCCACCCAGACGATGCTCTCTCTAGCTTCCCGACTAGGGGAAGTCAAGGTGGGGTTCCACGCGGGACGACGCCGAGTTGAAGCTCGAACGGTTGGCGGACAGCGCAGGTGAACGCCATGCAACGGCGCGGGTCGCCCGCGAGCGCATCCTTCGCTGGTTCACCTGGGAGCGCAAGGCGGAGCAAATCGCAGTCGCCAAGGTGCGGGTGCTCGGGAGCGCAAGCAAGCCGGTCTTCGCCACGCCCTTTCCCTGACAGCAAGTGCCGCATGCGGTATGTTGCCCTCACCTGGCCGCACGAGGGCCCTTCAGGCCAAGTCACGACCATAAGTCATCTCGAAGACCACGTCTCGCCGTGAGCAGCACGATCGCCATCGTAGTCTTGGCTCTCTCGATTCCCGCAATGCTGGGCGTCTTGTTCTTGATGCGCCCCGTTCGGGCGGCCCTCGTCGTGGCGCTCGGCGCCGAGATGTTCCTGCCCGAGCTGGTAACCCTCAAGGTCCCGTTCATGCCCCCGCTCGACAAGCACAACCTTCCCTACCTGTGCATCTTGGTCGCTTGCCTTTTGCGCTGTCCGAGACGGGTCACCAGGCTGCCCAAGGAACGATGGATGGTGGTGCTGGCCCTGCTCATGCTCGTGGGAGGCGTGATCACGGGCCTGACCAACGGCGACTCGCTGGTCTTCGGGCCGGGCGGGGAAGTCTTCATCCGGGGACTGAACCTGAAGGATGGCCTGTACATGGGGATTGCGGGATTCGTCACCACCCTCCTGCCGATGTACCTGGGATACGCGCTTTTTCGCAAGCGCGAGGATCTCAACGATCTGATTGCCGCCTTGGCCATCGCGGGGCTGGTCTACCTTCCCTTCGCCATGGTCGAGCTGCGCATGAGCCCACAGTGGCATCGCTGGATCTACGGCTACGCTCAGCATGACTTCCTCCAGACCATCCGCTGGGGGGGATACCGTCCCATGGTCTTCATGTCGCACGGCCTGGCCCTGGCGCGATTCCTTCTTGCTTCGGTCATCTGCCTGGTCATCCTCGCCCGCGCCCGTCGCTTCCTCTTCGGATTGCCCATTCGCCTCTTGGCCTGGACGCAGTTTCTTGTCCTCGTGGCCTGCAAGAGCACCGGGGCCATCGTCTTCGCCTTGGTGGGCGTCCCCATCGTCGCCCTGGTCAAACCCAAACGCCAGGTGCTGGTGGCCGCGCTCTTGGCCTTTGCCATCGTGCTCTACCCGGCCTTGCGCTCATCCGGCCTCTTCCCGGTGGCGCCGATTCTCGAGGCCGCGGGCGCCGTGCAAACCGACCGCGCCGATTCCCTCGCGTTTCGCTTCATCAACGAGGATGCCCTGCTGGCCCGCGCGCGCCAGCGCATCTTCTTCGGCTGGGGCGAGTATGATCGCAACGCGATCCGCGACGAGGCGGGCAGGAAGTCTTCCGTGTTCGACGGCTACTGGATCATCCGCCTGAGCGTGAACGGCATTGTCGGGTTCATCGCCGCGTTCGGACCCTTGCTCATCCCGGTCCTGTGGGCCCGCCGCCTGATGCCCTCGGTCGCCCAAGAGAATGATCAGTGGATTGTCGCCGGCATGGCCTCCCTGCTTACGCTCCTCGCGCTCGACCTGATCCCCAACGGGCTGTTTGCCTACTACCCCTACCTCATCGCGGGCGTGCTCACGCGCCGCCTGCGCGAGCTCACGACCGAGGCAAGGCGTCGGGAGCTCGAGCCTGAGGCTGGCTAGCCCGACTCAGAACGACCGTCCGACGATCATCTTGACGATCCAGCGCTGTGGAGTCGCGTCGGTCAGCGCCCGGCCGACGGCCAGGTTCAACTCCCACTCGCTACCAGGCCCGCCTTGGGCGGGCTCGAGGTCGAAGGCGACAAAGGTCAGGTGCTCCTGCTCGTGGATCCCTGCGAAGCCCTGGTCGAAACGGCCCAGCGCCGCGTAGTGCTCAGCCCCGACGGCGAAACCCAGGTTGGTGTTCCACTTGGCCTTGAACGCCGGTTCGAAGTCGGGCTTGCCCGCCTCGGGTCCGGTCAGCGCGAAGCCGAAGACCGGGTTCACGGTCAAACCGAACCGCCCGAGCACCACGCCAAGAATCGGGCGGAATTCGTTGGCCCAACCTTCCTCCTCCACGTTCTTCGGCACGCGCCCCAACTCGACGTTGATGCCGAGGACGATCGGCAACCGCAGACGCGCGGGCACGACGAACTTCGTACGCAGCTTCCAGCCCCCGAATTGTGCGCCGTCTGATGGCGATATCATCGCTTGCAGGTACGCACCCAGTTCCAGCCATTCGGTCACGCCGAGCGCGGGCTCGAGCGTGAAGCGCAGGGTCCCATCTGGCGGGGTCTCGTCCACGTAGGCTGGCTGGGCATGTCCGGCCAAGGTGTAGTTGGTGTGCAACTCCGCGCTGGGCTGGCCAGGATCGTTGATCTCGCCCTGGTAGACCTGGATCTCGAACTTGTCCATGGCCAGGGCGGTCGAGGTGGAACCTGCGAGGGCGACGAAGACGAAGAAGCGAATCAGAGGCATGCCGAGTCCTTTCGTTTGTGGGCTCAGGATTCGGGATCGCCGGCCGCAGGGGGGCTGATACTGAACAGACGAAGCTAGGTGCGAGACGAACGCGGGCTGGCCGCCGCCGATTGGCGGCACGCGCAGGAATCGACGCCGGCCTCCTCGTAGCGCCGGCCACCCACCACCAGCACCGCACGCTTGCAACGCGGGCACTTGAGCTCGAGAACCGAGTGTAGAACCCTGGCCAGCAGCTTTCCGCACTCGCAGCGCAAATCGCCAGCCGAGGCTTCATCGAGACGAACTTGTTTCAATGCCGTGTGCATGACCGCGCTAGCGCTTCAGTGTGACCAGGGGCTGCGACTTGCTCGGGCAGCTGCAACCTTCGCATCCCGTACTGCATGGACGGGCCTTGCGCTTGCCGAAGAAATGGAATCCAGCCCAAAGCGCCGCCATCCCCACGATTGCGCAGACGATAATGTTCTCCATGATGCTTTCCTTGACTAGATGAACAGCCGTCCCGCCTGGTACACGACCAGCGACAGCAGGTAGGCGATGGCCGTGAGCCCGCCAAGTTGCAGGAGGGCATAACGCCACTTGCCAGATTCCCGGCGCGTGACCACCACGGTGGCCATGCACGGGGTCGCGATGAGCAGGAAGATCATCATGGACAAGCCCACGAGGGGACTGTAGTCGCGAGCGAGGATGGCGCGCAGCCCGTCGTTGCCCTTGTCGCCGTCGGAGATGGAATAGACAATACCCATCTGGGCCACGAAGATCTCCTTGGCGGCAAACGAGCCAATCATCGCGGTCAGGATCTTCCAGTCGAAGCCGAGCGGGCGGAACAGGGGCTCGAGGCCGTGGCCGATCCTGCCCGCGATCGAGTTTCCGAGATCCTCCGCGGCTCGCCTGCGCGCCACCTGGTCCTCGCTGATCCGGCGCGGCCCCGCCGTCGCCGCCACGACCAGCTGTCCGGAGGCAATCTCGGCGTCCACGCGGTAGCTCGCAGGCTTGGGAAACGAGGTCGCGGCCCACAGCAAGATGGAGATGCCGAGGATGATCGTGCCCGCCTTGCGCAGGTACAGGCCCGCCCTTTCGGTGAGCTTGAGCAGCACGCTGCGCAGGGTGGGCATACGGTAGGGTGGCAGCTCCATCACGAAGGGGGCGTCGTCGCCGCGCAGCAGCGTCTTGCGCAACAGACGCGCGAGCACCAGCGCCAAGGCGATGCCAACGGCGTAGATGAACCACAGCATGGGTGCCCGCCACGCGGGCGGGAAGAAGGCGGGGATGAGCAACATCCAAATGGTCAGGCGCGCGCCGCACGACATGAGCGGCAGGACCAGCATGGTCACGAGGCGGTCGCGGTGGTTCTCCAATGTGCGCGTGGCCATGATGCCCGGCACCGAGCAGCCGAACCCGGAGAGCATGGGGATGAAGCTCTTGCCGTGCAGGCCGAAGCGGTGCATGAGGCGGTCGGTAAGAAACGCCGCCCGCGCCATGTAGCCGGTGTCCTCGAGAAAGGCCAGGCCGAGAAAGAGCAGCACGATATTGGGCAGAAAGACGATCACCCCACCCACGCCCGCCACCACGCCGTCGACGATCAGCGAGCGGAGCGACGACGACGAGCCGGCGGGCCACAGAGAGCTGACGTAGCCGGAGAGCAGCTGCACCCCGGCATCAATCCAGTTCATCGGCGTTTCGCCCACCGTGAAGGTGAGCCAGAAGATGGCGTACATCACCAAAGCGAAGATGGGCAAGCCGAGCAGGCGGTGCACGAGTACGGAATCGATTCGATCGGTGAGCTGCCGGGCATCCACCCGCGATGCGGCCGTGCGCACCTCGCGCAGGAGGCCGTCGACGAAACCGAAATAGCGCTCGGTCACGAAGACCGCGATGTCCACGCCCGCGCGCGCCTCGATGCGCTCGCGCCGGTGCGCGGCCTCGGCGACCGCATTGTCTCCGCCTGGCATCGCGGACACCCGCCCGGTGTACTCGCGATCGCCACAGAGCAAGCGGGTGGCCATCCAGTCGCTGGCGTAGATCGGCCCAGCTTCACCAGGGAGCAGAGGACGGATGGCGGCGAGCGCGCGATCCATGCTTTCGCCGAGCACGAGACGACTGCTGGACCGGACCGGGTTGGCCGCGGCGGCCGCGATGGCGGCCTTCAGCTCGGCGACGCCTTGGCCCCGGTGGCCCACCGTCTCGACCACGGGAAAGCCGAGCAACTTCTGCATCAAGGTCAGGTCGAGCTTCTGACCGGCCGCGCGAGCCTCGTCTGCCATGTTGAGGCACAGAACCGGGTTGGCCCCCGTCTGCATGACTTGCGCGAGCAGGACCAGGTTGCGCTCGAGCTGGGTGGAATCGGCCACCACCACCACCACGTCGGGCGCCGCGGTCAGCTCGTCCTGGGCCACGCGCTCGTCAGGCGAGAGCGAGCTCAAGCTGTAGGTGCCGGGCAGATCCGTGATGTTCGCCGTGAGCTGGTCGATGTCGCAGGATCCCGTGCGACGTTCCACCGTGACCCCCGGATAGTTGGCCACGTGCTGGCGCGCGCCAGTAAGCGCGTTGAACAGCGAGGTCTTGCCGCAGTTGGGATTGCCCGCCAGGGCGACGCGGATCTCGGTCGCTGGAACGGCGGAAACTGCGGGTGCTGCCGGCGTGGCCATGCACGTACCTATTTGCTCGCCCCGTCGACGCGTTGCCCGGCCCGGACCTGGATCGACTGTGCCTCGGAGCGGCGCAGGGCCAGTCGGGCGCCTTGGCAACGCACCCAGAAAGGATCGCCGCCGAGACCCACGCGCTCGATGTCGATGGCCGTCTCGGGCAGCACGCCCATGTCGAGCAGGCGCTGACGAAGCACGCCGCCGGCGTTGATCTTGGTCACCACGGCGCTACGACCAGGCTTCACATCGGCCAGACTCATGGAACTTGCTCCTTTCTTCTTCGCGCACGCCGAACACCACTCGGGCAGTTGTGCCGCGTGCGCCCCGGTCCTGTGCCCGGCGATCACCGGACAGACGCGAAAGCTCTCGATGACCGACGGACAAGTTCCCAAGAACTCGAAGAAGCGCGCCATACCGTCCATGGCCTCATCGGTCAGGCTGTGCTCCATGGCGCAGGCCTGCTCGCCGGCGGCCTTGGCCTCCATGCTCAGCACCTCCTGAAAGAAACGCGTGAGCAGACGGTGACGGGAGAAGACCCTGCGGCCGGCCTTCTCGCCTTCCGGCGTGAGCGCGATGTACTCGCGGCGCTCGTAGCGCACCAGATCCAGCTCCGCCAGCCGGCGCAGCGCGATAGACACGGATGCCGCCTTCACGTCGCGCGCGCGGGCCACGTCCTTGACCCTGGCGAATCCCTGCTCTTGCACCAGCAGGTAGATGGTCTCGAGATAGTCCTCGAGCGAGGAGCTAATCTCGGAATCGCTCACAGAGATAGCGATTGGGGTCATTGTTAGTTGAAACTAACAAGACCTGCACCGCCTGTCAACCCCAGGCAAGGGTGGGTGATGTAACAGGTCGTGTGTCAGGGAAGAAAAGCGGGGAACCTCCCAGGTACCACCCGAAGGAGGCCCCCCATGTTCATTCGAACGAACGTCC
>Ga0210133_1000373_pt1 | contig 16752 bp, 14 predicted proteins | sample Joice_ThreeSqC_D_2_FD_184874 | JGI IMG/M metagenome (GOLD analysis project Ga0210133, IMG submission 184874) | Wetland microbial communities from San Francisco Bay, California, USA, that impact long-term carbon sequestration - Joice_ThreeSqC_D1... | ecosystem: Environmental > Aquatic > Marine >...
CCCGCCGCTACAGGGGGCCCCACCGGGATGAACACCGGGCGCGATTGCATCTCCTGCCACGGCTCTGGCCAGAGTCCTGCGATGACGGTTGCGGGGACGGTCTACTCGAGCGCAACCGGTGGATCGGGAGTTTCTGGTGCAACGGTAACCATCACCGGCAACAACGGTAACAAGGTGACCATGGTCACTGGCAGTAGTGGCAACTTCTACTCCAACAGCTCGATTTCCTATCCTGCCACGGTGCAAGTCAGCAAGTGCCCGGACACACAGACCATGCCCGAGACCATAACCGCGGGTAACTGCAATAGCTGCCACGGCTCCTCCATGCGCATCCATCTGCCATAGCGACCACCCGTCGATTACGGGTGATCGACGCCCACGGCTGGCGCATCCAACGCCGGCAGCTCGAGGAAGAACGTGCTGCCGGCGCCGGGTTGGCTCTCGACCCCCGCGCGACCGTGGTGTGCCTCCGCAATACGACGAACGATGGAAAGCCCTAGGCCGAGTCCGGAAGCCTTCCCCCTGCGTTCGCCCGCCTTGCCCACCCGGGTGAATTCCTGGAACAGGCCTGCCTGGTCCTCCGCCTTGATCCCGGGCCCATTGTCCTTGACCTCGATGCGGACGACTCCCCCGCGGCAAGCGGCCCGGACCGTGATCGCTCCGCCCTGGTGGGTGTACTTGATGGCGTTGGTCAGGTAGTTGGCCAGCGCCTCGCGGATGAGCCTGTCGACGCCGCGAATTGCGGGAAGGGTTGCCGGCAGCGCTGCCTTCAGCGTATGCCCGCGCTGTTCGGCGGAGTCGAGGTGGTCTTCGACGGCGGCGGTGATGGTGCTGCGCAGATCCACCGGCGCCATCAAGCTATCGAGCCGCTCGGTCTCGAGATCGGCCAGAACGCGCAGGCCGCGCAGCAAATCGAGAAGATTGCGCAGTCGTGCCGTCGCGCGATCGACCCGGTGTTTTTGAGCATCGCCAAGCTGCCCGTCGAGGCCGCCCCCAAGGCCGTCGAGCATGGCCACCACCGTACCGACCGGGCTGCGCAAGTCGTGCAGCACCACGTGCAAGAACGACCGCCGCATGTCCGCCAGCCTCTCCAACCGTTCGCTCGCTGCCCGCAATCCCTGCTCGCTCTCACGCAACCGCCGGACGATTCCCGCGGTGAGCACGGTGGTGACAGCGGTCAAAAGGCCGTAGACGAAGAGCAGGGTCAGCGCGGTCCGAAAATCGATGTGGGGGCCGAGGGCGCCCTTGCCCGGGATGACACCCGACCACTCACCGAGGACCAGCGCCGCCAGAAGGAGGTAGCCCACCGAGGCGAGCGCGTAGGCAGCACCTCGTGACAGCAGGACCGCCGCGAGAATGGCGTGCAGCAGATAGAAGGCGAGGAAGGGGGAGGCCGCGCCTCCCACCAACCAGATGGCGACGGTCAAGACCAGATAGTCGAGGAGGATCGAAACGTGGGCGATGGCAATCAAACGGCGATGGTTCTTCTCCCCCTCGTACGCGCCGATGTGCGGGCGAACCGCCAGGTAAACTCCCACGTTGTATGCGGCCAGGAACGCGGCTGCCCCAGCCAGCGCCCGCAGGTCGAGCCCCGGAATGCCCACGACATACGTGGCGAAGAATCCACCCACCAGAATTCCGGCGGCTGCCAGAAAGCGCAGTCGGGCGAAGAGATACAATCTCTCGCCCAGCATCAGGCTGTGCGTGAGAATCAAATCCTCACTGGTCCTGGTTTCCATCCGGGAGAATCGCCTGATGGAAAAGATATCAGCGCGCTCGCTATTTACAACCGCGTGACAAGCCCGCCGCCATCGCTGGAAGCGAACCATTGCGGGAGAATTTGGCCCCCCCTAGGGTTCCCATTTCAGTGAGCCAGTCTGGCCTTGAGAGTGCGCAGCAACGCCTCGGCGTTCACCGGCTTCTGGAAGACCCCATCGAGACCCAACTGGCGGTAGCCCGTGGAGACATCGAGCTGGTCGCCCATCGAGCTGAGCAGGAAGATCGGAGCCTGATTGCCGGCAAGCTTCAGCTCCTTGACCAGATTGGTTCCGGCGTCGATCTCTTCCATCATCAGGTCGACGATGATCAGGTCGGGGGCCATTTCCTTGAACTTGATCAAGCCTTCTTCGGCGGTGAACGCCGTATCGACCGCGTAGCCGCCCTTCTCCAAATGCATGCGCAGCAAATCGAGGAGGTCCGCGTCGTCGTCGACACAAAGGATGAGGGGTTTTCCGTCTCTCATGGTTACGCCTTCCGAATTGGGCCACCGGTAGATAGACCAACAGCGGGATGCCCGAATTCCCGCACGTAGTTTTCGAACTGGCGTTCGACGAGCGCGCCGCGCGCAAATGCAACGGCCTTGCCCAGGTTGTCCTTGGCCTGCTCGGACAGCCCGTCTTCGAGCTCGCCGAATGCGTAGCCGCGGATGCCAAGTGCATACGCCGCCACCTTGCTGCCGAAAAGATCGCGCGCCAGGGCCACCACCTCCACCGGACTCACACTATGGCTCGTCCAAGGCAGGCGCCCCGTGCCAGAATCGTCGATGCGCGAAAACCAGAAGGGCGAAGGCCCCTCCGTCGCCGCATCGGCAAACACCACCGCGCTGTAGCGGCCCATCTCGGCGGCATCCTCGACGCTAAGTTGATAGTTCGCGTCCACGTCGATGCCGGGCACGGACATTTCCTCGATGGCGGCCGCCAGGGCCGGGCCAAGCCCATCGTCGCCACGGCCGGGATTGCCGTAGCCATAAAGGAGCACGCTGGCGGCTTCGCTTCTCATCCCCTGCTCTTCCGATCGAGCACCTGGCCCTGGTGATCCACCACGCTCAGCTCGAGCGGCATCTGTCCGAGCGCGTGCGTGGCGCAAGACAGGCAGGGGTCGTAGGCACGAATCGCGACCTCGACGTGGTTGAGCAAACCCTCGGTGATCTCCACCCCCTGCAGGTGATCCTGCGCCACCTTGGCCACGGCGCGGTTCATGGGCTCGTTGTTGTTGGTCGTCGACACGATGAGGTTCGCCGACACGACCTGATCGTTCTTGTCCACCTGGTAGTGGTGGAACAAAGTCCCACGCGGCGCTTCGAGAAGCCCGATGCCGACCTCGCGCCGTTGACCCTTGACCACCAGATCCGTGCCTTGCAGATCCTGGTCGTTGAGCAACGCCTGCACTTTCTCCATGGCGTGGAGCAACTCGATCATGCGGGCCCAGTGGTAGGCCATGGTGATGTTGTTCGGCTTGCCCGAGGTGACGGCGACAAAGTCCTTGCGCGCCGCCTCGGCCAACGGCGTGTCGATGAACTTGGCGGTATTGAGGCGCGCCAGCGGTCCCACGCGATACCAGCCGCTCTCGGGACCGATAGACTTGATGAAGGGGAACTTCATGTACGACCAGTCGCGAACCTCCTCGGCGATGAAGTCGACGTACTTCTGGTAGTCCACCTGGTCGAAGATGACCTTGCCCTTGGAATCGATGGCACGCAGGTTCCCGTGGTACAAGTCCATGGCGCCGTCGGCGCGGACCAGCGACAGATGGTTGGAGTCGAACGAACCGAAAGGAGCGAGTTTGGCCAGATTCTCGACGGTGCAGTCCTTGGCAATCTTCACGGCGGACTCGGCCCAGGCGAGCTGTTGTTCGACCTCCTTCAACAACACGTCGCGCTCGGCGATGGACAGGTTCTTGTTGACCCCGCCGGGGATGGCCCCCGTGCCGTGGATCTTCTTTCCTGCGGTAGCCTTGATGATCTCCTGGCCGTACTTGCGCATGAGCACGGCCTGAACCGCCAGGTCGGGGTACTTGCCGGCCACGCCAATGACATTGCGAATGGCAACGTCTGCGTCGAATCCGAAGAGCAGGTCAGGCGAACACAGGTGAAAGAAATGCAAGGCGTGCGACTGGTAGATCTGGCCGTAGTGCATCAGGCGCCGGATCTTCTCGGCGGTCGGCGTGAGATTCTCGCCGCCCACGATGCGGTCCATGGCCTTGGCCGCGGCCAGGTGGTGGCTGACCGGACAGATGCCGCATAGACGCTGCACCAACACCGGCACCTCCCAGAACGGTCGCCCCTGGATGAAGCGCTCGAAACCGCGGAACTCGACGATGTGCAGGCGAGCCTGAAGAACCTTCTGGTTCTCGTCGAGCAGGATGACGACCTTGCCGTGTCCCTCCACGCGCGTGACGGGCTCGATGACGATTCTTTTTGCGGCGTTCATCGCAATTCCTTTCCTTCCAGCCTCGAGTTCCTTGCGTGGCTCAGTCGTACTTGATCAGTTCGTAGGGCAGCGCCACGGGCTTGCCGGTGAGCAGCGCCACCAACGCCTGCCAGATGGTCTCCGCCGATGGAGGACACCCGGGCAGGTGGTAGTCCATCTTGACCACCTCATGGCAGGGGTAGACCTTGTCGAGCATGAGTGGGATCTCGGGATCGTTGGGCAACTTGCCGCTCGGGTTGTACACCGTGGGGCCCTTGAGGTAGGCCTCGTCGAGGCACTCCTTGAGTGGGATGGCGTTGCGCAAGGCCGGGATGCCGCCCATGGTGGCGCAGTCGCCTGTGGACACGAGAACGTCGCAATGCTCGCGGAAGTGCTCGAGAACGTGCACGTTTTCCTCGTTGCAGCAGCCGCCCTCGATGATGCCGACCGCGCAACGGCCCTCGATCTTCTTGATGTCGTTGATGGGCGAGCGGTCGAAGTCGATAAGCTCGACCAGCTTCAGAATGCGGTCGTCGATGTCGAGCACCGACATGTGACAGCCGAAACAGCCCGCCAGGGAACACGTCGCAAGTTTGGGTTTGTTTGCCATGGTGCTACCTAGCCTTTGACCGGCCGGCCGGATTCGATTGCGCTGCCGATGGGTTTGGTGTCGAAGATCCGCTGGCCGATAGGTACGGCGAATCCGACGCGCTTCTTGACGATGCAGCCGACCGGACAGGCCTCGGCGGCCTTGTCGGATGCGGCCAGGTTGGTGCCGCTGGCGTCCGTGCCGGCGTTGACGCCGATCCTCTTGTGCCCGCCACGGTGGATGAACCCGAAGACGTTCTTTCCGTCCAGCTCCTGCGAAGCGCGGATGCAGCGGGCGCACAAGATGCAGCGGTTGAAATCCAGCATCACGTCGGGGTGACTGGCGTCGACCTTGCGCGCTGGGAACATGTAGGGATGGCGCGGCGACAGGATACCCAGCCGGTAGGCCATGGCCTGCAGCTCGCAGTTGCCGCTCTTTTCGCAGAACATGCAGAAGTGGTTGCCCTCGACGAAGAGCATTTCGACCAAGCTGCTGCGCAGATCCTTGAGCTCCGCGGTGTCGTTCTCGACGACGGCATTCTCGGCAACGGGGGTGGTGCATGCCGCCTGCGGCCTCCCGTTCACCAGCACGGTACACACGCGACAGCTTCCCCAGGGGGTGAGGCCCTTCATGGCGCAGAGGTGGGGGATGTAGATGCCAGCCAAGGCCGCCGCTTGCAGGATGGTCTGCCCCGCAACAGCTTTCACGTCCTCGCCATCGATGGCGAAGGTGACCGTCGGGAGGTCTGGGTTGCCAACTTGGGTGGTCATTGTTTCACTCCAGCTTTCTGGGGACCGAAGTGCTCGGATCCGCGACCCGCGATGCCGGCGGCCACGGCTACGGCCTTTGCGGGATCGAACGAAGGAAGGAAGGTACTGCCGTTCTTGCCGATTCTCTTTTCGTACTCCTGCCGGAAGCTCTGGAGCGTTCCCAGCACCGGGTTCGCCGCAGTCTGTCCCAGGCCACAGCGGCTGCCGGTCTTGACCGTCTTGCCGGTCTTTTCCAGATAGTCCATGTCGGCGAGCCCGGCCTTGCCGGTCAGGAACCTACCCAGCCGCTCGTGTAGCAGGCGCGTTCCGACCCGACAAGGCGTGCAATAACCGCAGCTCTCCTCGACGAAGAACTCCATGAATGCATGCGAGATGGCGAGCACGTCGCGCCCCGGACCAAAGACCATCACGGAGCCGCCAGTGGCCAGCTGGTCGAAGCAGAACTGGCGGCCGAATTCCGCCGGCCCGATCATGCGCCCGGAGGCACCGCCAATCTGGACGGCGATGGTATCGGCGGCGCCCACGCGCGCGAGAAGCTCCGCGACCGTGATACCGAAGGGGATCTCGTACACGCCTGGACGCGCACAGTCGCCGGAAACGCTGAATACCTTGGTTCCCGAGCTGGCCTTGGTGCCCATCGATGCAAACCAGCTCGGTCCGTTTTCGATGATGCGAGCGACGGAGCAGTGGGTTTCGACATTGTTGATGACCGTCGGCATGTCGAGGTAGCCCTTCTGCGCCGGGAAAGGCGGCCGGGTCTTGGGATTGCCTGGCCGGCCCTCGCATGAGCTCAGAAGCGCGGTTTCTTCCCCGCACACGTAGGCACCAGCCCCCAGCTGAATACGGATGTCGAAGGTGAAGCCCAGCTTGCCCAGAATGTCGCGGCCGAGCAGTCCCGCGGCGCGGCGCTTGGCGAGAACATCCTCGAGATAGGGCAAAAGGTAGGCGTACTCTCCGCGCAGGTAGACGATGCCCTCGGCCGCGCCGATGGCATAGCCCGCGATGGTCATGCCCTCGAACATGAGGCCCGGCGCCTCGGTGAGGATCACGCGGTCCTTGAACGTCCCGGGCTCGCCCTCGTCGGCGTTGCACACGATGAACTTTCGCTTGCCCGCGGCCGCGCGGGTAAATTCCCACTTCATTCCGGTGGGGAAACCGGCGCCGCCGCGCCCACGCAGACGCGAGGTCTTGACGATCTTGATGAGCTCGACGGGCTGCTCGGAAAGCGCCCGCTGCAACGCCACGCCCGGGGTGTACGGGGCGAACACCACGGCCCCGCGCTCGCGCAGGTTGTTGTTCACCATGGAATGGACCAGGGGATGGCTGTTGTTGCCGTCTCCCAGGGTCAGCTTGAGCTGGTCGAGGCGCTTGCTGGTCCGCAAGGTCTGCACGATCTCGCGCACCATGTCGGTCGACACATGCGTCACCACCTTGTCGTTGATGAGCAGTGCCGGCGCCTGGTCCGACATGCCAATGCACGGCGTGTACTCGAGTGAGATCAAGCCGTCGGCGGTGGTCTGCCCGAACTCGATGCCCAGTTCCTCACGAAAAGCCGCCGCGATGCGATCCATGCCCTGAAGGCGATCCACGACGTCGTTGCACAGACGGATGACGAATCGCCCGCGCGGTCTGCGGGAGAAGAACGCATAGAAGGTGGCCGCGCTCTCGACCTCTACCCTGTTCATCGACAGGGATTGGGCGATTTCGTCCAGCGCCTCGGGCGCGATGCATCCAGCCTGGGCCTGTACGCCGAGGAGGATGTCCATCAGCCGGCCCTTGTCATTGGCGAAATTCATGCAGATCTGCCTGCTGACACTTGCGTTATCGGTCATGGCCTTTCCTGCCTCTGACTCTCGTCGAGTCTGACTTCTGTTCCGGATCTCGCAAGAACCGCACTACGCCCCTCGCCTCGATCCGGTTCATCGATCGATCCTGTGCTTCCTGCAAGACAATGTTGGAACATCTCTGACTGCCGGGACTGCCGTTCGCCGTCCTTGTGAAATAAGTAACGAATTGATCTCGCTTTGGCAAGTGCCCTGACGATCTTTTTTTTCGACGGAGGCGTCTTGTGCGGCAGCGTCGCGAGTCATACGACTTTCCCTGCTTGAACCCTGTCCCAACATGAGCCGGCAGCCGGGCTCGGGGTAAGGCCGGGGCATGCCGAAGGCGGCGCCGGCCGAATGCCACCCGGATGGACTCGACGGGCAATGCCGGACATGATGCGCCCATGAATTGCCTGGTCTCCCTCGATCCCGAAGCACCTGTGCTCGACGTCGCGGTCGGTGCCACCACCAACGCTGCGACCCCTGCGGACCGGCGTGCCACGGGCCAGGTGCTTGTCCGGAGGCGCCGGTGAGCCGAGATCACGCCAAGCTCATCTGCGATGTCGGTGAGCTGAGCGCCATCATCACCGACGCAGCGGATCTAGACGCCCTGCTGCAACGGATCGTGAATACCGTGGCTGGACACATGCAGGCCGACGTGTGCTCGGTCTACCTGTTCGACGAGGCGGCTCAGGAGCTCGTACTGCGCGCGACCCGGGGCCTGCTGCCCTCCTCGGTGGGCAACGTTCGACTTCGCCCGGGTGAGGGACTGACCGGCCGGGCCTACAGCGAGCGTCGTCCCGTCTTGGAGGACAATGCCCCGCATCACCCCCACTACCGCCACTTCCCGGGCATCGGCGAGGAAGCGTACCTTTCCTTCGTCGCGGTGCCCATCCTGCGCGGCCGGCGCGCGGTGGGTGCGCTGACCCTGCAAAGCCGGCAGGCCGCCCATTTCGCGGCCGACGACGTGCAGGTCTTCCGCGCCATCACCGCGCAGCTGGCCACCACCATCGAGATGGCCCGCCTGCTGCTGACGCTGGAGACGCCGCCAGCCCAGCCGACGCCGATTCCGGGGTTGCCAGCGCTGAAATTCGTCAAAGGCCGCGTCGGCGCCGAGGGCTGCGCGCTGGGCGAGACCGTGCAAGTGCGTACGCCCTCGCTCGCCGACCTGCGGACCCTGGTCGGCCCCGGCCCGCTCGGACTGCCCGAGTTTCGGCGGGCCTTGCGCGCCACCGAGGGCGAGCTGGAGCAACTGGAGAACGCGGCCGGCGAGCGGCTGTCCGACGTGACCTCGCTCATCTTCTCGGCACAGCTGCTCATGCTGCGCGATCAAGTCTGGCTGGGCGCCATGGAGAGTCTCATCGAAGAAGGCGCCTCGGCCGCCGAGGCCGTGCACCGGGTGGTGCTCGACTACGTGGCTCGCTTCGACCAGATGGGCGACGCCTACTTCCGCGAGAAACGCTACGACGTGCTCGACGTCGGGCTACGCCTGCTCTCCAACTTGCTCGGCCGTCGCGAGGGGGAAAGCCGTTTCGAGGGTCGCATCGCCGTTGCCCGCGAGTTGCTGCCTTCGGATGCGCTGAAGCTCGGATTACAGAAGGTGGGCGGACTGGTTCTGCTTTCCGGGGGCGTGACCTCGCACGTGTCCGTGCTTGCACGCTCGCTCGACCTGCCTCTGCTTCTCGTCGATGAGCCACGCCTGCTCGACCTGCCTGACGGCACCCGCGTGGTCCTCGATGGCACGCAGGGCAACCTGCTGGTTGCCCCCGGCGCGGAGGTCGAACGCAGGTTCCGGGAAAAAGAGGAAGTCCGGCTGGCGGCCCTGCACATGCGCGAGCAACCGAGCGCGGAGACGCACACGCGCGATGGCACTCGCGTGCACCTGCTTGCCAACATCAATCTCCTCGCCGACGTCGAGGTGGCTCACGCGTACAAGGCCGAGGGCGTGGGGCTGTACAGATCCGAATTCCCGTTCATGATCCGCAACGACTTTCCCAGCGAGGAGGAGCAACTACGCATCTACCGGCGCCTGGTCGAAGGCATGCGTGGCCGAGAGATCACCTTCCGCACCCTCGATATCGGCGGAGACAAGATGCTCTCGTACTTCGACTATGGCGCCGAGGCCAACCCGTTCCTCGGACTGCGATCGATTCGCTTTTCATTGCGCCACCCCGAGATCTTCACGCAGCAGGTGCGCGCCATCCTGCGGGCTGCCCACGACGCCGAGGTGCGCATCATGTTCCCCATGATCTCGTCGGTCGACGAGTTCGAAATGGCCGCAAACGCCATCTCCGAATGTCAGGCCGCACTGGCGGCCGAGGGCGTGCCCGCCTGCAACCGGGTGCACATTGGCATGATGTTGGAGCTTCCCTCGGTGCTGGATCTCATGGACGAGCTGGCCGCGCGCTGCGAGTTCTTCTCCATCGGCACCAATGACTTCATCCAGTACATGCTGGCCGTCGATCGCACCAACGAGAACGTCGCGGACCTTTACCAGGCCCACCATCCGGCGGTGCTGCGCGGCCTGGCTCGCGCGGCTGCAACCGCGCTACGCCACCAGCGCGAAGTTTCCGTCTGCGGCGACATGGCACACGACGCGCGCTTCGTGCCCTACCTGCTCGGCATCGGCGTACGCAAGTTCAGCCTGAATGCGCGCTACTTGCCGCGCATCCAGGAACGTATCGCGGCCACCGATCTCGAAGCGGCTCGGCAGTTTGCCGCGAAACTGCTGTGCGAGAGCAGCGCAACCGGAACCGCCCGCCTCTTCGACCAAGGCCCCTAGAGGCTCGATTCGTTCCCCCTGACGCTGGCCCGGGCTGCCGTTTCCGCTTCCCTGCCGACTCGATTTCCGGGCAGCGGGAACCCAGAAAACGCCTTGCCGCTTTCCCGGAGGCTGGCCATAGTTGAGTCGCTACTCAGAAATGGCCCGCCCCGTCAGCATTACCCATCAGCAGATCCTCGAAGCCGCGCGCGCGGTCTTCTTGGCCCGCGGTCTTTCCAAGGCGAGCACGGTCGAGATCGCCAGGCGGGCCGGCGTGTCCGAGGGTAGCATCTTCAATCGATTCGCGACCAAGGACGTCCTTTTTCAGGCCGCCATGGACGAGGCCCAGCCCCCCGCCTTCACCTTGAACAGCTTCGTGGGTAAGGGGGATGTGCGCGAGAACCTCATCCGCATCACCATTGAAAGCATCCATTTCTTGGGCCAGCTGCTGCCCAAGCTGATGCTGCGCTGGTCCGTGCGCAACCTGGCCGGCGGCGCGCAGGCGGGCAGCCGCCCGCGCGAGGTTCTGCGATCCTTCGCCAGCTTCTTCAGGAAAGAACGGGCACTGGGCCGCCTCAGCGGCGACCCGGAGGCTGCGGCGCGCATCTTCATGGGTGCGGTGTGGAACTACTGTTTCTTGCAAACCGTCGCCGGTGACCGCTCGATGTCGCCCCAGGTCTTCGCCCGGCGTCTCGTGACGGGGCTTTGGCGGGGCTTCGCTCCAGCAAGGAAGCCTCGATGAGCGCCCCTCGCCCGCCGGTCAACAAGTGGCTGGTCACCCTGTCCGTGACCTTCGGCACCCTGATGGGCACCATCGACGCGTCCATCGTCAACGTGGCGCTGCCCCACATCCGGGGATCGGTCGGCGCCACCCTGGCGGAGATCACCTGGATCACGACCGGGTTCGTGGTTGCCACGGTCATCGTCATGCCCCTCACCGGCTTTTTGAGCCGCATGTTCGGCCAGAAGCGCGTGTACCTGACCTCCCTGGTCGTCTTTCTCATCGGCTCGGTGCTTTGCGGAACGGCCCATTCGCTTACCGCTTTGGCCCTCTTTCGCGTCTTGCAGGGCATGGGCGCGGGCGCCTTGCAACCCACCGAGCAAGCCATCTTGCGCCAAACCTTTCCACCTCACGAGCAAGGCATGGCCATGGCGGTCTTCGGCATGGCGGTGGTGCTGGGCCCTGCCATCGGCCCGACCCTGGGAGGGTACATCGTCGACCACTACAGCTGGGAATGGATCTTCTTCATCAACCTGCCCGTGGGCGCGCTTGGATTCCTCATGGTCACGACCTTCGTCCACGAGGACGAGGAGATCCTGCGCGCCAATCACGCCCGGGCCGCGCGTGAGAAGAAGAACGTCGACTGGATCGGCATCGCCATGATGGCTGTCGGGCTCGCCCTCGTGCAGTACGTGCTGGAAGAGGGCACGCGCGATGACTGGTTCGAGTCGAGGACGATCTCCGCGTGCTTGACCATCGGCATCATCGCGCTCATCGCCTTCGTCATTCGTGAGCTGACGGCCAAAGTTCCTGCAGTCGACCTACGCCTGTTCAAAGAGAAGACCTTTCTCGCGGCCACCCTCATCGGCGCGGTTCAGTTCGCCATCCTCATGGCCAACCTGTTCATGTTGCCGGTCTTCATGCAGGAATTGCTGGGATATTCCGCGATCGATACCGGCCTGGCGTTGCTGCCGCGCGCAGGCATCATGTTCGTGGTCAACCCCATCGTGGGCAAGCTATACAGCAAAGTCTCCGTGCGCATTCTGGTGGCCAACGGGGTGATCTGTGTCTCGCTCGGCTCGTTTGCCATGGCCACCTTCACCCTGCAGACCGGCCTCGGCGCAATCATCCTGGCGACCCTCGTCCAGGGCGTCGGCTTCTCGTGCCTGTTCATCCCGCTCGCGGCTGCCGCCCTCGCGCACATCCCCAAGCACCGACTCGCCGACGCGTCCGGTCTCAATTCGTTGTTCCGCCAGCTCGGCGGCTCGATCGGGCTTGCCATCTTCGCCACGCTACTTACCCGGTACGCCACCGTCGCGCGCGCGAGCGTCGCCGTGCACATCACGCCGCTGCGCCCCGAGGTCGTCACCCGGATCGGCCAGATCACGGGCGGGCTCGGTGCGCGCGGGCTCGATCCCGCGTCGGCCCACACCGGAGCCCTGAAGGCCCTTTACGGTCTGGTGTTCGGCCAGGGCATGACCTTGTCCTTCGAACGCACCTTCTACCTTGCCGGTATCGTCTTTCTCACGGTCTTGCCGCTCCTGTACTTCCTCAAGGTGGCGCGCAGGCCAGCGGGTCCCATTCATCTGGAGTGATTCATGGAAAGCAGCGCAGTCCCCATTCTCAAAGCGGATATCCCGGCGCGAAGATCCGGCAAGAAGCCCTTCTTGTTCCTGGGCGGGGTGGTGACGCTCTTCGCGGCCAGCGCGGGCATCTATCTGCTCGCCACCGCGAACCAGGAGAGTACGGACGACGCGCAGGTCGAGGCCGACGTGGTTCCCGTCGCCTCCCGCGTGAGCGGCCGGATCGCGAGACGTCTGGTCGAGGACAACCAGCGCGTGAAAAAGGGCGATGTGCTCATCCAGATCGACGACGCGGACTTCGCCGCGCGTGTACGACAGGCCGAGGCCGAGTTGGAAACCGCGCGCGCCCAGGCGGCGGCGGCGGATGCCCAGGTCCAAGTGGTCGAGGCGAGCGCCAAGGGCGGCTTGCAAAGCGCTCGCGCGAGCTATTCCGGATCGTCCATGGGCGTGGCCAATGCCGAGGCGCAACTGGCTGCCTCGAAGGCGGGCCTCGAGCGGGCCAAGGCGGAAGCACGCAAGGGCGCAATCGATCTACAGCGGACAAGAAAGTTGGTGGCCGGCAATGCCCTGCCACGCGAGCGACTCGACGATGCTCAGGTTGCTTACGATGCCTCGCAAGCTGCCTTGGCGCAAGCCAGCGCACAGGTTGCGGCAGCCACCCAGATGCGTCACCTCGCCAGCACCAAAGTCGACGAGGCGCGTGGCCGACTCGACCAAAGAACGCCCATCGCCGCGCAGAACGCCTCGGCCAAGGCCAACGCGGATCTGGCCCATGCCCGCGTCAAGATGGCCGAGGCGACACTCGAGCTGGCCAGGCTGCAACTGGGCTACACCGAGATCGCCGCGAGCGAGGATGGCCTCGTCACCAGCCTCTCGGTGCAGGCCGGCCAGATGATCCAGGTCGGCCAACCCCTCGCTGAATTGGTTCCCGATCGCACGTACGTGGTGGCCAATTTCAAGGAGACCCAGGTTGGCCGAATACGGCCGGGCCAGGCTGCCCGCGTACGCATCGACGCCTTTCCCGGTGTCGACATCGAGGCCAAGGTCGAAAGCATTTCGGGCGGCACCGGCGCCAGGTTTTCCCTGCTGCCGCCCGACAACGCCTCGGGAAACTTCGTCAAGGTCGTGCAACGCGTGCCTGTGCGCATCGCCTGGATCAAACGTCCCGACCTCCCGCTGCAGGCGGGTTTGTCCACCGACGTCACGGTCTACATCCGGGAGAAAAAATAGGTAGATTACGCCGCGTGCCGCACGAAACCCCATCCCAGCGCAGGGTGCGCGTTCGCGTCGCGATTCACGGCCTGGTCCAGGGCGTGGGATTCCGTCCCTTCGTATGGAGGCTTGCCCTGAAGATCGGCCTCACCGGGTGGGTGAACAACTCGGCCGAGGGCGTGTTCGTCGAGGCCGAGGGGAGCGATGCCATGCTTCGAGAATTCCTGCGTCGCCTGGAGAGCGACAAGCCCGAGATTGCGCTCATTCAGAGCCTGGAGGCGACCTTCCTGGACCCGGTCGGCTTCACGGAATTCGAGATTCGGCCGAGCAGCGCCGGTGACAAGCGCGCGCTGGTCATGCCCGACTTGGCCACCTGCCCGGCCTGCGTGGCCGAAATTCTCGACCCGCACAACCGTCGTTACCGCTACCCATTCACCAACTGCACCGCCTGCGGCCCGCGCTTCAGCATCATCGCCGCCCTGCCCTACGACCGGCGAAACACCACCATGGGACGGTTCACCATGTGCCCGGACTGTGAACGCGAGTACCAGGATCCGGGCGACCGCCGTTTTCACGCGCAACCCAACGCTTGCCCGGCCTGCGGCCCGCAACTCGCACTGTGGAACCGCGATGGCGTCGAGATGTTCTCCCGGGACGCGGCTCTCATGGCAGCGGTCGCAGCGCTTCGGGAAGGCAAGATCGTCGCTGTCAAAGGGTTGGGCGGCTTTCACCTCATGGTGGACAGCCGCAATCAAGGCGCGGTGCAGGAACTGCGCCTGCGCAAACGCCGCGAGGAGAAACCCTTCGCGCTCATGGCGCCGTCCTTTGCCGACGTACTGCGGTTCTGCTCCGCGACTGAGGTCGAGGCGAGACTGTTGCGTTCACCCGAATGCCCCATCGTCCTGCTCTCTCGACTTCCAAACGCTGGCGACATCGCGCCCTCCGTAGCACCCGGGAATCCCAACCTGGGAGTGATGCTGCCGGGCACGCCACTGCACCACCTGCTCATGCGCGAGCTCGGCTTCCCGGTGGTCGCAACCAGCGGCAACCTCTCGGAAGAGCCCATCTGCACCGACGAGCGCGACGCGCTCGATCGCCTGGGCGACATTGCGGACCTGTTCTTGGTGCACGACCGCCCCATCCTCCGTCACGTGGACGACTCCATCGTGCGCGAGGTGGCCCGCCGCGAGCTGGTTTTGCGCCGTGCCCGTGGCTTCGCCCCGCTCCCCATTGCCGTCGAGACCGAGCTTGCCCCGGTACTGGCCGTCGGGAGCCACCAGAAGGACACCATCGCCGCTGCCATCGGTTCGCAAGTCTTCGTCAGTCAGCACATCGGTGATCTCGAATCCGAGGCATCGCTGCGCGCATTCCGTGCCGTCATCGATGCCTTCGCCACCCTCTACGAATTCACGCCGACCGGTGTCGCCTGCGACCTGCACCCAGGCTACCAATCGACCCAGCACGCAAGCGGTCTCGGACTGCCCATCGTTCGCGTGCAGCATCACCATGCCCACGTTCTGTCCTGCATGGCAGAGAATCACCTGCAACCACCCGTGCTGGGGATCGCCTGGGATGGCAGCGGCATGGGGGACGACGGCACCGTGTGGGGAGGCGAATTCCTGCGCGTGACCGACAAAGGCTACGAGCGGGTCGCACATCTCCGTCCGTTTCTCCTGCCTGGTGGCGCCAAGGCAGTGCGCGAGCCCCGCCGAGTGGCGCTGGCCCTCCTCTATGAGATCTTCGACGACGATGCGATTACGCAGGACGTGCCCGCAGTGCGGGCTTTCTCCCCGAGCGAGCTTGCGACCTTGCGGACCATGCTTCGCCGCCGCCTCAACGCGCCGCCTACCACCAGCGTGGGCCGCCTGTTCGACGCCTTCGCCTCGCTGGCGGGGCTGCGACAGCTTGCCAGCTTCGAGGGTCAGGCAGCGATGGATCTGGAGTTTGCTTTGGCCGGTGTAAGCGTGGACGACAGCCTTCCTTACACCATCGCCGAAGAAGGTGGACGCATGGTCCTCGACTGGCGACCGGCCGTGCGTGCAGTCGTCAGCGAGCCGGCGCGCGCTGACGTGTCCGCCCGCTTCCACAACATGTTGGTCGACATGGCGGTCGACGTGGCAGGCCGCGTCGGCGAAACCAACGTCGTGTTGAGCGGCGGATGCTTCCAGAACCGCTATTTGACCGAACGGATGGTTGCGCGGCTGCTCGGCGCGGGCCATCGTCCCTACTGGCACCAGCGCGTGCCGCCCAATGACGGCGGCCTCTCGCTCGGACAGATCATGGCGGCCCACCAACACAAGGATGCAACGGACGATGTGTCTCGCAGTACCGGGAAAGCTTCTCAGCATTAGCGGCGAGGAAATCCTGCGCACCGGCGTGGTCAGTTTCGGCGGCGCCAACAAGGAGGCCAGCCTGGCCTTCGTGCCCGAAGCGAAGGTGGGCGACTACGTGCTGGTTCACGCCGGCTTCGCCCTCAGCGTGGTCGATGCCGAAGAAGCGGAGCAAACCCTGCGGGACTTCCGCCAGATCGGCGAGCTCAACGAGCTTGTGGAGACGAAGTGAAGTTCGTCGACGAGTACCGCGATCGCGCCAAGGCGGAGGCCTGCAGCCGCGCCATCGCGTCCGTCACCACGAAACCGTGGTCGATCATGGAGGTGTGCGGCGGCCAGACCCACAGCATCGTGCGGTACGGCATCGACGAGCTGCTCCCGGAAAAGATCACCCTGCTGCACGGACCGGGCTGCCCGGTGTGCGTGACCCCGCTCGAGCTCATCGACAAGGCGCTCTTCATCGCGGCCCGGCCCGAGGTCATCTTCTGCTCGTTCGGCGACATGCTGCGGGTTCCCGGCAGCGGAGGCGATCTCTTCTCCGTCAAGGCCAAAGGTGGCGACGTGCGCGTCGTGTATTCGCCCCTCGACGCCCTCAAGCTGGCGCGCGACAATCCCCAGCGGCAGGTGGTGTTCTTCGCGGTCGGCTTCGAAACCACGGCACCGGCCAACGCCATGGCGGTGTTCCAAGCGCATGCCCAGAGAATCGCGAACTTCTCGGTCCTGGTGTCGCAGGTGCGCGTGCCGCCCGCCATCCGCCTCCTCCTGCGCGATCCGAC
>Ga0210133_1000374_pt1 | contig 16743 bp, 10 predicted proteins | sample Joice_ThreeSqC_D_2_FD_184874 | JGI IMG/M metagenome (GOLD analysis project Ga0210133, IMG submission 184874) | Wetland microbial communities from San Francisco Bay, California, USA, that impact long-term carbon sequestration - Joice_ThreeSqC_D1... | ecosystem: Environmental > Aquatic > Marine >...
CCGAATCCTCTTCGCAGTCTTCACCTACGAAAACCAAAGCCAAGGTATCCCGCCTATCTTCCTGCTGACACATTGATCGTTGCGTTACCGCCGCAACGGGCTCGCGCCAGCGAAACTTCAACCGAGCATCCGGCTGGCGACCGCCACGTCTTGCTCGATCTCGTCGAGGTCGACGTATTCGTGGACTTTGTGCGCCTGTGCCACGCTGCCCGGACCGAATACCACGGCGTCGATACCTTTTTCGAGGAGCTGCCCGGCCTTTGTGCCGATGGGTGGGTCGAGATCTCGGCCAAAGGCCCGCTCGACGCGGCTCGAATGCACGCGCATTTGTATCCACCACGCTCTTGACCGGTTCGGACGCGAGGTTCATCCTTTTCACAGGACCTTCTGCGCGGTACGAGAATCGGACGAAGTTTCTTTTCCCTACAATCACAATCTGGGAGCCGCCTCCGGCCGATGGAATGAGCACGCCCGCTAGAGTCGGGAAGCCCGACGCGGTCAATCAAGCGGCTCCCCCCTACCATGGTAGGGGTCAGGACTCATCCGAACGGCCGAGGTGGAAGGTTCACTACTCCCTGTTCCCGACGAGGCGCGAAAGGGCTGGCCATGATCGCGCTGGTTGGGCGAGGCTTGAGCAAGAGGTTGCGCATCGGAGAAGCCGCGGAGCGATGACTTGAATTCCCTACTCTCGTGGAGGCCGGCGGAACTTCCAAATTCGTGGGCGCCGACGCACGGCTGGGCCTCGTCGCGCGTTCTGGCGCTGATCGCCATCGCGGTCATCGTGGGCTACGCCGTGTTGGAAGCCCAGCCCGTTTTGCGACGCCTTTCCGAGTCAGCCCTGCGCAACATCCGGCGCGCGCTACTCGTCTTGCTCGGGCTCTCCGCACTGCTGGCCATCGCCACCTATGTCGACTTCGGCGTCTTTCGCTACGGTTCGTATCTGAACGAATGGGACGTCTACCACTACTACGTTGGCACCAAGTACGCGCCGGAGCTTGGCTATACCAACCTCTACGGCGCCACGTTGGTGGCGGATAACGAGACCGGCTTGCGCTACCACCCTCCACGCGGCGAGATCCGCGACCTCGCAACCGCGGAGCTCCGCGATGTCGCATCCGTGGCTGCCGAGTCCGATCGCTACAAGAGCCGATTCTCCGAGGCGCGCTGGCGCGAGTTCGTGTCCGACATCAGCTGGTTCAAGATGCAATTGCCCGAAAATCGCTGGAGCTTGCTCCTGGCCGACCACGGCTACAACGGCACGCCGGCGTGGTCGTTCGTGGTCGGTGGACTGTTGACGCGTCACCTTCCCGTGCGAAATCCCGTTGCTCGCTGGTTCATGGTCCTGCTCGATCCGCTCCTTCTGCTTGGGACCGCGGTTGTCGTGGCCTGGGCATACGGGCGCCGCGCCGCGCTCCTCATGGTCATCTTCGTGGGAACCCACTACCTTCTGTCGTGGGGGCACCTCAAGGGCGCGTTGCTGCGCACGGATTTCGCCATGTGCTCGCTTCTCGCGGTGTGTCTGGTCAAGAAGGGACGCTACAAGATCGCGGGTGCTCTTCTCGCCTGGGCCATCCTTTCGCGTGTCTTTCCCGGATTCCTCCTCATCGGTCCCACAATCCTGCTCGGACATGGCTTGTGGCGAACGCACCGTTTGGATCGCCGGCTGCTTGGTTTCTTTCTATCCTGTGGCGCGACCTTGGTACTGGTGGTGCTCGGATCGTGCGTCTACTTCGGCGGCATCGAGATGTGGCGTGAGTGGAGCGAGAAAATCACTCTCCACTACGCAGGCGGAAGCGACTGGGACCTGGGATTTCGCACCATCGCCGAGACCCTCTTCGTGCATGGCGTACCCGTGCGGTCCGCCACTGTCGCGACCATTCTCGGGCTACCGATGCCCACCGTCAAAGCGTGGGAGATCGCTGTGATTGCGCTTCTGGCCCTGCCCGCTTTGACCTTCGTGCGCGCGCTCGAGCATCACGAGTCCATCGCATACGGTTTTGTGTTCATCTTTCTCTTCAGTCTGGCGGGCTATTACTACTATCTCATTCTTTGCGTGCCACTCGTGTTCTTCACCTCGGCTCTCGGTAAGCCCCAGCATGCGCTCGGCGCGGCGTGGATGTTCTTTACGGGTTTGTTTGGCTACGTGCTGTTCAGCGGGTGGGACCCCTTGCGAGCATCGTGGATGGTATTTCGCGGCTGGCACCAGACCTACCCGACCACCTACTACCTGAACTGGCTCATCGCGCTGACCGTGGCGCAGATGATCGCAATCGCGGGCACCAGGGCACGCGGGCTAGAATTGGGCAAGCAGCGCTAGTAGGCGAACCTTCGGACAGAGACGTTCATCACCAGTCCCAGCGCCATCATTACGGTGAGCGCGCTGGAACCACCGTAGCTGATGAGCGGTAAGGTCACGCCGACCACGGGCAGCACACCGGTCACCATGCCGATGTTGACCGCGACCTGCCAGAAGAGCATCGATGCCACGCCCACGCACACGGTGATGCCGAATCGATCGCGCGCCTCGCGTCCGATCTTGAGCACCCAAAGCACGAGCAAGGCGTAGGCCAGGAGCACCGCCGAGCAGCCGATGAAGCCCCACTCCTCGGCCCACACCGCGAAGGGAAAATCGGTCCACAAGGCGGGCAGGGAGCGCAGGCGAATTTGCGTGCCCTGCAAGAATCCCTTGCCGATGAAGCGGCCCGAGCCCACCGCATTCATGGCTTGGCGGGGCTGCCAAGCGGTGGCGGGATCGAGAGCCGGGTTGATGAAGGCCAGCACGCGGTTGCGCTGGTAGTCGTGCAGCGCGTATTCCCACAGCGGCGCGATGGCCAGTACTCCGGCGACAACGATGCCGGCCAGGGTCTTCATGCGCAGCCGCGCGATGATGACCACGGTGGCCGAGATGAGCCCGATGATGAGGGCGGTGCCGAGATCCGGCTGCGCGGCGACGAGCAATACGGGCAAGCCGGCGAGGAAGAGCGGGACGAGAATATGCCGGAGCGTGCGGCCGTCGAGGGAGGGCGTGTCGTGGATGTACTTGGCCAGGGCGATGATGGTCAGCACCTTCATCAGCTCCGAGGGCTGCAGGTGGAACGCGCCCAGATCGAACCAGCGCCGGGAACCGCTGACCACCTTGCCGTGCACGAGCACGGAAAAGAGAAGGACGATGCCGATCGCGTAGAGCACGTAGCCGATTCGGGAGATGATGCGGTAGTCGAAGCTGGCCACCGCGAGGAAGATGAGCGCGCCACCCGCTAGCCAGGACAATTGCTGCGCGAAGAGGTTGAACTGGCGCTCGCGTACCGCGCTCCAAAGATTGAGCAGCCCGAGCGAGATGCAAATTGCGGCGGCCGCACTCAACGTCCAGTCGAAGCGGAAGCGCAGCTTTCGCCAAGAGACGACCTTGGGCATCACCGAGCTCCGTTGCTTGTGGTCGCCGGGGCCGGCACGGCGCTTGGCGCCGCATTGACCTTCTGGGCCTGGCGAGGCTCGCGTGCGGGTCTGTCCGCCCTGGCGCTCAAGCGCCGCTCACCCTTGTGAGCCAGACGCGGCGGGCTGCGCTCGTCGGGAGGGACCACGCTGTCGAAATAGTTTTCTACGATCTCGGCCGCCACGGGCGCCGCCACCGAGCCGCCGTGGCCTCCATGCTCGACGAGGATCGCGAAGGCGATGCGCGGCTTGGCCGCGGGTGCAAAACCGGCGAACCAGGCGTGGTCAACGCGCTCGTAGGGCAGAGGGGGTTCGTCGCCCCCGCGCCGGCCACCCTGGAAGACCTGCGCCGTGCCGGTCTTGCCGGCGATCTCGATGTGGTGTGGCCGCGCCTTGTAGGCCGTACCCTTGGGGTCGTAGACCACGCCGTAGAGCGCACGCCGCAGGAAGGCCAAGGACTCGGCCGACACGGAGATCTCACGGCGCACGCGCGGCGGAAATTCCTCGATGATCTGGCCGGACGGCGATTCGACCCGTTGGACGATCTGGGGAAGCCACAATCTTCCGTCGGAGGCGATGGTGGCGTAGAGCATCGCCATTTGCAAGACCGTGACCCGCACGGCGCCCTCACCAATGGCGGTGTTGAGCGCGTGGCCGATGAAGAAGCCCTCATCTTTGCTGTTCACAGCGTCGCGTCTGCGGTGCCATTCCTCGGTGGGCAGAAAGCCGGCTTGCTCACCGTTGAGTCCGAGGCCGGTCGGTGCGCCAAGGCCAAGGTCGGCCCCGTACTTGGCCATCCGGTTCATCATGCCCGGCCGGCCACCGAGGTCGTAGAAGAACACGTTGCAGCTCTGCACGATGGCGTCGTACAGGTTCACGGTCTTGTGGGCCTTGGTGCAGCGGAAGCGACGCCGGCCGATCTGGATACGGCCTGTGCACTTGACCTTGTCCTCGGGCACGATGACCTTCTCCTCCATTGCCGCCAGCGCCGTGATGGCCTTGAAGGTCGAACCGGGATTGAATGTATCGGACAGGGCCTTGTCGCGGAAGGGGCGCAGGCGATCGCTCATCACGCGTGCCAGGCTCTCCTGCGACGCCCCACCCGACATCATGTTGGGGTCGTAGGCCGGCTTCGATGCGATGGCAAGGATGCGCCCGGTCTCCACGTCGACGACCACGGCGGCCGCCGAGCGGACGGAACGCAGGGCCCGTTCCACGATGCGCTGAAGGTCGATGTCGAGGGTGAGGATCAGGTTGTTGCCCGGCGATGGGGATCGGCTGACCGGACCGTCGGTTACCAGGTCAGCAATGTGCACGTCAGTGCGGCGCAGGCCACGTCGATTGACCACCACCTTCTCGAAGCCCTTCTGTCCACGCAGGTACGGCTCCCACTGCCGCTCGATGCCAGTTCTGCCGATGGTGTCGCCGGAGCGGTAGCCCTCGTCCTTGCGGGTCTTGAGCTCTTCCGCCGACACCTCGTTCATATAGCCGATGGCGTGCACCGCGAGGCTGCCGTTGGGATACAGGCGCCGTTGCGTCGCCGCGACGTGGATGCCCGGCTTGTCGAGCGAGGTTTCGAGCTGGGCCATCACCTCGCGTTTGACGTTTTCGGCCGCCAGCATCGTGCGATCCTTGCCTTCGGTGGCCTCCGTCCTGATGGCTTCCCAGGTAGGAAAGCGCTCGACGTCGGGGCCAAGGAGCGCGCGTAGGTGGTCGTACGAGTCGCGCGTGAGTTGCGACGGATAGATTTCGACGTCGTAGGACGGCACCATGGTGGCGAGGATGCGCCCCTTGCGGTCGCGGATCTGTCCCCGCGTGGCGGGCAGAGTGACGGTGCGGATGATGTTCTCGGCCGTCATTCGGTAGAAATTGTCGCCTTCTATGACCTGTAGATAAAAGAGGCGCACGCCGAGCGCGAAGAAGACCAGGGCGACGATGATCGACAGTACCTGGCTGCGATGGCGTATCTCTGGAAGCTCGGCGTCTTGTCCTGCGATTTCCATCGGAAAGAAATCCCCTGAGACCTCAGCGATGGGGCATTCCTTGCCCGAGAGCGCGGGCGCGTCGGCGCGCGAGCCCGACCCGCAACAATGCCGGGTCGAGCCGGCCGTCAAGGCGGGCCAGTAGCCAGAGCACGGGCGGACCGAAAGCCGCGGTCAGCAGGGCTTCGAGCGGTGCCTGGCGGAGACCGCCGTAGCCACTTTCGGGACTGATCTGGGCGCGCACCACCACGATGAGAAACGCGGCAATGATGCTGGCCACGAAGGAAGTTGCGGCCTTGAGCACGACTCCGCGTACGGCCAGGCGCCAGGCCAGCATGCGCGCGATGAGCGCAACGTTGACGAACGCGAAGGCGTGCACGCCACGCGGCGCGCCCGAGACGAGGTCGAAAAGATAGCCCATGCAGAAGCCGACCACGACGGCCGATCCCGGCGTCCACTTCAGCGGCGCCATGCCGACGTAGAGGACCACGAGCAAGCCCAGGCTGGGCGTCACGAGATGCACGGGGGCGAACTCCATGACCGTCGACTGAAGGAGCAGAAGCAGAAGGCCTACGGTGAGGGTAGTGATGGAACGCATCAGTGGTACACCGCTAGTCCGTGCGCGGGCACGAAGGGTTTGTGGGGTCCGGCCTCGGGGTCGGGCGGCGGGGCGGGGGCCACCACCACCAGCACCTCGGACAGGCGCGCAAAGTCGACGTCGGGCGTGATCTCGATATCCTGGGTCAAGCCGGATGCACTCTTCACGATCTTGCTGATGTGGCCCACGGGCAGATCACGTGGGAAGCCGCCAAGGCCGCTGGTCACAGCGAGATCGCCCTCCTTGGCTTGCTCGCCCTGCATGAGGTACTCGATGGCACAGCGGTAGCCGTTCTCGCCTGGTTTGCCCTTCAGGATGCCCCGGCCACCAGTGCGGGGCAGCACGATGTCGATGGCCGAACGAGGATCGACGGAGAGCATGATGTCCGAGGTTTCCCCCGAGGTGCGGTTGATTCTTCCGACCACGCCCTCGGGCGTGATGACCGGCATTCCACGCTGGACAAGGCTCTCGCCACGATCGAGGCGGACCCGTGCCACGCGGAAGTATGGCGAGACGTCGATGGCTATCACGCGCGCCACCAGCGTCTCCGCGGTGACGGCGTTGCGCAGTCCGAGCAGGTGCTGGAAGCGGACGCTCTCCGCCGCGCCGCGCTTGGCCTCGAGAAGCTCAGCGCGCAGGCGGCCGTTCTCGTTGCGCAGGCTTTCGTTCTCCGCACGCACGTGCACCAAGTCGACGTAGCGGCCGGCCACGTGGCCGATGCTGCGGGCCAGGGTGGCGAAGGCCGACTGGATGGGCGATACCAAGGTCAGAATGCCGCGATCGAGCGGCGACAGGTATTCCGGCGCGCGTGCGCTCTCGCGCAGGAGAAAGAGCGCCAAGACGAAGGCCGTGGTGATGATCACGACCTCGCGAACCTTCTGCCTGTGGCCAGTGGGAAGCATGTGTCGTGCGCCGGGAATCTACGGCCCGTCCTGCGGGCGATCCACTGGAAACTCCCTTACTGCAGGGCGACTTCCTTGAGCAGGACGAGCTCATCGAGCGCACGTCCCGTACCCAGGACCACCGCGCATTCTGGCGAGTCCGACACCATGACCGGCAGCCCGGTCTCCTCGCGCAAGAGCACGTCCAGGTTGCGCAGCATCGAGCCGCCTCCGGTGAGCACGATGCCGCGGTCGACGATGTCTGCGGCCAGCTCGGGCGGCGTGCGTTCGAGCACCGACTTGACCGCCTCGACGATGGCGCCCACCGATTCGGCAAGGGCCTCGCGGATCTCGTCGCTGGTGACCACGATGGTCTTGGGCACGCCCCCGATGAGGTCGCGCCCCTTGATCTCCATCGACTCGACCTCGTCGAGCTTGTAGGCGTTTCCGATTTGCTTCTTCACCAATTCGGCTGTTCGCTCGCCAATGAGCAGGCTGTACTTGCGCCGAATGTACGCCACGATGGCCTCGTCCAGCTTGTCACCTGCCATGCGAATCGAGCGCGCGGCCACGATGCCGGAGAGGGAGATGACCGCGACCTCGGTGGTGCCTCCGCCGATGTCCACAATCATGTTCCCCGACGGCTCGGTGATGGGCAAGCCGGCTCCGATGGCCGCGGCCATGGGTTCTTCGATCAGATAGACTTCACGCGCGCCGGCGGCCAGGGCCGAGTCGCGTACGGCGCGCTTCTCGACCTCGGTGATGCCCGAGGGAACGCCGATGATGATGCGCGGCTTGACCAGGGTCTGGCGATTGTGGACGCGCGTGATGAAGTAGCGCAGCATCGCCTCGGTGACTTCGAAGTCGGCGATGACCCCGTCTTTCATGGGACGCACCGCCACGATGTTGCCGGGCGTGCGGCCCAACATCTCCTTGGCCTGCTTGCCCACCGCCAGCACCTTCTTGGTGCCATTGCCCGAGCGTTGGACCGCCACGACCGAGGGCTCGTTCGACACGATACCCTTGCCGCGAACAAAGGTCAGCGTCGTCGCCGTCCCGAGATCGATGGCGAGGTCGTTGGAGAAGAGCCCGTAGACCCAGTCGAGTAGCATGTGTGACGCCTGGCGTGGGGCGTACGTCGCACCCCCTGCCGTGGGCAAGCCCCTATTATCACACACCTGGGGCCAGCGCCACGGCCTATGTCGCGCCTGAAATCTCAGCTCAGCATGCGCAGCGCGACGTCGGCAATTTGGAGTCTCTTGTGACGCGGCACCATGCAACTACCACGGGAAGTTCCTGGGTCTCGGACCTCTGCTTCCTTTGTGCCCTTCACGGTGCTAGATTGCCGCACCTTTTGCGTGGCGAGCCTGTCAGCTTTGCCGGCAGCGAACCAACGCAGGAAGGTAATTCGCGTGGGGAGCCTGCCGGCTTTGCCGGCGGCGAAACATCGCGGGAAGGTATGGAAACCCTCTCAGGGCTTCCATGAAGATAATGAAAACCGTCAACGGAGGCCTCGTTCCATGCTCGAGCAGATGCGTCAACAGTCACGATCGCTGCTCATCTACGTGCTGTTTGGCATCGTAATCGCAGTCTTCATCATCAACTTCGGACCCCAGTCACCCTCTTCGTGCGACGGCAGGAAGGGCGCGCAGGCGAACATCGAGGGAGCGAAGGTGAAAGGACATCTGCTGAGCCGGCAGGACTACCTCTACGGCATGATGATGGTGGGCGCGCAGAACATTCCCCCGCAGCGGGCGAAGATGATGCGTCTTCACGAGACCATCATGGACATGCTCATCGACCGCGAGATCATGGCCAGCGAAGCCGAGCGCGCGGGATTCCGTGTGAGCGACGAGGAAGTCGAGGATTTCCTCGGCCAGTCCAAGATCATCGGGCTCGGTCGCGAGCAGAAGGCCACCATCTTCGACGAGGATGGCAAGTTCTCGTACGAGCACTTTCGCAAGTTCGTGCAGTACCAGATGGGCATGACCCCGCGCTCGTTCATCGAGGAACAACGCCGCGAAATGCTCGCCAACCGCATGCGCGACAGCCTTCGCGCCGGGGTGGCGGTTTCGCCGATCGAGGTCAAGGAAGAGTGGACGCAGCAGGCGGACCAGGTGAACGTCGAGTACCTGCGTTTCCCCTTGCACCGCTACGAATCGGAGCTCGAGCTGCGACCCGAGGAGGTCGCCAAGTACGCCGCGGCCAACACCGAGGACCTCAAGAAGACCTACGAGGAGCGCAAGAGCGCGCTATACGAGAAGCAGCCCAAGCAGCGCCATCTGCGCCAAATCCTGGTCAAGCTCAACGCCGAGCCCACGGAGACCGATGTGGCGGTTGCGCAGAAGAAGGCGGATGCCCTCGCCGCGCGCATCCGCAAGGGCGAGGCTTTCGCCAAGGTCGCCAAGGCCGGATCCGAGGATGAGCGTACGAAGGCCCGCGGCGGCGACCTCGGCTGGCAGCGCGTGGGAGGCACCATGCTCGATCCCGCCGTCGACAGCAAGATCGCTGCTGCCAAGGATGGCGAGTTGGTGGGGCCGGTGAAGACGGCGAGCGGATTCTTCCTGGCCATCGCCGAGGCCACGCGCGAGGGCAACATCGATTTCGAGGCGGCCAAGCTGGAGCTCGCCGAGAGCAAGCTGCGCGAGGAGAAGAGCAAGGCCCAGGCGAAGGCCGAGGCCGAAGCCGCCTTGGCCAAGATCAAGGCCTCGCCCGACAAGAGCTTGAAGGATCTTTTCCCGACCCCCGACGCGGGTGATGCGGCGGCCAAGGCCAAGGGCGCCCACGCCGAGGAGACCGGGTTGTTCTCACGCAGGGGCTCGACGGTGGCGGGGATTGGCAAGGCGCCCACCCTGGCCAAGGCTATCTTCGCGCTGACCAAGGACGTCCCGGTCGCTGGTCCCGTGGAGGAGCTAGGCAGCTTCATCGTGGTCAAGCTCAAGGAGCACAAGGAGCCCGATCTCGCCGAATTCGAGAAGCACAAGGTTGGCCTCATCGAGGACGCGGCCAAGCGCAAGGGCAGCATGGTTGTGATGGAATGGGCGCTTGCGCGTTGTCGCGAGGCACGCGACGCCAAGCAGATTGAAGTGAACACGGACATCCTGCGCTATGAAAACGGGCCTGAAAGCGCCGTTCAGTACGAGCCCTGTTCACCACCGCAGTTCTAGGGTTGTAGGCCATGCTCGGTGGCCGTAACGAGCGGAACAGGTCGATCGGGGCTGGGCGGCGGCCGCGTTTCATGACGTTGCTCACGTTGCTCATGCTGCTCCTCGGTGGGCGAATGTTCATCACGGGCGCGAGCGACTTGTATCGGGTGGTGACCGGCAAGGCCGAGGTGCTGAACCTCGACGGTGGGCTCAACGCCGAGAACGAGGTGATCCTGCGCGGGCAGGTGGTACTCGACAACGCGCTGGCGCGCTTTCGTCCGGTAACCTTGACCCTGCACGCTCTGGCCCGGCTTGGCCTCGGGCTCCTGTACTTGTTCGCCGTGGCGGCGTTGTTCTCGGGCGACGCCCGCGCTCGGCGTGCCTGCCTGCTCGCGGGCTGGACTGGCATTGCGGTGAGTGCAGGCAACGCCCTTTTTCTGGTGGTGGTTGTGCGCCGAATGCTGCCCTGGTTGCTTCCCATGCTGAGCTTTGCTATGGCCCAGGACGCGACACGGGCCGGGCGCCCTGCCCCCGAGGCTGTCATGGTGGCGGAGCACGCCCGGCTCTTTCTCGTCGACGTGCCCCTGGTGGTCAGCGGGATGGGGGTTCTGTGGAGCTTGCTCTTGATCGCATACTTCCGTGGTCGGCGCGTCCGATTGTTCTACAATCAGGCCAGATAGGCAGACCATGACCGAGAGCGAGGGCGCATTCCATCTCACGTTCGTGCAGGGTCGTGGCCTGCTTAGTCTGGCTGGGCGCGCCTTCGAGGGACTTGGCCACGTCGATTCGCTGGAGCTCGAGATTCCCAACGTGCGGTTCCCCTTTGATCTCTCCGGCGGGATCGCGCGCTTCAAGAACCGGCGTTTGCGGCTGCGCGAGCTGGCGCTTGCCGTGAGCAGCGAGGAGCTGACCGGATTTCTCGCGCGTGCACCGCTAAGCGATTTCGGCATCTTCGATCCTTGCGTCGCCATCGATGGCTCGCACCTAACTTTGCGCGCGCGTGTGCGTTTGGGTGGACGCGAGGTCGAGATCACCGCCGCGGCCGTGCTGTCCCCCTTGCCTCCGCGCAGCGCCAATCTCTGCGTGCACGATGTACGCGCCTTCGGCTTTTTGCCGGTGCCCGCACCGTTGGTGGTCACCGCGCTCTTTTCTGCACTGGGAGCCGAGACTCCGGCCAACCGGGAGAGCGAACCCGAGCTGGCGCTGCCGCCGCTCCTACACATCCGCAGCGCCGCGGACATTCGCATCGACGCGTGCGAGCTGGCCATGCTGGCCATCTTGCCCATGTACGGATGGCGCATGCCCGAGCGTTCCCGCATTCAGATACGCGTGGCCGGCGGCGCGGCCAAGGCCACGCACGTGCCGCTGGTGTTTTCGCTCGACGAGGCGGAGTTGCAGCCCGATCCCCTGCTCGACGGCGATGCCCATCCCGAAGCCTACACCATGCGCGAGTTCACCTCGCGATGCGCTCCCATCGAGGATGCACTCGCACGTGGCGATATCGCCACCGCACTCGGGCAATTGCGCGCGCTCGCGCCGGTCGACGCCGATGATCGCGTGGGAACCACGCGCCTGCTGCAACTCCTCCTGGCCGGTCAGGGTACGCTCGACGAGGCAGATGCCGTTGCCCAGGCCGCTCTCTCTCGCTGGCCGGAGTTCATTGCCGGAACCTTGGCTTTGGCCGTCATTGCCGCCGAGCGAGGTCAACCGGTCGATGCCGCGGCCTTCTTCGAGGAGGTGGCGCAGCTTTCGAGCGTGCAGGGAAGGAACGAAGATGCGAGCTCGGCCTTGCTCGCGGCAGCTCGCCAACATGCGGCGGCGGGGCAGGTCGAGCAGGCGCTGGTCACCCTGGAACGGGCGCTGGTGCTGCGTTCGTCACTTCGGCCAGTAGCCCGAGCCAAGGTGATGAAGCGGGCGGCCGAGGGGCACTGGCCGGAGCTCCTGTCCATCATCGGCGAGGAATCGAGCCGGGCCCAGCCGGACGCGGGTGACGAGGTGGCCCAAGTGCTCGACCTCGTCCACCAGGGCGAGCGCGAGCGGGATGCCGCGCTGCTTACCCAGGCGGCCGGTTTTCTCGAGGCGATCCTTCTGCGCGAGGAGTGGCCGGCGGACTCCCCTCATCCGCGCGCCGAGGCGGCCTACCACATGGGCATCGCGTGCGAAGCGTTGGGGGACGACCAGGCCGCGTCGCGCTGGCTGGCCGCCAGCATCGAGGGCGAAGTCACCGGCGCGATCGCCGCGGCCGCGTGGCGCGCGCTGACCGAGTTGATGCAGCGTCGGAGTGAAGCCGAGGGGGCGGTGCAGGCGCTGGTCGGCTGGGCGGGAGACGTGCGCGTTCCCGAGGACCCAGGCGAGCGGTCGAGGCACCTGCTGGACGCGGCGGAGATCACCGTGCGAAGCCTGCGCGCGCCGGAGCGGGCCCTGTCCTTGCTCGAGAGCGCGCTTGCCCTTTCGCCGGCAGACGAGGCCGTGCTGACCGCGCTGGAGCGGTTTGCTGTCGAGACAAGGCTTGGCGATTCGGTCGTCGCTATCCTGCGTCGTCACCTGGGTGAATTGCGGCCGGAGCAGGGCAAGACAGTCCTGCGCGTTCTTATGCGTGTGCTGATGGAAGGCACCGGCCAGGTCGAGGCCGCGAAAGAGGTCTGCCGGGTTCTGCTCGGCCTTCTTCCCGACGACGAGGAGGCAGCGTTCTACTTGGCGAAAGCGGCGTGGGAGTCGGGCGAGCGGGCGGAGGCGGGGCCTGCCTTCGTCGAGCTGACAGTGGCCAGGACCCTATCCAAGGCCAAGCTCGCCGAGATCCATCTGCGTCTGGCGCAATTTTCGGCCGCCGAGGGACGACACGAGGAAGCCGAACGCCACCTGGCGCAAGGGCTTGGATTCGAGCCCGACGGAGCCGCTATCGAGATTCTCGCCGAGGTACTGCGCGAGTTGGGCCACGAGGAAAAGTTGCCCGAGATTCTCGCTGGCCGTGAAGCGGTCATCGAGGACGAGACGGCCCGGCAGCGTGTGCGGCGCCGGCTGGCCGAAGCAGCCGAGAACAGGGGCGATCTCGCCGCCGCCGAGGCACTCTACCTCGGCCTGATCGAAGCCAGCCCCGACGATATCGAGCTGCTCGATCGTATGGCCTCCATCTGTAAACGTCAGGCACGCAGCGAAGATCTGGTGCACTGGCTGGACCGGCTGTGGGCAGCGGTCGAGCGCGAGGGTTTGTCCGAGCAAGGGGCCATCGATGGCATGGCGGTAGGCATGGACCTCGCCACGCTCCTAGCCCGCGATCCCGCACGCCGGCCGCGTGCGGAAGCGATTCTGCGACGACTGCTCGAAAAGGAGCCGCGGGCGGTGGCACTGCTCGATGCCCTGGACACACTTCTCGTCGACCAAGACGCCTTCGAGGAGGCGGGCAGGATCTTCGCGGAGCGGTTGGCCATCGCTCCGGAGGCGGACATTCCCGGGTTGCTGCTCGCGCGAGCCCGTATGTGCGCCGCTCGGCCCGAAGGGTTGCGGCCCGCGTTGTCGGTGCTGCAGATCCTGCGGCCCGAGGAATTGGACGATGAAGCCCTCGGTTTGCGGGCAGAAATGGCCGAGAAGGTAGGGAGCGCTCGCGACGCGAGCGTGTGTCTCGACCTTCTGCGTGGCCGCGCGGGCGAGGAAGCTCGCGTTGCGTTGACCCGGCGGCTGGCGGAAGTGGCCTTGCTGCCAGGACTGGGCAGTGACGAGGCCATCGCCGTTTTAGAGAAGCTGCTCGTCGAGGATCCCGACAATCTGTTCGTGGCCAAGGCGCTCTTCGAGGCCTATGGCCGTCTCGACGACGCGCACGCGCGCATCGCGGCCTGGCAGGACTTGCTGGCCAAGGAGCCCGCGCTGCCCGACCTTTATCGGGCCCGCCTTCAGATGGCACAGGCGGAGGCTGCCGAGCTGGAAGGCAACCTGGAAGCGGCCGAGGAGATGATCGAGCAGGCGGGCAAGCTCGATCGATCGCCGAAATCCCTCATCGAGCAACTGGTGGCCCACGCGCGCCTGCTGGTGGCGCGCGGCGAGATTGCCAAGGCGCAAGATGCGGTTGCGGAGGCTCTGGCCTTGAATGCCGAATGGCCGGGCGCCCTCGCGGTGGTGGCGGATCTCGCCTACCGCACGCAGGACTGGGACAAGGCGCGCCAGACCTACGCGAAGCTGGCCGAGCTTCCCGAGGGAAACAACGTGGTCCCGCCGGGCCTGCTGGCCTTCCGCCGCGCCGAATTGGCCGAGATGTTCGGGGAGCACGACGCGGCGGAAGCCGCCTACCGGCAAGTCGTGGCGATGGAGCCGGGCAACGACGGTGCGCGCGAGGCACTGGCGGGATTCGCCCTGCTTCGTGGCGACCTGGCCGAGGCCGCGATGCACCTGCACGAGGTGGTGCGGCTCCTGCCCAAAGAGTCCGTGCTCCGGCTCACGCAGGTCCGCCAGCGGCTTGGGCAGGTGTATCTCGGGCTCGGCGATCTGCAGGCCGCTCGCCAGAACCTGGAGCTAACGCTGGCGAGCGAACCGGATCGCGCCTCCACGCTCGAGCTGCTCACCACGACCTACTCGCGCCTGGGACTTCACCGGGATGCCGCGACGATGTGCGAGCGCCTCTCGCGCGTGCTTACCGATCAGCCCAAGAAAGCCGAGGCGCTCTTTCACAAGGGCGAGATTCTGCGCGCCTCGCTGGCGGATCCCGAGGGTGCGAGCGAAGCCTACCTGCGCGCCTCGGATATCGACCCCAGTTTCGCGCCCACCCTGGCGCGTCTGGTTTCCTACTACTGGAGCCGCGCGGAGCTGGCCAAGCTGGCCGACGTGGGCGGAGATCTGGTGCAGGCCTCGCCGGTGCCCAAAGTCGATCAGAACGACCTCGGGTTGCTCGTCACGATCGCGGCGCTGCTCGCTCACAAAGACGAGGCGCTGGCCAAGCTGGCCTTGGAATCGGCCATGCTCGGGGCACCGCTTGCGGCCGAGGTGGCGGCGTACCGCCTGGGGGAGCTGGTCGCGAAGGTGATGCGCGGCTCGCTCGACGCCCTCGATGCGGTGCTGGGGTTTGTGTTGCCGGCGATGCCGGATGGCTTTGAAAGCGACCTGCGAGAGGCACTCTTGCGCGCAGTCGCGAGCGATCCCGGGGACGCCGGACAGGCCATGGTGCTGGGGCGCCTGTGCGAGCGCAAACGCGAGATGGTGCTGGCCCGCTCGGCTTACAGCCTGGTCCACTTCGCGGACGCGGGGATGGGCGCGGACAAGCGGCTGGCGGTACTTGGAGAGTCATCGGCGCCGAGGGCGCTCGCCTACGAGTCGGGTGCTGCCGTTCATCCCCTGTGCCGTGGACCTCTGCGCCGGGTTCTGCAGCACCTGGCGACCGCGCTGGCCAGTGCGGGGCCACCGGCCTACGACGAGCCGGCGGCGCCACTTGCTGCCGAAACTCTCGGGCTGTGCGAGAGCTTGCGCGTTCCCATGGGCGCGCCGGCCATCCCGCTCGTGGCGCAGGGACACGGGGCGGACGTGACATTCTCGGCGAGTCAGCCCCTGTGCATCCTCATCGGGCGGCGGGCCGAGAGTCTGCCCGTTGCCGATCTGCGCTTTCTCGTTGCCCGCGCCCTCGAGCAGGCGCGTGCCGGCACGCTGGCCGTGCTGCGCATGTCGGCGGACAATTTGCGCGGCATGCTGCGCGCCGTGCTTCGCGTGGCTGGCGCTCCGGGCACGCCCTTCGAGCTGGCCGAGGAGGCAGCCGACGAGCCGACCGCGTTGTGGCTATCGCGCCTACGTAAACCTGAGGTCATGGCCTTGATTCCGCTGGCCAAGCTCAAGGGCGAGTTGCTGGCGGACGCGGCGGCCGCGCTGGTGAATCCACCCGAGCTCGACGATTACATTCGCGGCTGCCGTTACACCGCGGACCGCGTGGGATTGCTTCTTTGCGGTCGGCCGCTGACCGCTCTGCGCGCGCTCGCCGGCATGCTCAAGGACGCTGGCTCCGGCGAGGAGTCGCCGACCATCGCGCAGAAGCGCGAGCAGATGCGTGCGTCGCACGCCGTGCGCGAGCTGGTCGCGTTCATGCTTTCCGACGAATACGCGGCTTTGGCCGAGGGCGGCTAGAGCGCCGACGTCCGGTTTCGCTCCAAACACCCGGGGTGGTTGCCGTGGGCGTCGAATTGTGCGACTTTGCCAAACCGGAACGCTCGTTCCGGTTTTCACGAAGGAGATTCACGAATGATCTACTCGACCGAAGTCGAACACATGACTTGCGTGGCGAAGGGGGCCAACCATGGTCCCGCGCCCATCCCCGAGGAAGGCCGCTGGGTCCAGGCCAAGGAGATCAAGGACATCTCGGGCCTCACGCACGGCGTGGGCTGGTGCGCGCCCCAGCAGGGCGCGTGCAAGCTGACCCTCAATGTTAAGGAAGGCGTCATCCAGGAGGCCCTGGTCGAGACCATCGGCTGCTCGGGCATGACCCACAGCGCGGCCATGGCGGCCGAGATCCTTTCGGGCAAGACCATTCTCGAAGCACTCAACACCGACCTGGTGTGCGATGCCATCAACACCGCCATGCGCGAGCTGTTCTTGCAGATCGTCTACGGCCGCACGCAGACGGCGTTCTCCGAGGGAGGCCTTCCCATCGGCGCGGGACTGGAAGATCTGGGCAAGGGACTGCGCAGCACCGTGGGCACGATGTACGGCACCGTGGCCAAGGGCGTCCGCTACCT
>Ga0210133_1000379_pt1 | contig 16589 bp, 11 predicted proteins | sample Joice_ThreeSqC_D_2_FD_184874 | JGI IMG/M metagenome (GOLD analysis project Ga0210133, IMG submission 184874) | Wetland microbial communities from San Francisco Bay, California, USA, that impact long-term carbon sequestration - Joice_ThreeSqC_D1... | ecosystem: Environmental > Aquatic > Marine >...
CCGCGACCGAAACCGCGACCGAAACCGCGACTCCCGCGAATCCGGAGGCAACGCCAGCCTCCGCCCCGGCGGCGTCCGACCTGCCGCCTTCCACCCCGGCGCCTTCCAACCAGGACCTCCTTCAGCGCATCGAGGCGCTGGAGAATGCGGCGGCCGAGCCCGCGACGCCCATCGTGCAAGACCGTTCGACCGCGGGGACTTTCACCCAGAACGCGTTCAACCCCGATATTTCCATCATCACCGATCTCGCGGCGGTGGGGACCAATATCGACGACAAGACCGCCGAGGCGCTTGCCGTACCCGGCTTCATCGATCGAGCAGACCGCGACGGCAAATTGCGCGGGATCGATTTCAACTATCTGGAAATGGCCTTCGCCGCCGCGGTCGATCCGTTCTTCGACTTCTTCGGCGTGGTCACCGTCGCAGGCGGAGGCGTCGACGTGGAAGAAGCCTACATCGACTCGCGCACGCTGCCCTTCGGCTTTCAGCTGCGCGTGGGGAAGCTGCTCTCGGCCTTCGGACGGCTGAACGGGTTCCACAAACACTACTGGGATTTCTACGACACGCCGCTGGCCTACGAAGGCTTCATCGGTGGCGAGGGGTTCAAGAACCCCGGCGTTCGCCTGTCGTGGACCGCACCGGTGGACTTTCTCCTGCAGATCGACGCCGAGGTCTTCCAGGGCGTGTCCGACGAATCGGCCCTGTTCAATGCCACCGGTTACGAGCTGACCGCCGCGAACGGATCGACGCTTTCCGGCAAGACACCCTTCGTCCCGGGATTGTACGTGGGCTCCATCAAGTCCTCGTTCGATACCGGGGATCACGTGTTCCTGCTCGGCGGGTCGGTCATGGTTGGACACGCAACGCAGACACGCATCGAGGGCTTGCCCACCGACATGGCCTACAGCGCCCCCGGCACGGTGCTCTACGACGCCGAGCTGACCTACAAATATCTCATCAGCTCCTACCGGAGCCTCACGTGGCAATCCGAGTACCTGGGACGCATCTCCTCCGGAGATCTCGCCCTGGCCTCCGACGGGGTCGTGCACCGGCAAAGAGTCGAGCAGGGAGGCCTGTACAGCCAGATCGTCTGGCGCTTCGACGAGCCGGGCCAGTGGCGAATCGGCACGCGCTTCGACCTGCTGGTCCACAACACGACCACCATCGACGGCGAGAAACAGCCCTTCGACAATCTGCTTCCGCGCTACACCGCGATGCTCGAGTACAGCCCCTCCGAGTTCTCGCGTTTCCGACTTCAGTACGAATACGACCGCTCCCGGTACTTCGAGGGCACGCACAAGCACGTGCACGAGCTTCTGCTGCAACTGAACCTCGCGATCGGCCCCCACGGCGCCCATTCCTTCTGACAACGCTGCTGCTCCCAAGGAGATATTCGATGAAACCCATCATCATTGGCATTTTCGCGACGCTCTTCGTCCTGCTCGCCGGCATCGCACAAGCCAAGACCAGAATCGTCGTCACCTACCCGTACATCGAGTCGTTGGTGAAGCAGATCGCACCTGATCAGGTCGACATCACCACGCTCGCCAAGGGGGACGAAGATCCACACTTCGTGGTTCCACGTCCTTCGTTCATCGGCAAGCTACGCAAGGCGGATCTGCTCATCATCAACGGCGGCTCGCTGGAGATCGGCTTCGTTCCGCCGCTCATCCGCCAGGCCAACAACCCCAAGATCATGCCCGGCGCGCAAGGGTTCATCGATCTGTCGCAACAGATCAATCTCATCGACAAGCCCAGCAAGGTGAGTCGAGCCGAGGGCGACATCCATCCAGAGGGCAATCCCCACTTCATCCTCGACTGGCACAACGTCCCGGCCCTGGCGCGCGCGATCACCGAAGCGCTGGCCCGCACCGACCCGAGCAACGCCGCAACCTACCGCAAGAACCTCGCCACACTTCTGGCCAAGTGGAAGGATCGCTCCGCGGCGTGGGACAAGAAGGTCCTTGTCCTGCGCGGCAAGAAGGTCATTCAGTACCATCGCCTGTTCAATTACTTCGTGGACCGGGCGGGCATGCAGGTTGTCGGCGAGCTGGAGCCCAAGCCAGGCATTCCCCCGACCAGCCGACACCTCGAGGAGCTAATCCAGGCCAACGCCGGGGGCAAGGTGCACATGATCGCCACCGATGCGTATCACGAGAGAAAGTCGCCCGAAGGCGTGGCGCAGAAGCTCAAGGTTCCCTGGCGGGTGTGGCCGCACGACGTCGAGGCCGTGCCGGCGGCGAAGGACATCTTCAGCTTCTACGATGCCCTCATCGCTGGATCGCTTCCATGATCGACGTACTGTTCAGCGCCTTCCTGCTCTCGGTCGTGTTGCTGGGCATCCATTCCTACTACGGGCTGCACATCATCGAGCGCGGCATCATCTTCACCGACCTCGGCATCGGACAAATGGCGGCCTTCGGCGCCGCCATCGCCATCCTGGTGTTCGACGGCAAGTACATGTATGCAGTGTCGCTGGTATTTTCGCTGCTCGGCGCCTTGCTCATTGCCGTGTCGACCAAGCGAACCCGCCACCACGAGGCTTTCATCGGACTGCTTTACGCCTTCGGCATGAGCGCGGCGGTCATCGCACTGTCACGCGCTCCCCGCGGCGCGGAGCAGATGGAGCACCTCATCGCCGCCGACATACTCTTCGTACCCATGCACGAGGTATTCAAGACTGCCATTCTCTACTCGGCCATTGGGATGGTGCTGTGGTTCGGAATGAAACGTCTGCGCGGAACCTGGAAGGACGTCCTGTTCTTCAGCACCTTCTCGCTCACCGTGACCAGCTCGGTAAACCTCGCCGGGGTTCTCGTGGTGTTCTCCATTCTGGTCGCGCCCGCATACATCATGTCGGGCACAGGGCTGTCGTTCAGGGGCAAGCTGCTCGGCGCCTGGGGCCTCGGCATGGGGCTCAACCTCATCGCCATCACGGCCTCCTATTTCCTCGATCTACCCACCGGCCACACCGTGGTGGCACTGTATGCGTTCAGCGGCATGGTCTTCACGCTCGTCCGCGGCACCGGCAAGCCCCGCGCCGGCGGCACAGCGGAACCGGCCACGAGCTGATAGGGAGGGCGCGAATCCTTTGTCCCCAGCCTGGCTCCAAGCCACAGAATCATCCCCATGAAGCGACCCTCGCTACCCCTGCTGCAATCCGCCGTCGAGGACCGATACGCCGGCTTGGCCGACTCGTGCTGTTCCCTCTCGTGCGGCGAGGCGCTGGATCTTGCGGCGCCAGTGGCGGGTGAGGTCCTGATCGATCTCGGCTGCGGCCGCGGTCAGGACGTGATTCGCGCGGCCGGGCGTGTCGGCCGGTCGGGCAAGGCCATCGGCGTGGACCGCACCGAGGCCATGATTGAAAAAGCGCGCGCCTCGGTGCCGCCGTTCCTCAATAACGTGCGCTTCATCTGCTGCGATCTCGCCGCGCTCGGCATCGAGGACGGCTGCGCGAACGTGGTCATTTCCAACTGCACCATCAACCACGCCGCGGACAAGGAAGCAGTCTACCGGGAGATCCATCGCGTGCTGCGGCCCGGCGGACGCTTCGTGGTCTCCGACGTCATTGCCGAGACCGAGCTTCCCGAATCGGTGCGGACGGATCCCGCGGCCTGGGCCGCCTGCTACGGCGGCGCCATTCCCGAGACGGACTACCTGGCCGCCATCTCGCGTGCCGGGCTTGCCGATGTCGAGGTCTTGCACCGCTCGGAGCCGTACGAAAAGGGCGGCGTCCGGGTTCGGAGCCTCACCCTGCGCGGGACGCGCTGACGTGGAACCCGCGCGCCAGGTAATGGTTGTTGTTAGAAAGGAGTAGGAATGAAGAAGCTGACCCAAAGCAACGCCAAGGGCTGCTGCCCCAAACCCGAGAAGACCGCGCAATGTTGCGCCAAGTCCTCGCGCTTGGTGGCTGGCTGCCACGACTAGACCGAGAACGAGCCGGTGGCGGTTGGCTCGCAACCTGCCGCCGCCAGCAACTTTCAGGAGAACCACGATGAGTGCGAATATCAGAGAGATTCAGACGACTGACTATGACCGTGACGTGCTGGGAGCAAACGAGCCCGTGGTGGTCGACTTCTTCTCGACCGAATGTCCACCGTGCGAGGCGCTTGCGCCCAAGTACGAGGCGGTAGCCGCGCAATTCGAGGGCCGCGTTCAATTCCTCAAGGTCTTTCGGCAGGGCAACCGCGAGCTGGCCGCAAAGCTCGGCGTGACCAGCAGCCCTACCTTGATCTTTTTCAAGGGCGGCAAGGAAGTCGGCAATCGCCTGACAGGCGACATCAAGCGCAGCGACATCAAGGCGGCCGTGGAAGCGCTGCTCGTTTGACAGCTCCGGGGTGAAGCGATGGCCGAGAAATTCGATCTGGTGGTGGTGGGCGCCGGGCCCGCGGGATTGACGGCGGCGCTATACGCTGCCCGCGCCCGGCTCAGAACTATCGTTCTCGACGAAGGGCTTCCCGGCGGTCAGGTCAAGACCACGCACAAGGTTTCCAACTATCCGGGTTTCCCCGAGGACGTGAAGGGCAGCGAGCTCGCGCTGCTGTTCGCCAAGCAGGCGGAACGCTTCGGCGCGCGCATTGCCCGCGCCATCGAGATCACCGACATGGATCTCGCCGCCAAGGACAAGCGCTTCGTTCTCGACGAGGAGGAAGAGATCGTCGCACCAGCGGTGATCGTGGCCACCGGTGCGAAGCCACGCCCGCTCGGGATCCCCGGCGAAACCGAATTTCGCGGCCGCGGGCTGTCCTACTGTGCGACCTGCGACGGCGCCTACTTCGAGGGCAAGAACATCCACGTTGTGGGTGGCGGCAACTCGGCCGTCGAGGAGTCGCTGTTCCTCACCCAGTTCGCCGAGAGCGTGACCATCATCCACCAGTTCGACCAATTCCAGGCCGAGGCCGGAACGGCCAAGGAGGCCCTGGAAAATCCCAAGATCAAGGTGCTGTGGAGCCACGAGCCGCGCGCATTCCTGGGCGACGCATCGGTAGAGCGGCTGCGCGTCGAAAACCTCAAGACGCACGAGATGCACGAGCTCGGCACCGACGGGGTCTTCGTCTTCGTGGGCATGGTGCCACGCACGGAGCTGCTCAAGGGCGTCGTTCCCCTCGACAAATGGGGTTGCGTGGAGACGGACGAGTCGATGGCCACGGCCGTGCCCGGCCTGTACGCCGCGGGGGACATCCGCGCCAAGAAGTTCCGCCAGATCACGACCGCGGTCGCCGACGGCACCATCGCCGCGCTCGCGGTGCAGAAGTTCCTGCGCGAGAGCCGTTCCTAGACGCGTGGGGGGTGCGGGTATCGCGCTCGGCGCGATCCGGAGACCGTGCTCCCGTCAGAAACTCCGCACGCTAGCCCCCGGTTCCCGAATCCACCTCGCCCTGCCCCGCTTCGCTCTCGGTGTTGCCAGCGTCGATCACGACCTCCTGCACGGGCGGCTCGCAGCCCCACGCCAGAACCCCGCCGACGTAGGCGGTGATTCTCGGATTCTGACCGAGCGCCTTGGTAAGCTTCGCATCGTAGGAATAGTCGTTCGATTGGTCGTAGGTCCCGGCGTAGTCCGGCTTGTGGAAGGCGAAGTTGAAGCCGCGGGTCTCGACCCAGGACACGCCCGCGTCGGGTACGTCGTGGAATGACATTTCCAGGGCCGTGTTCGCCCCGGTTCGTGGCGGATTGAGCGTGACGAACTTCATCGTGGTTGGTATCGGCACGTAGTACTGCTCGACAACGTTGGCGGTTGCCGCGTCTTCGTCCGTGAACCAGTACCGTACGGTTACCTGAGACAGCCGCGAGGTGAACGCGGTGAAGTTCACGATATCGAAGTGCATCTGAATGGAAGAACCGCTGACCGCGCTGTCGCTGTAGTAGTAGACGGCCAGACGCCCCGAGCTTTCGATATCGTCGCAGGCGACCGGGCCACCGTCGATGGGTCTCGCACTGTCCTGGCCGGCATCGTTGTTGGTCGAGCTGCCACCCTGACCGCCGTTGCTACCGCCGCCCCCGGCCGCAGCGTCGGTTCCGCCGGAGCCAATGGATGCGTCCCGCGTGCCGCCCGTCCCGCCCTGTCCTGCGCCGCTGCCACCTAGGCCCAACCCGCCGCTGCCCCCTTGCCCTCCCACGTCACCACCGTTGCCGCGCACAGTCGCGCCGCCATTGCCCGCCAAGGTCGAGCCGCCCTTGCCGCTTCCGCCAGTACCAAAATCGACCGTGCCACCGACGCTGTTGCACGCGCCCGAGAGGGCGAGCAAGCCCACGAGCGGGAACACCAGGCAACTCCATGCGGCAATGCGGTTGGTCATGGCAACACCTGCTGACTGGGGTCGAATTGCAGCTCCACGCCGGCTTTGCACTGAAGTATTGTGCCGACCATGATCGCGTACACCAGCAAGGCCATGCGATGCAAGGTTTACATAGCGCGAGCCACGCGCGCGAGCTTTGGCTTGGCGATTCTTGCCGTGAGTGCGCTCTATTATGGTGGCGCTTGCACCGGCGGAAATGTCTCGGTTGCGCCCACCCCACAAGACGCAGGCACGGGGCCCACGCCCGACGTGCCGAGGGCCACGTCGCAGGACAGTGCCGTCGTGGTCAATCTCGACGTACCGGGTAAGGACTCGCCCCCCAAGACTTGCACGCTGGATCCTAGCGCGTGTCCCATTCCACCCGGATGTGGCGACGGCACCTTGGCTGGGGACGAAGAATGCGACGACGGCAACACCACCTCCGCCGATGGCTGCTCGCTCGCCTGCCGGCTGGAAACCGGCTTCATCTGTCCCACGCCCGGCTCGCCCTGCCTCTCGACCGTGGTCTGCGGCGATGGTCGCGTCGGCGGCAAGGAAGCCTGCGACGACCACAACACCGAAGACGGCGACGGGTGCACGGCAGATTGCACCCAGGTCGAACCCGGCTGGACCTGTCCCGCACCAGGGGTTCGCTGCCTACCCAAGTGCGGCGACGGGGTGCTGACCGGTTGGGAGGAGTGCGATGACGGAAACGTCAAGACGGGAGATGGTTGCAGCGACGCCTGCAAAGTCGAAGATGGCTACGCCTGTCCCACGCCGAATACGGCTTGCCACAAGACCGTCTGCGGCGACGACGTGAAGGAAGGCAAAGAGTCGTGCGACGACGGCAACACCATGCCGGGCGACGGCTGTGCCAACGACTGCAAGTCCGAGCCGATCTGTACCGGGACCAGCGGCTGCACCTCGCCATGCGGCGACGGACTGAAGCTGCCTGACGAGGAGTGCGACGACGGCAACCAACGCTCGGGCGACGGCTGCTCGGACAAGTGCAAGCTGGAGCCGGGCTGGGATTGCCAGCAGGTCGTCGAAGGCAGCGGTACCGACATGGTGGTTCCCGTCATCTACCGCGACATGATTCCGCAGAACGCCAGCCTCACCAATCCCCCGCCCCATCCGGATTTCGAGTGTCCCAGCAACGGCACGCTCACGCGCGGTGTCGTACTCGATACGCTCGATACGACAGAGCGCAAGCCGCAGTACAACACGGCCGTCGACACCACCCTGTCGCACACCTCCACCAAGGCGAACTTCGACACCTGGTACCGCAACTCGAAGTACGCCATGACCGTCGTGGACTCCCTCACGCTGCTGGCACAAGCGAACGGCACGTTCATGTACGATCACTCCTCGTACTACAGCCAGGACTTGAAGATCTGGCTACGGCCATACTTCTTCCCGCTCGATAATCGCGGCTGGGCCGCGCCCGGCGGGCCGGAGGTGAACTTCCTCGGCACCACCGCCGACGGCTCGAAGCACAACTTCTCGTTCACGAGCGAGCTGCGCTACTGGTTCGAGTTCAGGGGTGGCGAGATGCTCAGCTTCATCGGCGACGACGACGTCTGGGTGTTCGTCAATGGCAAGCTGGCCGTCGACCTCGGGGGCATTCACGAAGCTGTCGAAGGCAGCATCACGCTGGACAACGCCGCCGCAACCCGATTCAACCTGACCAAGGGCAAGGTCTACGAGATCGTCCTCTTCCAGGCCGAACGCAAGCAGACCCAGTCGAGCTACAAGCTGACGGTCGGGCAATTCAATCGCACCCACACCGCCTGCAAGGATCGCTGTGGAGACGGCATCGTGAACGGCAGCGAGTCCTGCGACGACGGCCCGGACAACGCCGACGATGCCTACGGTGGTTGCACCACGGCGTGCACGTTGGCGCCCTTCTGCGGCGACAGCAAGGTCGATAGTCAGTTCGGCGAGCAGTGCGACGACGGCGACAACCGGACGACCTACGGGCACACCCAGGGCTGCGGCGCCGGTTGCCAAATCGTTCCTTACTGCGGCGACGGCAAGGTCGACAGCTTGTTCGGAGAAGAGTGCGACGACGGCGACCGCAACGGCGCCGACGACAGCGGCTGCAGTGCCGAGTGCCTCTTCGTCATCCCGAACCTGTGACGCTGTCCACCGAGCACGTGCGGAAGGACTCCCCGCGCATTTCCAGGTCGTGGACTGCCGGCCGACAAGCTCCGCACGACTGCTCTCGGTTCGACTTCAACCGAGTGGCTCGGGCATGTGCATGGCCGGCAGCAAGCTCTCCGGGAAGGTCGAGGGTGCAGTTGTCGGCGAGGCTGCACCAGGCATGAAGGCGGGCCGGAGGCAGCCGCGGAACGCGCAGGGCAACGGCGGGGAGGAATCGTATTCTGCGTCGAAGGCCCAGCTTCGCCGCGCCCGTCGCCTCCCCCATGCCGGCACCTCACGCGGTACTGCGGCGTGCTCTGTTCGCACAGCCGCCTGCTCGGCCGCGTCGTGCCCCAAGCCCCGGCGGAAGCCAGCGCGACGGACAAGCCGGACAAGCCCGCCCGCAAGTCGAAGTACATTCCGTGGGCCGTGCTTCTCCACTGGACCTTCGGGTTCGAGATGGTCTGTCACGGAAGCCCGCCACCGGCAGCCGAGCGGGAGGCGCGGGACGTGGGCGGCCACCAGGCGCCGGCCAAGCGTACCGGCGGCAAGGTCCTTCGACGGCGAAATGCCCATTCGAATGAACGAGGCCCCTTGCCGCGCCGAAGGGAAGCTTCCGAGAACGTGATACGCTACCGCCGTGAGGCACATCGGGTTTGCGATCTCCGTCGTGTTTCTCTCGACCCCGGTATCGTTCGTCGGCTGCCAGCCCGTGCCCCCATCAGAGGTGGAGGCAAGGTCGGAGGCCCTGAGCTTTGCCCCGACGGTGGACGGCGTGGACACGCCGGTGTTCGGGCCGGTGCGCACGGGCTATGCGCCGCGTGCCGCCTTCGGGGGCTCGTCCTTTCTCGTCGCCTGGCAGGACGATCGCAACGCCACCCGCACCGTGGCCGCCGCTCGCCTGTCGCTCGCCGGCGAGCTGCTCGACCCCGTGAACCTGACTCCCCCAAACCCGGCCACCGAACGCAGCTCTCCGGCGATCGCGTGCGACGGCGCGACCTGCTGTCTTGTGGTCTGGGAGGACAAGCCCAACTTGAGTCGCGAGGTCCACGGCTTGCGCTTCGGCTTCGACGGCAAGGCGCTCGACAGCAAGGAGCTGGCAATCTCGAGGTCCGGAAGCACCAACGATGCCATGGCACCGTCGGTGGTGTACGACGGTACCGATTTCGTGGTGCTGTGGGCCCAGCAGCTGGGCTACCAGTGGTTGCTCGGCGCGCGGGTGTCTCCGGCGGGCGTGCTCGAGGACACGGAGGCCAAGTACCTGGCGCATTCCACCTCGGACGTGGGCAATGCCCTGACCACTCCGGCGGTGGCCTGGGACGGTACCAACCTGATGGCGGTGTGGCGCGAATACCGTACCGGGTACTCGGTGGTGGCCGGCCGCTATGCGCCCGATCTAACCGCCCTCGACGGGACTGGCGTCGAGCTGGACACGAACACGGTCAGCACCACGGTGCCGAGCATCGTACACGATGGCGCCGGTGGATTCGTGGTCGTCTGGTCGTCGTACGACAGCGCGATCAAGGGCAGCGCGATTCGCGCCCGCCGCCTGGACAGCGCCACCGGCCAGCCCGCGGGCGATACCCTCGAGCTGGCGCCCGCCGCCGCCAATCAAAACAATCCGCAGGCCATCCTCAGCGGGGACCGAGTGCTCGTGAGCTGGGAGCGCTCGACGAACGGCGCAAGCGACCTGGTGGGTGCCTGGATCGATGGCACGGACACCGTGTCCGCCATCGTCGAGCTGGCAGCCCTGCCCGCGAGCCAGACGTATGGTGCCCTGGCCAGCGGCCCCGACGGACTGCTCCTGACCTGGGCCGATCAACGCAACGGCGGCATGGCCATCTACGCGAGCCGGCTGGCCGCGGATCTTGCCCGGCGCGACGGCGACGGCGTGCTCATGTCGTATGCGCTCAACAAGGAGCAGTACCCTGCGGTCGGCTCGAACGGCGCCGGCTATCTCGTCGCCTGGGTGGATTCGCGTGAAGGCAACGGTCAAGTCTACGGCGCGCGCCTCGATGGCGACGCGTCCCCGGTTGCGGCCTCGGCCACCGCCATTTCCACGGGAGTCGCCAACCGGACCTATCCGACCGTGGCCAGCGACGGCGCGGGCTACCTCGTCGCCTGGAACGAGCTGGTGGGCTCGGCGACTCAACTCGGCTGGCAGCGCGTGGCCGCCGACGCCAGCCCGGTGGGCACCGCCGGCTCGCTGCCCCTGGACGATCTGCACCAGCCTCGAGGCGCCTTCGCCGCAGGGATCTATCTCCTCGTGGGCTCGACCTACACCCCCGCTCACGAAGTCCACGCGGTGCGGGTGCGCGCGTCCGACGGCCAGCTGCTGGATCCCACGCCCATGGTGCTCACCACGGACACCGCGCGCGCCAACGTCAGCTCCGATGGCAGCGCGTTCCTGGTGGCGTGGGCGGACGCGAGCTACAACGTCGCCGGGGTACGCGTGACAGCCGACGGCACGGTGGGACCGCTGCTCGCCTTGGCCACGGCCCACGCCATCTATCCGCCGAGCGTCGCCTTCGGATTCGGCAACTACTTGCTCGCCTGGGACGATTCCACGGCCAACGGCATTCTGGGCGTACGCGTGCTGCCCGACGGAGTGCCATTGGACACGACCAGCGTGCGCTTCTCGCCCGACGTGGACCTGCAAGTCCAATTGCAGCCGGGGGTTGCCTTCGACGGACAGCGCTTCATCGTCAGCTACGACAACCGGACCTACAACAGCTCGTACTCGGTCATCGGCGAGAGCTTGGTAGGCGCCATGGCGGACGCAACCGGCGCGGTCACCTCGCGCAGCACGTTGCTCGCCCTGCCGGACCTGCTGCTTTCTCCCGTGCCCATGGCAGGGGGTGGCGACGGACGCGCCATCTTCTCCACCGTCTCGCCGGACAGCCCCCTCGGCTATCCCATCGACCGGGTCCGCATCCACCAGTTCGGCGTGGCCAAGGTCGGTGTCGGCGGACGATGCTCGGCGATTTCCGACTGCAGCCCGGGCAGCTGCGTGGACGGCGTGTGCTGCCAGACCGCCTGCGCCGGGGGCACGAACGACTGTCAGGCGTGCAGCGTGCTCGCCGGCGCCGCCCAGAACGGGACGTGCGGGCCAGTGCCCGATCAGCGCGCATGCGGCGCGACGGGCACTTGCGCGGCGGGGGTTTGTGTGGGGGACACCGCGGACGCGGGAGCGGACGCGCGGGATGCGGTTGCCGCGGATCTGGGAGGCGAGAGAGCGGAAACGGGTGGCGACGCAGGCTTCGCTGTCGACGGGGTTGCCGGAGGTGACGGCGGCAGGGATGCGACGGCGGATCTCGGCGTGGCTTCCGACGGACCAGCGGTGTCGGGTGGCGAAGGCGGTACGCCGGATGTTGGCGCGGGGACGGACGGCATCGCGGTGCCGGGCCCCGATGCCGGCGGTCGCGATGCCGGCGGCGCGGATGCTTCGAAGGATGGTTCGTCCCAGAGCGACACCCCGTTCGCCGACGCGGCCGCGGATGCGGCGACGAAGCCCGGATCCAGCGGGGGATGCAGTTGCCGGCTGGAGCCGGGGGGAACAGGAGCTATGCCGCTGCTGGGGATGGTTCTGGTCGCGCTGGCGCTGGGGAGGAGACGTCGACCCTAGTCGCGAGCGGGATGGCGGACGAAGAGCCGCGGCGCATGCAGATTTGCAAATCGGGTGGGGGCGACGACCGGTCTGTCGCCCATGGGTGAGCTGGTCTCGCCCTCATGACGTCGTCGATGGGAACCCTGGACGGGTTCCTTCCGGCGAGGCACGCGCCCGAGGAAAACACGAGCCAGCACGGAGCGAGCTTGCCCGAAATTCGCTGCCAGGCCCCGATTTCATTTGCGATCCCCCCTGTAACACATCCGTGGGGGCATGCATCTGACTGGGTATGCCGTGGATGCGCGTCGTAGGTTGCCGGCTCCTTGGTCGGCCTTGGGTGGTGCGCGGTCGCGGGCAAGCAAATCTTCACTGACGTAACCGCGCGAAAGGAACCGGACATGTCTGAAATCTCAAGCCTTGGCCTTCGTTATGACTCGATTCCCAGCTTCCCTCATGGAGCAGCACCGAATGGGTCCGCGAGCGTCAAGAGCCTGCGGTGGAAGGCGGTGCCGGCGGCCGGCTTTGCAGTGTTGTTGGTGGCGTCCGGGTGCGGCAGCTCCAGCGGCAAGGGGACCGAGAACATCACGCCGCACTGTCTGCGCGCGAGCGACTGCACCGCGCCTTTGACCTGCATCCAAGGATTCTGCGTTCAGCAATGCGTGGAATCGATTGACTGCCCAACCGGCCAGCGTTGCATCCCCGCCACCGGAGGCAATAGTTGCCAACCCCCCGAGAAGAGCGGGTGTAGCTACACCAGTGATTGCACGATTCCGTTGGTCTGCGGCTTCGACCAGGTCTGCCGGCCGCAGTGTCAGAGCGACGTCGATTGTCTGCACGGCCAATTCTGCACGCCCATCACCAAGCTGTGCGCGGATCCCAACTTCGACAACATCGACCCGACCACCCACGAGTTCCTCACCGGGCCCGACGCCGGCAGCCTCGACGGTCCGGTTTCGCCTCCCGAACGGGACGCGAGCACGACCGCGGACGTCAGCATCGGCGCCGACGTCAGCCTGCCGCCCATCGATGCAGGGATCCCGGACACGAGCATGGGCGGGCTCGGCGAGGCCGGCCCCATCGATCTGATAGCGGGCGCGCTGGACGTTTCTCTCACCCTCGATGGACCTGCGGTGCTGGTCGATGGTGCGGTGGTCACCCCCAGCCCCTCGTTGCGGCAAGGCCAAATCAACGCCACCCTCACCGTGACTCGCGCCGCCGGCGGGCTGGCTTCGGCAGGGCTCTTCGACCTCGGCGATCTGACGGTTCGCGCCCAGACCGGCGGCAGCGATACGTCTCTCGTGCTCAAGGTTTCGGTTCCGCACGGGGTCCCCTTCGGCAAACGCACCTTGCGTTTCGCCGCCGGCGGCGGCGTGGTGACCATCCCGGACGTGGTCGACGTTTCGGCCATCACCGCCGGACCGACCGGCGCCGACGTCAATGCCGGCTCGGCGGGATCCCCCTTCCTCACCCTCAACCAAGCCCTGTTGGTGGCGGACGTGGGCGACACCATCCACCTGATGGACGGCGTCTACAGCGGGAAGACCGGCGAGACGTGGGGATACGTCATTCCCGAGAACTTGACCGTCGTCGGGGATTCGACCGCCGGCACGGTAATCGACGGTGTTGGCGCGACCAGCAACCCGAATGGGTTCAACGCTTCGACCGGTCTCACCCTCAAGACCCTGACACTGCAGCATTTCTATTACGGCATCGACATCAAGCAACCCAGCAGCACGATCACCTTGCAGAACGTCGTCTTGACCGGCCACGCCAACAACGCCATCTACGTCGAACAGGCTGCGGCTGGCACGACGGTCAATATTCTGGGCAAAGACACTCTGATCGATCAGCCGGGGCAGTCGGCCATCACCGTCTACAATTCGCCGAACCCCACGGTGAACATCACCGACGCGACTTTGCAGGGTGGCAGCTATGTCGTGTACTTAGTGTACAACTGCTCCGGCGGCAAGCTCAACGTATCCGGTGCGACCATCAAGCAGCTCGCCACCTACGACGCCGTCAACATCAACGTCAGCTCGAATGCGGAAGGCACGGTTGCCACCTTGGACCAGGCGACCATCGTGGGCACCGTCAGCGACACCGATGCCAAGGGCACCCTGACCATCTCCAATTCGGCCATCACGCAGAAGTCGGGCAACGGCATCGACTTCTCCGGCCTGGCGCTCAACCTGATCGGTACCAGTATCACGATGACCGCCAACAACAGCGGGATCTACTTCTCGGGCACCCAGGGTACCATCTCCCTGTCGGGGGCCACCCTGACCGGAGGTGGCTACGGCGTCCAGCAGACCGCCTCGGGCAGCACGGCCAAGTTGCGCGGCACCACGATTTCGGGCACCACCTACGATTCCTACCGCCTCTCGGCCGGCGATCTGGATCTCGGCACTGCAACCGAGTCCGGCGACAACATCATCGAGGCTCCGGTGAGCACCTCGTACTGGTGTCTCAACGTGACGCGGCCCCAGGGATCCGCGGCCGGCAACCCGGTCACCTGCAGCGGCACCACGCTCAACGGCCTGGCCCCCTCGCCGGGCACCATCGACGCCTCCAGCGGCGCGGTCAGCCAGGCCCCACAGCGCTACTACCTTGCAACCGGGAACAAGCTGATCTTCTACTAGTCGCACCCCGGAACCGCCGCCCCATGGGCCAGCACGATGACCAGGCCTCTTCCCCTCTCGGCAAGACCACCGCGCCTGGTCACGCGCCGGCGTTAGCCTCGGGCGAGGACCTGCCGCCCGGTTACGTGGTGGGCGAGTACCGGGTCAGGCAGGTGCTCGGCCGCGGTGGCATGGGCGTGGTCTACGCGGGGGTCCAACCCCTGATCGAAAAGCGGGTGGCCATCAAGGTGCTCAATGCCGAGCTGTCGTCCGATCCCGCGCTGGTTCGCCGCTTCCTGGACGAGGCCCGCGCGGTCAATCGCATCCGCCATCCCAACATCATCGACATCTTCTCTTTCGGCCAGCTGGTCGACCGCCGCCAGTACTTCGTGATGGAGTACCTGGAAGGGCGAACCCTGGCCGAGCGCATGCAGGCTGGCGATCTGCCCGCGGCCGAGCTGCCCCCGCTGCTCGGCCAGATCTGCGACGCCCTCGACGCGGCTCACACCGAGCACATCGTGCATCGCGATCTCAAGCCGGAGAACATCTGGATCGTCGAGCCGCGGCGGGGACGGCCCTTCATCAAGTTGCTCGATTTCGGCATCGCCAAGCTCCTCGCCAGCGGCGAGCAAGCCACGACCCAGGCCGGCGTGCTGATGGGCACGCCCCAGTACATGTCGCCCGAGCAGTGCCATGGCCGAGGCATCGATCACCGCACCGACATCTACGCCCTTGGCGTCATTCTCTACCAGCTCTACGGCGGGACGCTGCCGTTTCGCGGCGAGACCTTCGCCGAGGTTCTCACCAAGCAGCTCACCGAGCTGCCCACGCCTCCCTCGCAACACGCCACGATTCCCACAGCGCTCGACAGCCTCATCCTGCGCTGCTTGTCCAAGGAGGCGGCGGCGCGACCGCAGAGCGCTCGCGAGCTTGGCGAAGCATTGGCGGCAATTCTTGGACCCCAGCCCCTCGCCGGACCGTCCGCGATGCTGGCCACGAGCCCGACGCAGACACCCACGACCACCACGCTGCGCGGTTCTGCCCAGGGCCTCGAGGCCGAGGTCCGGGAGCGCAGGTCCGCCCGGCGCTGGCCTTTGCCAACTGCCCTCATCCTCGTCGCCGCAACGACCGCAGCAGTCGCGGTCTACCTGGCGCGGCCGGCGCCGCGATCGACTCCAGGCGTGGCCATCCCGGACCAGTCGACCATGCCACCGCAACCGGCGCCACTGGCTGTCGTGGCCGTGGACGCGGGCGCTGCGCTCGTCGGGGCTTCCCCGCCTGCCGCCACGTCCGGGCCGCCGGCCGAGCGGCCCCCGCCCAACTCGCAACGGAGCCATCCGGCCGCCGCCGGCTCCGAAGGACGCAGAAGATCCGTCGGGCGCGCGCCAACCGGTTCCCCCGGTCGCTCTCGCGCTTCGCAGAACGGCTTGGTGACCGACAACCCCTTTCGCTAGGTAAACCCGTGAAACGAACGCGCCCCTTGCCAATCTCCTTTCAGTCTCGCAGGACGAGTCAAGCCCTCGCCACCCTGGTCGTCGGTTTCGGAATGCTGGTCGGTAGTGCCGGGCTGGCCCAGACCGCGGCCGCCGCGCCCACCGCCGCGGCCAAGGCCGAAGCGCGCGAGCGCTTCGATCGTGGGCTTCGCCTGTTCGAGCAGGGGGACAACGCCAGCGCGCTCGCCGAGTTCAAGCGTGTGAACGACCTCATCCCCAATCCGCTCGTGCTCTACAACATGGGCCTGGTGTACGCCGCGATGGACAAACCGGTGGAAGCCGTTCGCGCCCTCGACGCTTTTCTAGCCCAGGCAACGGCTTCCCAACATGCCCAACGCCGCCACGCCCAGCAGGTCCGCGCCGAGCAAGCAACGCGTATCGCGCGCATCCTGGTGCAGACCCAAGTTCCGGCAACCATCGATGTCGACGGTATCGAGGTCGCGCACACGCCCCT